>Ga0126314_10000399_pt1 | contig 21366 bp, 17 predicted proteins | sample Plot105B_FD_92535 | JGI IMG/M metagenome (GOLD analysis project Ga0126314, IMG submission 92535) | Serpentine soil microbial communities from UC McLaughlin Reserve, CA, USA - Plot105B | ecosystem: Environmental > Terrestrial > Soil > Grasslands | place: USA: UC McLaughlin Reserve, Lake County... | reverse complement strand
TGGCGTCGCGGATGAAGAAGATGGGCAGGTTGTTGCCCACCAGGTCCCAGTTGCCGTCATCCGTGTAGAACTTGAGCGCGAAGCCGCGTGGATCTCTCAGCGTCTCCGGCGAGCCGGACGGATGGATGACGGTGGAGAAGCGCACGAACAGGGGCGTCTTCTTCCCCTTGCTGGAGAAGACCGACGCGCGCGTCAGGTTGGAGAAGTTGCCGTAGCTCTCGAAGACACCGTACGCACCCGTGCCACGCGCGTGGACGACGCGCTCGGGAATGCGCTCACGGTCGAACCGGGCCAGCTTCTCGATGAGGTGGAAGTCCTCCAGCAGGATGCCGCCGCGCGGGCCGGCCGTCTTGGAGCTCTGGTTGGTGCCCACGGCGGCACCGGTGTCCGTGGTGAGGGGCGGCGGATTGGCTGCGAAGGCCGGAACAGTGAACAGCGCGGCCGTCAGCAACAGGGAACGGGTTTTCATGCGAAGCGTCCTCTCGGGGGATGAGGCGGACCGCTCCAGAGCACGCGCCGTGCCGTTCCTTGGAATCCAATAATTCCAAGAGGTTGTCGTGCAGCAGGGCGAGGTGCTCACCGGCATGTCGGTGGAAACACCGCCGGCTCGGTGGAGCGGATCACCGTTTTTTCGGTGGTGACGTCTTCCAACCGATAATGCGGTGCGGCAGCGCGTTCGGGTATGCTTCGGCGCTTCCTGTAGGCGTTCGGGCGGGTAAGGTGCGCCCATGCCAGGCCCGTTCATTGACGACGCGCAGATTGCGCATGCGCGCACTCTGGCGGAGGAGATCGTCAACCCGATCTTCGACCTCATCCGCCGTAACACCACTGTATCGATTGAGCGCACCGTGTTGCGCTTCTTCGGAATCTCCGGGGCGGGCGCGCGGGGGGTGCCGCTCGCCAACCTGATGGTCGACAAGCTCAAGGCCGCCGGGGTGCTCAACCGGGGCGCCGCCTATTGGTATGGCCGGGCGCTCCATCTGGGCGCCAAGAGCCCGCTGGAGGCCGTGGAGCGGCTGACGGCGCTGCCGACGGACAAGCTGGGTCCGCTGTCCCCGGAGGTCGAACAGAACCTCCGCGCCGAGGTCCGCGCGGAAGCCCGCTCCGCGCTGGAGGACATGCAGTCCCGCCTCGCCGCGCGCGACGCGCTCCGCCAGCAGTTCCCCATGTCGCCGGCGCCGCACAAGTACGTCATCGTCGCCACCGGCAACATCTACGACGACGTGGACCAGGCCCGGGCCGCGGCCCAGGCGGGCGCGGACGTCATCGCCGTCATCCGCTCCACCGCGCAGTCGCTCCTGGACTACGTGCCTCACGGCGCGACGACGGAGGGCTACGGCGGCACGTACGCCACCCAGGAGAACTTCCGCATCATGCGCGAGGCCCTGGACGAGGAGAGCCGCAAGCTCAAGCGCTACATCCAGCTCACCAACTACTCGTCCGGCCTGTGCATGTCGGAGATCGCCTTCTGCGCGGCCTACGAGAAGCTGGACATGCTGCTCAACGACGCGATGTACGGAATCCTCTTCCGTGACATCAACATGCGGCGCACGTTCATCGACCAGTACTTCAGCCGCCGCATCTGCGCGCTCGCCGGCATCATCATCAACACCGGCGAGGACAACTACATCACCACGGCGGACGCGTACGACGCGGCCCACACCGTCATCGCCAGCCAGTTCATCAACGAGTGCTTCGCCAAGCGCGCGGGCCTCAAGGACTGGCAGCTGGGCATCGGCCACTCGTACGAGATTGACCCGTACCGCGACGACACGCTCCTCCTGGAGTTGTCGCAGGCGATGCTGGTGCGCCGCTGCTTCCCGGACGCGCCGCTGAAGTACATGCCGCCCACCAAGCACAAGGAGACGGACATCTTCTTCAGCCACGCGTACGACGTGATGGCGGACCTGGTGGCCATCTGGACGAAGCAGGGCATCCAGCTGCTCGGCATGATGACGGAGGCCATGCACACGCCGCTGCTCGCGGACCGCTTCGTGGCGCTCAAGTCGGCCAACTACATCCACCGCGCGGCGCGGGGCATCGACGAGGAGTTCACCGTCCGCGAGGATGGGAAGATCGCCAACCGGGCCCGCGAGGTGTTCGGCCAGGCGATGAAGCTGCTCCAGGAGTGCCGCGACGAGGGCATGGTGGCGGCCATTGGCAAGGGTCACTTCGGCGACGTGAAGCGCGAGGAGACCGGCGGCAAGGGGCTGGATGGCGTGATGGAGAAGGCTCCCGACTACTTCAACCCGTTCCTGGAAATCCTGGAGGCAACATGATGCTCGGTACCATCCTGACCGTGGTGATGGCCGCGGGCGGCTCGGCGGACGCGCTGGCGCAGTTCCAGGTGAAGAACGTGGGCGTGCAGGTGCCCGCCGCGTGGAGCCGCTCCACCGAGGACGGGACGATGAAGTTCACCGCGCCCAGCGGCGACGCGTACTTCCTGGTGGACGTGGGCTCGGTGCAGACGGCGGGCATGAAGGCCAAGGTCTGCGTGGACAAGATTGTCACCGGCATCGGCGGCGCCAACTGGGAGCGCCTCACGGTGGGTGGGCAGCCGGCGGCGAAGCGGCTGGACTCGGACAACTCGACGAACGGCGGGGTGGTGGACACGGTGACGTACGTCGGCTGCGACGGACGCACGACGTGGTCCGTCGTCTTCCACATGGAGCAGCGCAAGAAGGACCGCTTCGCCGCGCTGGCCGACAAGGTGGGCACCAGCGTGAAGATTCAGCGGGGCATGGGGAAATGAGCCGATGGTGAAGCCCAGCAAGCAGATCATCCGTCCCTACGGGGACCGTCGGGACGACGGCGTGGTGCAGCTTTCGTTCACCCTGCCGGTGCCCCTGTCGGAGAAGGCCAAGGAGGCCGCCGCCGTCTTCACGAAGAAGATGGGGTTCTCCGACGTCAAGGTCGCCGCCGCCGAGCGCGCCGCCGACAACTACACATTCTTCATCGTGTACGCCCGCTCGGGCATGTACCTGGACTACGCCGAAATCGACGTGCCGGAAGTCATCGTGAAGAAGATGTCCTTCGATGACCTCAACGCCTTCATCAAGGAGAAGGTCGGCCGCCGCATCGTCGTGTTCGGCGCGTGCACGGGCACGGACACGCACACGGTGGGAATCGACGCCATCCTGAACATGAAGGGCTACGCGGGCGACTACGGCCTGGAGCGCTACCCCGGGTTCGAGGCGTTCAACCTGGGCAGCCAGGTGCCCAACGAGGACCTCATCAAGAGGGCCATGGCGAAGAACGCCGACGCCATCCTGGTGAGCCAGGTCGTCACCCAGCGCGACGTGCACAAGGACAACTCCCGGCACTTCATCGACGCGGCGAAGGCGGCGGGCATCCACGGCAAGGTGCAGTTGCTCCTGGGCGGCCCGCGCGTGGACCACAAGCTGGCGCTGGAGCTGGGCTTCGACGCCGGCTTCGGCCCGGGCACCAAGCCGTCCGACGTGGCCAACTACATCGTCCACGCGCTCCTGAAGAAGGAAGGCAAGGAGCCGAAGGACGCGCACTACCAGGGAGAGCCAGCGTGAGCACTGGGACGAAGGCCATCATCCGCCTGCGCATGAGCAGTCACGACGCGCACTACGGCGGCAACCTGGTGGACGGGGCGAGGATGCTCGGCCTGTTCGGCGACGTGGCCACGGAGCTGTGCATCCGGGCGGACGGCGACGAGGGGCTGTTCCGCGCGTACGACTCGGTGGAGTTCCTGGCCCCGGTGTACGCGGGGGACTTCATCGAGGCCGAGGGCGAAATCATCAGCGCGGGCAACACGTCGCGGAAGATGCGCTTCGAGGCCCGCAAGGTCATCCGGCCCCGCACGGATGTGAACGATTCGGCGGCGGACCTGTTGCCGGAGCCCATCGTCGTGTGCCGTGCTTCGGGCACCTGCGTGGTTCCCAAGGACAAGCAGCGAGGCCAGCGATGAGCACGCCCATGGTCATCACCGCGGCGATGGTCGGCGCGGAGACGACGCGCGAGCAGACGCCGCACCTGCCTATCACCGCCGAGGAGATCGCCGAGGACGCCGTGCGCTGTCGCGAGGCCGGCGCGGCGATGGTGCACCTGCACGTGCGCACCGCGGACGGCAAGCCGTCCCAGGACGCGGAGCTGTTCCGGGCCGCCATCCGCGCCATCCGCAAGCGCACCGATGTCCTCATCCAGACGTCCACCGGTGGCGCGGTGGGCATGACGGTGGACCAGCGCTGTGGTCCGCTGACGCTCACCGGGGACGACCGGCCGGACATGGCCACGCTCACCACGGGCACGGTGAACTTCGGCGAAGAGGTGTTCTGGAACCCGCGTCCGCTGGTGCGGGACATCGCCAAGCGCATCCGCGCGCTGGGCCTCCGGCCGGAGCTGGAGTGCTTCGACGTGGGGATGCTCGACGAGGCCCGCTATCTGGCGAAGGAGGGCCTGGTGGATCTGCCTGCGCACTTCGACTTCGTGCTCGGCGTGCCGGGCACGCTGCAGGCGCGGCCGGAGGTGCTGGACTTCATGATTGCCTCGCTGCCGGAGGGGAGTACCTGGACGGTGGCCGCGGTGGGCCGTCACCAGCTCCCGTTCGTGGACGAGGCGGCGAAGCGTGGCGGCAACGCGCGGGTGGGCCTGGAGGACAACATCTACGTGTCCAAGGGCGTGCTCGCGAAGGGCAACTGGGAGCTGGTGGCCGAGGCCGCCAAGCGCGCCCGGGCCCACGGCCGCGAGCCCGCGACGCCCGAGCAGGCGCGCAAGCTGCTGCGCCTGAGTTGATGCACTCCGACGCGCTCCTTTCCGCGTCGGCGTCTTCTTTTCCATGTCAGCAATAGCGGGCCCCTCGCGTCGGCAGCCGCCGGACGCCACCCGTCTGCCCGGTTTCCCGCGCGACGGGGCCCCGAAGTCTTCCGAGGAGCCATCTGATGGACACGGAGCTGAGGGGCAAAGGCATCCTGGTGACGGGAGGCGCGGGAGGTATCGGCACCGCGCTCGTCCGAGCGTTCTCCGAAGAAGGCGCGAAGGTGGCGGTGCACTACCGCTCTCGCGAGGCCCAGGCGCGAGCACTCGCTCAAGAGGTGGGCGGCGCGGCGGTGGGCGCGGACCTGACGGTGGAGGCGGAGGTGGATGCCCTCGTGCCCGCGTCGGTGGCCGCGCTGGGCCGGCTGGACGTGCTGGTGTGCAACGCGGGCGTGTGGCCCGCCCCGGATGAGCCCGTCTGGCAGATGTCGCTGGAGCGCTGGCGCCGGACGCTCGCGGAGAACCTGGACAGCGTCTTCCTGTGCTGCCGCGCGTTCCTCCGGCACGTGTCCACCACGGGCGTGGGCAACATCGTCATCATCAGCTCCACGGCGGGCCTGTTTGGCGAGGCCGGGCACTCCGACTACGCGGCGGCGAAGGGCGCGCTGGCGAGCGGCTTCGTGCGCAGCCTGAAGAACGAGCTGGGCCGCATCGCCCCGCTGGGACGGGTCAACGTGGTGTGCCCCGGCTGGACGGCGGTGGACCGCAACCGCTCCAAGCTGGAGGGCGAGGGCTTCGTGAAGCGGGTGACGCGCACCATGCCATTGCGCAAGGTGGGGCAGCCCGAGGATGTCGCGCGCGTGGTGGTGACGCTCGCATCGGATCGCATCTCCGGCCACGTGACGGGTGAGGTCATCACCGTGGCGGGAGGCATGGAAGGAAGGGTGCTGCATGACGACTGAGGCGATGGACGTGCGGAAGTACAACCGCGAGGCGTGGGACCGGCAGGTGGCGGTGGGAGACCGATGGACGGTGCCGGTGACGCCGGAGGTCATCGCCGCGGCGAGGCGAGGGGAGTGGAGCATCGTCCTCACGCCCACGAAGCCCGTGCCGCGCGAGTGGTTCGGTGATGTGGCTGGGAAGCGGGTGCTGTGTCTGGCGGGCGCGGGTGGGCAGCAGGCGCCCGTGCTGGCGGCGGCGGGTGCTCGGGTGACGGTGCTGGACAACTCTCCCGCGCAGTTGGGGCAGGACCGCAAGGTGGCGGAGCGGGAGGGTTTGGAGCTGCGGCTGGTGGAGGGGGACATGAAGGACCTCTCCGTGTTCGAGGACGGCAGCTTCGACCTCATCTTCCACCCTTGCTCCAACGTCTTCGTGGATGACGTGCGGCCTGTCTGGCGCGAGGCGTTCCGCGTGCTGCGCCCGGGTGGTGCGCTCCTGTCGGGCATCAGCAACCCGGTCATCTTCCTGTTCGACCCGGACCTGCAGGAGCAGGGGGTGATGCAGCTCAAGTACAAGATGCCGTACTCGGACTTCACCAGCCTTACGGACGCCGAGCGCCGTCGGTACACCGACAAGGGCGAGCCCCTCTGCGTGGGGCACTCGCTCCAGGACCAGCTGGGTGGGCAGCTGGATGCGGGCTTTCTCCTGGCCGGCCTTTTCGAGGACCGGCACGTCGCGGGCGACAAGCTCTCCGAGTACTTCGACGGCTTCATCGCCACCCGCGCGGTGAAGCCCGGCGCGCCCTGAGCACGCGGGCTCGATGACTGCACGGAGGGCGGGCAGGCGGTAGAGGAGGGGACCCGCTTCCACCTGGGGTCGGCGGCGTGGATTTAACCTTCTCCTCCGCGCGGGGTTCTTCCTGGCAACGAGGACGCGAGCGGGTGTGCCGCTCGCGTCCAGTTCCACCGACTGGAGAGTCCCACCATGCGTCAAGGTTTCCTGCTGCGTTCCGTGGTCGCTGCTTCGCTGCTGTTCGCTGTCCCCGTGCTCGCCGAGGACACCGCCGCGCCCGCGCCCCAGGGCAAGGAGGGCCACCACGGTGGTCGGCATGGCCACAAGGGCATGAGGGGAGAGCGGAAGCTGGCCAGGATGGAGCACCGCCTGGACCGCGCCGTTTCCGAGGGCCGCCTCTCGCAGGCGCAGGCGGACCAGTTCAAGACGGAGGCCCGCCAGCTTCGCGAGGAGCTGAAGGCCCAGCGTGACGCGGCCGGCGGCCAGCTCTCCGAGGACCAGCGCCTCCAGGCCCGCGAGCGCGTCCGTGCCCTGCGCGAGAAGGTGAAGGCCGCCGTGCGGTCCAACGCGCCCACCAAGACCTGAGTCGCATGCGCGGGTTCCCATGGAGCGTGAGGCCTTCCGAAAGCAGGCCAGGCGCTGACTTCGTTCCGTGTCGTGCCACGACAGGCCCCTGGAGGGCCTCCTGCGCACGATGAATTCTGGAATGGTAGTTTCCCCCGACATGGGCAACCCGGGGCAGACGCAGTTTGGCCGGTACGAATTGCTGGAGCGCCTGGGCGCGGGTGGGATGGCGGAGGTGTACCGGGCCCGGTATCCGGCGGCTCCTGGCGTCACCAAGTCCGTGGTCATCAAGCGGGTGCTCGGTGTCTATGCGTCGGACCCTGAGTTCGCGGAGATGTTCCTCAATGAAGCCCGCATCTGTGTGCGCCTGAGTCATGGCAACGTGGTGCAGGTCTTCGACTTCGGAGAGGTGGACGGCGAGTATTTCCTGGCCATGGAGTGGGTGGATGGCCAGCCGCTGTCCCGGGTGCTGAAGCGGGCGAGAGCCAAAGGCCTTCCCCAGCTCCCCACGCCCATCGCCGCCGGCATTGCCATCGACATGTGTCGAGGGCTGCACTACGCGCACACCCTGGTGGATGAGCAGGGCGAGCCGCTTGGCCTGGTGCACCGCGATATCTCTCCGGACAATGTGCTGCTGAGCTTCGAGGGGGAGGTGAAGATCTCCGACTTCGGAATCGCCAAGGCCCGGCTCGCGGGCCGCGCGGAGACTGAGGCCGGGGTGGTGAAGGGCAAATACCTGTACCTCTCGCCGGAGCAGGCGCGAGGTGAGGTGCTGGACGCGCGCTCGGATGTGTATGCGGTCGGGCTGGTGCTGTACCAGATGCTGTGCGGACAGCTCCCCAATGAGGGGGACGAGCTGGAGGTGATGACCCGGACCGTCGAGGGTCGCCTGACTCCCGCGGAGCGGTTCAATCCGACGCTGGACGCGACCATGCTGGAGATTCTCCAACGCGCGTTGATGAAGTCACGGGACGACCGCTACAGGACGACGGAGGCGCTGCAGCAAGCACTCTCCGACTGGCTGAGCACGAACGCGCCGCTGTTCCCCACCAGCACCCGCAAGCATCTGACGAGCTGGCTCTTTCAGGACGAGCTGGCCACGCGCAAGCGCATCCCGGCGCTTCCCTCGGAATTCCTTTCGCAGCTCGAGTCGTGGCGAGGGCCCGATGGCGCCAGTGCGCTCGGGCCACGGAGCCAAGGCCCCGAGTCGACAAGGGTCCTGCGCGCGAAGCCCCCGTCTTCCACCGCCCACGTCAGGGTGTCCGAGCCGCAAGCCGCGGCCTTCGAGAGGGCTGAGGTGCAGGCGGCTCGGAAGGGTTCCCTGGGCTGGCGCTGGGGCGCCCTCATTGCGTTGGCCCTTGGGTTGCTGGGCATGGGCATCGTCTGGCGTGGTGTGAAGACGGACGCCGCGGCGAATGCGCTCACGACGAATCAGGACAGCGTGCTCGTTCCGGCCAAGCTCGATGTTCCTCCCACGCGGGCCGAGCCCGAGGTTGCTCCAACGCAGGTCGACGCCGAGCGCGCACCCTCTCAGGATGATGCCGAGGTCGCCCAGCGGGGCGGCGAGGGCGTCGAGGCTATCGCGTTGGGCGAGCGCGAGGAGGCAGTCGAGGCTGCGTTGGACACGAAGGTGGCGATGGCGCAGGAGCCGCCCGCGCTGGCCGTGCTTCGCGAGTCAGGACAGTCGTTCAATCCCATCCAGCGGGCGCATGAGCTGGTGCTCGAGCCCACGGAGAGCTACTCGCTGCGCACGTTGGGCACGTATGGCCTTACCTGGTCCAAGGCGCTGGATGGCACGCGTGCGGCGCCCTCCTCCAGTCGTGTCCTGGCGTTCATCGCAGACCCCGAGGTGCCGCCGGAGCGGCGGCTGTGGACGCTGACCACGGACTCCCAGAAGGTGACGGGCGTCACGCGGATGTGGCTGTTCGTCCTGTGGGGCCGGGAGTGGGCGCTCACGCGGCCCCACATGATGGAGATCGACGTTCGTTCACTCAGCGGAGGCGCGAAGGAAGGTCGGTCCCTGAACGTCGTCGACTTCGCGAGCGAACTCGAGCCGGAGCAGCGCTTCACGGTCCGGAACTTGCGGCCCGCGCTGCGGTACGCGGTGGAGATCCGGGCCTCCCACGAGCGGCCGCGCAGCCCCGTGGTCATGATGGCCGTGCCGGCCGCGCCTTTTCGCCTCCGCGTCGCCGGACAGCCCTCGGATGAGCGCTTGCACGTGCTCGACGTCGGCCGTCACATCCTGTCAGGCGCGTCGGAGCTGTGGTTCTCCCTGCCGCGATGGGCGGACGACGCGGACGTGGAGATGGAGGTCTCCGTGGAGGTCGCCCCCTGAATCTCGCGGCCCCGCGAGCAAGCGGCCGTGTCGCCGACCCGCACGCCCAGCGTGACGGACCCCGGGGAATCGCGCAGACTCGCGGCACGAGGTCTCGCATGCGGCTGGTGCTGTCCCTGGTGGTGTTCGTGTCGATCGTCGGCTGCGGCGCGCATTCGTCGCGCGCGTTCCTGGGTGATGCCGCGGCTCCCGCGCCCTCGCGAATCCCCGTCGACGACGCGGAGCTGCTCCGGGTCCAGGCCCGCGCCCGGTACATCGTGGAGGCCGAGCGCGCCGCCATTCGCGCCACGGACGTGCTGATGGAGAGCAAGGACGTGGACCTGAGCCCGTCCCGGATGCAGATGCACCTCACGCTGCCTCACGGCGGTGCCTGGTATGGCCTCTTCGGCCGGGTCGACGACGCGGGGAAATTCATCCCGGCCTACGCGCTGAAGGCTCCGCACGAGGAGCCCGAATGGATGGAGCTCATCCCCGTGAACACGCTCCCCATCGACTTCAGCCCCATGGCCCGCGCGGTGAAGAGGGCGAAGAACATCACCGTGGAGACCTTCGGTCGGCCCAGCGTCAACCCCGTGGTCCTCGTGGAAGCGTCGGGCGACATCACCGTGTACACGCTGCAGGGGACCCGGGACCCGAAGCGCTTCTTCTATGGCGGCGACTTCCGGTTCCGCTTCGCTCCGGATGGCAAGACGCTGCGCGAGCAGGTGAAGCTGCACCCGAGCGTCATCGCGGTCGACGTGGCGCCCATCACCGAGGACGCCTCGCGGATGGATGCGCACCTGCACCAGACCTTCAAGGGACCGCTGGAGACGGAGCTGGCCTTGCTGATGCTCTATCCGGAGCTGACGTCGCTGGCGGTGGGCCATGTCGACACGGCGGTGACCTATGTCCTGTTTCCGGATGGCGGCATCAGCGTCGTCACCGAGGACAACCCCGCGTCCAGGCGCGACCTCCTCCCGGATGGCACCTTCGCGCTTCCTCCCACCGCGCCGAAGCCCCCGGAGGCGGAGGCTCCCGAGACAGGAGCTCCGTGAGCCTCAGTCCCGCAGCCGCTCGGCCCAGGTGAAGTACACGGTGCGCGCGTCGGCGAACGGGTCGCGGAACAACGCGCGGACCTCCGTCTTCGCCAGCCGTCCCTCGTCGAAGGCGCGGTAGAGCCTGTCCCCGAGCAGGTAGCCCAGCGCGTGGCTGACGCCGTGGAACAGGCGGTCCTTGCGCAAGGGCAGCAGCTTCACCGCCTCTTCGGGCGCCTCCAGCTCCGCGGCCTTGTGCGCCAGCACGAAGGCGGAGACCTGTCGCTCCACACCGCGACTCTCGCCGAAGCGACGGGCCCACTCGGCCAGCCCCAGGCACGTGCGACGCGGGTTCACCAGGCGGGAGCCGAAGAAGCCCAGCGCTTCCTCCATGCACCGCGCATAGAACGCCTCGGAGGCCGTGCGCGGCGCTTCCATCGCGCTGCCCACCGCGCAGTGCCGCACGAAGTGCGCGGCCTCTTCCGCGGCGTGGTTCAGTGACAGCGAGGCCAGATAGGCCGTCCGCGCTCGCGGGATGTAGCTGCTCTCCCTCGACAGGATGTGGCGGCGCAGTTGCGACAGCTCCGCCTGCGTGAAGCGCCCGCGTCGCTGGATGCGCGCCAGCACGTCGCCATCCGCCACCGTGGCGACTTCCACCGACTCCAGCGCGCGCACCACCGGCACGCCCGCGAGGCGGCCGATCAACGCCGCCATCTCCCGGAAGCGCTCCGACGCACCCCGGTCCATCAAGGGCGAGTCGCCGGCCTCGGCCTCCAGATAGTCGAGGAAGCTCTGCTGACAGACGACAGGGGAGGCGTTGAGCAGGCACACGGTGTCGTCGGCCAGCTCCACCGCTTCGGCCACGCCCATGCGTCCGTCGCGGGCCAGCCGCCACCAGACGCCCTCCGCGTTCTGGTACACCACCAGTCCACGACGCGTGTCATCGCCGAGCGCGCGCTCCACCTGCGCGGGCAGGTGACACGGCGCGACGTGGTACTGGCCCACCAGGACGAGGACGAGCGGACGGTCCTCGGCACGGGCCGCCCGGGCGACGCGCTCCGCGGCGTAGGCATCCCTCAGCGCGAGCGAGCGCTCACCCTGGGCTCGCCGGTCGATTCCGACGACCTCCACCCGGTGGCGCCGGGCGAAGGAGAGCAGGGTGCGCAGCGGAGTGCCCGGGCCGAAGCCCGCACCATCCGTGTCACCGCCCAGCTTCGCCAGCAGGGAGCGCTCCGAGAGGCGGCCCGCGCGCCAGGCATCGACCGAGACCTGGTGACGTCCCTCGATGCACTCCAAGGCCATCACGACGCGGCGGCCCGAGGTGAGCGCGCGCTCCACCAGCTCGAGGTAGGTCTGCTGCGCCAGGGGCAGCGTGTGGTAGTCGCCCACGTACACCACGTCCGAGGCGAGCACGCGTTGGTGCACGTCGGTCAGCGGCAGGACGCGCCGATAGCTGGCGGTACGCCGCCGATAGCGGGCCTCGTAGGAGCGGAAGGCATCTGTCTGCCCGTCCACCACGCGGGCGATTTGTGCCCGCTGACGACGGAAGAGGGCAAGGTGCAGGGCGAGCGAGTCGCGCATGGAGTGCGGCGATCCCTCGCACGGCCCTGGAGGCCCGGCAAAAAATCAGCGGCGCGCGGCCTCGGGGCTCCCTTCCTTGACTCGGGGATGGGGGCAATGGACCATCCCCTTCAGCTTGAAGAACACACTCGCGCGCGCGACCCTCCTCAGCTTCGTGCTCTTCCTGGCGGTACCTGTCCGTGCCGAGGAGCCTTCGCTTCTTCACTCCGCTCCGACCAAGGCCGAGGCCAACCTTCCCCTCCGGCTGGATGGCACGCTCGTGGAGGGCAGTCGCATCCTGGAGATGTACGTCCGCTACCGCGGCCCGGGTGAGCCCTTCGCTCGCGTGCTGATGGAGCGCCAGTACGGCGACCTCTACCGCGGCGTCATCCCCGCCGAGCACATGGTCCCTCCGGGCGTCGAGTACTACGTCGAGGGCCTCACCGCCGACGGCGAGCGCATCCCCATCTTCCAGACGGCCGCTCGGCCCGCCCGAGTGTTCGTGGCCGGTGAGGTCTCCGCGACGGCGAGCAGGCCCGGTCCCTCGGAGCCGCCCGTCTCCATCTCCGCAGACGAGCGGCCCCCCACCCGGACGCCGCCGCCCGAGCGCACCAAGGCCCCGCCCCCGCCCACGAACAGCGCCTCCGACGACTCGATGGCGGCCCTGACCGCGGATCTCCCCTCGGACGTTCCTCCGCCGAAGGCCACGTCGCGAGACACCCGCACCGCACCGCCGTCGCGCGAGCCTCCGCCCCCGACGCGAGGCACGACGACCTCACGCGATACAGCGACTTCTTCGCGCGAGCCCACGACTCGTGAGTCCCCACGCGCGACGCGAGAGACGCCTCCTCGGGAAGCGGCGCCGACGCGGGATGCGCCCGTGCGCGAGCCCGTCGCCTCTCGCGAGTCGTCCCGCGAGGCCGCCACCCGCGAGGCCGCCACTCGCGAGTCGTCCTCCTCGCGGGACTCGTCCGCGACGCGCGAGAGCGCGCCCCCCGCGGCGGTGCGCTCGGAGCTGGAGGAGGACATGGCCCTCTACAGCGCCGAGGACACCCTGGCGCTGGCCACGCGCCACGAGGAGAAGGTCCGGAAGGTGCCCGCCATCGCCGCATCGTTCGGCCGCGAGCAGATCAGCGCGCTGGGCGCCCGCACCGTCGCCGACGTGCTGGACGTGGTGCCCGGCCTCACCGTCAGCCGCGACGTGCAGGGCTTCCACCGCACGGCGGTGCGCGGCATCCGCAACGACGCCGAGGTGCTGTTCCTGCTCAATGGCCACCGCCTCAACAACTTCTTCGACGGCAAGGCGCTGATGAACCTGCCGGTGGAGAACCTGGAGCGCATCGAGGTCATCCGTGGCCCGGGCTCCGCGCTCTACGGCGCGGGTGCGTTCCTGGGCGTGGTCAACATCGTCACCGACACCTCGGATGGCGTGCGCACGGCCGTCTCCGCGGGAGGCTTCCCGGAGAAGGACGACCGCCTGGCCGTCACCGTCAACGGGCACGCGTCGGCCGGAGAGACCTTCGGCGACCTGCGCCTCTTCGCGGACGCGGATGTGTGGAGCCAGTCGGGCGATTCGAACGTCATCGACAACGACGGCCTGGATGACGAGGCCATCTCCCAGGGCCTCCGCGCCGTGGAGGACCCCGCCGGCAAGACGCGCGATGACCGCTTCCTGCTCAACCTGGGCGGCGGCGCGACGTATGTGATGGGCGACGCGGGCCGCCTGGGCGCCTCGGTGCGCTTCCTCACCGAGAACCGCACCGCGTTGATGGGCCTCTTCGACACCGTGGCCGAGGACTCCGAGCTGAAGTGGAACGTCCTCATGGCGGACATCCATTGGGAGCGCGCCATCGGCACCTCGGTGCTGCTGCGCGCGCGCGCCGGGTTCGATCAACAGTCCACCGACCGCCTCTTTCAAATCACCCCCGCGAACTTCCGGACGGGGACGGAGGCCAACCAGCTCTTCGCCGAGGGCCTGCGGGAGCGGACGAGCATCTCCGTGCGCTCGCTCACCGGAGGCGTGGACGCGGACATCGCGCTGTCGCCCAACAACCGGCTGTCGCTGGGCGCGGTGGTGGAGCAGCAGTCGCTGGGCGACTACTCCTACGAGACCAACTACACGCTGGACGCGCGCGTGCGTCCGGAAGGTTTCACCGCGCCCGAGGGCCTCACGGACCTGCTGGGACTCGCCGACGGCGCAGTGTCCAAGCGGCTCATCGTGGGCTTCTTCGCGCAGGACCAGTGGACCGTCGTCAATCCGCTGACGCTCACGTTCGGCGTGCGCGTGGACGCCACGCAACTGCCCACCGTGGACGGCACGGGCACCATCACCGGCACCAGCTTCGTGCCCAGCATCAACCCCCGCGTGGGCCTGGTGTTCTCCGCCACCGACGCGCTGGTGCTCAAGGCCCTGTATGGCCGCGCCTTCCGCGCACCCACGCTCCAGGAGCTGGTCGAGCGCATCCCCGACACGGACTACAACCAGGGGCGCTTCGAGGGAAACCCGCGCCTGCAGCCCTCCACGGTGGACACCTTCGAGCTGGGCGCCGACCTCATCCAGTCCGCCGGCGAGGCCCGCGTGCGGCTGCGCGCCAACGCGTACCTGGAGCTGTTCGACTCGCCCATCGTCCCGGTGGACACGTCCGGCAACATCGTCCCGCTGCGCAACCGCGAGCTGGGCGTGCGCGTGTACGGAATCGAGGGCGAGGCCCGCCTGGAGGCCTCCAAACGCGCCAACGCCTGGTTCAACGCGAGCATCTCCCGCGCGCAGGACATGGAGCTGCCGTCGCAGTCCCGCCTGCTCACCGACACGCCGCAGGCCCGCTTCAACGCGGGTGTGTCCATGCCCATTGGCGCGTGGGTGAACTTCGACGTGGTGGTGCGCACGGGCGCGGAGCGACGCAACAACAGCCGCTCCGTGCTGGAGCTGGTCCGCCGCTACAAGATTCCCGCCTACAGCCTCATCACCGCGCAGATTCGCAGCGAGCTCATCGCCGATATCTGGGAGGTGTCGCTGGTGGCGCACAACGTCTTCGACCACGACCTTCGCGACGACGTGCCCCGTCCGGACCGCGTCACCAACAGCCTCCCGCGCGAAGGCATGTCCGGCTACCTCACCGCGAGGGCCCACTTCTGATGCCGCTCCCCAAGTCCAAGTCCATGCTTGCCGCCCTCGCGTGCGCCCTGGCGTCGCCGCTGTCCGGGTGCATCTCCTACAACGACTCGTGCCAGCCGCTCGTCTCGGACCCGGATGCCGTCGTCGGCTACCTGGGCGCGGACGTCCAGTTGGACAAGCCCTTCACCCGGCATGACAACAACGCGCTGGCGCAGGTGGTCGCCGACGCGTTCCTCCATGCCGAGGACGGCTCCGCGCGGCCCGCCGTGCTGGGCGTCGTCAACGGCGGCTCCCTGCGCACCGAGGGCCTCTGCTACACGCGCATGTCGCTGCGCAAGGGGCCACTCACCGACGGCGTGCTCCACGAGGTCATCCTCTTCGAGAACCTCATCGTCACCGTGGACCTCACCGAGCGCGAGGTCGTGGAGATGATGGAGAACAGCGTGGGCGCGCTGTACGTGGAGGGGCAGGCCATCGCCTCGCCCTCCGGCGCGTTCCTCCACGTGTCAGCGGGGACGTCGGTGCGCGTGGACTGCTCGCGCCCCAGGGGCGAGCGCGTGCGGGCGCTGACGGTGGGGGGACAGGCAGTCACACTGCCTCCACGCGATGACACGGCCATGCGCTACCGCGTGGCCATGCCCAGCTTCCTGCTCGAGGGCGGCGACGGCTACGGCACGGTGTTCGGCAATGCCGGTCAGGACCCCGCCCGGAACCCGGTGCAGGCGCGAAAGCTGGGCGGCACCGACGCGAACATCGCCTCGGCGTACATGCGGGAGAAGTACCCCACGCCCGTCCAGGCGCTCACCGAGGAGCCGCGCATCATCTTCGAGAACTGCGCACTGCCCGCGAGGCCCGCCGGCAGGTAAGTGCCGGGGGCCGCTCGCGGGGCCCTTCAGGACTTGGGCTCGTCCGGGTTCGGAGCGACCGCCACCAGGCTCGGTGGGGTCGCGGGCGCCGCTGCCACGGGGCTCGCCGTGACGGCGGCGGGTCGAGGAGGCGGAGGCGCATTGAGCACGTCGTTGACCGACGGCATCTTCCGAATCTCCGCACGCGCGACCTTCCACGCCTGCTGGACAATCCACGAGAGCGAGCGGTCCTGTCGCGTCGCCTCGCGCTGGATCTCCTCCAGCATGTCCTCGGGGAAGTAGAGGCTTTGTTTGCGGTGGTCGGTGGTGGCCATGCCTGCGCTACTCCTCGCGCGGGTCCTGGCGCTCGTCGCCAGTCACGTCGTTAACGGCGGGGAACCCCTTGATGCGCTCGCGGGCGATCTTCCACGCCTGCTGCACGACCCAGGAGAGGGAGCGGTCCTGTCGGGTCGCCTCCTCCTGAATCTCCTTCAACATCTCCTCGGGGAAGTACAGCGACTGCTTGCGCTTGTCGGTGCCTGCCATACTTGAGTCTCCGGGGCGGATTCGAGGTGACGACCTGAACACACCGGGGCCGTTATCCGACAGACGCCCAAGAGGGTCAACGGTTTCGGAGGACTCATTCCGCGCTCGCTGGGTCCTCGCCCGGGCTCGTTCAGTCAAGCCTGACGTATCCAACTGTGCGCGAAAAAGGAAACGCCCCGGCCCTCTAGACAAGAGGACCGGGGCGTCTCGGAAAGAGGGACCGCCGGGAGTGGATCTCCCAGCGGACCCGTGGGCCCAGAGGGGGAGGGGGGGGACCCCTAGGCCCAACACCTTGAAAATTCGACCGTCCTCTCAACAACCCCGGGGGCCGCGCATATTTCCTCTTCCGAGTCCGCGCCCATCCGGTGTGACGATCATAAGAACCAGCCCCCCTGCCTTCAACCGTACGCGCCTCTGTAACCCTGTTACCCGACACTCCATTCCCCCTCTGAGATGTCACGCACTGGACCCAAGACACGGCTGCTGACGAGGACGCTGCTCGACGCGTACGCGCGCTTGGGGCTGGAGGGCCGCTCCGTGCTGTGCGCCGTCTCTGGAGGAGCGGACTCGGTGGCCCTGCTCGTCGGCACGGCGAGCGTGCGAGAGCGCCTGGGGCTGCGCGTGGAGGTCGCCACGGTGGACCACGGCCTGCGCTCCGAGTCTCGACTGGAGGCACAGTCGGTGGTGTCGCTCGCCGAGCGGCTGGGCTTCGCGTGCCACGTGCGCGAGCTGACACTGCGCTCTGGCGCGGGCGTGGAGGCTCGGGCGCGGCAGGCGCGCTACGCGGCGCTGGAGGCGGTGCGCGTGGAGCGCGACCTGTCGGTAGTCGCCACCGCCCACTCGGCCACCGACCAGGCGGAGACGCTGCTGATGCGACTGGCCCGTGGCACGTCGTCGCGAGGCGCGGTGGGCATCCACGAAGCGCGTCCCGGGCTCGTCCGACCGCTCCTGGAGCGCACTCGCGAGGAGCTGGTGGACTTCCTGGCCGAGCAGGGCGTCGGGTATTCGACAGATGCCATGAACGCCGACCCGACGTTCTTCCGCGTCCGGGTCCGAACCGACGCCCTACCGGCCCTGTCCCGCGCCGCGGGCTTCCGCGTGGACGCGCGGCTCGCGTCCTTCGCGCGACTGGCGGCCGAGGACGACGTGCTGCTGGGCGACCTGGCGGACGCGGCCTGGAGCCGGGTGCGGCTGTCGGAAGGCGGCGGCCTGGATGCGGTGGCGGTGCGCGCGCTGGAGGTGCCGCTGCGGCGCAGGGTGCTCGCCCGGCTGCTGGCCGAGCATGACGTGGTGACGGACGCGGCCACGGTGGAGCGCGTGCTGCGCGCGGTGGAGGAGGGCGGCTCCGCGACGGTGGGGCGCGGCCTGCGCCTGCGGGCGACGGGCGGGCGGGTGCGCTGCGTGCCGCTGACTCAAGAGACGCGGCCCGTTTCCGCGCTGTTCCTGGAAGGGACGGGGGCCTCGGGGGTGTTGGAGGGCATGGGGTGGGCCTTTCGGGTGGAGGCCCAGGCACCGCCCGAGGGGATTCATGGTCTGGCGCTGGCGGGGGACGTGAAGTGGCCGCTCACCGTGCGGACACGCAAGCCCGGGGACAAGGTTCGCATGGGCGCGGGACAACGGCGGCTTCAGGATGTGTTGGTGGATCTTCGAGTGCCCGCGGAGTCGAGAGATGCGCGGCCGGTGGTGCTGGACGCCTCGGGCACGGTGATGTGGCTTCCAGGGTTGTGGACGCCGCCCCCCAGGGCGGATGTTTCCGGACACTACCTGTGGGCGACACCCGTGGGTCCGAGCATTCAGCGGACCCCTTCGTTATAGAGTGGAATGAGTGTTGTCGGGGGTTGGCCGCGCCCCCTAAATAGTTGAGGGCTTTTTGCTGTTGCTGATACGGTCCGACGACAGGGGAGCTCGCCTGGTGTCGGGCAAACGATTGAAAAGGCTGGGTTTCTCCCGGCGCGGCCCTCATCCCGCCGAGTACCGAAAGGGCAGCTGACACGTGCGTTCGACTTACAAGACCATCGGGCTCTGGGTCATCCTGATCGTCCTCTTCGTCGCCTTCTACAACTTCTTCTCCCAGGGCAACGACCAGGTCCAGGAGCCTTCGTTCACGCAGCTGCTGACGAAGGTGGAAGAGAAGAAGGTCAAGGAAGTGGCGGTCAAGGGCAACACCTACTCCGGCAAGTTCGTCGACACGAGCGAGAAGTTCCGCACGACGGGCCCGGCGCCGGACGCGGCCATGCTGAACCAGCTCCGCAACAACGGAGTGGACGTCAAGTATGAGCGGGAGGAGCAGAACAGCCTCTGGCTGACCATCCTCGGTCAGTGGATGCCTGTCGTCTTCCTGTTCCTCTTCTTCATCTTCTTCATGCGCCAGCTCCAGGGTGGCAGCGGCAAGGCGATGACCTTCGGGAAGTCGAAGGCCAAGCTCCTGAGCGAGAGCCACAACAAGGTCACCTTCGCGGATGTGGCCGGTGTGGACGAGTGCAAGGAGGAGCTGGAGGAGATCGTCGCCTTCCTCAAGGACCCCAAGAAGTTCACCAAGCTGGGCGGTCGCATCCCCAAGGGCGTGCTGATGATGGGCCCTCCGGGAACGGGCAAGACGCTGCTCGCCCGGGCCGTGGCCGGCGAGGCGGGTGTTCCGTTCTTCTCCATCTCCGGCTCGGACTTCGTGGAGATGTTCGTGGGCGTCGGCGCCAGCCGCGTGCGCGACCTCTTCGAGCAGGGCAAGAAGAACGCCCCGTGCATCATCTTCATCGACGAAATCGATGCCGTGGGTCGTCACCGTGGCGCCGGTCTGGGCGGTGGGCATGACGAGCGTGAGCAGACGCTCAACCAGCTCCTCGTGGAGATGGACGGCTTCGAGTCCAACGACGGCGTCATCCTCATCGCCGCGACGAACCGTCCGGACGTGTTGGACCCCGCGCTGCAGCGTCCGGGTCGCTTCGACCGCCGCATCGTGGTTCCGCGTCCCGACCTGAAGGGCCGCCTGGGCGTGCTGAAGGTGCACACCCGCCGCGTGCCGCTGGCTCCGGAAGTGGACCTGGAGGTCATCGCTCGCGGTACGCCGGGCATGACGGGCGCGGACCTGGAGAACCTGGTGAACGAGTCGGCGCTGATGGCCGCGCGGCAGAACAAGGAGCGCGTGGACACGAGCGACTTCGAGGCCGCCAAGGACAAGGTCTTCATGGGTCCTGAGCGCCGGTCGATGATCATGACCGAGAAGGAGAAGAAGAACACCGCGGTGCACGAGGCGGGGCACGCGCTGCTCGCCAAGCTGCTGCCGGGGTGCGACCCGCTCCACAAGGTCACCATCATCCCCCGCGGTCAGGCGCTCGGCGTCACCTGGAGCCTGCCCACCGAGGACAAGGTCAACGGGTACAAGAAGCAGATGCTGGACCAGATCGCCATGGCCATGGGTGGCCGCATCGCCGAGGAGCTGCTCTTCAACGAGATGAGCAGCGGCGCGGCGAACGACATCGAGCGGGCGACCGAGACGGCGCGCGCCATGGTGTGCCGCTGGGGCATGAGCGAGAAGCTGGGGCCCCTGGCGTTCGGCAAGAGCGACGGCGAGGTGTTCCTGGGCCGCGACTTCAACTCGTCCAAGGACTACTCCGAGGACACCGCGCGGGAGATCGACTCGGAAGTGCGAGCCATCGTGGTGGGCTGCTACGAGCGCGGCAAGGGCCTGCTGACGGCGAACCTGGACGCGCTCCACCGCGTCTCCGACGCCCTGGTCGAGTACGAGACGCTCGACGCCGAGGACGTGAACATTCTCCTGCAGGGTGGTCAGCTCACCCGTGAGCGCCCGCCCCCGCGCGTGAATGCGCCCCCGAAGGCGACGGAGAAGAAGGACAAGCGGAAGATCCTCGACGCCCTCGACGGGCTGCCGAAGATGGAGCCGAACAAGGCGTAGTCCCGCCGCTGTCTGAAGTCCTGAAGGCCCTTCCCGCTGTCGGGGAGGGCCTTCTGCTTTGCGGGGCCTGCTTCCGCGGCGACTGCTCGCGCGGCTCGACGGGGTAGGGTGGCGGCCGCGCCCGCTGGTGAGAGGGGCCGTCATGCTGGAGCCTTCGCCCATGATTCGTGCCCGCCCCATCAGCGCCGACCGCCCCGAGGACCTGACGTTGGCCTTCCGACGCATGGGCCTGCCGACGCCCGCGCGCGAGTACCTGCTGGAGAAGCTGCCCCACGCGCAGCTCCTGCTCACGGGCGTGCCGAAGGAGGTGGGCACCTTCCTCCACGCGCTGCCGGAGCGGGCGCTCGTGCCGGGCCGCGAGGAGCATCCCTCGTGGGTCTCTGGAGATTTCCGCTCACGGCCGGGCGCGGGGCTGCTGTCGGGTCGCCGAGAGCAATTCGAGCGGCTGGTCGCCCTGGCGCGCGCGGAGGGCGGAGCGCTCACGGAGCTGGCGAGCGCCCTGGCGCAGGCCCTGGAGGCGGGAAAGGTCCCCAGGCGGATGGTGCTGGGGGAGCGGACCTTCGACTGGGGCTCGCGCACCTACGTCATGGGCGTGGTCAACGTGACGCCTGACAGCTTCTCGGACGGAGGGCGCTACCTGAGCGCGGAGGCGGCAATCACACACGGTCTCGCCCTGGCGGAGGCGGGCGCGGACCTGCTGGACGTGGGCGGCGAGTCCACGCGCCCCGGCTCCCAGCCCGTCACCGTCGAAGAGGAGGTGGCCCGCGTGCTGCCCGTCATCGAGGGACTGCGCGCGCGCACCTCCGTGCCCCTCTCGGTGGACACGACGAAGGCCGCGGTGGCGCGCGCCGCGTTGAAGGCGGGGGCGCATCTGGTCAACGACATCACTGGCTTCCGCTCGGACCCGGAGCTGGCCGGCGCGGTGGCCGAGGCCAACGCGGGGTGTTGTCTGATGCACATCCGGGGGACGCCAGACACCATGCAGCAGGCCCCCCGCTACGACGACCTGGTGGACGAGGTGCTCG
>Ga0126314_10000398_pt1 | contig 21399 bp, 21 predicted proteins | sample Plot105B_FD_92535 | JGI IMG/M metagenome (GOLD analysis project Ga0126314, IMG submission 92535) | Serpentine soil microbial communities from UC McLaughlin Reserve, CA, USA - Plot105B | ecosystem: Environmental > Terrestrial > Soil > Grasslands | place: USA: UC McLaughlin Reserve, Lake County... | reverse complement strand
GCGCCGCGGGCCACCGCCACGCCGCCGCTCGCCAGCACGCTCGAGAGCACCAGCCCCGCCACCACGGCGCCCTTCAGCTCGGTGACGGACGCCGCCGCTTCATCCAGGCCCAGGCCCACGACATACGTCCGCTCGCCGCTCGCGCACCGCACCGACACCTCGCGCAGCGCCAGGAGCGACGTCACACAGCCTGCTCGCGTCACCGCCGCCCGGCCCTTCGCATGGTCGGGCAGCCGCGTCAGCGGGGGCTCGTACACGGGGCGACCGTCTGGCCCGAGCAGCCCCTGGTAGTTCACCGTGAAGCCGCCGCCACCGTCGACGTCATGGGCCTCCAACTGGGAGAGCACGGCGTCCAGGCGCTCCTTGGAGGACTCCGTGCCGTCCCAGTCCCGCGTCGCGGGGTGGTTGGCCACCAACGAGCCGAGGACACGGGCGCGCTTCTGCAACAGCTCCAGGGAGACCTCGCGCTGCCGGGCGGAGAAGTTCCAGATGCACAGGCCGATGACCGTGAGACAGGGCACGAGCACCGCGATGGCCACCTGCATGCGCAAGCCGAGCCGCCCCCACATACCGTCATCTCCCAGGTGATGCGCTGATCGCCGGCCACCGGCGCCGCCCGACGGTAGGCGTGCGTGCCCGGAAGCGTCAAACCAGCCCGCCGCTCGCGGGGCGTGCGGGGAGGCGGCCAAGGGCCCCTGCTCGCCACCTGCTTCGACAAGCCCGGCTTTTCATCGTCATCTCAAGGGGTTGCGACACCGAGCAGGGGGGAGTTTCCCTTTGACATGGCGAGGCCGGTGTCATTAGGTTCCGCGCGCGATGACTCCCTCTCCCCTCTCGCCCTACCTGCCCCTGGCGGTGGTGCTGCTGTTGGCCGGCATCATGGGCGTCGCGATTCCTTTCATCACCTCGCTGCTGGGGCCCAGTCGCCCGAGCGCCATCAAGTCGACCGCCTTCGAGGCCGGCTCCGAGTCGAGCGGCCCGGCGCGTCAGCGCTTCGCCGTGAAGTTCTACGTCGTCGCGTTGTTGTTCATCGTGTTCGACGTGGAAGCCGTGTTCATGTACCCGTGGGCGGTGAACTTCCAGGCGCTCGGTTGGTTCGGGTACGTGGAGATGCTGGTCTTCGCGGTGACCCTGGTGGTGGGCCTCATCTACGTCTGGAAAAAGGGCGCCCTGGATTGGGAGAGCTGAGACATCATGGCTGATGCAGACATCGCTCCAGTGCTGACGACCCGCCGCGACGAGGCCATGGGCTTCTTCCAGCGGATGGTCTCCAAGGGCCTGGGTTGGGCCCGCAAGTACTCGCTGTTCACCTACCCGTACGCCACCGCCTGCTGCGGCATGGAGTACATGTCCGTGGCGGCCAGCCGTCACGACATCGCGCGCTTCGGCGCCGAGTTCCCGCGCTTCTCGCCGCGTCAGGCGGACTTGCTGATGGTGGTGGGCACCATCAACCTGAAGCAGGCCCCCATCCTCAAGCGCGTGTACGAGCAGATGACCGAGCCCAAGTGGGTCGTGTCCTTCGGCGTGTGCGCGTCCTCGGGCGGCTTCTACGACAACTACGCGGTGCTCCAGGGCATTGACCGCATCCTCCCGGTGGACGTCTACATCCCCGGCTGCCCGCCGCGTCCGGAGCAGGTGCTGGACGGCCTCATGCTCCTCCAGGACAAGATCGCCAACCAGGTCCACCGCATCGCGGACCGCGACCAGCCCAACCAGACGGCCGCCCGGCACGACCTGCTCATCTCCATGGGCAAGTAATCCTCAAGCCTCCGCCGTACTCCCGGGGCCCCGCGTGCCTCCCCTCCCCAGGGGTGGCGTCGGGGCCCCTGGTGTTTCCACCGTCACCAGCGGTGGTACGCGGGGTGGCCTTCCTTCACCGCGACGAAGGTGCCTCGGCACAGCGCCGTCACCTTGCCACCGGCGGTGAGCGTGCCCTCGATGATGGCGCGGTCGCCTTTGATTTCCACCGGCTTCGCCTCCAACCGCACCGGCCCGGACATGGGCGTGGGGCGCTTGAGGGTGATGGAGTAGTCGGCCGTCACGGTGCACGGCGGCGAGGACGCGCCCTGCGCCTTCATCAGGTGGTAAGCCGCCGTCCAGTTGCAGTGACAGTCCAGCAGCGCGCCGATGATGCCGCCGTTGAGCACGCCGGGAAACGCCTGGTGGTGCTCGGAGGGCGTCCACTCGGCGACGACGAGGTCACCCTCCGCGCGGCTGCGGATGCGCAGGCCCTGGGTGTTGGCCGGGCCGCAGCCGAAGCAGCTGTTGTGGGGGGCGTACTGTTCCTGGAGAGACGGGGCGTCTGGAGTCGTCGACATGGCCGGCGACCTTACGCGAGTCCCCTTCCGGCGTCCGTCCTCGCACCGTGTCCAGCCACGACTCCAGCGACAGCGCGTCCAGCCCTTCACAGTCGCCCGTGCACACCCGCAGCAAGGTGCCGTCCGCCTGGGGACGGTCCACCCACCAGCGCGCTCCGTCGAACGCACCCCGGTCCTTCTCCAGCACCACGGCCTCATGCGCCGCGTCACCCAGCTCCACCACGCCGTCCGGGCGGATGCGGTACGCGTCGAACGCGCGCGGCGCGCCGGGCCAGTGCCCCGAGTCGAACACCTCCGGCGAGACGTGCGTGAAGCCCGTCTCCGCGTACAGGTTCAGCGGCGGAGGCGACTCACCGCGCAGCAGCGGCGCCAGCGACACGCCGGCGACACCTGTCAGCGCGGGCAGGCTCGACAGCTCCAGCAGCGTGGGCCCCACGTCCACCAGGCGCACCAGCGCGTCCGAAGTCGCGGGCGCGGTGAAGCGCCCCTTGGGAGGCTTCATCGCGAACAGGATGCGGTTCTCCAATTCGGTCAGCCGCGCGCCATGCACGGGGGTGGCGCCCGCGAGGTCCGGCCTGTCCTCGTGGAAGCTCTCGCCGTGGTCCGAGATGAGGACGATGAGCGCGTCGTCGTAGCGCCCCGAGCGTCGCAGCGCGTCCAGCAGCATCCCCACCTGCGCGTCCGCCTGGGCAATCAGCTCGTCGTAGAGCGCCTCCGCGCCGTCGCGACTCCACCCACCCTTCGCGCCTGGAGACACGGGGGCGAAGTGCATGCGCAGCCGTCGCTCCAGGGGCTCGGACGGGGACACGAAGCGTCGGTAGAAGGGATGGACGGGGTCGCCCGGAAAGTGCGCGGCGGTGGCGTGGAAGGCGAACAGCGTGGGGCCCTGGCTCGCCTCGTCCAGGAGCATGCGAGTGAGTCGTTCCGCGTAGCCCATGGGGTCATGGATGCCGGCCAGCGCGCGGTTGTCGATGAACTCCGGCACCCACGCGGCGCCGACGGAGTGGTCCGCGAAGACGCCGAGCGCGCGGTAGCGCAGCTTCTCCAGGAGGAAGTTCACCGCGCCCCGAGGCGGCTGCAACCGGGTGGCGAAACCCGAGGACGGCCCCTCCGCGTGGAAGCGCGAGCAGTCCGTCGCGAACACCGTGCGCCACCCCGCCCGCGCGAAGGACTCCGGGAAGGTGGGCTGCAGCTTCATGCGCGACTCGGACGTCAGCGCGTAGCGCACGCCCGTCTCGTGCGGCCAGCGCGCGGTGAGCAGCGAGCGCCACGCGGGCTCGGTCTGCGCCACCGGCGTGTACGCGCGGGTGAAGAGCGTGGAGTCCGCGACGAAGCGGTCCACGTGAGGCGCCACCTCACCGGTACCGCCCAGCGTCCGCAGCCGGTCCGGTCGGAAGGCGTCGATGCCGATGAGCACCACCAGCGGAGGCTTCGCGTCCTCCGTCCCACCGCCCTCCCTCCGCCCCGCGACCAACAGCACCGCCACCCCGGCCAGGAGCCCCGCGCCCGCATGGAGGCGCCGCTTCCACGTCGGCAGCCGGACCAGGAGCGCCGCGACGTGCACCAGCATCAGCACCACCGCCGCCGCGCGCGGATGCCACGGCGCGCCATGGTCCACCAACCACGCCAGCACCGGACGCAGCACGGGCAGGTCATCGAAGAGGGCCGGACGGGCGATGGCCCGGTCCCACGCCAGCAGCAGGACGAGCACGCACCAGCCCAGCACCGTCGCCCCGACTCCATTCCGTCCCCAGATGCGCCCCAGGCCCCAGGCCACGCCCGCGAGCACGCCTCCCGCCGCCATGTAGACGGCCGCCACGCGCAGCAGCAGGCCGGGCAGAATCGGCCGCACCGCCGCCGACAGCGCCGCGTAGGGCCCGTCCACGTTGATGTCCACGCCGACCAGCCCCGAGCGCAAGAGCAGCCAGGACTCCACGGCGAACAACACCAGTCCCAGGCCCGCGCCCAGCACGAGGCGCCAACCGAGCGAACGGAGCGGATGAGGGGGAACGGGCTCAGCCATGCGTCCCCGTGTATACCGCAACGCGACACGCTCGCGAGGACAGGACCCTTTCCGGCCCGGAAGGTGCGGGCGCCATCGAGACGATGCAAGATGCGCCAGCAGTGGAAGGGTGGAGCCTGGGATGGGGGGTGAGGCCCTGAGGTCCAACGCGCCAGAAGGCATCCAGGACTCGGTGAACCGGGCCCTCGACGACGAGCGCCGACGCAACGCGCGCCAGATGTCGAGGATCCGCTTCGTCGCCGTCTCCGTCATGCTCGTGATTTCGGCCGTCCTGGGCCTGTACATGGGCAAGGCGGACTGGCTCGAGTACCTCTTCCCCCTCTCCCTCTACTGGCTCTGCACCGCGGCGGTGTGGGGGGCCGTGGCCCGCTCGCCGCGCGCGGTGCGCTGGGCCGGCATGTCCGTGGCCTTCATCGACGTGCCGGCGGTGTACTGGCTCCAGAGCCAGGCCATTCCGGTGTCCCCCTCCCCCGGAGGCGTCGCCGGCTTCACGCTCGGCATCTTCGCGGTGCTGGTCATCCTCGCGGCGCTGTCCTTGCGCAACACGGTGACGCTCGTCGTCACCGCCTTCGCCGCCGTCGCGGAGATGGCCCTCCAGCACCAGGCCCGAATCGGCATCGGCGCCCAGTTGGCCTCCGTCGTCATGCTCTCCGTGGCCGCCGCCGGCGCCCGCCACCTGCTCAACCGCATCCGCGCCCTCTCCGCCGCCGTCTCGGAGGAGGAGCTCAAGCGCGCCCGCCTGGGCCGCTACTTCGCCCCCGCCGTCGCCGAGCGCCTCCAGCGCCTGGCCTCCCCCGAGCCCGAGCTGCGCGAAGTCACCGTCCTCTTCGCCGACATCCGCGACTTCACCTCCATGAGCGAGCGCCTCCCCCCGGGCGAAGTCGTCAAGCTCCTCAACGCCTACTATGGCCGGATGGTGGAGGTGGTATTCCGCCATGGCGGAACGCTCGACAAGTTCATCGGGGACGCACTCATGGTGTACTTCGGCGCCCCGCTGACGGACGCCGGGCACGCCGCCCGCGCGGTGAACTGCGCCCTGGACCTGGTGAAGGAGCTGGAGGCGTTCAACGCGGAGCGGGCCCTCCAGGGGGCTCCCGCCATCCGGATGGGGGTCGGAGTGCACACCGGCCCCGTCATCCTCGGCAACGTCGGCTCCACGGCCCGGCGCCTGGACTACACGGCCATTGGGGACACGGTGAACCTGGCCAGCCGGATTGAGGGGCTGACCAAGCGGGTGGGCGTCCCGGTGCTCGTCTCGGAGGCCACCCGGGAGCAGGTGGGCCCCCTCTTCCACTGGGAGGCCATCACCCATGCCCTGGTACCCGGCAAGAGCCGGCCGGTGGCCACCTTCGTCCCCCTGCCGCTGGCCCCCTCGCTCGTCAGCACCCCGGGCTCGGCGGCCTGAATTCCTCCGGGACAGCGATCCACGTGCCCGCTCGGACGCCGCGTGCGCAACGCGGGCTTCTGGGCTTCCTAAGTGGCCTACATGGTTGAGGGTTTACGTTGACGCCCCCCTTCTGGGCTCCTTATAAAGCCGCGGATTCTTCTCCCTCAGTCATTGGGTCCCCCTTGAGCACTTTCGCGTTGGACAGGGTCTCCGCCCACTTTCCCGAGGCGGTGGTGGAGCGTTATGTGGACCGGGCCGGTGGCGCCTGGGCCGTGATCCATCCCGACTCGCTCCCGAAGGTCGCCGCGTTCCTCAAGAACGACGCGGAGCTGGAGTTCAAGCTCTTCGGCTCCATCGACGGCGTGGACCGGCTGCACCTGGCGGAGAACGACCCTCGCTTCGAGGTCGTCTACTTCCTGTACTCGTTCAAGCGCCATGAGCACGTGCGGCTCAAGGTTCGCGTGAGCGAGCACCAGCCGGTCATCCCCACGCTGGTGCCGGTGTACCGGGGCGCCAACTGGTGGGAGCGCCTGACCTTCGACTTCTACGGCATCCGCTTCGAAGGCCACCCGGACCTGCGCCGCATCCTCCTGTACGACGAGTTCCAGGGCCACCCGCTGCGCAAGGACTACGCGCTGAGAGACAGGCAGCCGCTCATCCCTGAGCGCCCCATCAAGGACATCTTCCGCGGTCCCGGTACCAGCGGGCACTCCTGAGGACGACAGACACCATGGCCGACAGCCACACGTTTGATGCGAAGGGCCACAATCCGGACACCGACGGCTCGCTGCCGCCGGAGGGCTCGGAGCTGGAGGCCCACCTCCAAAGCAAGCACATGGTCATCAACATGGGCCCGTCCCACCCGGCCACGCACGGCACCGTGCGGCTGAAGGTGGAGCTGGACGGCGAGACCATCGTCAAGATCGACCCTGAAATCGGCTTCCTGCACCGCGGCTTCCAGAAGAGCTGTGAGAACGTCACCTGGACGCAGTGCCTGCCGTACACGGACCGGCTCAACTACCTGTCCGCGATGATGAACAACTTCGGTTTCCTCAACGCCGTGGAGAAGCTCATCGGCCTGGAGATTCCGGAGCGCGCCCAGTACATCCGCGTCATCGGCAGCGAGCTGCACCGGCTGACGGACCACCTGACGTGCGTGGGCGCCACCGGCCTGGAGATGGGCGGCTTCGCGCCGTTCCTCTACGGCATGGAGGCCCGCGAGCTCCTCCAGGACCGCGTCACGGAGCTGACCGGCGCGCGCCTCACCACCAGCTTCGGCCGCGTGGGTGGCATCAACCGCGACCTGCCCGAGGGCTGGGCGGACAAGGTCCACAAGACGCTCACCCGCACGGAGGAGCTGCTGGTGGAGATGGACGGGTTGCTCACGCGCAACCGCATCTTCGTGGACCGCACCAAGAACACCGGCGTCATCTCCGCCGAGGACGCCATCGACTACGGCTGGACGGGCCCGGCGCTGCGCGCGTGCGGCATCGACCATGACCTGCGCAAGGCGCACCCGTACTGGGTCTACGAGCGCTTCAACTTCAGCGTCGCGGTGGGCGAGCACGGCGACAACTACGACCGCTACCTCGTCCGCATGGAGGAGATGCGTCAGTCCATCAGCATCATCCGCCAGGCGTTGGAGACCATCCCCACAGGCCCCATCATCGTGGATGACTGGCGCATCGCGCTGCCGCCCAAGCCGGAGGTCTACGGCACCATCGAGGGCGTGATGGCGCACTTCAAGCTCGTCATGGAGGGCATCCAGGTGCCGCCCGGCGAGTGCTACGACGCGACCGAGGCCTCGAACGGCGAGCTGGGCTGGTACCTGGTGAGCGACGGGCGCGGTCGTCCGTACAAGGTCCACGTGCGCGCCCCGGGCTTCCCGGTGCTCGCGGCGGTGCCCCATATCATCGAGGGGAAGATGCTGGCGGACCTCATCCCCACGTTTGACACCATCAACATGATTGGCGGCGAGGTCGAGCAGTGAGCAACGACGACACGAAGAAGCCGACCGGTGACGCGCAGCCGCCCCCCAAGGGCGCGCCCACGGACACCCCCGCGGCGAAGATCGGTCCCGAGCCCTCCAACCCTCCGGCCGGCGCGAAGCTGGACACGCCGCCCGCGGCGCACAGCAGCCCCACGGCGCCTCCCAAGGCCGCCGCCCCCCCGGGCCCGCCGCCCAAGCCCGCGCCGAAGAACCCGGGCTTCGTCACCTGCACCATCGACGGCAAGGAAGTCGTCGTGAAGCCGGGGACGAACATGATCGAGGCGGCCAAGTCGGTCGGCTCGGAGATTCCGTACTACTGCTACCACCCGCGCCTCTCCATCGCGGCCAACTGCCGCATCTGCCTCATCGAGGCGTCCAACGCGCCCAAGATGGTGCCCGCGTGCCAGACGCCGCTCGCCGAAGGCGTCGTCGTGAAGACGACGACCCCCAAGGTGAAGGAGCAGCAGCGCGCGGTGATGGAGTTCCTGCTGCTCAACCACCCGGTCGACTGCTCCATCTGCGACCAGGCCGGTGAGTGCAAGCTGCAGGACTACTACATGAAGTACGACTACCGCCCCTCGCGCCTGGAGGGCGGCAAGGCCCTGAAGAACAAGCGCAAGGTGCTGGGGCCGCGCGTCGTGTTGGACCAGGAGCGCTGCATCATGTGCACCCGCTGCGTGCGCGTGATGAACGAAGTGGCCCAGGAGCCGCAGCTGGGCGTGTTCGGCCGCGGCAGCCACGAGCGCATCGACGTGTTCCCGGGCAACGAGCTGGACAGCGACTACTCGATGAACACCGTGGACGTCTGCCCGGTGGGCGCGCTGCTCAGCCGCGACTTCCGCTTCAAGGCGCGCGCATGGTTCCTCTCCGCCACCCCGTCCATCTGCACGGGCTGCGCGAAGGGCTGCAACACGTACGCGGACTGGATGTCGCAGGACACCTACCGCATCCGTCCTCGTGAGAACGAGGAGATCAACAAGAGCTGGATGTGTGACCAGGGCCGGCTCATGTACAAATCCTTCAACCTGGGCCGCGTGCTCCAGGCGAGGATTGGCCGCGCCACGGGTCAGGCCGCCTCCGAGGCGGTGCCGGTGGTGACGCGCAAGGAGGCCGCGCAGGCCGCCGCCAAGGCGCTCAAGCCGCTGGTGGGCAGTGGCAAGCTCGCGGTGCTCGCCTCGCCGGTATCCTCCAACGAGGAGCTCCTGGCGGGCCTCACCTTCGCCAAGGCCACGCTGGGCATCTCCACCGTGTACGTGGGCGGTCGTCCGGCGGGCAAGGCGGACCACTTCCTGAAGACGGCGGACAAGAACCCCAACAGGAAGGGCCTGGAGTGGATCGCCAAGGGCCTGGGCCTGAAGGTGGAGACCTTCGAGGCGCTGACCACCGCGCTGGACAAGGGCCAGGTCAAGGCGCTCTACGCCATCGGCACCGAGGTGCCGGGTGACGTGGCGGCCTTCGCCCAGGCGGCCTCCAAGCTGGAGGTCTTCGTGGTGCAGGAGAAGAACGAGTCGCCGGTGACGGCGCAGGCGACGGTGCTCCTGCCCGCGTCCATCCACATCGAGGACGAGGGCTCCTTCACGCAGATGGACGGCATCACCCAGCGCTTCCGCAAGGCGTACCCGCCCAAGGGCGACGTGATTCCGGGCTGGAAGTGGGTCGCGGAGCTGACGCGCGAGATGGGCGGCGAGGCGCCGGCCTGGACCTCCGCGCGGGACGTGTGGCGCGAGCTGTCCGGCAAGGTCGCCGAGTTCGCCGAGTTCAACTGGGACAAGGCCTCTCCGCCGGACCGGGAGAAGCCGGGTATCAATCCGCTGCCCACGGGCGCTGACGGGCGTCCTCCGGGCTACCGTGAGTTCGGTTCTCCCCGGGTGAGGGGTATCTAGCGATGAAGCGCGTACTGACTGTCCTCTTCGCGATGGGCTTCATCGTCGCGACGCTCGCGGGGGTGTCCGCGGCGGCGTATGTGGTGGCCGGCCTGGCCGAGAAGTACTGGTTCGTCGGCGCCAGCCGCCTGTCGAACATCCTCTTCCTGATGCTCGTCTTCGTGATGATCATCGCCACGCTGCTGACCATCGCCGAGCGCAAGTGGAGCGCGCTGATGCAGGACCGCGTCGGTCCCAACCGCGCGCGCATCAACCTGCCCGGCATCCGCAACCGCTCCCTGGCGGGCCTTCCGCACATCCTCACGGACGTGCTGAAGATGCTGACCAAGGAAGACTTCATCCCGGGCACCGCGAACCGGTTCCTGTTCAAGCTGGGCCCCATCCTCGCCTTCGCGCCGGTGTTCGCGCTGTTCGCCGTGGTGCCCGCCGGCCCGTCGGTGACGGTGTTCGGCCACCACGTGGACATGGTCGTGGCGACGCCCGACTTCGGCGTGCTGTACCTGCTCGCGATTGCCTCCCTGGCCGTCTACGGCACGGCGCTCGCGGGCTGGTCCTCCAACAACAAGTTCGCGCTGCTGGGCGGCGTGCGCGCGTCCTCGCAGATGATTTCGTACGAGGTGGCGCTGGGCCTGTCGCTGGTGGGCCTGTTCATGGCGTTCTCCTCGCTGCAGCTTCCGCCGCTCGTCGGTGAGCTGGGCCTGGATGGCGCGCAGGGCACCGGTCAGGCGCAGTACCTGTGGAGTTCAAGCTTCTCGTTCTTCGGGCGGGAGCTCGACTTCGGCCTGCCGGCGTGGGGCTTCATCCTGCAGCCCATCGGGTTCATCGGCTTCTTCGTCGCGTCCTTCGCGGAGACCAAGCGCGCGCCCTTCGACGTGCCGGAAGGCGAGTCGGAGATCATCGGCTACTTCGTGGAGTACTCCGGCATGAAGTTCGGCATGTTCATGATCTCCGAGTTCGTGGAGGTCGTGGTGCTGGCCGGCGTGACGACGGCGCTGTTCTTCGGCGGCCACCACCTGCCCGTCGGCGGCGAGTGGCTGGCGAGCCAGCCGCTGATGCAGGAGCACGGGTGGCTGTACGGCACCCTCCTGGCCACGGTGTTCTGGGTGAAGGTGGTCTTCCTCATCTGGGTGCAGCTGGTGATTCGTTGGACGTTCCCCCGCTTCCGCTACGACCAGATCCAGTCGCTCGGCTGGAAGATCCTCCTGCCGCTGGGCCTGGCGAACGTGTTCGTCACTGGCGCGCTGGTGCTGTGGGACCCGTCCCTGCGGGCGCTGGCGGTGGTGGGCATGCTGGAGATTGGCGTGCTGGTGGTGCTGACGATGACGAAGAAGGCAGAAGCGGCGGAGGGCGGTGCGCACGGCGCGCATGGAGCCCATGGCCATGACCACGGGCACGACGCGCATGGGCTGCCATCCCACGCCAGCGCGGCGTCTACGCACTAGGCCCTAGGGCACCGGGAATCGAGACACCATCATGGCCATCAAGGTTACCAAGGTCACCCAGGACCCCCGCACGGACATCCGGGAGCGGATGTACATCCCGGAGCTGCTGCACGGTCTGGCCATCACGACCAGGCACTTCTTCCGCAACCTCTTCGGCACGCGTGACACGAACACGCAGGTGCAGGACCGCACGGGCACCAGCCTGATGACGACGGTCGAGTACCCCGAGGAGAAGCCCATCTACCCGGAGGGCTACCGCGGGCTGCACCGGCTGGTTCCGCGCGAGGATGGCAAGCCGCGCTGCGTGGCCTGCTACATGTGCGCGACCATCTGCCCGGCGCAGTGCATCTACATCGAGGCGGGTGAGTACGAGGAGACGGACGCTGACGGCGAGTCGCGCGTCATCGAGAAGTACCCCACCCAGTTCGTCATCGACGAGCTGCGCTGCATCGTGTGTGGCCTGTGCGTGGACGCGTGCCCCAAGGACGCCATCCGGATGGACACGTACATGCACACCCCCTCCGAGTACACGCGGCAGAACTTCGTCTACGACATCCCGAAGCTCCTGAAGGGGCCGGCCGTCTCGCACCCCTCGGACCCGTGGAACAAGCGCGAGGGCTCCGAGGAGCCGCACCACACGCACAAGGAAGCCCACACGCGCATTGGCGAGGGCCTGGTGCAGCTCAAGACGCCGCAGCTGGGGGCGGGGCATGACCACCAGGGCGGGCACGGCAAGGCCGTCGTCGCGCACGGGCAGACGGTGGTGACGCAGCAGGGCCCCATCCAGGTGACGAAGTTCCTCAAGTAGATCCATCCCCGCGCCCCGCGCGTACGGATGTGCAGCAGCCCGGCCCGCCTCCCCGCTCCTTCGAGCGGCAGGCGGGCCGGTCTCATTTCGGGGTGCGGGTGATGACGTTGCAGCTCTTCAATGGCCCTGGCGTCTGGCGTCCGGGCTTCCGTCTCCGGGACGGTGTGGAGTGCGGCCTGGCACACGCTGTTGGAGGTCGGCTGCTTTCGCTCGGGGTGTGGACTCCGTAGGGTGGGTGGTGTCTTGGCGATGAAGCGCTACCGCTTGTCCGTGTGCAAAGGGTCGACCTGCAAGGCCGGCGGCGCGGACGGGGTGTATGCCGCCGCTCGGGACGCGCTCTCCGAGCAGCGCCTGGTGCCGCGCTGCGAGCTGTACCGGGGCGGCTGCTACGGCTTCTGCCACATGGGGCCCAACGTGGTGGTCCGCGAGGACACGGGCCGCAAGAGGGACCCGCTGTCGCCCGAGGACTTCCAGCTCATGGGCTGGGACGGCGAGGTGTACTACTCGGAGATGACGCCCGAGAAGATGCACCGCGTGGTCAACGAGCACATCGCGAAGGATGCGCCCGTGCGCGAGCTCTTCGGCCAGCCGGATACGCCGGACCCCGACGACGGCTGAAGCGCGCGGACGCGAGCGTCACGCCGCGACGGCGAGGTGCTCACCCTCCTCCACGCCATGCACTCCGTCCCACTCCGCGGGCGGCGGCGTGACGATGAAGCGGGCGCAGCGCGCCGCGTAAACGGCGGAGACGGTGTCCTTGAAGTCGGTGGCGGAGCGCTCGAAGAGGGCGTGCGCCTCCGCGAAGCGGCGCTGGTGGTACGCGGTGAGGGCCTTCTCGTGCAGGGCGAGCTGCTCCTGCTGTGGCCCGGTGATGTCACCCTTCCGGCCCACCAGCTCGTGCACGCGCAGCGGCTCCGCGCGCCCCTTGAGCCGCACCCGGTCCACCACGCGGAACACGTAGTTGTCCCCCGCGAGCGACACGGTGCCGTCACCCACCAGCACGTAGGTGCCGTACACCTTGTTCAGCGACTCCAGCCGGGCGGCCATGCCCACCGCGTCACCGAGCACGGTGTAGTTGGACTTCAGCTCGCTGCCCATGTCACCGACGACGACTTCGCCCGTGTCCACGCCGGCGCGGAAGCTCAAGCGACGGCCGAACTTCTTCTCCCAGGCGTCCTGCTTCTCCGTCAGCACCGCGCGCATCTTCAGCGCGGCCTCACAGGCCAGGTGCGCGTGGCGCTCCGTGCGCACAGGCGCGCCCCAGAACGCCATCACCGAGTCGCCGATGTACTTGTCCACCTGCCCCGCCGTGGAGCGCACCACCGCCGCCATCTCCAGGAGGTACTCGTTGAACAGGCCCACGAGCTGCTCGGGCGTCATGCCCTCCGACAGGCGCGTGAAGCCCTCGATATCGCAGATGTACACGGACATCCGCCGACGCTCGGGGCGCATCAGGCTCAAGTCCCGCGTCACCAACCGGGCGACCTCGGGGCTGACGTAGCGGCCCAGCGCCGTCTGCACGAAGTCGCGAATCTGCTGCTCGTTGCGGAAGGCGTAGACGGTGGTGACGGCGAAGGCCCCCACCATGGCCAACAGCGGCCCCGCCATCGCCACCCAGAGCCGCTGCTCGATGAACACGTAGAAGACCGCCGCCGTGTAGCCCGCACCCGCGAGCGCCAGTCCACTCACGTAGAGCAGCGCACCCCGCAGCGAGCGCAAGAGGAAGCTCAGCGACAGCGCGAGGAAGGCCCCCAGGAACGCGAGCCCCACCGTCAGCCCCAAGTCATAGTCCGCGGGGGCCCGGGTGATGCCCTCGGAGCGCAGGATGTTGGCCAGCGCCTGCCCCAGAATCGCGCCTCCCGGAGTCTCCAGGCCAATGGGCGTGTGCCGCAGGTGACCGGACTCGCCCGCCGTGCGCGTGAGGACGACGGTGCGGCCCTCCAAGTCATTGTCGAAGCGCGCGGGGCGCTCGTCCGCCACGTCGAAGACATTGAGCAGCACGTTCCACGCGCGAATCGAGCGCGCCAGCGAGCCTCGAGAGCCCCGCCCCGCCGTCGGCGCGTCCCAGCGCATCAGGCTGTAGCCCGACGCGTCCATGGGCACCGAGTACGCATCCCCCACGTGCAGCCGCCCGTCCACGTAGCGAAGCGTGCGCGTGTTGGCCAGCCGCATGGCCGCCGCGAGCGGGAGCGAGGGAAGCACGTGGCGCCCATCCCGTGCCGGATACGCCACCAGATGGGGAATGCCGCGCACCACTCCGTCGGGGTCCGCCGTCAGGGTGACGGCCCCGTAGCCCGAGCCACCGCCCATGAGCGGCGCCACCGGGTGCTGGAGCTGGCGCACCTCCACCAGCTTCGCGGGGTCAATCCCCTCCACCTGCACCTCGGCCAGCGAGATGAACAGGTCCGTGGGGCCAATGCGGTACGTGTCGTCCGTGGCGCGGCGCTCGGCGATGGCGGCCCCGGGCGAGCCCAGCCGAGTCCCCAGCTCCTTCCCATCGGCCTCGTCCGAGGCCCCGCCCCAGACCTCCACCTGACTTCCCGCGGGGATGACGAAGGCGGGGCGCTGCACGGCGAGCACCGCCTGCGCCCTCGCGCGCGCCTCGATGGAGTTGGCGAACGTGCCCACCTTCACCCGATAGGGCCAGAGGCGACTCGCCGGTGGCAGCACCCGCGAGCCCTGTGACTCCCAGGAGAAGGACAACAGCGCCTTGCCCGAGTCCCGCTCCAGGAACTCGCGGAACGAGGCGTCGTCGCTGGAGATGGCGCCGGGTGACAGCTTCGGGTTGACGCAGGCGTTGGGGCTCAGCTCGGGGAACGGCAGGTCCAACAGCACCAGCAGCGCGCCCTCCTCCACCAGCCGGTGCGCCATGGCGCCCACGAGCTGCCGGGGCCAGGGCTGGGTGGCGATGCCGGGCCGGTCATCCTGACGCGCCTCGGCGAGCGTCTCCTCGTCGATGGCCACGACGACGGCCTCGTCCGGGCGCTCCGAGCGGGCCCCGAGCTCCAGCACGCGCCAGTCGTAGGTGCGCCGCTCCAGCCCTTCCAGCCAGGCCTGCGCCATCTCCACGACGCCCGAGGGCACCCATGTGGGCGAATCCCCTCTCGGGGCCGCCGGCTGGGGTGCCCGCAGATACACGAGGATCCCCAGCACACAGCCGAAGAAGGCGGCCATGGCCAGGGAGAAGCCGAGCCGCTTGAAGAAGCGCCGGCTCGCGGAGTGAACGCGGTGTCCTTGCACGAGTGCCCGCAGGATACCCCGAGAAGCCCCAGTGCGCGGGGGCTTGTCGCGCGCGCCTGCTATGCTCGGCGGACTCGCCGCACCCTGGGTCCACCCGATGAAACGCCTCCTCCTGTCCGCCTCCGTGACTGCTCTCTTCCTTGCTCCCCTGGCGTGCGACCTGGAGAAGACAGGGGCTCAGCTCACCGCCGACCACGTCATGGTGGGCACGCTCCTGGCCACGCCCGAGGTGGAGATCTCCGCCTCGGCGCTCGCGGGCTTCGACGCCGGGACGTTCAGCCCGGATGGCGGCGACGTCATCTCGCTGCCCGCGCAGACGGCGGCACTGGTGTTCTTCGGCACGAAGTCCGGCGAGAACTCGCAGCCCTCGGGGGTGTCCGGCGCCACGGCCACGCTGCAGCCCACGGGCGGACAGGCCACGGCGCTGACGGAGGACGGCTCGGGTAGCTACAGCCGCACCAACGTGGGCGGGAGCGACCCGGCCCTGGTGTACCAGTCCGGCGCCACGTACCAGTTCATCGCCTCGCGCAACGGCACGCGCTACGTGGGCCAGGTCGAGGACGCGCCCATCCAGGAGGCCATCGGGAAGTTCCACCCCGCCGAGGGCTTCCTGCGCCACGCCTCCGGGGCGTCGCTGACGTTCGACCGGGCCGCGGCCTCGGGCGGCAAGGAGCGTACGCTGGGCTTCGTCACCGTGGTGCCGCTCAGCTCCGACGGCGAGAAGGGCCAGCCGACGTACTCGAACATGCCCACCACGCCGTTGGAGTTCCTCCAGCTCGTCGCGGTGCCGGGCTCCTATCGCGAGGCGCAGGTGACGATTCCGGGCACGGCCTTCCCTCGGCCCAATCAGACGTACCTGGTCATCTTCCAGGCGGTGCGGCTGGGCGGCGCGGAGTCCGACAACCTGTTCCTCGGCAGCGCGCTGCTCGCGGGCACCGCCGACGTGGGCGTCATCCGGACGAACTGAGCCTCGTGAAGTCGCGCGCTAGGGACGGCGCCTCCACAGAGGCCCTTCCCGCGCGAAGCGCTCCTGAACCCACCGTTCACTGGCCGCCGACAGTTGCCACTCGCCCCGGCCATTGAGGACGAGGACCTCGCAGCGCGCGAGCAGTGAGAGCACCGTTCGCTGAGAACGCTCATCGTCGAAGGCCGCCGCCGCGGAGGCGTAGCGCTCGGGGCCGCCCAGTGCATCGCGCAACATCAGGCCATAGGGGTCGACCAGGGTGGGTGAGCCCTGGGGAATCCCTGGCAGCCGCCCCGCGACGATGCCCCAGGCAGGCTCGAAGGCGCAGAGCGCCTCATCAGCGGAAACACCGGCGCGGATGTCGTGCCCCAGCGCGAGCAGTCCACGGTCTCTCTGATTGGCGTCACGGAGGGAGGCAGGCAACGCGGAGAGTGCCGCGAGCCCCACCACGCCTGTCATGACCACCGCGAATCGTCGCGAGCGCGCCTCCGCCCAATCGAGCACCCACGAAGCACCAAGCCCGGCGAGCAAGGCCGTGGCCGGTGCGAGGCTCGCGTTGTACTGACCCCAGTAGCTCTTGGAGGAAAGGAAGACCGCGCACGTGAGGAGCCAGGCTCCCGCGAAGAGCCGCTCGGCGACCGCTTCCTTCCGCCGAGCACGCACCAGCACCACGAGCAGCCCCACTCCGGTCAATACGGAGACCCCCAGGTGGCGCTCGCCCAGCATCGTCAGGAGCCGACGCCAGACATCCAGCTCACCATCCGGGGGACGCAGCAGTTGGAAGCGCAGCAGTCCCTCGAACATCGACCCGGGCGCGAGCGCGAAGAAGGGCCCCACCCAGACGAGCCCCACCACCAAGGCGACACCCACGAGTCTCAGGACGCGCTGCCACTCTCCCGCAGTGCCACGAGCCCACACCGCGGCGAGCACCCAGACGCCCGCGGTCAGCTTGATGGCGCACGCGGTGGCCAGCAGGACGCCTGCCCACACATCCTGTCGCCGTGCTCCGCCCTTCCCCTCCGGGCGAAGCCACACCCACGCCATCCCGAGACACGAGAGGTTGAGGAGCGGCTCCAGAAACGGGCCTCGCTCAGTCGCCGCGGCCTCGGGGTAGACGGCATACACGAGCGCCGCGACGAGCCCTGCCCGCAGGCCCCAACGCTCCTGGGCGATGCGTCCACTCAACACCGTGCTCACGGCGCCGAGGACAGGGATGAACCAGCGCACCACGGTGAAGGCCGTCGCGGCATCGAAGACGCGGGAGAGCGCGGCCAGCGGAGACAGCAACACCGCCAGCCCAGGAGGGTGCACGAAGAAGTAGTCGCGATAGGGCAACACCCCATGCGACAGGAGCGCGGCGGCGCTGAAGTAGACGCCCTCGTCGTAGTCCACGGGATGGCCGAAGGCACCGCCCCGGTGGAAGAAGCCCGCGACTCGAAGCAGCCAGGCGCCGGCCCCCACCAGCAGCAGGGGCCACCACGGATGGCGCAGGAGACTGGGACTCGAGGGGCTGGCGTCGGACACGGAGCGTCGCGTCTACCAGAGGTCGCCGCCATTTTCGAAGGCGTGCTGCCCAGGCCCCTCCATCGACTCAGCCCGCTTCGATATCCAGGTCGATGCGCCCCGCCAGCTTGAGGCGCAACAGGTGCCCCGCGAAGCGCTCGGACTCCTCGCGACCGAGGACGTTGCGGAACGTCGGCCCCTCCGCCACCTCCACCTCGAGCACGGCTCCACGCTGGAGGAGTCGGAAGAAGTCCTCCCCTCCTCCCGGACGCGGCACGGTCAACGGCAACATGCCCTTCACCGGAAGCACCTCTCCCGCGTCACGCACCCGCGCCACCAACGCGGCGGCATCCGGCCTCACGTCCGAGGGAGCCACCCCTTCGTCCGGGTAGAGCGGCGCGGGCGGCAGGGCCACGTCCTCCGTGGAGTCATCCAGGAGGAAGCCGTACCGCGACGGAATCCTCCCCGAGAAGAGCAGGCACAGCAGGACGGGTGTGTCGCCCGACACGCGCTCGACATGCAGGATGGAGCGCTCCGAGCCCACGCGGCGCAGAAGCAACGTCAGCCGCGGACGCTGCACCGCCAGGTGCCGCTGCACCCGGTCCTTCAGGGTGGCGCGAATCTCCGCGAAGGCCGCCGAATAGCCCGCCTCGGACTCCGCCTCACGCGCCGCGAGCGCCTCGCGCGTCTTCGTCAGCTTCTCCTCGGCTTCGCGCAGGAAGTCCCCCGCCGACGCCGACGTGGGCACCAGCCCCGGCTCCGTGGACGCCGTCGGCTCCAGGCCCGCCGCGCGCACGGCCCCCAACAGGAAGGAGCCCTGTTGATCCAACCGCGCCCGCTCCTCGCGGAACCGCGCGACAGAGGCCGCGTGCTCCACCTTCAGCTCCAGCCACGCCTCATAACCCGACTCGAGCGTCTCCAACGCCCGCAGCCGAGCCAGCGCCGTCTCCGGCCCGGCCGCCGCGCTCACGGGCCCCAACGCCCCACCCTTCGTCGTCTCACTCACGGCGGCGGAGTCTACACCCTGCCCGAAGTGGGGCCTCACGCGTCCAGGACGCGCCGGCTCTTGCCCCCTCGCGCGCCAGAAACACGAAGGCCCCCATCCGACGCCGACTCGCGGCACACGGATGGAGGCCCTCTACGTCACGACAAGGTCCGCGCGGTGCGCACGGACACTACGCCGTGCGGGACACGGGCGACTGCGTGCCCTGGGACGGGGCCGTCTCGCCCTTGCCCAGCGTGTTCGTCAGGTACTCCTGACCGCTCTGCAGCCGCTGCTTGAGGTCGTCCCGGAGCTGGTTGCCCGGCTTCGGGGCCAGCAGCAGCCCCAGACCCGCGCCAACCAGGATGCCCGCCGCGAAGGCGCCCAGCACCGGCAACACGTCCTCCGCCGCGCTGCGACGGCTCTCCAGGCCGATGAGGTTGAGCAGGTCGTCCTTGTCCATCTTCTTCAGGGCGTTCAGGTTCATTCGTGACTCCAACAGGCTGTTACGTCGTGGGGGGATGAGGCAGCAAACGCTAGTAGGACGGAGGGCGCGGAGTCCCAGCCGCGGACGCATCCGCAGACGCGGAGCCCTCCCGCGCGGGCGAGCCCATCACGCTCCGCCCCGTCTGATAACCCTGGAAGGCCGTCTCGGCCATGCCCAGCAGTTCGTCCTTCACCAAGGGCAGCGCCGCCAGCCGCACGCCCAGCTTGAGGATGCGCGCGGTCAGCGGCGTGAAGAGCCCACCGCCCAGCACATAGCCCACGCCAATCGCGGCGGCGATCATCCCGTACGGGTTGCGCTCCACGCGGCCCCGCAAATCCAACGTCTGTCCCAGGTCACCCACCGCGCCCCTCGCATCGCTCCAGAGCTGCTGCGCCTCCGAGCCAATCTGGTCCACCCGCTGGCCGAATCCCGCGTCCGAGCCCTGCTCACGGGACGAAGGGTTGCCGTTGCCTGAAGCCCCTGGATAGTTCGTCATGAGTGCCCTCTCTTCAGCGACGCGAGGCGATGCGTCCAACAAGGAAGCCCACGGCCACCGCGCCCAACAGGCACGTGCCAGGGTTGGCGCGGATGAAGCTCACCACGCGGTTGTTCATGTCCACCAGGTTCTGCCGCGCCTCATCAATCTGGGGCACCACGCGGTCCTGGAGCTGACGGGCCCGGTCGGCCACCTGCTGCGGATTCAAGTCCATGAAGGTCTTCTCCTCGGTTCAGTCAAAAGGTGAAACCACGAAGTCAGCGGACCGCGCTCAGCGGCGCGAGCCCAGGAGGAAGCCCACGGCGAAGGCCGCGGCCACGCACTCGTGCGGATGGCGGCGCACCCACTCGCGCCAGTCGGCGGCGACCGCCACCTCCTCGCGCAGCGCGCTCACCGACGTGGCCAGCTCCTCACGCGTCCGCTCGATATCCTGACGCAGGGTCGCGCTGGTGCGAGGCCCCGCCGTCTTCGGATGTCCATTGCTAGCGCCCATTCGAAAGTTCCTTCACAGGGGCCGGTGCCGCCAGGGCCGCCATGCTCCGTGTCAGCTCATCCGTCGAGTCATCCATCATCTTCCGCGCCTTCAGCCGTTGCATCGCCCAGGCGATACCACCCCCACCCGCCACCAGGTTGAGCAGCGACACCGCCCCGAGCGCCCCGGCCCACCCCAGATGCGGGGACAGCACCGCCGCGAGCGCACCGCACGCGAAGGCATACCCCACCAGGATGAAGGGCACGAAGGCGGCGATCATCGCCACGTTCATGCCCGTGGCCTTCAGGTCCTCCGCGAGCTCCAGGCGCGCCAACTGCAGATGCTGCGTCACCAGCCGGCTGAAGCTGTCCGCCATGCGGCCGACGAGCGCGGCCAGGCCACGCTCCGTCTGTTCGCTCCCCACGTGCATTCACTCTCCGGCCGGCGCTCACGTCCTTACAGAATTGGCGCCAACCTAGGCACCCCTGCCCCCCGGGACAACCTCCTCCCGGCGTTTCTGTCCGGCGTTCGCAAGCGTCAGCCAGTCAACGCGCCCGCCGGTCCCCCACGCTACCCGATGAGCTCCACCGGTGGAGAGAGGGTGGACGTCGTCTGGGCGACGGGCGCCGCGAAGCGCAGGACGAGCGGCAGGTGGTCGGATGCAATCCGGCTGCGCTCCGTGCGGTGAGGGTGGATGGCGAGCGGCTTGACTCCCGCGTCCACGTAGATGCGGTCCAACCGCAGCACGGGCCACCGCGTGGGGTAGGTCCGAGCCGGTGTCCCCAGCTCCAGCGCCGCGTCGTGGATGGCCTGGCGCACCAGCGAGGGCACCGCGCCGTTGCCCCAGTAGTTGAAGTCTCCGCACACCACGGCCGGGTCCTTGCGCACGGCGTCCCGGAGGATGTCCGAGCCCAGCAGCAACGCCTCCTGGCGCCTGCGCTCCGACACCCGCAGGCCCAGGTGGAGCGAGAAGACATGGAGCTGCTGTCCCCCGCCCAGGTCCAGGTCGCAGCGCAGCGCGCCCCGAGGCTCGCGCCGCCCCACGCTCAAGTCGTAGTTCTTCGAGTGGAGGATGGGCAGCCGCGTGAGGACGGCGTTGCCATAGCGCCGGCCGTTGCGCACCACGTTGGGGCCAAAGGCCATGTGCATCCCGAGCATGTCCGCCAGGTGCTCGGGCTGGTCCTCACGGGAGGTGCGCGCGCGGAAGTCGCCCACCTCCTGGAGTGCGACGATGTCCGCTCCGACTTCCCGGAGCACCTCACCCACGCGGCCCAGGTCGAACCTGCCGTCCGTCCCGATGCCGCTGTGGATGTTGTAACTGACGAGCGTCAGCTCCACGGAGCGCGGCTAGCCGTGGAGGGGGTTGAGGCGCCGCGCCGCCAGGCGGACCACCTCGAAGGGCAG
>Ga0126314_10000397_pt1 | contig 21399 bp, 22 predicted proteins | sample Plot105B_FD_92535 | JGI IMG/M metagenome (GOLD analysis project Ga0126314, IMG submission 92535) | Serpentine soil microbial communities from UC McLaughlin Reserve, CA, USA - Plot105B | ecosystem: Environmental > Terrestrial > Soil > Grasslands | place: USA: UC McLaughlin Reserve, Lake County... | reverse complement strand
CCAGCCCAGTCCATTCACTATTCCGTCGACAATTCTGCTGTCGACAATTTTATAGAAAAATCCTGAAAGCAGGTCCAGTGGCTTTCTGATCAGGGTATCATAGATCTCATCAAAATAAAACTTATGATAAGATAGATTTGCCAATGCAGAGCGTTTCGCTTCATCCGGAACTGGGACATGACTTTGTTTGATATACTTCAGGTAAGCAAAGCCTATCGAAATTAGTACTCCGATAACAGATACTGCCATCAAAGCATATTCCGTTGCATGGTCCGGGACGTCGGCTGAGTGATGTATTACAGGGGCCAGCCAGTGAGACAGCCAGTGATTTCCACCCAATGCCTCAGGTATGCCTATTGCTCCACCAACTGCAGATAGTACAGCCAACACGATTAAAGGTATCGTCATGGACTTTGGTGACTCGTGAATCTTTTCTGCTGCGTGATGCGTTCCACGGTAATTTCCGTAAAAAGTAAGGAACAACATTCTAAACATATAAAAAGCGGTAAGAAAAGCGCCAAAGACTGCAATGGCCCACATTATTTTGTCATAAGCGTAAACATGAGCCAGAATCTCATCTTTTGAGAAGAAGCCTGAAAATGGTGGTAAACCGGCGATGGCTATGGTTCCAATAAGCATGGTAAGAAATGTTACCGGCAACTTCTTGCGCAGTCCGCCCATATGTCTCATGTCCTGCTCGTGATGCAATGCATGGATGACTGACCCTGCACATAAGAACAGTAATGCTTTAAAAAAGGCATGTGTAATCACATGAAAAAAGGCTCCGTTATATGCGCCTACTCCTAATCCGAGGAACATATATCCAAGCTGTGAAACTGTTGAATATGCCAAAACCTTTTTGATATCTGTTTGTGTTAGTGCAATAATTGCTGCTACAATTGCAGTTGCCAGGCCGACTACTGCAATGATATGCTGAACGAGCGGAGCCAGGTCGAACAATAAGTTAGATCTTGCAATCATATAAATGCCGGCTGTTACCATGGTAGCAGCATGGATTAATGCGGAAACCGGTGTTGGTCCGGCCATTGCGTCAGGAAGCCAGGTAAATAATGGCAGTTGCGCAGATTTACCGCAGGCGCCAATGAACAGAAACAACGCAATAAGTGCAATTGTCGAATTACCAGGCAGCATATTAGCAGCCTGAGGAAATACTTTAGAAAATTCTACGGTTCCAAAGGTTGTAAAGATCAGAAAGACAGCCAATAGAAATCCCAGATCACCTATTCTGTTCATGACAAAGGCTTTCTTTGCAGCAGATGCATAATTGCTGTTGGTATACCAGAATCCGATCAGCAGATAAGAGCATAATCCAACCCCCTCCCAGCCGATAAACATAACAATATAGTTTGAGCCGAGTACAAGCAAAAGCATGAAGAAGATAAACAGGTTAAGGTAGCTGAAAAATTTACCGAAACCGTCATCATCATGCATGTAGCCAGCTGAGTAAATGTGAATCAGAAAACCTACGCCTGTGATAATCAGCAACATTATTGAGCTCAGCGGATCTACAAGAAAAGAGAGCGGAATATGAAGACTACCTGCACTGATCCAATCGAAAAGGAATATTTCATGAGATTTGACCGGATCTGACCCAAGAGCCAGAAATATACCAACGCTTATTGCGAAGGAAATGAATATTACTCCGCTTCCGATAAAGCCGGTAAGTCCTTTTGAAAAACTATTTCTGCCCAGCCCATTAAGTATAAAACCTATAAGGGGAATTAAAGGAACCAGCCAAACTAAATCTATTATCATCTTATAATTTATACTTAATTACCACTTAAGGCGATTTAACACATTAATATCTATTGACTGTGTATTTCTGTATACCATCACGATTATACTTAATCCTACGGCTACTTCTGCAGCAGCAAGCGCCATAATGAAGAATACGAATACCTGTCCTGAAGGGTCATTACTATGCACGGAAAATGCAGTTAGCAATAGGTTCACAGCATTCAGCATCAGTTCCACTGACATAAAAATCACGATAGCGTTTCTGCGTGTTAATACTCCTATAACTCCAATGGTAAAAATAATTGCACTCAACCAAATGTAATGGTTAAGTGGTACACCCTGTAACTGTTGAGTCATGTTCTCCACTATACTTTCTCTTTTTTGGTTAACAATACTGCACCCACCATAGCCGAAAGCAATAAAATGGATGACAGTTCAAATGGCAGCATAAATGGCCCGAATAATTCTTTACCCAAATTCTTCAACAAGCCAAGATTAGGGTTACGCAGTATCACTGGCTCTGAAATTGCTGTTGCCTTCAATGAGCCTATCAGTGTTACCACCAGGCAACATCCTGCAATTACACCCACAATTTTTACTACATTGGATTTTAGTGGCTCATTGTCTTTGTTGAGGTTTAACAACATCAGCACGAAGAGAAAAAGTACCATAATGGCTCCCATATAAACAATAAAATTTACTACAGCCAGGAATTGAGCATTCAGCAGCACGTAGTGAACTGTAAAAGTAAAAAAGGTGAGAATAAGGTAAAGCACGCTATGAATTGGGTTCTTCGAAAAGATAACCATTAGTGAAAAAATCACACTCAATGTCGCTACAAAATAGAATACAGATGCACCCATTATTATTGTTTATTATTTAAAGGTTGTTCTACCAGCTTGTCTTTGCCATAAATAAAATCTTTCCGAAGGTAATCGGCTGGCACAATAGGGCCATCAAGATAAATCGCTTCCTTAGGACATGCTTCCTCACATAAGCCGCAGAATATACAGCGCAACATGTTGATTTCATATACAGAAGCGTATTTTTCTTCACGATAAAGATCTTTTTCTTCCGGTTTACGTTCTGCAGCTATCATCGTAATTGCTTCAGCAGGACAAGATAAAGCACATAAGCCACAAGCTGTGCAGCGTTCTTTGCCTTCTTCATCTCTTTTTAAAGAGTGCATACCCCGGAAATTCGTAGAGAATTCTCTTTCCTGCTCCGGATATCTTATTGTTGCTTCTTTCTTAAAAAGATGGCTAAAAGTCACGGTCAGGCCCTTTGCGATTGCAGGCAGATACATACGTTCTGCGAATGTAAGTGGCTTTTGCTCTAGTACTTTCTTTTTACTGGTTAATGGTTCCATTAAACCTCCTTATTGTTATCCGCTAATGCGGGTAGTTAAAATTTCTCAATTATAGCAATGACAATGCCCGTAACAATTATATTGGCGATCGCAAGTGGTATTAATCCTTTCCAGCCCAAATGCATCAATTGATCGTAACGGAAACGGGGAATGGTCCACCGTACCCACATAAAGAAAAATATAAATGCAAATATCTTAATAAAGAATACTAAAGTTCCGATCAATGGCCCAATAACTGGTCCGGTATGCACTAATACCCAGTCCATTCCCGGATAATTATATCCACCAAAATACAGCGTAGCCATAACCGCTGAAGAAACAAACATATTGATGTATTCGGCAAATAGATAAAACCCTAATTTCATCGATGAATACTCTGTATGGTATCCGCCTATGAGTTCCGTCTCACACTCAGGCAGATCAAAAGGAGCACGATTTGTTTCTGCGAACGCACAAATCATAAAGATCAGGAAACCAAGCGGCTGATATAATACGTTCCAGTGCCATCCATGCTGTTGCTCTACGATTTCTTTAAGACTCATAGAATTGGTGACAAGCAGGAGTGCAATGATCGACAAGCCCATTGCAATCTCATAACTGATATTCTGCGATGCAGCACGTATAGCGCTCAACAATGAATACTTATTGTTTGAAGCCCAACCGCCTATCATAACGCCATAAACACCAAGGGACACCACGCCAAAAATATATAATATTCCGACATTGATGTCGGTTACCTGTAATGGAATTACCCTATCACCAATCGTTATAGCACTACCCCATGGAATAACAGCTGTACCGATACAAGCCGTAAGCATTGCCAGGCCCGGGCCAACCATAAACAGCCATTTGTTTGCATTTGAAGGAATAATTTCTTCCTTCATAAACATTTTTACTCCATCAGCTAAAGGCTGAAGTATTCCAAACGGACCTGCTCTGTCCGGACCAAGCCTGTCTTGTAAAAAGGCCGCTACTTTACGCTCTGCATAGGTAGAGTACATAGCTATTAGTAAACTGATCGCAAATATTATTGTTACCAGTACAAATTTCTCTATTACAAAAGCTATATCCATTAGAATTTAGTGGTTTTTTCAAGTTCTACCTGATTAGCCTGCTGCAGTTTAAGATTGTTCTGTATAACTGGAAGTGGCTTTAAAGTTTCATAATGATTTGAAGCAATGACAGAAGCATCACTAATATGGGTTGGGTGTTCAATAACCCAATCGGATGTTTTCTTTTTATCGAATCTGCAGGTGTTGCAGATAAATTCTTCTACTTCTCCATAGATATCCTTGCGGGCAGTTACCCGGAGCACATCTTCACCTTTGTACCAAAGGGTTACTTTGCCACTGCATGTTGGGCAGTCTCTATGGGCCTCTATGGGCTTTGTAAACCAAACCCTGTTTCTGAACCTGAACGTCCTGTCAGTCAAGGCTCCAACCGGGCAAACGTCTATAACATTACCTGAGAAATCATTGTCAACGGCAGTCTGAATATACGTGGAGATTTCTGAATGATCACCTCTGTTGAGAATACCATGCACGCGCTTGTTTGTAATCTGATCTGCTGTAAACACACAACGGTAACATAAAATACACCTATTCATATGAAGCTGTATCTTGTCTCCGATATCTATACGCTCAAAAGTTCTGCGTTCAAATTCATATCTTGTTTTTTGCAATCCGTGTTCATAACCAAGATTTTGGAGATCACATTCGCCTGCCTGATCACAAACAGGACAATCTAAAGGATGGTTGATCAATAACATTTCAACTACTCCACTTCTGGCTTCTATCACTTCAGGCGAGGTGATGTTTTGCACTTCCATTCCGTCCATAACTGTAGTACGGCATGATGCCACCAGCTTAGGCATTGGTCTTGGGTCCTTTTCTGATCCTTTGCTTACCTTAACTATACAAGTACGGCATTTTCCTCCGCTTCCTTCCAGCCTGGAATAGTAGCACATCGCAGGCGGTACAATATCGCCCCCGATTTGTCTGGCAGCATTTAAAATACTTGTACCGGGAGCTACTTCTACTGTTATCCCGTCTATGGTAACCTTAACTTTATCACTCATGATCGTTAATCTCCTGTCGTAACTTCTGCTTTAGCAATTGGTTCAGCATAATTAGCTAAACCATAATTAGTGTCGAGACTTTTAACCGGCTCTTTAACGTGCCATTCAAACTCATCTCTAAAATGTCTTATGGCACTTGCAACCGGCCATGCAGCAGCGTCGCCCAATGGACATATCGTATTTCCTTCTATTTTTTTAGAAACATCAACCAAAAGATCAATATCGCTCATTTTTCCATGTCCGTACTCAAGTCTATGCAATACCTTTTCCATCCAACCGGTCCCTTCTCTGCAAGGTGAGCACTGTCCGCAGCTTTCATGATGATAAAAACGCGAGAAGTTCCAGGTGTTCCTTACTATACACTGATCTTCGTCAAAAGCAATGAAGCCACCTGAGCCCAACATAGTTCCCGTAGCAAATCCACCCTCCGAAAGCGATTCATAACTCATTAACCTTGGATCGCCGTTAGCCAGTTTTAAGGTTAGATTAGCAGGCAATATCGGCACGGAAGAACCACCAGCAACGGTAGCTTTCAATCGTTTACCATTTGCAATACCTCCGCAATACTCATCAGAATAAATAAATTCTTCAACGGGCAACCCCAGTTCAATTTCATAAACTCCTGGTCTAATCAGATTACCAGAGGCGGAAATCAACTTCGTACCTGTACTGCGACCTATACCAATTTTAGCATATTCATCGCCACCATCATTAATGATTGGCACAACTGCGGCAATGGATTCGACGTTATTTACAACTGTAGGGCAGCCATAAAGGCCTGCGATAGCAGGAAATGGTGGCTTAATCCGTGGATTTCCCCTTTTTCCTTCTAATGACTCCAGTAGTGCTGTTTCTTCTCCACAGATATAGGCACCTCCTCCAGGTTGCACATATAACTCCAGATCGTAGCCAGAACCCAGGATATTTTTGCCAAGGAACCCTGCGTTTCTGGCTTCAGCAATTGCCTTCTCAAGGATACGTATTTGGGGCATCATTTCTCCTCTTACATAGATATAAGATGTATTGGCACCCAAAGCAAAACTCGAAACGATCATACCCTCAATCAATGCATGAGGAATGTAAGTCATTAGATAGCGGTCCTTAAATGTTCCAGGTTCCGACTCATCTGCATTACACACTAAATATCTGGCAACACCTTCCGGCTTTGCCAGAAAACTCCATTTCATCCCTGTCGGAAATCCTGCACCACCACGACCGCGCAATCCGGACTTCTTTACCTCTTCCACTACTTCATCGGGAGAAAGTGTCTTTAAAGCCTTTTCGACAGCACGGTAACCGCCTTTTTCCCGGTAAACATCAAGCGTATTGATGCCGGGTACATTTATATGTTCTAATAATAGTTTACGAGCCATTATTTTTTGCGTAAGTCTTGTATCAATTCGTCAACCTTTTGTTCGTTCAGATTCTCGTAAAATGTGTATTCTGGTCCAATCTGCAATACGGGAGCGTAGCCACATGCAGCCAGACATTCAACTCCTCTCCAGCTAAACAAACCATCCGCTGTAACTTCTCCTTCCTTTACTCCCAGACTTTGTTCAATATGTCCCATTAACTTTTCTGCTCCAACCAAACAACATGGCCCTGTTCTGCATACCTCGAGAACATATTTACCCTGCGGCCTTAAAAAGTACATGGAATAGAATGAAGCCACTTCATAAACTTCAATAGACAAAATATCAAGATAGGCCGCTATTTTATCCATCGCGTCTGTACTCAACCAGCCTAATTCAGCCTGAACCTCATGAAGTATTGGAAGTAAGGCAGATTTATGTTTGCCTTCAGGATATCGTTTAACAATTTCATCGCACTTCGATATTAAAGCCGATGAAAACTCTACAGGGTGTTGGTGGTCTACTTTAAGCATCTAGTTCTCCTGCAATAATATTCATACTACTCATGTTAATAATGGCATCTGAAAGCAACATACCCTTACTCATGGGAGCAAACATTTGATAATTTATAAAACTTGGTCTTCTAAAATGTAATCGGTATGGTGTTCTGCCTCCGTCGTTGATGAGATAAAACCCAAGTTCACCATTTCCGCCTTCAACAGAATGATAAACCTCCGCTTTAGGTGCGTCAATCTCACCCATTACTATTTTGAAATGGTAAATCAGGGCTTCCATATTGTTATAGACCTCTTCTTTAGCCGGCAGGTAAAACTCTGGTACATCAGCATGAAAAATACCCGCTGGCTCATGTTTTATTTTCTCAAGCGCCTGCTCAATTAATCTCAGACTCTGCCACATCTCCTCATTGCGTACCAGATAGCGGTCATAAATGTCGCCGCTTGTTCCTACAGGAACTTCAAAATCAAAATCACCATAAGATGAATACGGATCACTTACACGAACGTCATAATCGACTCCTGTCGAGCGCAGAAGAGGACCTGTCCATCCGAAATCCAAAGCTTGTTCAGCAGAAACTTCAGCCACCTTGGCTGTACGATCGATGAAGATCCTGTTACGGTTAAGTAAACTCTCAAATTCCCTTAATGCGACAGGAAATTCTTTCAGGAATTTAGTGATCTTCGCAAATGCAATGTCGTTAAAATCCCTTTCAAAACCTCCTATACGACCAATGTTCGTTGTAAGCCGCGCTCCACAAATTTCCTCATAGATTTCGTAGATGTGCTCTCTGAACTGAAAAAGATAAAGGAAAGTAGTTGTAGCTCCAGTATCCTGAGCAATGATCGTGTTACAGATTATATGATCAGAAATACGTGCCAGCTCCATGATGATTACTCTCAGATAATCCACTCGTTTTGGCATTGTAATATTGAGCAGCTTTTCCACGGTCATATGCCAGCCCATATTATTAATTGGAGAAGAACAATAATTTAAACGATCCGTTAAAGGTGTGATCTGGTAAAAAGGACGGTGTTCCGCAATTTTTTCAAATGCCCTGTGGATATAACCAATCGTGGATACTCCACTCACGATACGTTCCCCATCAAGTTGAATGACATTCTGGAAAACCCCATGTGTTGCAGGATGGGTTGGTCCTAAATTCAGAGTTACAAGTTCATCCTGCGGATCATTATCTGTATATACCGGTTGATTGTGATTCATTTCTGCTTATCTACCAAAGTATTCATCTTTTTTATCTACCCTGTTTGGATCTTCCAGTGGGTATTGCTTTAACATTGGATGAACTCCTAGATCATCCATATTCAAAATTCTTCTTAAATCAGGATGGCCCTCAAACCTTACTCCAAACAGGTCATAAGTTTCGCGTTCCATCCAGTTTGCTCCATTCCATAAAGTAGTTGCGGTAGGTATTTCAGGATGATGCTCATCGATGAATACCTTTACCCTTATTCGTACTCCTTTAACCATACTGTGCAGATGATAAACAACCGCGATACCATGCTTCTTACCCGGATAATGTACAGCAGTAATGTCAGTCAGAAAATTAAAATTAGCGATAGCATTCTCCTTCAAAAACTCCAGAACATCAATGATAACATCTTTAGTAGTTTCAAATGTTAACAAGCCGTAAGGCTCATTAACGCCTATAATTTTCCCACCGAATCTTGCTGTCAACAACGTTACCAGTTCGTGATTTGTAACCCCTGCCATTATTGTATTCCGTATGAGGCCAACATTTCTCTGTATTGATCTGAATTCCTTCTTCTTCCAGATTCATTCTTCACCAATTCCTGAATCTTTCCAAAGCCATCCAGAATAGCTTCAGGACGTGGAGGGCACCCTGGAACGTAAACATCTACAGGTATAATTTCGTCAATACCCTGTAACACAGAATAAGTATCAAAGATACCACCACTGGAAGCACAGGCACCAACAGCCATCACCCAACGCGGCTCTGCCATTTGGAGATATACCTGCTTTAGCACCGGACTCATTTTCTTAGCGATAGTTCCCATAACCATTAACAGATCTGCCTGACGCGGCGAAAAACTCAGTCGCTCAGAACCAAAACGTCCGAAATCATAGTGTGATCCCATGGTAGCCATAAACTCGATACCACAACAAGAGGTGGCAAAGGGTAAAGGCCATAACGAATGGGAGCGGGCAAGTCCTATAACCTTATCCAGCGAGGTTGCAAAAAAGCCAGACCCTTCAATGCCCGGAGGCGCGTCTACTATATTGATGTCACTCATGATATAAACAAAAAAGGCTCATTCCAGTAAAGAATGAACCACAAATCTACAATTTTTTAAAAGTAAAAGACTACAGCAACGTCATTTAGAACCGATCTAAATAGATTAATTCCAGTCTAATACCTTCTTTTTAACAACATAAATAAAGCCCAAGAGCAATGTTCCCATAAAAATGAACATTTCAATCATACCAGCCATCCCAAGATCCCTGAAATTCACTGCCCAGGGGTACATAAAAATAACCTCAACATCAAAAAGCACAAACAAGATTGCTACGAGAAAATATTTAATAGAAAATGGCTGACGGGCATTACCTACAACTTTTATACCCGCCTCAAATGTAGATAGCTTATCTTCTGTCTTTCTTTTAGGCCCTAAAAAATGAGTCGCAATTAAAGTGACTACAACGAAGCCAAGGGCAACTAATACCTGGAATATAATTGGTAAAAAATCTATCGAAGTGCTTTGGGTTTCCATGAATACAATTTATTAGGCAAAAATAAAAGAAAAAGGCAGGATAACAACCCTGCCCTTTTCTTTTATTTCAAATAATCATTTTACTTTTTCTTAGGTGCCGATTTAGGAGCTGCCTTAGGCTGTGGAGTTAATGATTTAATTCCCTCAAGAGCAATCGCATTTGCAGGATCCAGAGCGAGGGTTTTTTCCCAATACAACTTCGCCTTTTCTTTATCTTCTTTGTACAAAGAGAAACCGGCAATGTTGTTGTATGCTTCTGCCATATATCTCTTCATCAAAGTCGTCTGCTTATCTACATGTGCTTCTGCAGAATCCAAATATTGCTGATAAAATGGCACTTGAGGTCCTTTAGGATCAGTGTCACTGTCTAACAAGTAATTCGTTCTTCCTCTCCATAGATAAGCATCAATCGTACTTGGTGATAACTTGGCCAATTTAGCAAAAGATGAATCAGCCTGAATCAAAATATCTTTAGAAGGATTTGCTTTTGCGTTCAGCTCTTTTCCATAATAGTAATATGAGGCCGCACCATGATAATAAAAATTATAAAGAGAACCTTTTCCACCCGGATTGAATCTATTTGCAACTGCATAAGTGTTCATAGCGTTCTTATAGTCTTTAGCATCATAATAAGTTTTTGCCAAATCAGCTAAAATAACCGATTTAGATGAATCTCTGACAAGTGCCTTTGTTACGTTGATGATACCAAGGCTGTCCTGTTGATTCTTTAACTGAGCCTGTCCCAAGTATAAATAATCCTCCGGAATAATCCTAGCCGTATCCTTCACTTTCGCAAAAAAGTCATTCATAAATTCCAGACTTTGAGGATAGTTTTGGTTCTCAAATGCGGAGTACCCGCGAAGCCTTAAAACAATCAGATTTTTAGGATCGTTAGGATTCATTGCGGCAAGTTCAGTGGTTTCCTGCTCAAGTGATTTATAATCTTTTGCATAAAATAAAATCTGCGCATACCTGATCCTTGACTCATAAGACTTATCCGTTAAGTCCAGATATTTCTTGTAATTAGTAATTGCCTCGACATTTTTTGCTTCCGCACTTGCAGGTTCAAAATCAGCCCATTGTCTGTACAATTCTGCAAGCTCGCGATAAGCAGGGCCATAATTAGGATCTGCAGCAATCACATTTTTCAACTCCTGCTCACCCTCTGTAAACGCTCTGGATTCCTTATACATCCTCCCAATCTGAACAGTTGACCTGTGCAGGTTGGTGTTTATGCTCAAAGCCCTCATATAGCTCTGTAAAGCTTCCGAGTTTTTACGTTGAAGTGCATTGTAGTCTCCCATTGCCAGGAAGGTCTCCGGATCTTTATCTTTATCATCCAACTCATCGGCTTTTTGAAGATTCGGTAAGGCTGCTGCAAAATCAGGCTTATCAATCGCCAGATAAGCTTTACCTGTATATAGATAAGGAATATGATCTTTTTTAGAGGCTACTTCAATTGCTTTTGCAAAATTCGTCTGCGCTGAAGATGCATTATTTGACATCAAGTCCGCTTGACCTAAACCAACATAATTTAATGGGTTCTTTGCTTCAGCAGTTACACCCTGTGTAAATGCGGCTCTCGCCGAATCTAAATAATCTCTTTTCAAATAAACGTCACCTAAATAGAAGTAATTCTCGCCTTTACTATTTTGAGACTTAACTAATGATTTAAGCATTGAGGTCGCTTTTTGGTACTGTTCGGCATCTATCGCCTTCTTCGCATCATCTAAGCTCTGAGCAAAAGAGGCAGAACCTATCACTACTAAACCTAAACCTAAGGTTATTGCTTTCTTTGTCATTTTCATGGTTCTTATATTAGTATTTAAATTCATGAATCTGGTTAGTCAGATTCATTTTAAGGTTAAAATTATTTTTATCTACAGCTGTACATACGAAAACCTCCGTCAACCAGCCTTTATCTTTCAAATATAAAATTTAGTTTGTATTCCTCAAGTTAAATTCCCTTGGCATCATTTTATGAGGTCCTAAACCGGATTTCAATACAATTAGCTGTCCTCGCTGACTCATCAGCCAATTGGCAAACCCGGTTCCTAATCCGTCCCTGCCTTCACAGTCAATAATGTACACATTTCTCAAAAATGGGTAAACACCGTTGATTAGATTAGTTTGTATAGGTTTATAGAAAGCGCTGTCTGTCTTTTTTGTATTCAAATTCTTCACTCCCATCATTTTCACTTTCCCAATATAATCAGACATATCGGGATTATTAGCTATTAACCAATTAACACCGACTACTCCAATAAAGTTTTTATGTTCCGCTACATATTTAATAACGTCATTATTAGTCTGCAAAGTATACACTCCTTTTTTTGGCAGATCTCTTATGCCGGCAAGATCTTTAAAATACCTTAAAGTACTTGAATACGCGTTATCAAAAACGAGGCTTTTGTTATCAGATGCCGTTCCTTTCAATATGTTTATTACCTGCTCAACTGTTATGTTAGTATCAAGGTCATCTTTCCCTGTAATCAATGCGATACCATCAATCGCAAATCTGGATGTCTTAGCAACAATACCCTTATTACGATAAATCTTTTCTTCCTCGGGCTTAAGTCTTCTTGACAATATGATCACGCGCATACTATCATTTAAAAATTCTGGAATGATTTTGTTCTCATTTCCTTCAGATAAGATGAACTTCGCACTCTTATAATCACTGTTAAATACTTCAATCTGATCAGCAATAATCGAAGAGAATGATTCATCAATTAGTATTTTAACGGTTCCCGATGTCCTGGTCTGCTCTACACGATTTGACTTTTTGGAAGAGCCAGAGCAGGCAGCAAGAATCAAAATAAGAAAGGCAAAACTAAAACTCCTAATTTTTACTATCGTCATCTTGTTTAATTACGCGGGTAAATCTTATTACAGCATACACTATCAACAGGCCTCCGAGCATCATTCTGTATTTTCTTTCAATCGTAACAGGCATATCTGCCCAAATAATCAGGCTTATTCCCAATACGAAATAAAAACCGAACATAACTAGCCCTAAAATAAACAGAAATCGCTGTTGAGGCGATTTCTGGCTAAATGTTTTTAAATTAAACATTCCTTTTCTACTGAGATAAGGTAAAACTAATTGGAATATTATATTTTACACGGACCTTTTTACCATTTTGAACTCCAGGAATCCATCTAGGACTGGCCTTTAATACTCTTATAGCTTCTTCGTCAGTACCACCACCTAGTTTTCTTTCAACTTTGATGTCTGTAAGGCTACCATCTTTCTCTACTACAAATGAAAGGAAAACTTTACCCTGAATATTATTCTCCTGTGCCATAGTAGGATATTTTACTGCCCTTTGTACATAAGCATAAAATTTATCCATACCCCCAGGAAATCCCGGCTGAACCTCAAGGCTCACAAAGTCATAAACTTTAGTATCCTCTACAACTGCAGCCTGTTTAGGACCATCACCTGCAGCAGTAGCAATAACGATATCTGCATCAGGATCTCCGGCAACAGTTTTCTGACCTGGGTCAGCTTTCTTTAAATCCTCAATCTCAACAGGCTCCTCATCACGCACAAGTTCATCCGGCTTAACAATAGGAGGAGGGAATTTAATTTGATCCTGCTTTGGTGGCGGTGGTTGGGGTGGGGGTGGCGGAGGTGTTTCCGGATTTACCGGTGGAGGCGGCTGCACCACTACCTCAACTTGTTTAACAACCTCTTCCACTGGAGCCTTCGGTTTGAAGAGCTCGGCAATCTTAGGGGACAAAAACAACAGCACAAACAGTGATGATGCTATCAGCAATGATTTAGTAGTATTTGCATCGCTGGTCTGACGGAGCTCGTAAGCGCCGTAGCTTTTGTTTTTATTAGCAAATACTACATCAAGCCAATCCCTTTTAAATAAATCTATTTTTGAACCAAACATAGCTTAATATTTCTTCTGTTTATAACTATTTTAATATTCCGCCTTCTCGCATGAACGCCTTCTCATTATCGAGAATATTAACGTCATCAATAGCTGGCGCTGTTTTTATGGCTGCTATATTTAGCTCGTCCATGATATCAACAAAATTCTTATATGTAGCTCCTTCTGTTGGTTTAACAACAATAACAATTTGTCTTCCTGTAGATTTTGTTACGTTCTCTTTATTTTTCAACAAAGATCTTCTTACTTCAGCAAAGCTCTCTATAACAGGCTGCGCGTCTTTCGCCTCACCCATATACCAAGCAACTTTATTTTTCTCACCAAGAAGAATTGTCATAGTTTGCGACGCACGCAATTCATTCCTTACGTCATTTTCCTCTTGATCTGGTTTAGCGATGTCCATCGCGATCGGCTTAGACAGGGAGGTTGTTAGCATAAAGAAAGTAATTAACAAGAATGCAAGATCAACCATCGCAGTTAAATCTACTTTGGTGCTTGCTTTCTTGGACCTTACTTTACCGCCTTTTTTCCCTCCCCCGCTGGAGGTATCTAATTCTGCCATAATGTATTTTTATTCTCCGCCTTCGGCTGAAGTAATTAAACTAAATTTGTTAATTTTTTGCTTTTGCAGAATATCAACTATTTTCTTAACAGTCGGGTATTCCTCTTCTGCATCTCCCTTGATACTTATTCTGAGAGCTTCATTATGAACTTCAGCAACAGCCTTACGGTTTTGCATAATCCATTGTGCCAATTGGTTATTGGTTGAATCTGCAGGAATACCGTTGCTTTGCTTAGCGAATGCTTCTCTCTTCTCAGCATCCATGGCAATAAATTGTTTTAAACTTTCGATCGGAACACCAAATGAACCCAGAACTTTGAATCTTTTTACTTCATCAGGAGTAAAAGAAATTTTGTACTCCTGACCCATTTTCAAAAGGGTGTTCTCTTTAATATCCTGACCTACAATTTCATAGAACACTTTTCCTTGCCCTATAGATAGAATACCTATATCTTTATCCGGAACCTTAATTTTATAGGTTGAACTAGGAATCATGATATTCAAAGGATCAGGCTGACGTGCAGTTGCGGTTAATATAAAGAAAGTCAGCAGCAGGAAAGATACGTCGCACATGGCGGTCATATCTATCGCGGTACTCTTTCTTTGGACCTTTGCTCTTGGCATAATTTTAAATATTACTTATTTTTTTACTAATGATGTTAATTCATCCGGTTTTCCATAAAGCCGGGAAAAAAAAATAAAATAATTCTATTTATGCGTGCTAGCGTAAGTCTGGATAATGCTGAATCCTGCCTCATCGATTGCATAAGTCAACTTATCAATTTTAGAAGTAAGAATATTGTACATAATGATCGCAAACGTAGACGTACCGATACCAGTTGCAGTATTGATTAGGGCCTCAGAGATACCAGTTGCAAGAGCAGCCTGATCCGGAGCACCAGAGTTGGCCAAACCACCGAAGGCCTTGATCATACCTGTTACTGTTCCTAGTAGTCCTGTCAATGTACCTACAGACACCAAAGTAGCAATTACCGTTAAGTTTTGCTCAAGCATAGGCATTTCTAATGTAGTAGCCTCTTCAATATCTTTTTGGATAGCAAGACATTTTTGATCTGTATCCATGTTTTGCTCAGACTCCATCTCACGATATTTTCTCAATCCAGATTTAATTACGTTGGCAACTGATCCTTGTTGTTTATCACACTCAGCCAAAGCCGACTCAATGTTATTAGAGTTCAAAAGTGCCTGGATTTTTTTAACGAAAGCATCAAGACCGCTTTTGCCAGTTGCTTTGCTGATCACAATCATACGCTCAATTGAGAACACGATAACCATCAGGAACATCCCCAATAGTATAGGTACGATAACTCCTCCTTTGTAAGCCATACCCATGTAGTTTCCTGGCAATGGTAGTGTTTCATGCAAATCAGGATCTGCTCCTCCGATGAAATTACCTCTATCTCCAAAAATAAATTTGTAAACACAAATTCCGATAACGATACAGATTGGAATAGTAAGCGTAGCGAATAAATTTGAAGCTGAAGATGAACCTTCTTTTTTAACTGTTGTTGGTTTTGGTGCGTTTGCCATTTTTTTTAGTTTTTTAGTTTTTAGTACTTTGTTTTTTAAATAAATTTAGATTATTATTCCGTAATACACACAACGACGGTTATTAACAATTGTTGCAATAACAAATTTATAACTTTGATTTTAATTCCAAATTAAATAATCATTAGCTTGTTAATTCATTTCGTTACACCCATTCTCCCTGCTCGCATTACTGTATAATTAAAAAAGATTGTCTCGTTGCGGAGACAATCTTTCACAATTAAAACTAAAAAAAAACTGAAATGCAAATTTTTAAGTAAAAAAAATGCTTTAAACCGTGTTTTCCATTATTTTGGGGATTACGATCATCATTTCTTCCGTGGCGTAGGGTTCAAACTGCCTGAAATTATTAACGAAGGCAATCGATAGCTCTCTTGCTCTGGCATCATATTCCTCCTTATTTGACCACATATTCTTCGGGTTCAAAATCTTGTCCGGAACACCCGCACAAACCACAGGCATGCTTAATCCAAAGACGGGATCATTTATAAAATCAACATCCTCAAGCGCACCGTTCAGTGCGGCCGAAATCATAGCCCTGGTATAGGAAAGTTTAATCCTTTCACCCACGCCATAAGCACCACCGCTCCAGCCAGTATTTACCAGCCAGACATTCACATGATGTTCTTTCATTTTTTTACCCAATAATTCTGCATATACTGTTGGATGCAGGGGTAAAAATGCCTTCCCAAAGCAGGCAGAAAAAGTAAGTTCAGGCTCCCTGACACCGGCTTCAGTTCCGGCTACTTTAGCCGTATATCCAGAAATAAAATGAAACATAGCCTGACCTGAATTTAGCTTGGATATAGGTGGCAATACACCAAATGCATCGGCCGTTAAAAAGAATATATTGTTAGGCGGCGCAGCAACAGACGGGCTAATGGCATTGTCAATATAACATACAGGGTACGCTACCCTGGTATTTTCAGTTTTACTTATATCTGAAAAATCTACATGCCTTGTTTCGGGGAAATAATTAATATTTTCGAGAAGAGCTCCGAACTTTACCGCGTTAAATATCTGCGGTTCCTTCTCGGCTGTTAAATCAATACATTTTGCATAGCACCCACCCTCAAAATTAAACACAGTTTCGTTACCCCAGCCATGCTCGTCGTCACCAATCAAATTTCTATCAGGATCTGCAGAAAGCGTCGTTTTGCCGGTACCTGATAACCCGAAAAATATGGCGGTATCACCATCTTTCCCAACGTTGGCAGAGCAATGCATTGATAAAGTATGCCTGGTATTTGGCAGCAGAAAATTCAACACTGAAAATATTCCTTTCTTTATTTCTCCGGTATATCCTGTACCTCCAATTAAAATGATCTTCCTTTTAAAATTTATGATAGAAAAGTTAGATTGTCTGGTACCATCCGTTGCTGGATCAGACTCGAAAGTTGGTGACGCAATGATAGTCCATTCAGGAATCTCCGGTACCTCATCACCATCAAATCTTATAAATAGATTATTTGCAAAAAGATTCTGGTAAGCAGTTTCCGTAACTACCCTAACATTCATCTGATAAGCTTTATCAGCACAAACAAAAGCATCTCTTACATAAAATTTCTTTTGGTTAAGATGACGAGTAATCCTATCCAGTAATTTATCAAAATTTCTTTCTTCGAATTTTATATTGATGTCACCCCACCAAACAGTATCACTTGTAAGATCATCATAGACTATATATCTGTCTTTAGGGGAACGGCCGGTAAACTTTCCTGTGTCCACGGCTAATGCACCATTGTCAGCCAGAGTGCCTTCCCCATTTAAAAGGGCTGCCTCTACCAATTGTGCAACATTAAGCTGATATAAGGCATTATTAGAATCAAGATTCAAATAGCTCATGTCAGGCTTCAGCATACATGCTTTGCTCATAAGAATAATAAGTTAGGTGAGCAAAGTTATATAGATAAAAAGGTAAAAGACACTTTTTATCTGGAAAATTTTTACTTATTGTAGCCTATACACTATATCACAACGTCCTTACTTTCAATATCTTACACATACATTTATCCGCCTGATTTTTTTACTTTATAACCTTCTTTTTCCAAAAAGAACATTACTTTATCCCTAAAGTCACCTTGAAGCAACACTATCCCGTCTTTAACGCCGCCACCTACACCACATTTTGTTTTCAGTACTTTTGCAAGATCTTCAATTTCTTTGTCAGAGCCCACAAAACCAGTGATCAGCGTTACGGCTTTCCCCCCCCTATTCTTTTTGTCCAACATTATCCTCAAATCCTGCTGATTATTCGGAACTGGCTCATTAGAAGCCCGAAGTTCCTCTTGATATTTAAAGGAAGGATCTGTAGAATACATAATCCCACCCAAATCACTTAATGCTCTGCTTTTAGACTTCATACCTCTGGAGTAATAATTTTTAATGATAACGGATCAATGCTCACGTCTATTTTCTTTCCCATAAAAAACGGCTCTCCGTCTATATGTATTGCGTCATCTTTTTCGCGCACGATCTTAATTTCTCTACCTCTGATAATTTCAACCATTGCAGATTTATCTGTTGTCTTCCTTATCATTTTATATCCCAGAACCGGTAGCATGTACATTGGAAACTCCTTAACAATGCAAACGTCTAAAAACCCATCAGTGATCGAGGCGTTAGGCGAAATATGTACATTATTTCCATACTGGGATGAATTGGCAATACTAATAACAAAAGCTTTTTTCTCATAATCAACGCCATCAATATTCAGAAAATAGGTCTGAGCCTTATAATCCATTACTTCATTTAGTCCCAATTTTAAATATCCCCTCAGCCCTCTGGACTTATCTTCGGCAAAAACAGAACTAATATGGGCATCAAAACCCATTCCTGCCATATTAAAAAAATGTTTCTCATTAAATTTTCCCGTATCAATTACATTAACATGGCAGCTGTTGATCAGCTTTATTGCACTCAAGGTATTCATTGGAATCTTTAAGAACCTTGCAAGGCCATTCCCGGACCCGAACGGAACAATTCCTAAAATCTTATTCTGGCTCATTACCTTAGCTGCAATTTCATTAATGGTTCCATCACCTCCTACCGCAACTATTATATCAAAATTTTTATTCGAAGCTTCTTCAGCTATTTCTGAAGCATGTCCTACATATTCGGTAAAACTAAAGTTAGCATTGAACTTAGTCCTGTCCAGAGCAGAATCGATCAACGCAGGTAGCTTCTGTTTATTCTTCCCTCCTGAAATAGGATTAATTATGAATAATATATTTGACTTTGACAAACGCTTGTGATTAATGAGAGTACAAAAGAATTGATATTTTTTGACTATTTAAATATATATACTAATTTTGCAGCGTTAAAAGTGGACTGATTTGCGATGCTAGATAAAATAGCGGGATTGCAACCACGTAAAAAAAAGTGCTAACCTATCCATACACTTCCTTTTACAGCCTGTTTACAGGGTTCGGTTCCATATAATTAACAATTTAAACTTAATTTAATTATTTAGAATGTCGTATTTATTTACATCCGAATCAGTTTCCGAAGGTCATCCAGACAAAATAGCTGATCAAATCTCTGATGCACTTATTGATAACTTTTTAGCGTTCGATCCTGAATCGAAAGTTGCATGCGAGACCTTGGTTACTACAGGGCAGGTAATATTAGCCGGCGAGGTAAAATCGCAAACCTATCTGGATGTCCAGCAAATTGCACGTGATGTGATCAAAAAGATTGGATATACTAAAAGTGAATATATGTTCGAAGCCAATTCTTGTGGAATTCTTTCAGCAATCCATGAACAATCACAAGATATTAATCAAGGCGTAGACAGAAGTAATAAAGAAGAACAAGGCGCAGGTGATCAGGGAATGATGTTTGGCTACGCTACCAATGAGACTGAAGACTACATGCCTCTTGCTCTGGACCTGTCACATAAACTACTGCAGGAACTTGCTTCATTAAGAAGAGAAAACAACGAAATTGTATATCTGCGCCCCGATGCAAAATCGCAGGTAACACTGGAATATGATGATAATAACAAGCCTGTCCGGATAGATGCCATTGTAATTTCAACACAACACGATGATTTTGATGAAGAGACCGCAATGCTGGCCAAGATCAAAAAAGATCTGGTTGACATCCTTATCCCCAGAATCATTACCAAATACCCTCAATATGCACATTTATTTAATGATAAGATTGAATATCATATCAATCCTACCGGGAAATTTGTGATCGGAGGCCCGCATGGAGATACCGGCCTTACAGGGCGTAAAATTATCGTAGATACTTATGGCGGTAAAGGTGCGCATGGCGGTGGTGCGTTTTCAGGAAAAGACCCAAGCAAAGTTGACAGAAGTGCTGCTTATGCTACCCGTCATATCGCAAAAAACCTGGTAGCTGCCGGAATTGCTGATGAGATTCTTGTACAGGTAAGCTATGCCATAGGCGTTGCTAAGCCGATGGGTATTTACATTAACACGTATGGAACAGGAAAAGTAAATAAAACTGACGGTGAAATCGCGAAAGCAGTAGAAACTATTTTTGACATGCGGCCTTATTTCATAGAACAGCGTTTAAAATTAAGAAACCCTATCTATAGCGAAACCGCTGCTTACGGCCACATGGGTCGGAAATCAGAAATCGTTACCAAAACATTCAAAAGCCCGGGTGGCGAGGAAAAGACAGTTACAGTTGAATTATTTACATGGGAGAAATTAGATTTTGTAGATAAAGTTAAAGCAGCGTTCTCGTTGTAAGAAATTTAAAAGAAGAGCTGCACCAGACTGGTGCAGCTTTTCTTTTATCCCGGTTCAAACCAACTGATTAATAAAAAAAACCATTCTATAACAGATTTGTTCTTCATAAAAAACAAATCTATATGGAACGTCCAGTTGAAATGAACACACTCAGCCAGATCTTGGAAAAACTGAGGTTAAAAGGCTTAGATAACGAAATAAAGATGACTGATCATGGCAAGATGCAAGGAGTGGGCCAAAATAAGATCTATAATCCCGATGACCTCAGTATTATAAAGACATACCGTTTTGAAGGTGATTCCGATCCGGCAGATAATTCCGTACTTTATATATTAGAAGATAAAGATCACCAGATAGGCTATATATTAGATGCATATGGAATGTATAGTTCACAAGAAGTTGCTGGCTTTGATGATTTTTTGAAGAAAATCCCAACCGCCGACAGAGATCTGCAGGAATTACTCGGGTAAGGTACGTTGAATTAAAGCCAGTACAGGTACGTATCTGCACTGGCTTTATTATTTTACTTCCAGCCGCCCCAGGCTACAATAAATGTTAGTGACAGCATTCAATTGTTTCTTTCTTCTTTTCAGGATGTATAACTGGTATCGCACGCAATCCACTGAGCACTGTAATTCTCTTTGTCAATACTTCAATTTAGTTATGGCTCGATTAAATTCTAAAATTCTATATATCTCATATTAACGATTGTTAGGCTTTATTTTTGATTGAATCTGAATGCCCTTAACTGCTGTTGGTTGATACCAATAAGCAGGGTATTGTTTATGGTAATCGCACTTCTCACATCACCCTT
>Ga0126314_10000396_pt1 | contig 21426 bp, 26 predicted proteins | sample Plot105B_FD_92535 | JGI IMG/M metagenome (GOLD analysis project Ga0126314, IMG submission 92535) | Serpentine soil microbial communities from UC McLaughlin Reserve, CA, USA - Plot105B | ecosystem: Environmental > Terrestrial > Soil > Grasslands | place: USA: UC McLaughlin Reserve, Lake County... | reverse complement strand
TAAACTCTAAGGGCAGCGGCTCGCTGCGCTGTGTTCAGTAAGCTCCCAGGCGAAGGATAACAATCCGCACAGTGCGAGCCAAGATTACAATATCCAGCCACACAGACCAGTTGTGCACGTAGTCTGCATCCAGCTTCACGCGCTCGGCGTAGCTCGTGTCGCTTCTCCCGCTTACCTGCCATAAACCCGAGATCCCCGGCCTTATGCGCTGGTACAAATTGAATACCGTGCCATATTTGGGTATCTCTGCGTCCACTATGGGCCGGGGCCCGACCAGGCTCATCTGACCTATCAGTACGTTCCAGAGTTGCGGGAGCTCATCCAGGCTAGTCTTGCGCAAGAATCGGCCGACGCGAGTAACACGCGGGTCGTCGCGCAGCTTGAAAGTCTGCTCCCATTCGGCTCGCAGATGCGGCTTGCCTTGCAAGAATTCATCCAACAACTGCTCCGAATTACTGTACATCGTCCGAAACTTCCAACACCGGAAATGTTTGCCCCCAGCTCCCAGACGTCGGTGACCATAGAATGCCGGGCCCGGAGAATCTAACTTGATCAACACGATTATCAATAACAGCAGCGGACTTATCAACAGGCCACCCGCTGAGGTAAGAAGCAGATCTAGGGCGTGTTTGGCCCTCCGGGCCCACGGGAAAAGGAGAGTCTGCTTGATCTCCACCGCGAAGTTTCCTGCGAAGTTCCTGGCTATAATCGCCGAGTTTGTGATCCCACCAAGGTTGGGCATGACCATTACATACCGGAAAAGGGTGCTGGCTTGGTCCACCAGCCTGACCAGCCTTTCGGGTTCCGTGTCCTCCATGGCAAAGACAGCGGTGTCCACACCATACTCCCGAGCCATCGCCATCGCGCCGTCCGGGATTCCTAGGTGGGGTCGATCTTCTCGCGCTACCTCTGCTGTACCGATGCGATTCTCGAAGAAGCTGACAGGTCTGAACCCGAGATGCCACTCTTTCTGCAAAACGTTCACTATCTGCGCTCCGGCTTTATGGGCACCCAGAACTACAACCGGTTTACCCCACCAACCAGATTTCATCATCATCGCCTTCACGAAATACCGCAATACAGGAGCTACCATCAAGAGGCCCAGAGCCCACGCAAACAGGAATACGCAGGACAGCGAATCAGCAAGGTGTGACGCAAAAGCGAAGCCCGCAATCACGGTCAGGGTAGCAAGCAGAGCAAATGTCTGCCGACGTAGCTCTTCCACCTGATCTAGCCCGTAACCCGGGTACAAACCCAGCGCCGCGCGCAACCCTATCCATGCTACGACGTTGGGCACGATGCTGGCGATCGCGATTACTAACGGACCATACCCCAGAGCAGCTTGAAGCATGACGGCTGCCTGCCACATCACAAGTCCTAGCAGGGCATCCGACGATATCAAGCCGAGAACGACTATTGAGCATCCACGGGACGCCCATCGTCCCATGAGCATATCTGGGTAGTACGTAGACTCGACCACCGTTGTGGCAGGATCCGCCTCCTCAGTTCTACGGATGTCCCGCACGGTCCTGAGTTCTCCTAACTTTGTCCATAAGGACTACCCCAAGAATAAGGATAAGAAGCGGCAAAAATGATCGCATCGGCCAAACGGCACATATTGTGGGCCGGTTGCAAATCTGACCGTAGGTAGTGGCAACCCGGTCGACATGCCCGCGCTCTTGGTGAGGGCCACGCTTAGCTCCCACGGTTTCGAGCAACGTAGGATTGGCGATCTCAACTCGTTATTGAGGGCACAACACTTCGGTTCAATCTTCATGAGATTTCGATATAGTGGTGCCGGCAACAGGCTGTTCGATGCTCGAATGCTCAAAGCTGTTCCTCTTCCCTGCTGCGACAGAGAGAACGGCGCCCAAAGGTAGCGTGGGGGTGGACATTGCGGCCATCCCCTCATCACGCTGTAGATATCTCCTTCAGCTTTTTGCGGAACGTACCAGCTTCAGCACGGTCAGGCAGCTCTTGCTCTACCTCGGTCGAAAAGGACCTTCGACCGGGTCGTTCACGTACTTCATGCTCCTCGTCTGGGTTCTTCCGCCGTAGATGGTAAGGCGCAACCCCGAACCTCGACACCGTTCTGCCGTCGTCGGGTCTCATTCTCAGGACACAGGAGCTAAAGATGTGCACTATGCGAATCTCCGAGCGATGGTGACGGTGGTGGAATGATCGCCTCGTCGTAGATGCCGCTCTCCAGTAGGGTTGACGTTACCCCAATACTCCTCATGCTAGGAATGGACAAGCGGGTCGCCGCAGACCTCTGAGGTCGAGGTCGAAGACGACCTTCAGATCTGGCAACCTTCTCGCGGCAGCCTTGCCGGCGACGGGGTCGTGGCCCACAAACCCTTGCGCCCGATGAGCTCAAGCAGCGGGCTATCTCCAGGCTCGCAGCCTCCCTCAGATCGTCGGTGTTCGGTTTGAAGGCTAACCCGAGAAGGCCACACGCTTGCCCTTTAGGGTGTGGAGATCCCGCTGGAGCTTAGTGATTACCCGCTTACGTTGCCGGGTGTTCACGGCTGCGGTCGCGTCGAGGAGGACGGTCTCGTAGTCGTACTCGCGGGCTACTGCTCGCAGGGAAGAACCGAGATGTCTTTGGGGAAGCACGATCCCCCCAGCCGATCCCGGCGTTCAAGAAGCGCAGGCCAATTCGCTCGTCGAGGCCGATGCCGGTCGCTACTCCCGTAACGTCTGCACCGACAAGCTCGCAGAGATTTGAAATCTCGTTGATAAAGCTGATCTTGGTCGCCAGAAAAGCGTTTGATGCGTACTTGACGATCTCCGCGCTCGCCAGGTCCGTGGTGACAAACGGCACCCTGACCTTGGGCCTCGGGTCCAGCCCAGTCGAGAAGGACTGCTCGATTATCGGCTCGTAGAGATCCCTCAAGGTGTCCATGGCCTCGCGGGAGTCAGCCCCGACTACGATCCGGTCCGGGAACAACGAATCGTAGAGCGCGCTCCCCTCCCTCAAAAACTCCGGGTTCGCGACTACTAGGAAGAGCTCAGTTCCCTCCCCACCAGCCTCCTCGATACCCTCACAGATGAGCATCGAGACGTAATCGCCGGACCCCACTGGCACCGTGCTCTTGTTGACCACCACCAAAGGGTGCTCTCTGGGTTAAGCCTTCGAGAGGGAGTGGCCTATGCTCCGGGCGACCGAAGCGACGCTAGAACGATCGGCAGATCCATCCTCCCCTTGGTGACCTGCTCCCTAAAAACTGAGCCAGTTACTATGAGAGTCCAATCGCCCGAGATGGGCAGAAGGAGGACTCTCGATGAAGAAGAGACACACTCCAGAGCAGATCGTCGGCAAGCTGCGCGAAGCGGACGCCGAGCTGGCCGCAGGAGCCTCGGTCCCCGAGGTCGCCAGGAGGCTGGGAATCAGCGAGGCGACCTTCCACCGCTGGCGCAACCAGTATGGCGGCATGAAGGCCGACGCGATGAAGCGCTTGAAGGAGTTGGAAAAGGAGAACGCCCGCCTGAAGAAGATCGTCGCCGACCAGGCGGTGGACATCAGCATCCTCAAGGAGGTGAGCCGGGGAAACTTCTGAGCCCGACCCGGAGGAAGGCTGCCGTCGAGCACGTTGGGCAGCGGCTTGGGGTCTCCGAGCGTCGGGCGTGCAGGGCGATGGGTCAGCCCAGGTCCAGCCAACGTTACGAAGGCCGGAAGGTACATCGGGACCACGCTCTGGTCGAGCGGATGATCGAGCTTTCACGGGAGAACCCCCGCTACGGCTACCGCAGGGTGTGGGCGATGCTGCGGCGGGAAGGTTGGCCGGTGAACAAGAAGCGAGTGCACCGGTTGTGGAGGATGGAGGGCTTGAAGGTCCCTGACAAGCAGCGAAAACGGCGGCGTCTAGCGAAGCTGGAGGGCACCAGCGAGAATAGCTGTACGAGGAGGCGGGCCACACACCTGAACCATGTCTCTAAAGCTACGACTTCGTGATAGACGAAACCCAGGACGGCCGCAGGCTGAAGATGATACCCATCGTTGATGAATACAGCAGGGAGTGCCTGAGCATAGAGGTCGAGCGCTCGATCACCGCCGAGGACGTGGTGAGCACCCTCGCATCCCTGTTTCGCCAAAGGGGTGAACCGGCCTTCATCCGCTCGGACAACGGCCCCGAGTTCATCGCCACAGCCATCAAGCGGTGGCTAGAAGTCTCTGGGGTTAGAACCCTCTACATCGAGCCAGGTTCTCCGTGGGAGAACGCTTACTTAAGGAGACGTTCATCAGTCGCTTTTCAGACGAGCTGCTAAAGAGGGAGATGTTTGTCGATCTCTTGGAAGCGAAGGTGCTCATCGAAGATTACCGTAGCCACTACAACCACCGGCGTCCGCACAGCGCGTTGGGCTACCTGACCCCAGCGGAATTCGTAGCGGCCGCGGATCTCGGTGGCAAGGAGGAGAGTACAGGGAAGCCAGAGGAGCTAGAATCGGTACTCACACTCTCATAGCACCTGGTACAGAAAACGGGGTCAGGCCAATTCCAGTGGACCATCTTGGTAACGATGATGGACTTCGCAGCGTCCACGCGCAAAAGCCGAGTGGCGCGTTTCCGCGGCGACGAGCTCCTCGAACATAAGTTATAGGTCCAAGGCTTTGCCAAGTACTACTCAAGCCACTCCGACAGGTCCCGGTATATGAGTTCTTGGAGGTTCAAGACGTCTTCCCGGTAGGTGCCCCTCAGTCGCCGTTTGATCTCTGGCTCTACCGCTGGAGGCTGGACGAGGTTTCGACTCTTGAGATCATCGAAAGCCCTAGAGAGTCGCCACCGCAACCCGGCAGGTAGGTATAACTTGAGAGCATCTTTGATTGGACTTGGTCTCCTCAAGATCTTATCCAGGGTCTTGTATCTGGGAGAGCCGGATACGTTGCGCCGGAGAGACACGTCAGGAACGAATGAATCGTTGACCTCCAGAAACCTGAAGGTGTCCTGAAGCACGCGAACAGGTGCATTGCTCAGGTCCTCGTAGAGATAGACTTTGACCCGCTCCCGGCCAAACACATCGAGGTATCTCTTTAGTTGACGGTAGTAAAGTCCTCTGCCGACGTAGTCTTGAAAGCCTCGATTCCGATACGCACCAGCCTCTTCTTCTTGAAGTGCTTGGGCGAAATCGGTAAGGGGTTCGGTGCCATCCCGGACCATGTGTAGAAAGTGCGAGTATGCTCTGTCGACCGGGTCACGAAGGACAGCAACAAATTTAGCACCGGGCAAGTATCGCTGAATTCGCGCGACGGCTTCCGGTTCATAGAGGTAGCAATGGGACGCTTCACCGATAGCCTTCTCGTCCGAGACATCCTTGAAGAGACCGTGGTAGGTCTCGATGTGGGCAAGAGAGCTGTCATCACGACTTGCCTGTACCTCAGAGCAGAAAAAGTTGGGCTCCTTCACCGGGCTCATGTAAACTTCAGGATGTTGCGCGAGGTAATAGTAGAGTGCTGTCGTTCCAGCCTTCATCGCGCCTATGATGAAAAAGTTTGGCATCGTCATAGTTCCTCGTCCCTGGTCTCGACCATGGACCCAGAAGTCCGCTTGAAGTCGCTGTGCAACACTTCTCCCCACGGGTAGGTCGCTACGATCAGGCCGTTGTGCCCGCGTCTCTTTAGCCCGCTCTTCTCAGGTATGATGAACGCTTCTTTCTGCAATGCAACAGGCTCGGACAGGTCTTGCCTTTCAAGGTGCAATGGGGATAAGTACCGTAACGAGGCGAGCTCTCGGTAATAGATGCTAACCGCAATGCTAGTTACCGGGCGCAGAGGTCTTCTTATAAGGTGTCCGGCTACAGAGCTAAACATTCTTCCATTGAGACCGATTGTTTGATATGAGCTCTCTATATAAGGCTTCATAAGCCTCTGTCATTACCCTCAGGTCAAAACGCTCTACGGCTCGCCTTGCCGACGCCTCTCCCATGGACTTCCTAGCCTCGGGATTCTCCAGCAAATGCCTCGTAGCCTTGGACAAGGCCTGTGCATCCCCGGGCGGCACAAGTAAACCACACCCGCTCTCGACCAACTCCGGCACCCCGCCTACGGCAGTAGAGATTACAGGTTTGCCCGCGGCCATAGCCTCCAAGACCGCCAGCGGGTTGCCTTCATAATCAGAGCTCAGTACGAAAACATCCGCCGCGTTCAGTAGCTCGGGAATGTCGGAGCGTAGCCCCAGCAGGTGAACCCGCGCTTGCAAGCCTAGGATGCCGATCTGTCTCTCGATCTCCGGCTTCAAGACTCCTCTTCCGGCGAAAAGGAGGTGTGCCCGAGAATCGGAGGCTGGTCCCCGGCGAAACGCCTCCAAGAGCAAGGCAGGATTCTTCTGCGGTCTCAATCCAGCCACGCAAGCAAAAAGAACGTCCGTAAGCGTAAACCCCTCTTTGTCTCGCCATCTTTCGCGATCGATTGATGGATTGCGAAAGGTATCGACCGGGATGCCGTTGGGGATTAGCGGGGAGTCGTCGATGCCATAGACTCGACGGATGCTGTCGGCCACCTCTCTTGCGATTGCGACAGGAAGCACACCTCGCCTAAAAGCCAGCCGATGTACCCAGCGACCGTACCACTCCAATTCCCTTTCGGCGAGGTTATGGACGGTGTGTACCATCGCCGGTATTCGGCAGTACAGCAAATACGGTAAAGCATAGCGCAGAGCATATGTGTGAGTGTGTACCACTTGAGGCCGAAAACGTTCTATGGTGCGGGTAACCCGTGCAAGCACTAGTGGGTCGAAGCCTTTCTCCTTGCCCATGTACCACACCGGTATTCCGCCTTGCGCGAGAGTTTGCTCAAGGCCCGAGTCGCCAAACGGACCGTAGAGACTTATCGCCCCCACATCGAACTGCTCTGGGTCCGAGGTTCGCATCAAGTTAGCCGCCATTCGCTCGGCTCCACCGGGGAGAAAACTGCTAACAACATGCAGCACTCTTATCAACGGAATCCCTCATGTTTGTCTAGCGAGGTTATGCGTTGCGTTGATCCTTGCGGGGGAAGTGAAAGCTCCCAGCCGGCGTGGGGTCCGACGCAATCTAGGACACCGGTGAACCGCGCACACGTTCGTGAGTCAGAACCCCGTCGCCTGACCGAATGCCAAACAGGCGTTCTAGCTTGGGCGAGGCTCTCCTCTAGGTCCTCGTCGAACGAAGAGTTCAATGAACTGATCACCCTGGCTTCAAACCGTTCGTGGTCCAGGGTTCGCATCAAGTTAGCCGCCATTCGCTCGGCTCCACCACTAACCACGCCGGGAAGTACGTACGACACCTTTATTAGCGGGAGGGCTCTCCTGCTCGACGAGTGAGGGCGCGCGTCGAGTCGAATTGTGCAGTTGGAGGGCGAGGACTGAACCAAAGAGGACGTACACTATCTTGTGGCCCTCCCACGTCAGTGCCATACCTGCGATCATGAACACGATAAGCCCGAGGAATACGCCTGTTCCCAGCCCTGATCTCTGGGCAATCGGCACCGCCGTCTTGAACGCGAGGAACAGTACACTCAGGAACAGGCTCAGCCCCACGAGCCCCAACTGGGTAGCAACACTCAGGATCATGTTATGAGCAGCGCCTGCAACCTCTTGCTTTCTGGCGGAGTGAGCGACGACCGAAGCCGAGTATTCCATTGCAGCCTGCGCGTAGTTTCCCGCCCCAGCTCCCAATGTCGGGTGAGAGGTGATGACGTCGAGCGCCCCTTGCCAGTTGGACCACCGCCCATTCCAGGTCTCTGCACTCTGGACCTGGGAGAGAGTCATGTATCGTTCCGCCGCACTCCCACCCACCGAGGGAAGTACCAGAACCATCGCCGCCAGAGCGGCGGCCCCCACGACGTACATGGGCAGGATACGCCAGCCCAGCCGGACGGCCAATCGGGGCACGAACAGGGCCAGCAGGGGTGTGGTGGCGAGCGCTATCAGCGCCGTCCGTGACTCGGTGGCGAATATGCCGTAGAGTAAGATGGGAGCCAAGAGGTATGCGATCATCCTGTGTCGTCCCAGCAACCCGAAGAAGCCGGCGAAGAACGCTATGGCCACGAGACACCCATAGCCGTTGGGACCCGACCCTCCCGGACCAAACCTACCGTTTACCAGCATATCACTGCCCTCAGGCACTGGCAGTATGTAGCCCGCGGGCACGGAGAGGGCTGCGCTGAACACCAAGCAGGTCCACGCCAGTACCAAATATCTCCTCTCCAGTGAGCCGATAACGACCATCAAGCCCAGCACCCCCAGAAAAGAGAGCGTCGCACGCAGTGCCTCACCCTTGTAAGAGGCCCAAAAGATCGAGAGCGCGACCCAGAGCACGAAGGCGAGAACCGCCAGGGCCAGTGGCTGTTGCCACAGCCTCGCAAACCTCTCGAAGAGCTTTTGGTCTGTAAACAGAGCCAGCGCAAAAGAGACGAACGTCAGCAACGCTAGGGCCTTCGTTCCGCTCGCTACGGCTCCGAAGTCTATTGTGGATTCGAAGGGTAGGACGGCGACGAGCAGAACAGCGCCGAGACGCCAATTCAGCAGAATCGCTACGGCAACGGCGACCGCCAGGAGGGAACCAAGTAGCAAGTAAGGACCATTATCGCCGCCAAACCTCTGCGAGTATGCCACGGCGGCGCCCACGATGACCGCGAGCAGTAGCGCGCCACCGTACAGAAGCAGGTATCTTGGGGACCTGCCGGTTAGCGCTGACATTCTCCCAGTACCTTCCGCTTGGGCGGTTTGTTTCTTCCGAGGTAACCGTACTTCAACAGCAAAGGCGCGGTCAACGCAGTAACGACTTTTCTATCCGCACCCCTCATCTTGCCCTTCCACTCCTCGTCTGGTCGTAACTCTATGTTACCGGTTCGGAACCGGGCAGGATTACCAGATACCGTATGGTCTACAGACAGCGAGATCTCCCGTCCGCGTACTACGGGGAGACGGTAGGCTTCGTCGTCGAAGCCAACTCTTGACAGAGTTTCGGCAAGATAGAAGGCTGGATCGTTGACGAAATCCTCGTAACGAAGGCGCGAAAAGCGGGCGAATCCCGAAAGGTAACCATACAAACGGTTTTGACGGCTCCAACCGAGAGAAGCTTTCGCCGGGCTCAATCGGGGCATAAGCCGGCCGCCCACGGATGCGGCACTCTCCTTGCTCCTTGCCCAGGAGTATGCGACGGCCCTGCTGTCGCGAACCAGATGCACGACGCGAAGGTCCGCAAAAGGGAGCAGACTCAGAAGAACGGCGTAGGACAAGCGTTTGGATGAGTCCACGATCACTTCCGCACCCGAAATCCGCTGTATTGCTCGATAGAGCCGTTCGAGGACGGGACCACCCTCTTCAAGCATCGTGCTCACCGTGCGACTGCGTATGCTGGCCTTGGCTGCCAGGGCGTAGTGAGGCGCGTAACGTGGCCTCTTCAGATAGGGCCTGAACGCCACCATCTTGTCTACGTCTACGTCATCCCACCCCCCGAACGCCTCGTCTCCGACAGCTCTCCAGAACTCGCACGAGTGAAAAGGGCGCCCGCAACCGCAGCGCTCATTCTCCCGGAGCCCCCGATACCATACTTGCCAGAGCTCACCGACGTTCACGAAGCTGGGGATCTGGCCCAACGTCTGCGCCAGAATCGTGCTCCCGCTCCTGCCATACCCGCCGATGTACAGAATGGTTACTTGCTCGGTCATCGTATGATTCTCCATGGTCGAGATATTCTCCTGAATCCCATGTGAGTCCACATACCGGTCTTCTGCTTGACCACAAGCAATACGATGCCATTCTGAAGTACCTGTCCTGCTGCTTTCGCCATTGCCACGCCAGCTATGCCGTAGGGCTCCACGGCAGCGAGCATCGCGATGAGCGTTGCAGCACTGCTGGCGATGGTGATCACCATCAACGTCTTCTGATGACCAGTATACGAAAGCACGATCCCACATGAGCCGGCGCAGACGCTGGCAAACAGCCCGATACTCAACAACGCGAGTACAACCGCGCCTCCGCGATAGTAGTTACCGTAGATCAGACCCAGAATCGGACCAGCGAAAAAGATGCATCCCGCCGACGCTAGCCAGGCAGGGATACCGGTAAGCGTGGCCATGCTGCGAAGAACATGTTCCAGGTCCTCTGTTCTCCCTTGGTGATACATCTCGGCGATCAGCGGTGGCGCGACGGCGGTGATTATTACCATAGGCATCGTCACCATACTCACCAAGCGATTCGCGGCCCCGTAGAGAGCGAGCTCTCGTTGCGGAAGGAAAGCTCCAAGCGTCCAGATGTCTCCGCTGGTGCGGATCATCATGACGAGGGTGACTGTCAGCAGGGGCAAGGATATCGACAACACTTCTCTGAGCACCTTTTTTGGGTCCGGCTTTCGGCCCTCATCCGCGGTGTGCGAAGATAATCCCGTCATTCTACGATGAAGCAACCAGCCTGCCACCAAAGTATTAACGGCACCAGAACAGACAGCGAGAAATACAACGGTGGCGAGGGTTGCTTGGCCGTTAACCAACCATAACAGAAACAAAGAAGCAGTCAGTAGAGCCACCGTAGCCAGGCCGGTCGCCACTCCTGTCGTCTGGCCACCCAGGATGGTAGCAAGACGGACGTCATGGAAACCCCGAAAGGTCTCCCCAAGGACGCCCTGTACAGTCCCCACCATAATCCATCCTGCCACCAGCCCGGTTACTGCCGCGAGGGCAGGCGCATTAAAGACAGTCTTCGCCAAGTAATGGCCAAAGAGCAGATACGCAAACCCTACACCCAGAGCTCCTAGCGTGCCGACACCAAGCGCAACGTTGATCACGCGTCTCACTCGCCCGAAGTGGTTCAGGCCCATATTCTGGGCTACGAGCCGCACCACGGTCCCGGTCAATCCTAACGCGCCTAGCGACGTACCAACATTGACGATACTGTAGGCCAGAAAATATGTGCCTAGGGCTTGAGGTGTCAGCAACCGCGCCAACAGGGCACTAGAGACGAGCCCGGTTAACGCTACCAGCATCTTGCCTCCAAAAGCCCAACCACCACCGGACAAGAGTCGACGCTTCAGTAGGCGTATCGAGGCAGCCCCGAGGTCCTGCCCACCGTTAATCATCCTATCCTTCCTCGATGAGCGCACATCACGTGAGCTGACTTCCTCTACCGGAGTGTATCGAACTTATCTCACAGATATCTCAGCAGGGTGACAATACGCCAAGCCGCGCAGAATCTGGAGGGTGCCGTTTAGTACATCCCCTGGATTGCGACGAAGCCTGCCTCGACCATCCACTCGATGAGGGGGCCCGCACTTCAGCGCTTCCGATGCGTCCCACTGCTTGTCGGTAAGATCTATGCTCTGCTCCGAAAAGGAGAACGCTCGACCAAATCACTACACTCCCCACCTTTCATCTATGAGATGGTAATTTCTAGCTGCTATAGCTGTAACGGCCGGTTTCAGCCTTTGGGGTTTTGTTCATTACCGTGCCCAGAACATTTGCTCCCACGGCTTCAAGATTGCGCATAGCCTTACGCAGTGATCCCTTGCTAGTCCCCCGGGAGTCTAAAACGAGCAATACTGCGTCTGCTTGTGTAGCGATGATCATAGGGTCAGAGACCATCCTCGTTGGCGGAGAATCTATAAGCACGTAGTCGAATAGCGGACGCACCTGACCAATGAGCTCTGCGAAACGATCAGAGCTCAATAGTTCCGCTGGGTTGGGTGGTATGGGACCCGTGGAGAGCATCTTGAGTTCTGGCAAAGGTTCTGTGCACACGTCCAAAGGGTTGTATTCGCCAGAGAGTACGTTCACCAGTCCGTTAACGTTTGGCACTCCGAAGATCCTGTGCAGGCTTGGGTTGCGCAGGTCACTGTCTATTAGAAGGGTCTTTTTACCCGCTTGTGCCAGAACCACTGCTAAGTTCGCACTAGTGGTGCTCTTGCCATCAGCAGAGCCGGAACTAGTTATTAGAATCACTGTCGGTGGCGCGTCCGCCACCGCGTACAAAAGACTAGTGCGCAGAGATCGGTAGGCCTCGGAGGCCGCCCCGACGGGATCTAGCAGTGCCACCAACCGTTCGTAGTAACCGTCAGCTGCCTCCTTTTGTGCCTGCCTCTGAAACTGGAAACGAGCCACGTATTGTTCGCCTTCCTTCTTTCCTACCAAGGCCTCTACCTTCTTGCTCGCTGAGGTCTCAAACCTAGGAATAACACCGAAGGTTGGTACCGCGGAGATCTCCTCGACTTCCTCTGGAGAGTCCCAGCTATCGTCTACAGATTCGAGCAAGAAGGCCAACGCTACACCAAGAAGACCCCCCAGCACCAATGCGATGATGCTATTACGCACCGGGTCGGGGCTCACAGGAGTCTGGGGTAATGTCGCAGGCTCCCATACCCTGGCGGTTATGGCGTTGGCGCCAAGGCTCACCTCTGAAATCTTCTTCGATACTACCTGTCCAATGGCGTTAGCGATCTGCTGAGCCCTCTCCGGGTCAGAGGCCTTGTAGGACACATCGATGACCATGGTGCCGGGATCCTGCTGCACACTCATATTTCTGAGCACCTCCCCAGCGCTTCCCTTTGGCAGATTCAGTTGCTCGACGACCGCTTGTGCTACGGGCGTGGTAGGCACCAACCTAGCCACGGTTAGCGTAAGCTCTTGGAGACCTGAGACATCCCCACTGAGGCTTGTATCCGCTGTACTCTTCTGGCCGACCAGTATCTTAATGGAGGCTTCGTAAGTTGGAGGCTGGAGTAGGCTGAACCCCAAGCTCGCCCCCGTAACCACAAACATTACTAGCACGATCGTGCCTACGCGCCGCAAAAGTGTCCGCAGAATTTTCTCTACGGGGGTCGCAGTTTCTCTAGTAGACGTTGTCTGCTCAGTTAACATGACGGATCGCTTCCATCTCGGCGTCGGGTCCAAGACTTTCTTTCACTATTTTCGATTCTTCCCTTACAAGCGCTCCCGCATTCTAGTACACAGAAGCTTCGGCGGGGTTCTCGGTAATAGAACCTGCCTTGACGCAAAGAATTGCTGCCTGCTCGCGGCCAGAATCGTCTCGACATCGTAGCGATCCACTTCGGGAGTTTCTCCGGAGGGAGGCGGCGCTCCTCTTGGTGTAGTCCGAACTATCACTTTATCCTTACACTTCCCTTCTGCCGAACGTCTAGCATTGTTCGCTCTATGGGCTGCAGCGTCTCACGCTAGCCTCAGCCGCCACATACGCATCCTTCAAGAGTGTATCGGCGACGCACTAACTGATCATCAACCCCGTCGCGGCTTTATGCATCGGCCAGGCGGCACATCTTGACTCCGGCCTCTTGTATGCGCCTGCGAGCCGCCGTGTTTAAAGCGATCGGAAAGACGGCCGTCAAGGCTGATCACAAAGTACGTACCGCCATCCGTGGAGAGGAACCATCTTACACGATACAGATACTCTCAACCGTCAATTAACGGCTAAAGGTAGCCATATCTCACTAGATAGTCTCCGAGAACCTCTTCCAGATCATTCTGCTGCGCGGCGGTGAGGTCGTGCTTAAACTTATCGTTCGTGTTCCTTGGTCGATATTTTCCTAGCTGCCTCTCGAAACCGGCCGTCCACTCGAGCTCACAAAACCGTGTAACCTTCTGAAACAGACCTACCGGATCGGAGCAGAGGTTCTCATACCTGATCTCCAAGAATCGCTCGCTGCTAACTGTGTTCTTCGCCTCTTCCATGGCGTCCATCAGAATCTTCCACTGAATACCCGCAAGAACGATGAACGATTGGCCATGCTCGTCCCACTCTCTTTCTTGGGCGGGTGATAGCTGGCCCCACCCCCAATTCTGTGGGCCCTTCCAGCCCTGCCAAAAGTAAACGTTTAACATAGAATTAGCAACAGCTCTTCCGTCCCTCATCACATGGATGAATCTCGCGTCCTCGAAGACCTCCGATAGAAAGCCGATCCTTGGCCATCCAGTAATCTTTAGTAGCAATCGATTTCTCTTTTCGGTTAGTATCCTCGATGTCGTACGCGGAATGTGCTTTCTGGCCTTATCTGTTACATCAGTCGCTACGAGGTCTCTGTAAGGGGCGCTGAAGCCTTTACAATGGTGCTCCCAGAATGGATAACTCTCTCCTGGCTTTATCTTACGCTTAAGTAGGTCGCCTACTACTGGATAATCAAGCCCCTTCATGAAGAGTTTACTCAGTTCTAGTCTTTCAGGGAATCTTGCGCATAATCTTCCAGGTAGCCAAGCTAAGTGGGGATGTTCAGAAAGCATGCCGTGGAAGACGGTAGTACCGGTTCTGCCAGCTCCAACGATAATAATTGGACTCTGGTTTTCCACCCCTGACAGTCCTTAACCTTTTAAAGTAAGACTACTCCGCAAACTGATACATTAAACTATACTATATTTGGTCCTCCGTCATACCTTCGTTGCGCGGTGGATCTCCGTGGCCCTCCCTCTCGGTCGGGCCACAGAACTGGGGAGGTTCTCGCCATGCCCAAGAGGTACTTCGTCCGCCTCAAGGCTGCTTTACGCTCTTATCCTGCTTAAGGTAGATGCTTCCGAGACGGGTCCGGTCTGGGCCGACGAGCGGAGCGCCGATGCGCATAAGCGCTCACCAAAGGCGGTGGCGGCGCTGGTCTTCAGGGCATCGGCGCTTTTGCGAGGAGGAGTTCGGAGGTCGCGGTGATGCCGAGGAAGCCGGACAGGCCCAGAAGGCGCACCGGGTGGCGCTCTCTCACTCGTAGCCCCGAGGCGCGAGCGGGCTGGTCCTTGTGGCTTTTGGCCGACCGCATGGTGGAGTTCGGGTACGCGAATGCGCTCTCCAACGAAACCGTCAGAAGGACGCGTAACAAACGCTCTCAAGCCGAATCTCGTCAACAAGTGGGTGATCCTTCCCCACGAGAGCGCCGCTCTTGAGGGCGGCTTGTGGGTCGCTGGGCGCTGGCAAAGTTGGGATTGTTAAAGAGGCGGAGGCCAAAGCGCACCGTACATCAGCCGCTTAGGCAGAGTGTGTAAAATTAAAGGCGACAGGACGGCGGAGGACGGCAAGACGGGTGAGGTCGAAATGAAGGCTATCAAGGAGCGGTTGAGGCCACACCTGGACGAAAACATCGTTGCCTTTAGGCTCGAAAAGTGGCTCCAGATTCACACGGGTGGGCATCCCGCCATCTACTTTAGACTGTATCGTTTGTTTCGACAGGACGTCGCGCGGATCGTAACTCCTGAGACGCAACTTGTCATAGAAGGGTTCCCGAGGTCGGGCAATTCGTTTGCCCGGAGGGCCTTCGTTATGGCGCAGAGCGAAAGCTTCGACAGAACGCGCATTGCTCATCATATGCATGTTCCGGCGCAGGTGGTCCGGGCGGCGCAGTGGCAGATACCTGCCCTGGTACTAATACGAAGGCCCAGAGATGCCGTACTGTCCTTTGCAATTTGGGACCCGATATCCGTAGATCAGGCCCTCAGATACTACCTATCTTTCTACAAGACCGTCGAGAAGTTCCGTGAGGCGTACGTCCTGGGGCTTTTCGAGGAGGTGACGGAGGACTTCGGGCGGGTTATCAGCCGCATAAACGACAAATTCGGGACCACGTTTTCCCTGTTTCATCACGACGAAGGGAACGTTAGCAACGTGTTTTCCGACATGGAGACATACGCCAGAGAAAAGTATGGCGAGACGCGATGGGAGCGCAAGGTTCATCGCCCCTCCGCTGTCAAGGAGAGAATTAAGCAAGAGATAGAGTACGACCTAGAGAACGCAAAACGTAAAGAGCTGATCGCCGAGGCCGAGGATGTATACGATCGCCTGACGAATCCGGTACGCAAACCAGCATCAGGAAAGTGACGACCTCTGCTCAGAGACGCTACACGCCGAATCTCGAGCTCCTAGCGCGCGTCGCATCTGCCTTGGCAGTGCCGAGTACGAAGAGATTCGGCATCCTGCGTACATTCGGCAAGCTATCTCCACCTTGTAGTTCCTTGCTTCCGTCACCACCACCGCGAGCGGTTCTCTGTCAGCTTCGACCAGCACGGAGTGCTTCACGCGTGTTGTCGGTCACCTCCCTTAAGAACTCGATGTCTACCTACTTTTCGGCTAGCAGCTTCTTTAGGCGGACGTTCTCGTTCTCCAACTCCTTGAGGCGATTTGCTTCGCTGGTGCTCATCCCGCCATACCGGTTCTTAACGGTGGTAGGCAGTCTCGCTGATGCCGAGCTCTCTGGCCACCTCCCCGCCACGGTGGAACTGGAAGCGAGCTCTTGCCCTCCGCCTCACGGAGCTTGCGGATGACTACTCCGGTGAGTATCTCTTCCAATTTCGAGAGTCCTGCTTCCGCCCATTGTGGACGTCTGGACTTTCATCATAACTGGACTAGATTCTTGGGGTCGGGCCAGTACAAAATGCTCCGGACTGTGGCAGGCAGAGACCTCTCCATTGGAGAGTCGGCACCTCTGCGGCAGGAGGCTGGGGATTTTTAGAGTGAGTTCCAATAATCAGCTATCTGGGAAGGTGTAGTCATATGCTATTGTCCCTAGATCGATTACGGGGCTACAATGCCTGATTTCGCACCTCAGCGCGGCAGACTTGGCATCTACTTCGAGCTTCCCTTCCGGCGTGACGAGGGTGGATTCTCAACGCACGTTCCGTTCATCCGCTTCGTGCTCGCGCTCAGACCACACTTCGACGGTCTCGTCCTCATCGGCCGTGTTGATCCCGAACCCGGCCGCGAGCCCTACGCGGTTCCCCACGACATCGAGGTAGCAGCGCTGCCCTACTACACGTCCCTCAAGGATACTGCCGGTATCGCCGGTACGCTCCCAGCGACGTTGCGAGCAATCTGGGGCGCACTCAGGCGCGTCGACGCCGTTTGGGTGATCGGTCCGGTTCCCACTAGCATCCCGATTGCACTCCTGGCCCTCGCTCGCAAGAAGCGCGTCGTGCTCGGCGTCCGCCGGGACTTACCAAGCTACGTCCGCCACCGCCTTGGCGGGAGGCGGTGGACTCCTGCGCTCGGAGCGGCATACGTACTCGAGGCGCTCTTCCGTCTATTGGCACGCAGGGTACCCACTGTCGCCGTGGGTGCCGACCTCACCCGGCTCTACTCCGGCGGGACAGCCCCGGTACTCGAGTTGGTGGTCTCGCTCGTCTCAGAGGTGGACGTACATTCGCTGTCGGCGGTTACCCGCAACCCGGACGCCGGACGCCCCGTCGAGCTGCTCTCGGTCGGCCGCCTCGATCCCGAGAAGGCGCCCGAAATGCTCCTCAAGGCGCTGGCGCGACTCGAAGAGCGCACCCCGGGGCGCTACCGCCTCACGATCGTCGGCGACGGCCAGCTTGAGAAGGAGCTCAGGGCTGAGGCCGCTCAGTTCGGCGACGCCGTCCGGTTCTGTGGACACATCCCCAACGGGCCGGAGCTCTTCACACTCTACCGCGCGAGCGACGTCTTCGTGCACGTGGCGCGCACGGAGGGCCTGCCGCAGGTCCTGACGGAGGCGCAGGCTGCCGGGCTGCCCATCGTGGCGACGGACGTGGGCGGGGTGCGCGCCGGGCTCGGCGACGGCGCCGAGGCGCTCCTCGTACCCCCCAACGACCCCGAAGCCTTCGTGGCCGCCATTACGCGCGTCGCCTCGGACGGCGACCTGCGCGCGGTCTTCAGAGAAAGGGGACTCGCGCGGGCGCGGGCGCTAACGCTCGAGCGCCAGGCGGCGCGAGTCGCAGCCTTTATCTCAAGCTTGGAGGCGCCGGAGCCCGGGAGGGCGGCCGAGAGCCGCCCTCCCGGCTGAGATCAGAAAGCCGGTTCCCCAGGAGAGGTGCATGATACCGAGCGCGAGCGCCACATGATGAGCAAGCCGCATGCCGACGCGCGAGCCGAGGATCGTGGTGCCGACGAGGAGGAAGAGTGCGTAGGAGCCGCCGACTACGGCGAGAAAGATGCGGCCGGGAGGCCTTCGTGAGAGCAGGATTCCCGCGGCCAGGGAGACGACTAGCGTCGGGGGCACGAGCCAGCGAATGTGCAGCGAAGACGGGTGCCGGACGAGCGTCGTGAACTTCCCACGCCCGTAGGCGTAGTACTGGTGAGCGAGCCTTGCCGGCGTCTCCCGTACACGCCAGTCGACGACGATCGCCGGGTCGAAGAGCAACCGCCCCCCGGCCTGCTGGTAGCGAAAGTCGAAGTCGTAGTCCTCGTTCGTCCCGAGCTCTTCGTCCCAGCCGCCGATGGCGCGCGCCCGCTCCGTGACGTAAGCGCCGAACGGGATGTGGTCGACGAGCTCCTGTCGCTGTGAATAATGGTACTTCGAGTCGCCGATCCCGAAGCGGGAGCCGTGCGCGGCGGCGACGGCTCGTCCGAAAGGTCCTTGACCGAGGGAGCGCTTGTGTCCGCCTGCCCCCTCGCAGGCGCCCGAGCGAATATGGTCGAGGAGCGCCTGGACGTAGTAGGGTGGGATGATCGAGTGGCCGTCGACGCGGACGAGGTAGCGGCCTCTGGCTGCCTCCAGACCGCAGTTAAGTGCCTGAGCGATGCCCCGGCGCGGGCTGTTGACGAGGCGAACATGCGTGTCCCGCGCCACCCAGCGCTCGATGATCCCCTGCGAGCCGTCGGTGGAGTGGTCGTCGACGACGATCACCTCGATTGACGCCTCGGTCGCCTGCGAGCACGCCGACGAGAGAGTGGTATCCAGCGAGGCCGCCTCATTGTGCACGGGCATGATGATCGAAACCTCAGGTCCAGCGCGCACTCGGATCACCTAAGGCTGATTTTGATCGACGAAGGCCCAATATTGTAAGTGGACCGTAACGCGGCGGATTGTCTAGCGTTCGTTTCCGCGCTCTCCGCCACGGCCGCTGGCGTTCTGGTAGCCCTGGCGCAGGTCTGAAGAGCGATGGGCACCTCCTGTTCAACTCAAGCTTCTTCGCTACCACCACCGATGCCTTCCCCTTCGACACGCCGCCTCCCTCTCCTTAAAGGCGCCTCCACAACGAACAACCCGGCAACCATACGAGTGGTTGGCCGGTCGCGCCATCGCCATCAAAGCTAGCAGAAACACTTGCCTTCTCATCAAGGTGCTAATGGAGATAGTACTGTCGGGTCTCATGCGCTCCCTCTCCCTTATATCTGTTGGGGCGGAGCGTTCTCACCCCACCGCTGTTCGGCAACCCGACTACCTCACCTACATAGTGAGACCTCTGGGCTTTGCGCCCCCACCTCTCGATGGGTTTATCTTTATCGCAGCAGCTTCGTCTTCGATGCACCTGCAATGAGAGTATTGTTACGACACTAGACAGTCAGGGCATCGGCCGGGTGGCACATTCTCTTTGAACCGTCTTCTCGCTACATCAGCCTGTTCGGAAGCTCTTCACCGTGAAGTATCTGGTAGCAGGAGTGCGCACCGAAATCTACATGCTCATCCCCCATAACCCTGTCCACGCATAGGACCTCGACGCCTCTGCTCTGGGTTATGAAGGGCTGTCGCCTTTCTAAGGCGCCATAGTAGCCACTCGCTGAAGCGCGCTCAAGCTCTTCCTTTGAGCTCGAGCCACATCAACCTCGGAGAGAGCCCTTATCTGAAACAGTTTGGAGAATAGCTGGACGGATAGCACATGGTAATTGTGGATTGGATGAGGAGGTTGGCACCTGGCTCAAAAAGGGTGCGAGCGCACGCTGAAGCGAGACATCGAGACCCTCGTACGCGAAGGAGCGAAGGCCGTACTCGAGGAAGTGCTCGAAGAGGAGACGAGCGAGCACCTCGAAGCCGGCTATCGGGAACTGACCCCTACGAGGCGAGGGTAGCGCAACGCACACTATCACCGCAAGCTGCTAAGGCCTGCGTGGAGGTCAGCGCCTGGAGGTGCCGCCCGACAGCGAGAGCGAGTTCGTGAACGAGGTCGGCTGCGCGTTCATCTGACGCTACGCGCAACAGTTTTGTTAGGCGTATTTAGTGGTCGAGGGAAGCGTGCCTATTGCCGGTCTTGCCTCGCAGCAGTAGCACTGATGACAATCGTTTACCAACCGAGATCCACTCCTAGATACTCATAAAGCCTCTGATTGTGAGGCTTATAGTACTCATCGAGTCGTTTCCGGATGCGGGGGCTCACACCAGTGTACTCCCTCTTGTTGGGGATGGAGTACGTCTCAGGTGCCCAATGCGGTATTTCGAGAAGATCTAGCACGCGTCCTACGGCGTTGGTTGTGTCATTGAACATATCCTCACTCTTTAGGACGAGCATCTGTTTCCTATGGAAAAATCTCGCCCATGCTAGGAGTTGATCTATGTATACACCTCTGCTTAGATACGAACGGGTTCGATGACTCAAGCTTGCGTAATACTCATCTTGGAGCATCTTGCTCACTTCCCCGGGCAATATTCTCTCTTCTGCTTCTATGGCCTCTTCGAATGGGAGCGTCTCGCGAGTCTCTCCCTGTACACGCTTCGCTTGGTGTTGATAATGAGAGTAAGCCCTATCGACTGGATTTCGCAACAGTACGACCAATTTGGCATCAGGTACGACCGCCGAAGCTCTTCTGGGGACGTGCGGATGAAACAAATAGTACGGGCTAGCCTCTCCCGTGATGTATTTGCGGCTGTTACGCGTTTGGAGAGGAAAATTGGAACGGTACCAATTGTTACCTTTTCTGAAATTGAGATCGAAATAGTGTACTTCCTTAGCGAAGGCCGGCTTCACATGAGGGTGTTGCACCAAGAGTTGATAAAGAAAAGTAGTACCACACTTTTGCGCACCGATGATGAGAAAGTCGGGCAACGTCCGTACCGGAGCTGTAGCCAATCTCCAAAGGCGCCTGGCAGCGTAAGCCTTCTTGACCCGTCGCTTCACAACTCACGCTTTCTAGCCCAAGCGCGAACATATTACAAGCCCAAAGAAGGCACACCTTCGCACCGGACAACGCTTTGAGTCGACCTTTCCATTGAGAACATCGAAAACCCTATCTTTGATACTCTTCACGCATCTTCTGAGGGTGTTCCCTTAGTTGTGTCAGTAAGGTTGGGTTCATCCTCCAAGACGGTCGGTGTCTGAAGCCAAACGATCGGAAACGGAGTGACGATGATCCTGGATCATCGTAAGTTGAACACGGTGCTTGCACAAGGGAACTTGCTCGACGACCCTGGCTTTCTGCGCCACATCGTCGAGAGGGTGCTCCAGGAAATGCTCGAAGCGGAGATGCTCTGGCTGTCGGAACTACCTTCTGGAGTATGCAGCCGCACCGCGGAATAAACCAACTGTCCTATAGGGCACAACCTTTTCCTCTGATGTGCTTACTTACATTCTCACCCTTGATTATAGAGGTGTCTAAACCCGACGTTCACAGACTGTCAAACCGGACAAGTATAATGGGTCAGCGAGGTTAATCTACGACAAAATCTACTTTGCCGCAAGGCGGGCACGCATAGACACGAGTCTCTTTAGAGAGGAGGAGGCGGCCGGGCTGCCGGAGAGAGACCAAAATGGGAGACCAACTTATTAGCCGTCGTAGGTTTCTAG
>Ga0126314_10000395_pt1 | contig 21432 bp, 23 predicted proteins | sample Plot105B_FD_92535 | JGI IMG/M metagenome (GOLD analysis project Ga0126314, IMG submission 92535) | Serpentine soil microbial communities from UC McLaughlin Reserve, CA, USA - Plot105B | ecosystem: Environmental > Terrestrial > Soil > Grasslands | place: USA: UC McLaughlin Reserve, Lake County... | reverse complement strand
GAAGGAGCGAGCGGACCCGCTTTTGGTCTGCGAGTGATGACGACGTAGGCGGCCTTTGGAGCGCGATGCGCGAGCAGCTCAAATCAGCTGCGAGCGTCGGGTATCGCGCGCCGCCGGGTGGAGAAGGAGCGAGCGGACCCGCTTTTGGTCTGCGAGTGATGACGACGTAGGCGGCCTTTGGAGCGCGATGCGCGAGCAGCTCAAAGACGTCTTCACTGAACTCGCGTGCCGCAGCGTCGCACGGGTAACATGCCGTACTTGGCTGGCGAAGGTCGTCACGCCGCATCGCAATCGAATGCCGGCCGATCAATCGCCGGCAAGAAGAGGTCATACATCGTGGGTTCGGTTATCAAGAAGCGCCGCAAGCGGATGGCGAAGAAGAAGCACCGCAAACTGCTCAAGCGCACTCGTATCCAGCGACGTCGCGCCGGCAAATAGGCCGCTTCGGAGAATCCATGGCAGAGCGAGTAGTGCTGATCACCGGGGTTTCGCGGGACCTCGGTGCCCGATTCGCTCGAACGCTCGCCGCAAATGATCAATACCAGGTCGTCGGAGTCGACGTGACGCCGCCGCGCCACGAGCTGGGCAACGTGACCTTCCTGCGAGCCGATATCCGCAATCCGGTGATCTCCAAGGTCATGGCCAGCCACCGGGTCGACACTGTCGTCCACCTGGCAATGGTGGCCACCCCGGCCAGTGCCGGCAGCCGGTCGTCGATGAAGGAGATCAACGTCATCGGCACCATGCAGCTGCTTGCCGCCTGCCAGAAGGCAGGGACGCTGCGCAAGCTGGTGGTCCAGAGCTCCGTGTCTGTTTACGGCGCCTCACCTCGGGATCCCGCCAAGTTCACCGAGGACATGCCACCCCGAGTGCAACCGCGGACCGGATTCGGCAAGGACTCGGTGGAAATCGAGACCTACGTCCGTGGGCTGGCTCGTCGCCGCCCGGATCTCATTGTCACCACCTTGCGGCTGGCCAATCTCATGGGCGCCGAAGTGGACAGCCAGATCGCTCGCTACCTTCGGCTGCCTGTCGTGCCGCGTGTCATGGGTTTCGAAGCACGGCTTCAGTTCCTGCATCCGGCAGATGCGGTCAATGCGCTGGTGCTGGTGACCGAACGTGATATCGGCGGCACGTTCAATGTCGCCGCCGAGGACGTGGTCACCTTGTCGCAGGCGCTGCGAATGATGGGCCGTCCAGCGGTTGGCGTCATCCCCGCCCTCGCTCCGATGCTTGCCGCCATGGGCCGACAGGCAAGGCTGCTCGACTTCTCGAGAGATCAGATCGCTGCCCTTACCTACGGTCGGGCCATGGACACAACGAGATTCGAAACCGAAGCTGGCTTCGTGCCCTCCCACACCAGCCGGCAAGCACTGGAGGAGTTCGTTGCCGCATCAGGGCCTGGTCTGCTGAGCCACGACCGGGTCGACGCGGTGCTCGATCGACTAACCCACGTTGCGGCCGCTTCAGCTAGCGTCAAGGGAACTGGTCATGGCTGATGCGGAGATCATCGATCTCAACAGCCGCAAACCCGCCGGCGGCCGATGGCCCCGGAGGCCGTCCGATCCGAAATCAGGTCGTGACGAGCCGGCCGCGGAACGGCCAGACCGGGCACCCAAGGAATCACCAACTGAGCCGCCGCCACTGGAGGACCTGGGCGGGCTGCTGAGCGAGTTCGTACGGCTTGCTGGTCAAGGTTTCGGAGTGCTGAGATCTCTTGCAATCCGGCGGGTGGGTGGCCTGGCCACTGATCCGCTCCGTATGGCCATGCGCGTGGCCGAAGATCTTGGCGTCGACTGGCAGGGAGGGCTGGATGGCGCCGCGGCCTTCGCTCGAGCTCGAATGACCGGCGACTATGCGGTCGACGAGTTCGGTTTCGATGCTGACTTCACCAGGAAGATCTTCTTGCCGCTGCTCCGCCCTCTGGTGCAGTCCTGGTTCCGGGTCGAGGTGCGGGGGGCAGAGAACCTGCCGATGCAAGGACCGGCCCTGTTGGTCTCGAACCATGCCGGCACGTTGCCCATCGATGCACTGGTGCTCACCGGCGTCGTCTATGACGAAATCGGCCGGCATGTCCGGACGCTCGGCGCCGACCTGATTTTTTCAACCCCGTACTCCGCCGCCTTCGCCCGCAAGATCGGCACGACTTTGGCGTGTCAGGAGGATGCCGAGCGGCTACTGGCCGGCGATCACGTCGTCGCTGTGTTCCCGGAGGGGTTCAAAGGACTGGGCAAGCCGTACGCGGATCGCTACAAGCTGCAACGCTTCGGCCGCGGCGGCTTCGTGTCGGCCGCGGTACGGGCGCAGGTGCCGATAATTCCAATCTCGATCATCGGGTCGGAGGAGATCTACCCCTTGATCGCCAGCGCGCCGGCGGTTGCCCGCGCCCTAGGAGTCCCGTACTTCCCGATGACGCCTCTGTTTCCCTGGCTAGGCCCGCTCGGCATGATCCCGCTTCCGAGCAAGTGGATCATCCAGTTCGGCGAGGCGATTACCACCGATGAACTGCCACCGGGCGCGGCCGACGATCCCATGATCATCTTCAACGTCACTGACCAGGTTCGGGAGACTATCCAGCGGACGCTCTATACGCTGCTCATGCAGCGGCGAAGCTCGTTCTCCTAGACGAGGATCATTGCACCGGCGAGTTCGGTCAAGCGCTCTGCAACTCCGTCTCGGCTGAGCTTCCTTCCCTGGGAGAGCATGTCGTAGGCGTCGAAGCTGGTGAGCAGCCAGAGGAAGTCCACCGCCCGCTGTGGCGGACAACCCGGACGGAGAACCCCGGACTGGCTGAGCCGGTCGACCATCCGGCCCAGTAACCGCAGTCGGCCGGCGTCGTGCGGCGCAACCACTCGCTCCAGGTCGGGCTGCAGCCGAGCCAACGCAGTCACCGTGCGTACCAGATCGGGGTCGGTCGCCCAGTACCGACAGCCCGCCGCAATCACAGCCCTCACCAGCGTGGCAGCCGGTTCTGCTTGGATGACAGCCACCAGCTGCTCCAGCCCGGCACGCTGCTCGAGGTCGGCCACGAGTGCTTCGAAGACTCCTTGCTTCGAGCCGAACTGGTGATAGATCGTCGCCCGAGCAACGTCTGCTGTGGCGGCGATCTCGTCGACGGTCACCCGGCGGACGTCGCCCGCGACCAGCAGGGCCCGTGTCGCGGTGAGAATGCGATGACGCGTCGCATTGGCCGCTTCCGCACGGACCCCGAGCGTGTACCGGCGCGGGCTCACGCTTGTCCTGCCATCGTTTTGACTATACCGTCTATCTAATGAAAGATGCTGCAGAATTCGAGGTGGCGCAGGGCAGTCCTGCCCTGCCAGGTGCTCTTTCCACATGGGCCCGCCGATTCATCTGGCTGCTCCCGGTGTGGGGCCTGCTGCTGGTGCTTTCGACGCTGACCGAGCAGCCCGACTTCAACACCGATTTCGAGGGCTACGCGAGGTACATCACCACCACACCGTTCCTGCTCAGCCACCTACTGGCCAGCATCGGTGGCGCCGCGCTCGGCTGTATCGGTGCCGTGGCTCTCGGTGTCCACCTGGCGGCCAGCCGGGCAGCGCGGATGGCACTTTGGGGGATGGCGGCTTTCGCTGCTTCCCAGGTGCTGACGTCATCGGCGTTCGGTGTCGCCGCGTTCTTCCGGCCTGCGGTCGGCCGCGCCTACCTTGAGGGGCAGCAGGCCGTGACGCGGGCCATCAACAGCGAGGTGTACGGCGCGGCGGAGATCTTCGCTGTTGTCGGTGCTGGCATTCTGCTGATGATGGCAGGAGCTGTGCTCCTCGGCTGGGCCGCAGCACGGGCAGGCGTTGGTCCGGCATGGGCCGGCGTCGTATTCGCGGTAGCGGTTCCGGTGTTCGCCATCGGGGGCCAAATCTTCAATATCTTGCACACAGTGGCCGGGCTCGCCGTCGTGATCAGCAGCGCCGTCCTGGCCAGAGCAGTAACGGCCAGCCGGGCCGTCGTCTGAGCCTGTCAAGACGCCGCTATCCGTTCGCTGCTGACCGCGTCTTTCGCACAGACCGAATGGATCAGTACCAGGAATGGGTTCAGCGGCTTCCATGCACGCGACTCACCACCAGTTCAGGAAGCAACGCCTCACCGGCTGCCGGATGAGCTTCGGCTGGGAAATCGAATACGCCGATGATCAACTCCATCGGATAGTTTGGTGCCTGTTGTACCGACTTCGTACGTACCTCGTCGATGAAGAAGTCAACCCGACCCGGTCGCCAGTCCACGGCGTAGCGGTGGAACTCGCCGATATCGAGAGGGTACGGGTCGGCGGAGAACTCCTCAGTGAGCGCTGGATCTCGGAGCTTTTTGATCCCACAGCCCAAGCCCACGTCGACTCGGTCCCCATTCCGCTTGACGCTGTCGCCGAAGACCTCGACGATGCAGATTTCGCCGCATCGGTCGGGTTGATCCTCAAGTCCCACCATCCACGCTGAGAACATCGAGCTCGGGCCGATGTTTGCCCGGCAGGAGACCTCGATGCGGCCGTAATAAGGTGTGAAGCCCCATTGTGTGGGCTGAGCCTCAGTGACGACGAGACCCTCCCGGAATGGTTGCTGGCCGCGAGCGCTGCCGACCGGACCGGACCAGTTGCCGCTCTGAACGGCGGAAACCCGGAGGGGCACGTCGTGCAGATCGGGGCACCACAGCCGCTGGTCGGGTGGAATCGTGAGGTGAAGGCCGTCTTTCTGCACCTCATAAGTTGCCGCCGCGGCCGCTCGAGAGCTCCAGGCCGGCAGGTATGCCGCCGTCCATACGGCCTGGTCCAGGCGATCTCGAAAGCGCTCGTCGATCTCGCCAGGGCCGATCTCCATGGCATCACTCCATCAGCTTGCGATGACATTCCCGCAGGGACCGTACCGTTGCTCGCGAACTAGTCTGGCGACATGTTCTGGGCGCTGGCGTTGATCTTGATCGCCGTGGCCGCCTTCTCCGTCGGGGTTGCCCACCTAACTCGACACCGGGGTGCGCCCGGCTGGGTTCTCGAACCTGTTCAACTCCGCGCCGTTCTCTATGTCGGGGCAGGGGCACTCGTCGTGCTCGCCGCAGCGGTGATCATCGTTGGCCTGACCGCTAGCCGGACCGGGGTTGCCGAATCCCTTGCTTTACTGGGATTTTTCGGCTATGGGCTCTATCTGAGCGCGGCCGTGTTGATCACAGCTCTTGGTCGGAGGTGAGAATTGTCGATCAGCGCCGAAGCGCCCGATGCATCGCCAGACCAGCCGCAACCGCGCCGGCAGCGGCCCCAGTAGCGCCGGCCCCGACCAAGCCCAGTCGGACGGCCTTGCGGCCGGATCGATAGTCGCGTATCTGCCAGTCGTGATTCTCTGCGTGAGCAAGGAGGCGCGCATCCGGGTTGATGGCACAGGGATGGCCGACCAGCGACAGCATCGGCAAATCGTTGTAGGAATCCGAGTATGCCCAACAATGGGCGAGATCAAGTCCGTGTTCTCGGGCCAGCGCGCGTACGGCATCCGCCTTGGCTGTTCCGTGCAGCAGCTCGCCCTTCAGCCGGCCGGTGTAAACCCCGTCGATGTGCTCCGCCGTGGTGCCCAACGCGCCTGACAGTCCCAGTCGAGCTGCGATGATCCCAGCGACCTCGACCGGCGCCGCTGTCACCAGCCATACCTGCTGACCGACATCGAGATGCATCTGCGCCAGGGCTCGAGTGCCCGGCCAGATCCTGCCGGCGATCGACTCCTCGTAGACTTCCCGTCCGATCTCCTCGACTTCGCTGACGCGCCGCCCCGCGATGAAGCCCAAAGTGGCTGTACGGGCGTCCTCGATGTGTTCTGGTTTCTCCCTGCCGACGAACCGGAAGTAGATCTGCAACCAGAGTCCTTTGATGATCACCCGGGTCGGGAAGAAGTCGCGACGATAAAGCCCCTTGGCGAGATGAAAAAGTGACGCACCCTGGATAACGGTGTTGTCCAGGTCGAAGAACGCTGCGGCCCCCGGGTCCGGGCGAATGAGCGCCTCAGCACTGACAGCGGGGGGAGGTGCTTCGGCCAGCTCCTCGGCGGTCGCAGGCTCGGCCAGCGGACCGGCCGATTCCACCTCGACAGCGGAAGCATCAACCCCCGGCAGCGACTCAATCCGATCTGCTTCAGCGGGCGCGGCACGCTCCGGCGGCGATCTACGCCAGCTGTGTCGCACCACGCGCACAACCCTAACTTTTCGTCGCTCGCGCCCGATCTATCTGACGTCTGCGACGGCGTGCCAGACTTCACGAGTGCAGGACTTGCAAGCGACCATTGCACCGGCCGCGGTCGATTCGGCTTGGACGAACCTCGCTGAGCTGGTGACGTGGCAGGCAGCGGAGCGTCCGGATGTCACTGCGGTAATCGAGCCAGGAGACCAACGCCGGATTCTGACCTGGTCCCAACTGGAGCAGCAGATCAGGGTCGTCGCGGTCGGCCTGCAGGCCCACGGCCTGGTAGCCGGTCATCGGGTGGCGCTGCTGGGACCGAACAGTATCGAGTTCGTCATTGCCTATTTCGCCGCACTCCGAGCGGGCTACGTCGCAGTGCCGATGAACACTCAGTCGACGCCGCGCGACGTCGGCGAAATGCTGCACGACAGCGGCGCCCGGGTCTTGTTCACCGCGCCCGATCAGGATCTGAGCGGTGTGGATCTAGGCGGCGTCCATAAGGTCGCCCTGTCCTCGGCTGGTCTGGCTTCCCTTGCTCGGCAGGATTCCGGTGAGCCGAGTTCACCCCGGGACCGGGAGTCGCTGGCAGTTCTGCTGTACACCGCGGGAACGTCTGGTCGGCCCAAAGCCGCCATGCTGACTCATCGCGCCCTGCTCAGCCATCTGGAGCAAGTCGCGTCCCTCCGCATCATCAGTCCGGAGACCACGATCCTGGCGATCCTGCCCCTGTTTCACGTGTACGGGCTCAATGCCGTGCTGGGCAGCTGGGCCCGGGGTGGCGCCAGACTGGTGATCATGAACGGCTTTTCCACGGACTTCTTCGAAGTGGTGCGGAGCGAAGGTGTGAACAACATGCCGGTCTCGCCGGCTTTGCTGGCTCGGATGCTGGCGGATGATCAGCTTCCCGAGCGCATTCCGCCGGGGGCCACCGTGGTCTCCGGCGCCGCGCCGCTCAATGACGGCCTGCGGGAGGCGTTCACCATGCGCACCGGCCTTCGAGTCGAACAGGGCTACGGCTTGACCGAGGCGGCGCCTGGGGTTTCCGCTACTGTTGGCGGCCCGATTCTCGGACACGGTCATGTCGGCCGGGCATTGCCGGGCGTCGAGATCCGGATCGGAGACGGAAGCGAGCCGACCGAGCCGGGCGAGATCATCATTCGGGGCAGCAATCTGTTCTCCGGCTACTGGCCGGCTGGGCACGGCGGACCGGGGCCTGATGGTTGGTTTCCGACCGGCGATATCGGATACCTGGAAGGCCGCGAGTTGTTTTTGGTCGATCGGGCGCGGGAGCTGATCATCGTGAACGGGTTCAACGTCTACCCGGCCGAAGTGGAGGAAGCGATCAAAGAATTGGCCGGCGTGGAGTCGGTCGCTGTGATCGGCCGGCCGGATGTTCGTACCGGCGAACAGATTGTGGCCTTTGTGAGCGGTAGCGACCTGACGACCGAGACGGTGTCGCAGCACTGCGACAGTCGGCTGGCCAAGTTCAAACGGCCGGGCTCCGTTCGGCTGATCGACGAGCTGCCGAGAGGTGTCACCGGCAAGGTGCAGAAGGGAATCCTGCGGCACGGTTTGCTCGATGCCGATTCCGCAGCTCCGGCGGAGGAGGGCTGAGCGGTGTCAGCTGGAGCGAGTCACGACGAGCCGAGGATTGTGGTGCTGACCCGGCCAGGTTGCCATCTGTGCGAACAAGCGATTCAGGTGATCGAGATCGTCTGCGCAGAGACCGGAGACTCCTACGAAGAGCGCAACGTCGATCGTGATCAGCAGCTCCAGCGACAGTATGGCGATCAGGTGCCGGTTACCTTCGTCGACGGCCGGCAGCATGACTTCTGGCGGGTCGATCCGGACCGCCTCCGGGCAGCCTTGGCCAACTGAGATGCATTTGTGCGCCTCTTCACCAACTCCTAAAGTGAGAGAGGTTCTGACTTGGCAGGACCACGGTGACCGAGGAGCTGCGTGACCGCCGCCGAGACCCGGGACGACACCGTCCTTCGACAGGCTCAGGACACCGCCCTCCGGCATCTCGAGCCGAGCCCGGTCAAGGGCATACCCGACGCCACGATTGCCAGGTTGCCGGTATATCTGCGGGCTCTTAACCAGTTGGCCGAAGCCCGCATCAGCACTGTCCGGAGCGAAGCTCTGGCCGAGGCGGCTGGAGTGAACCCGGCGCAACTGCGCAAAGATCTGTCCTACCTCGGCTCCTATGGCAGGCGAGGGGTGGGTTACGACGTCGGGTACTTGCGGCTGCAAATTGGCCGGCAGGTCGGTTCGGCACACGACTGGCCGGTGATCATCGTCGGCCTCGGCAACCTCGGCACGGCATTGGCCAACTACTCAGGCTTCTACTCCAGGGGCTTCCAGGTTGTTGGTCTGATCGACCCCGCTCCTGAGCTGGTGGGCAAGCGTATCCACGGCCTTGCCATTCGTGATCTCTCAGAACTCGAGGAGGTTGTCGCGAGCACGGGCGCTGCTATCGCAGTCATCGCCACCCCAGCCGATGCGGCCCAGGCGGTGGCAGATCGGCTCGTCGATCTCGGAGTAACCAGCATCCTCAATTTCGCTCCCACCGTCCTGGTCGTGCCGGATGGAGTGAACGTCCGCAAAGTTGATCTTGGTCAGGAGCTCCAGATCCTCGCGTACCACGAACAGCGGGCGAGGGCCGACTACCGCGGTGCCAGTCGATGAGCGTCCTGGCGGTAAGCGTTTCGCACAAGACCGCTCCGGTCGAGGTCTTGGCGCGGCTCGCCCTCGATGCGCCGGCCTCGACCAAGATGGTCGACGGCTTGCTCGCCAGCGAGCACATCGATGAGGCGATCGTGCTCTCCACCTGCAACCGCACCGAGATCTATGCCGCGGTGTCCAGGTTCCACGGCGCCCTGGATGACGTCGCTGCAACGCTCGCGGACTTCGCCTGCATGAGCGTCGCTGACCTGCACAACCTCTGCGCGGTCTATTTTGACGAAGGAGCAGTGGCCCACACCTTCTCGGTTGCCTCCGGGCTGGATTCCGTTGTCATCGGCGAAAACCAGGTGCTCGGCCAGGTCAAGGCGGCACTGACTCACTGCCAAACCCACGGCAGTGTCGGCACAGTGCTCAACACGCTGTTCCAGTCGGCAATCCGGGTCGCCAAGCGTGTGCACTCCGAGACCGGCGTCGGATCCGCGGGCCGCTCACTGGTCACTGCGGCTTGCGAGGTGCTGACCCGCAGCTGCGGCGAGCTGGCGGGCAAACGGCTGCTGGTCGTCGGTGCCGGTTCGATGGCCAGCCTCGCTGCCCGGACCGCAGCTGAGGCGGGTGCCGTTGTGACCTGTGCAAATCGCACTCTTGCCAGGGCGGAGCGCTTGGCAAGCTCGGTCCGCGGATCCGCAGTCAGCCTGTCCGACCTGCCCAGCGTGTTGCAGCAGACCGACATCCTGTTCACCTGCACCGGCGCAAAGACTGTCGCGATAAGTCGGGCTGATCTGGCCGACACCCCGGTGCGTGGCGTTGTCGATCTGGCACTACCTCCCGACGTCGACCCTGCCGTCGCCGATCTCGGCATAGAACTGGTCAACATCGAACGCCTGGTTGCTGAGAAGCCGGACTCAGGCTCCGTGGGCGAAGTGGAATTCGCCCGAGATCTGGTTCGGCAGGAGGTGAGCGACTTTCTGGGCGTCCGCCGTTCGGCGCAGGTCGCACCCACGGTGGTCGCTCTTCGCACCATGGCCTCGAGTGTGGTCGCTGCTGAGCTTGCCCGCCTGGATGCCAAGCTGCCGGGGCTCGGCGAGCGGGAGCGGGCTGAAGTCCAGCGGACGGTACAAAGGATCGTGGACAAGCTGCTGCACCAGCCGACCGTGCGGGTGCAGGAGCTGGCCGCAGATCCTGACGCGCTGGACTACGCCGAAGCGTTGCGCGAGTTGTTCGCTCTGCACCCACAATCGGTTGCCGCTGTGATGTCGCCGGAGGTGCCGCGATGACCTTGCGCGATTGCGACCGCTTCGCCTCCCGGTGAGCACTGCACTTCGGATCGGGGCGCGCCGCTCCCCACTGGCCCGCGCCCAAGCCGGCACTGTTGCTGTCCTCCTGGCCGAACGCGGAACGCGGTCAAGCTTCGTTGGCATCACGACCACGGGCGACGTCGACTCGCGCCAGTTGACCGAGATCGGCGGTACCGGTGTCTTCGCCACCGCCGTCCGGTCGGCGCTGCGGGAGGGGACCATCGACCTGGCCGTTCATTCGCTCAAGGACTTGCCGACGGTGCAGCCTGATGATCTCGAAATTGCCGCCGTGCCAAGCCGCGAGGACAGCCGCGATGTGTTGGTTGGCTGCCGGTTGGATCAGCTCAGTGACGGCGCTCGAATCGGTACTGGTGCCCCTCGGCGGGCACTTCAACTGCAGGACTGGGCACGGATCCGGGAGATTGACATCGAAGTCGTACCGATCCGCGGCAATGTCCAGACTCGACTCGATCAGGTGGCAGCAGGGAAGCTGACCGGGGTGCTGCTGGCTGCTGCCGGGCTACGCCGACTCGGGTATCTGGACTTGGCGGTATCTGACAATGCCGACGTCGTTGTCAGGCAGCTTCCCGGCCAGGTGCTTGGCCTTGACCAGATGCTTCCGGCACCCGGTCAGGGCGCGCTCGCGCTGGAGGTTTCTCGTGATCTCCCAGACGGCCTGCGTGCTTCGGTTGCGGCCCTGAACGATCCCCGCTCCCGAGCGGAGTGTGACGCAGAACGGGGCTTTCTGGCCGCACTACAGGCCGGCTGCACTGCACCGGTGGGTGCGCGCGCGTTTGTCAAATCTGTCCGTGATACAAGCGTCGATTTGACTCTGGCCGCCGTAATTGGGAGAACGTTGTCGAGCAGGTTGTCAGAGCCGGCGCAAAGCCCACCCTTTCGCCTGGAAGTGCAGGGTTCAACGTCGGATCCGGCCGCATACGGGGCGGCGACCGGACGTTCGGTTCTGGGCAAGCTGCGCGACCTACAACGCACTCGGCACGGTGATGTCGAGGCTGAACAATAGAACGCGAGAGCAGTCAGTGAGTACAACGTCAGTACGCAAGTCCCGCACCCAGACGTCTTCCGCCAATCCGCCCGCTCCGACAACGCGTGGGCGAGTGATCTTCGTCGGCACCGGCCCGGGAGATCCCGACCTGCTGACCCTCGGCGCGATCGCCGCTCTCGCCGACGCCAGCGCCGTGATCTTGGACCAGGAACGGCAAGCCGAGATTCTGGCCCACCCTGCGATAACCGTCGCCGATGGTGCGGAAGTGACGACGCTGGGTCTGTCTGAGGCCGGCAAGCCGTTGACCCCCTCGGCGCGCGCCAAGATCGTCATCAAGCACGCCGCCGCTGGTCGTCGGGTCGTGCGGCTGGTCAGCGGCGATCCATTCCTCGACAATGCTGTGGCGGACGAAGCCGCTGCCTGCGTCCGAGGCGGAATCGATTTTGAAGTTGTTCCCGGCGTCTCCAGCCTGACCGCGGTTCCGGAATACGCCGGAGTCGATCTGATCCACGCCGGGGGAGTGCACTTCACCTCGGTCACCGACGGCAAGTTCAACAAGGTGAACACCGCGCAGTGGGGGATGGCGCCAACAGTAGTGGTGAGCACCGTCGTTTCCATGATCGGCGGACTGGTCGAGGCCGCCCGAGCAGCCGGCCGGCCCGAAGATGATCATGTTCTGGCCACTCTGCATGGCGGCAGCACGGAGCAGTTGACAATCAGCACGAACCTGACCGGGCTGGTTGCGGCCGTGCGAGCGGCTCGTCCGCCTGCCACTGACCCGGTGCACGTGATCATGGGCGATGCCGCCGAGCAACGGCAGGAACTCAGCTGGTACGAAACCAAGCCGCTCTTCGGCTGGCGGGTACTCGTGCCGCGGACCCGCGACCAGGCGGCACCCATGGTTGCCAGGCTGCGGACCTATGGCGCGCACAGCGAGGAGGTGCCCACCATCTCGGTTGAGCCGCCGCGCAGCCCACTTCAGATGGACAAGGCGGTCCGCGGGCTGGTCGAGGGCAGATACGAGTGGGTCGCCTTTACCTCCGTCAACGCGGTGCGAGCCGTCCGGGAGAAGTTCGAGGAGTACGGGCTGGATGCTCGCGCCTTCTCCGGACTCAAAGTCGCTGCCGTCGGCGATGTAACGGCGCAGTCCCTGCAGGCGTGGGGAATCGAGCCTGACCTGGTCCCCTCCGGGGAGCAATCTGCAGCGGGACTGGCTGCGGAGTTCCCGCCGTACGACGACGTGCTCGATCCGATCAACCGGGTCTTCCTGCCACGTGCCGACATTGCGACCGAGACGCTTGCCGCGGGCCTGCAAAAATTGGGCTGGGAGGTTGAGGACGTCACCGCCTATCGCACGGTGCGGGCCGCTCCGCCGCCGGCATCGGTGCGTGAGGCGATCAAGACGGGCAAGTTCGACGCGGCCGTTTTCACGTCGTCCTCAACCGTGCGCAACCTGGTCGGCATCGCCGGCAAGCCGCATCCCTCGACTATCGTCGCTGTCATCGGCCCGGCCACGGCCAGGACCTGCGAGGAACACGGGTTGCGAGTTGACGTGATCGCAGCCAAGCCGTCCGTCGTCGAGCTGGCTGATGCTTTGGCCAGCTTTGCCGCGGCTCGCCGAGACGCCTTTCTTGCGGCGGGGGAGCCGGTGCTGAAGCCGTCGCAGCGCCGCCCGCCGGTGCGCCGTACCCGCTCCTGATGACCATCCGGCCACGCCGGCTGCGTACCAACGCAGTTACCCGGGCAATGGTCGCGGAGACCAGCGTCGAGGCTCGGCAGTTGATCTTGCCACTGTTCGTGGTTGAGGGGGTTGCCGAGCCTCGGCCGATTCGCGCAATGCCTGGCGTGGTCCAGCACAGCCTGGACAGCTTGCGCAAGGCTGCGGTCGAGGCTGCCGACGCAGGTCTGGCCGGCGTGATGATCTTCGGTATTCCTGAGCACAAAGACGCGGTGGGTTCGGCCGCACTCCAGGACTCCGCGATTCTGAACGTTGCCCTGCGCGCGGTGCGCGAGGAGGTGGGCAACGACTGCCTGGTGATGTCGGACGTCTGCCTGGACGAGTACACCGATCACGGCCACTGTGGGGTACTCACCGCCTCAGGCGTGGTCGACAACGACGCCACCGTTGAGATCTACGCCAAGATGGCCGTGCTGCACGCTGCGGCCGGCGCGCATGCTGTCGCTCCCAGCGGCATGATGGACGGCCAGGTAGGCGCAATCCGGTCTGCCCTTGACGGAGTCGGAGCAACCGACGTTGCGATTCTGGCCTACGGGGCGAAGTACGCCTCGGCGTTCTACGGCCCGTTCCGGGAAGCAGTCGCTTCCTCGCTTCAGGGAGACCGAAAGACCTATCAGCAGGATCCGGCCAACGTCCGGGAGGCGCTGCGCGAGGTAGCGCTCGACGTCGCCGAGGGAGCCGATGTCGTGATGGTCAAACCGGCGCTCGGCTATCTGGACGTGCTTCGGGCGGTACGGGAGTCGGTCGACATTCCGGTCGCGGCGTACAACGTTTCGGGTGAGTACTCCATGATCGAGGCCGCCGCGAAACAAGGCTGGATCAACCGCGACGCCGCCATCACGGAGACGCTCACCTCCATCCGCCGAGCCGGGGCCGATGTGATCTTGACCTACTGGGCCCTGGAGTTCGCACAGTCGCTGTGCGACGAAAAGCATGGAGAGCGCAAGCGCTCACGGCTTGTTGGTTCCGTCGAACCAAGCCCTCCTTCGTCGGAGCGGTTCGACGGTCCGACCTCGTCGGAGTCCCATAGCAAGTGGCAGTGAGCATGGACGCAAAGTCGGCGGCAGCCTTCGCACGCGCCCAGTCGGTGATACCCGGTGGGGTGAATTCCCCGGTCCGTGCCTTCCGTTCGGTCGGCGGCACCCCGCGCTTCATCGACCGCGCACGCGGGCCCTATCTCTACGACGTCGACGGCAATGAGCTTGTCGACCTGGTCTGCTCCTGGGGCCCAATGCTCCTCGGCCATGCCCACCCCGAGGTCTTGGCGGCGGTCGCTCAGGCTGCATCTGCCGGCACCTCATACGGTGCGCCGACTTTGGCTGAAGTTGATCTTGCCGAAGAAATCATCGATCGAACGCCGGTCGGGCAGGTGAGGCTGGTGAGCTCGGGCACCGAGGCGACCATGTCCGTGCTACGGCTGGCCCGCGGCATAACTGGCCGGAACAAGATCATCAAGTTTGCCGGCTGCTACCACGGGCACGTCGACGCGCTGCTGGCCGCCGCTGGTTCCGGAGTGGCGACGCTTGGTATTCCCGGCACGCCTGGTGTCACGGCTGCGACAGCCGCTGACACTATTGTGCTCAGCTACAACGACCGCCCAGCTGTCCGAAATGCATTTGCCGCAGAAGGTGATCAGATCGCGGCGGTGATCACCGAGGCGGCGCCGGGCAATATGGGAGTGGTCCCGCCCGGAGTCGAGGGCGGCACCGGCTTCAACGCCTTTCTGGCCGAAGTCTCCCGCGCGCACGGTGCCCTGTTCATCTCCGATGAGGTGATGACCGGCTTTCGGGTCAGCCGGTCCGGGCAGTACGGCCTCGATGGCGTGGAGCCGGATCTGATGACTTTCGGCAAGGTGATGGGCGGCGGCTTTCCGGCGGCAGCCTTCGGCGGCAGAGCGGATCTGATGCAGCACCTGGCTCCGGTGGGTTCGGTCTACCAGGCCGGCACGCTGTCCGGCAATCCGGTCGCCACTGCCGCGGGCCTGGCAACCCTCCGCCTTGCGACCGACGAGGTCTATGCCTGCGTTGACCGGATCTCCGATCAGTTGCGCGGCGAGGTCACCGCAGCCTTGTCTGCCGCCGGCGTCCCGCATGTGGTCCAGAACGCCGGGAACTTGTTCAGCGTTTTCTTCGTGCCGCAGGGCGTGACGGCCGTACCGGACTACGCCACCGCCGGAACCCAGTCAACGATGGCCTACGCCGCGTTCTTCCACGCCATGCTCGAGTCCGGCGTCTACCTGCCGCCCAGCTCTTTCGAGGCATGGTTTTTGTCCGCGGCGCATGATGATGGTGCCATGAATCGGATCGTCGCGGCGCTGCCGGCTGCCGCCAGCGCTGCTGCAAAGGTCTGATCGATGCCCCAGCAGAAGACCGTCCTTCATCTGGTCCGCCACGGTGAGGTTTTCAACCCGGCGGGACTTCTCTACGGCCGACTGCCGGACTACCACCTCTCTGACGTTGGCCGGGAGATGGCCGAACGGGTGGCTCGTGAGCTGGCGGAGCGCGATGTCGTGCACCTCCGATGCTCGCCGCTGGAACGAGCACAGGAGACAATGGCGCCGCTGGCCGAAGCGCTCGGCCTGCCGGTAGTTATCGACGACAGCCTGCTGGAAGCGGCGAATTACTTGGAGGGCCTGAAGGTCTCCTTCCCCAGCACTTTACGGACGCCGAAGAACTGGCGCCACTTTCGCAACCCCCTGACCCCGAGCTGGGGTGAACCGTACAAGGCGATCGTCGCCCGAATGCGGGCGGCCATGAAGGATGCGCGCGAGGCCGCATCGGGGCACGAGGCGGTGATCGTGTCCCACCAGCTGCCCATTTGGATGGCACGCTGCGATGCCGAGGGCCGACGGCTGATTCATGACCCCCGCCGCCGGGATTGCTCGTTGGCGAGCATCACATCGTTTTCCTACCTCGATGGCCGGGTGAGCTTGGTGATCTACCGGGAACCGGTAGCGGACTTGCTGCGCGGCCCCGCGAAGAACGTCGCGGGCGCCTGAATGCTTCTGCCGAAAGGGGTGACAGGCGAGAAGGGACTGGGTCGCCAGTCATTTGTCTACGGCCGCTTTCTGGCTGGGCTGGTTGCTTCGGCAAGCATGCTGCTGACCGGGTGCACCGCTACCAGCGGGGACGAGCCGAGCCGTGGCTCCGCCCAGGCGGGCTACCCGCAGAGCGAGCGCAATCTCACTCGCATTGCGCCAGAGCAACGCAAGCTCCTGCCGGAGATCTCCGGTCAAGCGCTTGGTGCGGAGAGCATGCTGTCCAGCCGCAACTACCCCGGCAAGGTGGTCGTGATCAACGTCTGGGGATCCTGGTGCGCTCCCTGCCGCAGCGAGGCTCCCGAGCTGCAGGCCGCCAGCGAGGAGACCAAAGACGCTGCACAATTCCTCGGCATAACCAGCAAGGATTACGATCCTGCGCCTGCGCTGGCGTTCACCCGCGCGTTCTCGATCACCTACCCGTCGATCTTCGACCCAACGGGAAGAGTACTGCTGGACTTCGCCGGCGTTCTGCCACCCAGTGCCATCCCGTCGACCATGATCGTCGACAGCGATGGCCGGTTGGCCGCCCGAGTGCTCGGCCCGATCAGTAGGACGACCCTGGTCGACATGATCAACGATGTCGCGAACGGCAGATAGATGTTCCCGATGGATCTCGGCAGCTGGGCCGAGAGCGCTGTCGGCGGATCGATGGCACTCGCGCTGCCGGTGGCATTGCTGGCTGGACTAGTGTCGTTCTTCTCCCCCTGCGTGGTGCCGCTGTTACCCGGTTACCTTTCCTACGCCACCGGTCTGGCCGCAGCCGAGGTGGTCGAGGGGAGCAGCCGAAAGGGCCGAATGCTGCTCGGCACTAGCGGGTTCGTGCTGGGCTTCGCGGTCATCTTCGTGGTCAGCGGGGTGGTGGCCGGATCCATGGGACGCGCCCTGTTCGAGTATCGGACGGCGATCAGCAGGGTGCTCGGCGTGGTGATCATCCTGCTGGGCTTGATCTTCGCGGGCGTCCTCCGGATCGGCCAGCGAGATCTTCGGTCGCATCGCGTGCCCGCGGTCGGTGTGGCAGCGGCGCCCCTTGTCGGCATGGTATTTGCGCTCGGCTGGACGCCGTGCATCTCACCGACCCTGGGGGTGGTCGTCAATCTGGGCTTCAACGAGGGGACCGCGGCCCGCGGAGGGTTGCTCGGCTTTGTCTACGCCCTCGGACTGGGTATTCCGTTCATCCTGGCTGGGTTAGCGTTCAGCCGAATGTCTCGCGCTGTCGGATTCCTCCGCCAGCGCCAACAGTTGATCATGCGAATCGGCGGGTTCTTGATGGTCGGGGTCGGACTGATGCTCGTCACCGGTGCCTGGGACTGGCTCACCGGCGTTCTGCGGCAGTGGGCGTCGTCGTTCGAGACGGCGATCTGATGACCGACACCCAAACCCGCGACCGGCAGCCGGCGGCTGCCGAGGCTGAGAATCGCCCTGACCTGCCGGCTCTCGGGCCCCGCGGAGCGGTCCGGTTCGTGTGGACTCAGCTGACTTCGATGCGAACCGCCCTCCTGCTGCTGTTCGCTCTGGCGCTGGCCGCAATTCCAGGTTCGCTGATCCCGCAGCGCAAGGTCTCCCCAATCGGGGTATCGGATTTTCTTCAGAACCATCCGGTCCTCGGACCGATCTACGACAAGATCGGCATGTTCAACGTCTACAGCTCGCCATGGTTCTCGGCGATCTATCTGCTGCTCCTCCTGTCGCTGGTCGGCTGCATCATTCCACGCGTTGGGGTGTATGCGAGAGCCTTACGGGCGCTGCCGCCAGCTACGCCACGGAATCTGAGCCGGTTGCCGGCATACGCCAAGGCCGACGTGACTGAGCCCGCCGGTCTGCTCGAGGAAGCTGCCGAGCGTCTGCGGCGGCAGCGCTACCGGGTCGATCTTCGCGAGGGCTCGGTGGCGGCAGAACGGGGGTATCTGCGGGAAGCCGGAAACCTGCTGTTCCACTTGAGCCTGGTGTTCCTGCTCCTCGGTGTGGCGATCGGCAGTCTGTTCGGATTCCGGGGCACGAGCGTGGTCGTCATCGGCCAAGGATTTGCCAACAACCTCACCCAGTACGACGACTTCTCCGCTGGTGCATCATTTCAAGATTCCGACCTGCGACCGTTCAGCGTAACGGTGAAGGACTTCCGGGTGAAGTTCGAGACGGGCAGTGTCCAGCGGGGCGCTGCTCGGCTGTTCTCCGCCACTGTCGACGTGGTCGACCGACCGGGTGCGACACCGCGATCGGCAACTCTCGAAGTGAACAAGCCGCTGCGGATTGGCGGCACGAAGGTCCATCTCATCGGTCATGGCTATGCGCCGAGGGTGACGGTCAAGGATGGCAGCGGCAATGTGGCCTACTCAGGTCCGGTGGTCTTCCTGCCGCAGGACGGCAACTTCACCTCAGCCGGCGCGATCAAGGCCCCCGACGCCCGGCCTGAACGCCTGGCGTTCCAGGGTTTCTTCCTGCCGACGGCCCTGCTCGACGAACAGGGACCCCGATCAGTCTTTCCCGATGCGTTGAACCCGGCATTGTTCCTTAATGCCTGGTATGGGCCGCCCAAGGTCGAGACGGGTGTTCCGGAGAACGTCTACTCGCTGGACACTGCCGGTCTGACCCAGTTCAAGGACGAAACCGGCGATCCGCTCAGGTACGCGCTGCAAACCGGCGATGTGATCGAACTGCCCGACGGCAAGGGGTCGATCCAGCTCGATGGCTGGGTGCGCTGGGTAAAGCTCCAGATCGGCGAGACGCCTGGCCTGATCATTACCCTCACCGCCCTCGCCGCGGCCGTGCTCGGACTCTGCCTGTCGCTGTTCGTGCGCCCGCGCAGGGTCTGGATCAAGGTCCGTGCGGAGGCAGCTGGCTCTATCGTGGAGGTCGGTGGGCTGGACCGTGCGGACGCGCGGGCTGGGCTGACCGGGGATGTCGCGGAGCTGGCGGCGGGGCTTTCAGGAGCGGGATCAGCGTCGAATGGATCGGCCGTGGAATCGAAGGATCGGGGCCAGACATGAACCTTGAGTACTACTCGAATCTGGCCTTTGTCACCTCGGTCGTGCTCTATGCGCTAGCGATGTTCGCACACGCGGCCGAATGGGCTGCTGCTCGCAAGGTGGATGTTGCGACTCCCTCCCCGCGGGTTTCCGAACCGGCTTTGGCAGCGGCCGGCTCAGTCGCAGGCCGGGCGGGGAGCGCCGCGGATCGGGCGTTCGAGTCGGCGGCCGCGGAGGGCATGTTACGCACCAGGATCGAAATTTTCGGTCGAGTGGGAATCACCTTGACCCTGATCGGCTTCGGGCTCAGTGTGAGCGGCGTCGCGTTGCGCGGGCTGGCCGCGGATCGTGCGCCGTGGGGAAACATGTTCGAGTTCACCACGACAGCCATGGTCTTGATCGTCGGTGCCTATTTGATCATGGTGTGGCGGCTGGGCCTGCGCTGGCTGGGGTTGCCGGTGACCCTGTTGGCCACAATCGGCAATGGATTGGCGGTCACCGTGTTCTATGTGGCAGTGGCGCCGCTGGTCCCAGCGTTGCATTCGGTGTGGTTCCTGATCCACATCGTTGCCGCCGCCATCGCCGGTGCCGCCTTCAACGTCGGCGGCCTGCTCGCAATCCTCTACTTGGTCAAGAAGAGGGCCGAGGAGCGGGGGACGGTTCGCGGGTACCTTGCGTGGCTGCCGACCAGTCGGCGGATGGACGTGCTTAGCTATCGCTTCCACGCCTTCGCCTTCCCGCTCTGGACCTTCGCCGTGGCCGCGGGCGCGATCTGGGCCGAATACGCCTGGGGCCGGTATTGGGGCTGGGATCCCAAAGAGACCTGGGCCCTGGTGACCTGGGTGATCTATGCCTGCTACCTCCATGCCCGTTCGACGGCCGGTTGGCGGGGCACGCGTACCGCTGTCATCGCCATCGTCGGGCTCGCATCGTTCTGGTTCAACTTCATCGGCATCAACCTGCTCGTCAGCGGCCTGCACTCCTACGCCGGCGTCTAGCCGATCGGGAGCCGAGCAGGTGCACCCGGTCGCCGAGCAGTTGGCTGCTGTGGCGAATCCCGACTACGCCGAGGCCATGGCCCGCTACTTTCAAGTCAGACTCGGCGGCTATGGCGAAGGCGATGTCTTCATCGGGATTCGGCTCCGAGACCTGCGTGCCGTCGCCAAGCCGTACGCCAAGATCAGCTATCGGAGCGAGGACTGGCTGCCACTGATCCAGAGCAAGGTCCATGAACATCGCCAGCTGGCGCTGTTGATCATGGCCGCGCGTGCCCAGCGCGGCACCGAGGCGGAACGGAGCAAGATATACCACGACTACCTGGCGCAGGCGCTAGGCCAACTGGGCGAGATTCGCGCGTAAAACGAGTCCATACGGGTGTTCTGAGCAGACGCATAACGCTCTAATCCAGGATAGAGTGCCGGTGTGGTTGAACTCGGGGAACTGCTGGGCTCCTGGCAGTTGAACATGCGAGCGTCAAGAATGTCGCCGCGCACCGTCAAGTCTTACGGCGGTGGGGGTTCGTGCCTACCTGCGATGGTGCGAGGCCAACGACAGGCCCGCCCAGTTGGACCGACGACAGGTGCGCGAGTTCATCGACGGGTTGCTAGCCGCTGGCTCTAGCCCGGCAACGGCGAACCTCCGTCATTTGGCCGTGCGCCGCTTCTCGGTGTGGCTGACCGAGGAATGCGAGCAGGATCACGATCCACTGCTCGGCCTGAAGGCGCCCAAGCTGGACAAGCCGGTGGTTGAGCCGCTGACCGACGATCAACTGCGGGCGATGATCAAGGCATGCCGTGGGTCGGAGCTGCGCGACAGACGCGACGAAGCCGTGCTCCGGCTGATGTTCACCACCGGGATTCGGGCCGGGGAGGTCGTGGCCCTTACGGTTGCTGATCTTGACCTGCGGAGTGACCCGGCTACTGCGGTGATTCGCCGCGGCAAGGGCGGTAAGGGCCGGGTGATCCCGATCCCGATAGAGGCAGCGGCCGCCGTGGACAGGTACTTGCGTGCTCGAAGGTGGCACCGGTTGGCGTCCAGCTCTGCGCTGTGGCTGGGTGATCGCGGCCAGGGGTTCGGATACGACGCACTCCATCAGGCGCTCGGGATGCGCGCCCAGATGGCCGGGGTCGTGGGCTTTCACCCACACCGGCTGCGTCATACAGCTGCTCACAGGTGGCTTGCTAAGGGTGGTTCTGAGGGCGGTTTGATGACGATTGCAGGGTGGACGAGGCCGGACATGTTGATGCGGTACACGAAGGCTCAGGCCTCTGCACGGGCCGCAGAGGAGGCGTTACGGCTGAACCTGGGGGAGCTATGACAGACAGTTCAGCAGAGGGTTACTTGGTAGTCTCTCGGGACGTCGATTCGGCGCACGACGACCCGTTCAAGCTGGTAGATGTCTACTCGCTTATGGAACCGGCCTCCGAGTTCTTGGAGAGGATTGCGAACGCTCCTCGGACCCCGAAGACGCGGGTCCTGGAAGATGACTTTGCCCGTGCCGCTGCCGAGACGCTCCGAGCTGAAAGAGAGCATTTGAGACCCG
>Ga0126314_10000394_pt1 | contig 21453 bp, 19 predicted proteins | sample Plot105B_FD_92535 | JGI IMG/M metagenome (GOLD analysis project Ga0126314, IMG submission 92535) | Serpentine soil microbial communities from UC McLaughlin Reserve, CA, USA - Plot105B | ecosystem: Environmental > Terrestrial > Soil > Grasslands | place: USA: UC McLaughlin Reserve, Lake County... | reverse complement strand
TCCGGTAAAAACGCCTATACACATCTATATGCCGTTATTCAGTACTTTCATCACATCTAAAAAGCGTACAAGTACCCGGCAAATACCGTAGAAATTCAAGTTCGTTACTTTCCGATAACGATCACAGCGATCGGTAAAACGAACACTGCTATATTGATTTAGAAAATTTTGCTAGCAGGTAGTTAACCCTCAGAAAACGGTATAAATACCATGAAAAAGCAGTACAAATCTGCTAAACATCAGTTGAAGTGGTTTGTTGTTCATTAAATCCTCCTAAAAAACATCCTATGAATGCACTAACATTTAACAAACAAATCGGCTTCTACCGAGCGGCTCTTATGCAGTCCGCATTGAAATTCACGCGTAACCATGATGACGCTGACGACCTGGTTCAGGAAACACTTATCAAAGCCATCCGCTATGAGAATAAGTATGAAGAAGGCACTAACCTGCAAGGATGGTTGTTTACCATCATGCGGAACACATTCATCAACAACTACAGGTCGCTTGCAAGAAAAACAGCAGTGATCGTAGGGAATGTGGATCTGCAGCGGCATGTCCCGTCAGGTGGATGTGATGTTAACCGCGGAGAAGCAAAATTTCTGATGGAAGACGTTAACAAGGCAATGGCCAATCTGTCTCCGGTCTATTCAGTTCCTTTCCTCCGTTATTTCGAAGGTTACAAATACCACGAGATAGCCGAAGAAATGAACATACCAGTGGGAACAGTAAAAACACGGATCCATGTGGCCAGAAGAATTTTAAAAGGACATTTGAAGATGTACAGCTAATACGTTCATCGCGCATGCCATTTTCTGCATAATACATACAGCGCATGAGTTATCTGTCACCAAAAAAAATTTTAAGTCCAAAAGACGTTCAAAAGGGTCTGCAGATGGTAATATGGGATGGGCTGGCAGCAGAAGTAATGACTTCATTTACGAGTGGAACGTTCCTCGTTGCCATGGCTCTCCTCCTCGGGGCTACAAATCTGCAGATCGGACTGCTTTCAGCACTTCCGCTAATTACGAACCTTGCGCAGTTATTTTCTGTCTGGCTTGTGAGGCGCTATAATAACCGGAGGGCCGTGGCTGTGTTCAGTGCCTACCTGGCAAGGATACCTCTTCTGCTGATCGGTGCTGGTATGCTATGGTTTTCAAGTGCTTCTGTAGGAACGTTGCTTTTATTTCTTTTTTTTCATTATCTGTTTGGATCGATAGCAGGACCCAGCTGGAACTCCTGGATGAAAGACATGGTGCCAGAAAATATGCTGGGCAGCTATTTCTCCAGACGCAGCCGGTATACGCAAACCTTGAACATTGTACTGAGCCTTTCTCTTGCATTGCTTCTCGATTTTGTAAAGAAAGACAACCCTGGTAACGAGCTGAATGTTTATGCCTGGTTCTTCTTACTGGGCGGTTCCGCAGGTTTGATTGGAGGATATTTACTGTCGAGGGCACCCGAACCGCAGTCTTATCTGGCCAATGCCGACATCATTTCGCTGTTTAAGGCTCCGCTTAGGAACTTCAATTTCCGAAGGCTGCTGATCTTTAACTCTGCCTGGGTGTTTGCAATTAATATAGCTGCGCCGTTCTTTACTGTTTTTATGATGAAGACAATGGGGCTTCCGCTTTCCTATATCATTGGTCTTGCTGTGCTTAGCCAGCTTTTCAGCATTCTTACATTGCGCATGTGGGGAACATTCTCAGACCGGTATAGTAACAAAAGTATCATCTCGATCAGTGCTCCCCTCTACATCTTATGTATTGTGGCTTGGTGTTTTGTTGGTATATATTCCCGGTTCATGAACAACATAGGTTTATTGATATTGATTCATGTTTTGACGGGTGTTTCTACATCCGGCATCAATCTGGCACTCACCAACATCGGATTAAAACTGGCATCGAAAACTGAAGCTATCGTCTATCTGTCGGTCAAGAATATCGTTACCGCACTATTCTCTTCCGCTGGCCCATTGGTCGGAGGGATGTTGGCGGATTTTTTCTCACAAAGAAGACTATCTGTAACTGTAGAGTGGGCAAGCCCTGAATTCAATAAAATTATCAGGCTAATTGCGCTTCATGAGTGGAACTTCCTGTTCCTGATCGCTGCAATGCTGGCGCTGTTTTCTATGGAGTTGCTGATGCCGGTAAAAGAAACGGGCGAAGTATCTAAAAAAGTGGTGCGAAGAATTATGAGAACAAGCATCAGAACGAATCTTAAAGAGTACTTTATTATCGGCGACATCATCAGTCTGCATGAACAGATCTGGGCCATACTGAAACCAAGAAAATCTTAGCCTATACTTTTTCGGGAAGTTTAACAGGCAAGCTAAACCAGAATTCAGCACCTTCACCCTCTCTGCTGTTTACGCCAATTGCTCCATTATGTTTGCTGATGATTTCTCTGCAGATGAAAAGCCCAAGACCAAGTCCCCCGGGTTGGCTCGGTTTATCGTCCTTTATCCTGTAAAACTGCTGAAATATCTTTTGCTGGTGATCCTTCGGTATCCCCTGCCCATCATCCAAAACACTTACAACAACATTGTTGCCATCGGTCAAGCTTTTAATCTTTATGGTAACATCGTTTTTTGAATATTTAATACCATTTGAAATGAAATTATGAATGACCTGTTCAATGCGGTCATGATCTCCTTTCAAAACCGGGCAGTTTTCATCCAGCTCATAGTCTATGTGACAATTCGGATTTGCAGCCTTAGCACTATCACAACAGGCTTTAATAGATTCATTGATATCAAAATCATTCATCAGACAATGTAACTCTTCAGAGTTTGCATGTACGCCATCCTGCAGATCTGAAATGAGGTGCAGCAGTTTATTCAGCTGCAGATCCATCTTTTCTACCGTTTTGATGTAATTTACATAATTGTCTTTATACAATTGCTGTAAGATCAATTGCAAATAGGCCTTCAAAACAGTGACGGGAGTTTTCAATTCATGCGCTGCCATATTTACAAAATCTTCGTACTTTTTTTGATCCGGGGGCTGCGTATTACTCATAAGAATATTATAACGTCGCAATTTAACAGATCGGATTTCGTCTTGGTTGCGTAATTATACGTGTTTTAATTGCGTTCAATACGTGATTGGCAAATCAGCGTTAATTTACAATTCCGTTTAAAACGGCAAAGCGAATGAGGGCCGCAGTATTTCTGGATCCGGTCTTGTCTATGAGACTCTGCCGATGACCTTCTATGGTCCGTTTACTGATAAACAGCTTATCAGACATTTCATTATTGGTAAGTCCTTCGGCGATCAGGTGAAGTACTTCTATCTCTCTAACAGAAAAATCAATATTTGTTCTTTCTTGACTCTGAGCGTTATGCCCATTCTTTAGCAGTTTATTAAGCATAGTCATAGCAAGTTCTGAGCACAGGTAGCGGCCTCCGATATGAATGTGCTTAATTGAAAACAAAAGCTCATCGGCACTTACATTTTTAAGCAGATAACCAGACGCGCCCTCTAAAAAAGCCTGGGCTACATACTTTTCGTTATCATGCATAGATAATATCACAATTTTGACCTCAGGCCTTACAATCTTCAATTCCCTGATCAGCGAAATTCCATCGAGTTCTGGCATATTAATATCTGCTAATACGACATCCACTTTGTGGCCTCCAAGAATAATCTCAAGTACTTCACGGCCATTGACTGCCTCGCCGCTGATATTTATGCCTGCATCTGCTTCAAGCAACATTCTAATGCCGTTTCTAACAATATTGTGATCTTCAGCTAATAATACATTTACCATGTTGCTTACATTAAATTAACTTTTCTTAAACACTTACGAGGTAGTTCCCAGCTCCTGAAGCATATCTTTCAGGCGTTTTATATGTATTTTCATTTGCTCCGCACGCTCTGTTTTGGCTTCATAATTGACACCCTTTACTGAGGTAATTAGATTTTTCCGTTCCTCCATCATCCTTATCGCCGTCCATAAAGACTCTTCGAGTGCCTTGGTTTGCTCTACAGCAAGCACACCCGCCGTAAAAGAATGGCCTGTATAACATCTGTACCTGGGTTGCTCCTCGGCTTCGATCTGGACAAGTGAGCCACCGCAGTCGGGACAGGTAAAGTGCGTAAGCGATCCGAGTTTTTCCAGCTCTTCTGCCGAGCTAGACATCCGCAACGTGATTTCGGCTTCTTGCTTTACATCCTCTGGTACTTGTGTTCGCTCACAAGAATTCCTGGAAAACAAATCTGAAAGTATATAACCCATTTCCTCGATCGAGCCCTTGTAATCAACTTTCACGTTTTTCAATACGTTGTTAGGCATATCTGCAAATTCGGCATCATGCGGATCCTGTATCATACACCTGCCACCGCTCCTTTTTATAGCAGACATTCCGGAAGTACCGTCATCAAGCATTCCGGTAAGTATAATTCCGGTTACACAAGAATCGTAAGCAGCTGCCGCAGTTCTGAAAAGCACATCAATGGACGGTCTCCAATGATTTTCATATGCACCCTTCTGAATAAGAATTTTTTCCCTCTCGATCATCATGTGGTGATCCGGAGGGGCCAGGTAAATATGGCCGTTCCGAATTTCTTCCTCATTTACCGGTATCCGGCAGGGAAGTTTACTTGATTTTTGTATCTGGCGCAGAACCACTTCAGCCGTTGAAGTCCTGGACAAATGAATCACTATGAATATTGCCGCGTTAAGATCCTGATCCAAACTCGCACAAAGCCGGCTTACCGCACTGATCCCCCCGGCCGAAGCACCAATTGTAATGATATTTGTAATTTTGTCTTGCATATGTTGTTTCTACTTTACCTGAGTAATCTCTGTAAAACGATTTGAATTTTTGAAAACGATAGTAATGCTGGTTCCCCTCTCAGAAGAATGAAGATCCATGGTGCCGTTCAACAAATATACCCGGTTCTTAATGGCTCTCAGACCAGATCCCCTTAACAGGGCATCGTCTGTATTTGTCGAAAACCCTTTTCCATTATCAGTTACCACAAGTGTTATTTTTTTGTCTTCCGTGCACACCTTAATCTCGGCAACAGTAGCATCTGCGTGTTTAATACAGTTGCTGATCAATTCCTGTATGATACGAAAGATATACAGCTGAATATCCTGATGGAGCCGGTCGGCGGAGGCCTTAATCGTTGTTCTAATGGTGAAATCTGCGGTACTGAATCTTTGTGCCATTTCGCGAATACCGGCCGAAAAACCAAAATCCCGAAGAACTGACGGAGTAAGTTCGTAAGACAGTTCGCGTGTTTCCCGAACAGCCTGATCCAACAGATTGTTCACCTGCTGAAATTCCCGGGACAAATTCATTTTCGACTGAATGTTCTGAAGATTCATGCGAATTCCATAAAGGATCTGACAAACACTGTCGTGTAGTGCACTGCTTATCCTATAGCGTTCTTTTTCCTGAGCGTCAAATGCGGCAGACAAAATAATGCGCTGCTTTTCATTTTCCAGATTTTTCGACTCTTCGGCTATTCGCTTCCGCTCAGTGATATCCATAATGATACCTGCAAAACATGTTCTCTTAGAGGCACTATAAGCTTCCTTGCCTTTGATGCACAGGGTTTTCAGTTCTCCGCTTTTTGTAATGACCCTGAATTCGAGATCTATCTCCTTAGAATTATGGATGGAGTTCAGCAATTGCTGACGCATGTTGGCCTGCTCATCGGGATGTACAATTTGAATGAACCCTTTGGCAGTGCCATCGAAATCCCAGGGATTTATTCCGAGTAAGGTATAACTGAAATCGTCAAGAAACACCTTATTGCTGGCGGGCTCCATCGTCCAGGTTCCCATTTCGGATGCATTCAGCGTCATTTCCAGGCGCTGTGTAGTATCCAGAAGTTTTTGCTGGCCAATCCGGCTCTCGGAAACATCAATAACGGCAATATAATATTGGTTTTTTTTAACTATCGGGTCATATATGGCAGTTCCCTCCATTCGCACATAGCTCTCAGACTGATCAGCAAACAATAAGCTGAGTTCACAGCTTTGTTTGGTTTCCTGAGTTTGCAAACTGTGCAAAAAAGCGTAGAATAGCTCCCAATTTTCCGGATCAACAAAGCTTTGGAAGCGCTTGTTTATTAATTTTTGTTTGTTTATCCCAACCAGATCGGCCCCTGTCTGGTTGGCTTCTATAATTGCACCAATATGATCGAGGATGAAGTAGCCGACCGGGGCGAGGTTGAAAAATCCGGCGAACTTAGCGCGTTCGCCGTCCAGTAAGCGGGCTGACTCGATAAGTTCCTCATTTTGCATTTCGAGTTCCAGCTGAAAGATCTGCAATTCGCTAAGCAAAAGACCAAGGTCGTTGTCGTGGAATTTTTCTTCCCAGATCACCTTGTCGCTGCCTACGGAACTGTCATCAATACGTTTACGCAGCAATGCTATTATTGTGTCTTTATTTTTTTTATCCACTTTCGAGTTCTTTGAAAACAACCATCATCGCCATATGCGTATCTGCATGCGAAAAATATGTGGCATTGATGATCAATTTTTTTATACCAATACCAGGAAATTCATGCTGGACATACAATTCTTCATTGTCTAATCTCTTAAGCAGCAATTTGTCCAGTTTGTCTGTATTCCATTTGTTATGAACAATTTCTATAAAGAAATGTTCTTTGATTTCAAAGTCTCTTAGATGAAATAATTTTAAAAACTTGCTGTTTACAACAAGCACCTTCCTGTCGGCATCCAGTACTACGGCCGCATCTGACATATTATCTGTAGCCACTTGTACATAACTTAATAACGTCGACAATTTACTTTCCAGCGCTTTTACGGGGGTAATCTTAGTAAAAGTAAGAACGGCACCACTAATGAAATTATCCATGGTGCGATAAGGCATGATCCTGAGATTGTACCATTCATCCTTTTTCGTCTTCACTTCCAGTTCTCTGCCATTTAGCCGTTCAATAACTTCAAGAACGGCGTTTTCTATAGAAGGATAGTCGAAATTTGAGGCGATATGCGTAATCGACCTCCCAATATCTGACGGAATAACACTGAATAGCTTGGTCACCTGAGGCGTGAACCGAAGGATATTGAGCTGATTGTCCAAAAAAATAGTCCCGATCTCTGTGTTGTCCAGAAGATTTTTCATGTCATTGTTCAAACGGGTAAGCTCTTCCGCTTTATTCTGATATTGAAGATTTATGGTCATCAGCTCTTCGTTGAGCGACTGCATTTCTTCTTTGGTAGTTAGCGCTTCCTCATTGGTACTTTGCAATTCCTCATTGGTACTTTGCAGTTCTTCGTTGGTCGACTTGAGTTCTTCCAGCGACGTTTCCATCTGTTCGATAGTGGTATTGAGCTGTTGCTTGGTATAGTTTAGCTCTTTTTCCAGTTCCTCTACATCGCCTTCTACAGGTCTTAGCCTGGATACAGACCTTCGCTTCTTTAAAGGTCCCTTATCGGAAAATACGATGATCAGCAAGCCCTGCAACTGTACATCATCTAAATAGTCTACCCTGAGGTCCACAAGATGCGTTTTGCCATTTACCAACAGCTTTACACCTGGAAATTCGGATCTGGTCCTGTTCAGTACCGTCTGATGAATCGCATTGCCAAGTATATACTTCAGCTCTTCCCGAGCCATTTTGTGAATGTTAAGCGCAGCATCGCCCGAATGAAGCTGCAGATAGTTATCCATTTTACCGTTGATATAGATGATCTCACCCTTTTCGTTGATCAATAAGGCCGATGGCGCATAATCATCAATCAGTATCTTATGGAAATGCTCGGCCAGCATGCTCTTCACCGCTGGTTTATGTGGCATTTCTTTAACCGACTTGGTGGTATGGCTGGCAATGTTAAAGGGAAAATCAATCACCTTCGATACGGCAGAGACCCCACCCTTTCGCTCGTACAGCTTCCATTTATTATCAATTACGTTGAAGGCGTCGTTAAAAATCCCCACAGATTCTGCCGGTCCCAATAGCAGTAAACCGCTTTCGTTTATGGAATAGTGAAATACAGGGATTAGCTTTTTCTGAAGATCTGCAGTAAGGTAGATCATTACGTTGCGGCAGGTCAACAGATCTAGCTTGGTAAACGGTGCGTCCTTAATAAGGTTGTGCTGGGCAAAAACGATCAGTTCGCGAACCTCTTTCTTCACCACATAGCCATTGTTCTTCTTTACAAAAAAACGCTCTATCCGTTCAGGAGAAATCTCTGAAATGATGTTCGAAAAATAAAAACCCATTCGGGCCTGTTCAATGGCATTGGCATCGAGGTCTGTGGCAAATATTTGAACTTTCGGTTTCCGCTTCGTTTTCAGCCCCCCCAAATATTCCATAATCAGAATCGCTATTGTATAAGCTTCTTCTCCAGTCGAACATCCGGCTACCCAGATCCGGATGGGGTCCTCCGGGCCCTTTTTAACAAGGTTGGCATACAATTGATCTCTCAGCAGGTCGAAAGCAAATATATCCCTGAAGAATTTTGTAACACCGATCAGCAACTCCTTAAACAAAATATCGATCTCATGCGGGTTCTCCCTGATGTAATTAACGTAATGCAAATAATCAGGCAATTGATGAAAGGCAATTCTGCGCTCGACCCTGCGGGTTATGGTATTCTTTTTATATAATGTAAAGTCATGTCCTGTCTGCGAACGCAGCAGCATCAGAATCTTTTGAAGATGAGTTTGATTGTTGCGTTCATTGATCAGCTCTTCAGCTACCGGGTCTTTCAGTGCCGGATGGTTGAGGTACTGAATCAGCTTAACCGGCATTTCTTCCGGAGAAAGAATATAGTCAACAAGGCCGGATTTAATGGCCGCTGAAGGCATACTTGGATACTCAGCGGTGTCCGGGCTTTGCACCATAGCCATCCCCAGTTTTTCTTTGATCATTCGCACCCCGGTTTCTCCGTCGGCACCCATCCCCGAAAATATTACAGCCACAGCATGGTTCCACTGGTCTTCAGCCAGACTCTGTAAAAAATAATCTATGGACATGTGCGCGCCACGGGATCTTGATGCGTTAAAAAGAAGCAAATTACCGTTATGGATACCCATATCCTTATCGGGTGGAATGACAAATATTTTGTTTGGCTCAACCGATGTCCCATCGAGTGCTTCGATAATTGGCATTCCTGTGGAATGCTGGAGGAGCCCCGAAATATCAATGTTATGTGTCGGATCCAGGTGCATAACAATAACAAAAGCAAAACCACTGTCGACCGGCATATGAAGAAAAAATTTCTCAATAGCATGAAAGGATCCTGCCGACCCTCCGAGTGCAACAACAGGGAAAAATTTTGCCTGATTACTTCTGGTTGCACGCTGTGCAAGTTCCTGTGACAGATCTTCAGGATTCATCACCTGCTTTTTTTTACTCATGGTGGGGTATTTGTTTACACAAATCTAATAGTTATCAAATAAATGGCAATAAATTCCGTCCTAATTCATCAAAATTAAAGCTCAGTTAAAAAAAACAGCAGCTGTCATATTGTTATGCGCAATATCGGGTTTGCGGATCAGGTATTTAACACATTAAAAACAAGTATAAATCCCGAGCACAGTAATGCCCACGGCTGCCCTCACAGATCAATGGAAACAAGTCACATCAAAACCACGGTAATGCTAAATTATAGCTTGGGGGTTAAATTCAGATCAAACTAAAGCAGACCGATACTTAACCATTTCCGATCCGTTTGATATGGCTTAAGTACGGTTCAGGTATGGCTTATGTATGGATCAGGTCAAAGCCAGTTAAAATGAAGCATACAATTGCTACTTAATTTTAACCGGCTTCAGAGACTTATTTTAATTTTAAAGAAAAATGAGGTGGGTGATTGCTATTTTATAGGTTATGATTAATTTCTTATAGATTTTAAAAATACATTTCAATGAAATAGATGATCAAATCAATTGCTCACGTCTTCGTTGCTGATGCCGCGCTTATTCTTTTTTATGGATTCTTTCATCTTTCCGAACTTGTAGTTCAGACTTATACCCGTGGTACGAAAGTTCTGCTGGCTGTTATTTACCTGATCGAAGTTCGGACCGAACCTGTTGGTGATATTCATGCGGTAACGGTTAAAAGGATTGTTGCTGAAAGCAGATATGTTGAACTTATCGTTCAGGATGTGCTTGCTTACGTTGAATGCCGTGCTCACGAACGTATTTGATTGTTGCTGGACCGTAAGCTCGCCCCCATTCAGGTAACCGCTTCCACTCAACCTCCAGCCCTTCTCCAGACGCAACCCTGTGCTCAGGTTAAACCTGTACATAAAACCCTGGTTTCGGATCGGTTTTCCTCCACTCACCCCGTCGGCCCAGCCATGTGCCAGATTTCCGTTCAGGCTAAGATTCCATGCTTTGGTTAAAGGATAATTGAAGTTAATGTTGCCGCCGAGTGCCTTTGCACCTCCGGTATTTTCGTAGCGGGTGCGGGTAATGTTTGTAGCTGGGTCATATTCAGAAACCTGGAAGATCAGACCCCGGATCCAATTGTATGACAGGCTAAGGTTTAAGGAACCTTTTTTACTCCAGTCTAGGCCGATGCGCACCTGATTGCCCTTGGTAGGTCGCAGATCCGGATTACCCGTGTTTTCGAAAATCGGGTTGGTCCTGTCTACAAATGGATTGAGCTGGTTGATGCCCGGACGCTGGATACGCTGGTTCCATCCGAAGCTGATTCCGGTAGTATTGAATCGCTTACTGAAAGATACGGAAGGGACCACACTGAAATAATTTTGACTGACCTGAGAAGCCGTTGACACAAAATCTGCATCTACTGCAGTATGTTCTAAACGGACACCGGCCTTCACAGACCAGTTTTTTTCAAGGTTGTACTGGTAAGAATTGTAGGCTGCAAGAATGGTCTGGCTGTTGTTGAACGTATTGGTTTTACCGGGGTCTATAGTATAGTTGTCTTCAGCGCTTCTGGAAAAATATTGAAATTCGCTTTCGTTGGTCCGGAAGATACCTTTAACCCCTGCCTCGATACTTAAGTTTTTAACAGGATGTACATAATCCAGCTGAGCCGTGTGTTCGTTCATTATGCTTTCGTTGATTTGACGGAAATCGGGCAGATCATAATTGCTTCTGTTACTGAACAGCTGACCGGAAGCATCATCGTTAATGAAACCGTAATAGCGGTAAGAAAAAGTAAGTAGCTGATTCTTGTTCCTGCGAAATCCACGCTGATAATTCAGACCTGCGTCTGCACCGTTACCCGAATTCTCATTATTAGTCAGCAAGTCATACTGCTGAAGAACCGCCGTGCCGCTTTGCAGCAAAGAACGCTGGAAAAAATCGCCGGTACCATTGCTGCCGTTCAGGTTCAGCTGACCCGAGAAAAGGTTCAGTGAGTCCAGTTCATAACTCAGTTCGGTACCCAGGTAAGCATTTCGGTTATCGCTCTCCCGTTCTGCAGACTGGAAAAGGTCTGAAGATAACTCATCTGTGCCGGTCCGGGAAATGGTGATATTTGTGGAGGGCGTGTTCGCCAGCCCTGCCCCACCAAAGACAGATATGCCCAGCTTTCCGGATTTAGCGGTGAATGACCCACCAACTGACGGCCCGCCCAGGGGATAGCGATGGCTGAGATTCACGGTACCGTTGTAGCCATTTTCTATCGCCTTATTGGTGATGATGTTGATGATACCGGCAAGCCCTTCTGCATCGTATTTAGAAGATGGTGTGGTGATCACTTCAATTTTTTGGACAGAGAAGGCAGGCATAGTTTTCAGTACGTCTTTCGGGTTCCGCTCCATCAAACTTGAAGGTTTGCCGTTGATAAAGATCCTGTAAGCGGAGTTTCCGCTCAGCTGAATGTTGTCATCTGCGTCTACGGTTATCAACGGGACTTTTCGCATCATTTCGAGCACACTGTTGGATTTGCTGTCGGGATCAGCCTGGAGGTCATAGGCAATTCGGTCGGACTCCTGCTTGATCATTGGACGTGCGGCCACGATCGAGACGTCTTTGAGCTGGTGATTTACCGGACTCAGCCTGATCCTTCCGAGATCCAGAGAAGGCGACCCGGAAATCATAGAGATTGGAGTAATTTTGGTTTTGTATTCAACGGAGGCTAGTGACAGGAAAAATTTTCCTTCCGGCAATTTGTCCATTGAGAAAGTTCCGTCTGCTTTGCTCAGCTGTGTTTTTATAACCCGATTGCTGGTGTTTTTTATAGCGACGGTGACAAAACCAGCGGGCTTTCCTGACAATGAATCTATAAGTGATCCACTAATTCTTTGCGTCCCTTCCCCGGATTGAGAGAAGGCAGCATAAGTGCTGATCATAAATGCGATGATGGTGAGTATAATATTCCGTTCCATAACTGAAGGCTTTTTATACTAAGACTACACCGGTTGGTAACATGTTACACAAGGTTGTATGTTTTGTATTGTACTATGTATTACATGCTACTAGATTGGTAATATTTCATGATTAAACGAAGTGTCAAGCGGTTTGTCCGACCTTATTTTTTTGTCGAACTATTGGTAAGTAATTTGAACGATCTTGCCGTTGATCTCAAGTAATTCTGGCCGAAGTTTTTGAGGATAAGTGAACATCAGTACCCTTTTCACCTGCTCACCGGCATTCAACTTCAGGTCGTCCCGCGCACCAATAGGTACAGGCGCCACCTGATAAATTTTCACGACCGGATATTTGGTTTTGTTCTCAGCGTTAAACAGGACAATTTTAGTTAGATCCACAACCTGACTGCTGACGCCTGTATTGCTGAGCTGCAGAGTTAGCCTTACAAAGGTATGCTTTCTGGGAGGAACAAGGGCCATATTACCCCATGTAGACTGGCCGTCACTAGACTGCACCTTTTGGAGCTCGATTGCAATATCATCCTGATAAGCAAATTTATTTACTGCCACTGTATAGTGTACGGCGCATCCAGAGTAGATGGTAACAAGCAGTAATAGTAAGGCCATCACCAGACCGCGCGAACAATTCATTTTGAGCATAGATTGAGAATTTAGACCGACAAATCTAAAGTTTATTATTTATAAACTCATCGATGCTTCCAATATATGGATGCACTTTACAAACTTCTATCCAATGGCGTAAATCAGCATGCAGTAGCTGAGATACGGATAAGTTGCTACGACTGTTAAACAAAATTGAGATTATTTGGTTATTTTGACTACAAAAACTATTTCCCTGCCCATGCATTTTTCTAACGAAGAAGAATTACACCATACCGTGCTACATGCGCCAATCGGAATATGTATTCTGAATGCCGATACCCTGGTCGCTGAATTGGTCAACGATAAATTTTTGGAGGTAGCTGGTAAACCATATGAGAAAATTTACGGTCAATATTACTGGGATGCCTTCGCAGAAGCCAAACCTTTTTACCAGGCAGCATTGGCCCGGGTGGTTCAAACCGGGGAAGCTTATTATGCTGATGAAGTAGCATTGATGCTGATTCGCCATGGTTGGGAGGAAAAGATCTTCGTCACCTTTGTTTACGCCCCTGTGAAAGATAAGGCTGGCGAGATAGTCAAAGTAGCGGTTTGGGTATTGGAAAATACGAAGCAGGTAAATGAGCGTCAGAGAACCGAAGCAGATAAGGCAGTTTTTCAACGTGAACGGGATCGGCTCAAACGTTTTTTTATGCAGGCTCCTTCCGGTATCTGTATTCTGGACGGTCCGGAACTGATTTATGAACTGGTTAACCCCGCATATCAACAGTTGTTCTCTGACAGGCAGTTGCTGGGGCGTCCGGTTTTGGATGCCATGCCTGAGCTGTCGGGTACTGTTTTGGAGAAAGCTATGCTGAACGTATACCGGACAGGACAACCTTATGAAATTAAAGACTTGCTTATTCCTCTGGCAGAATTTGAAAATGGTCCTACCATTGATCGTTATTTCAGCTTCAATTATGAGGCCAGGCGCGACGAAAACAATGAGATTGATGGTATCCTTGCGTTCGTGTTTGAGGTGACGCATATGGTTAGGATACAGCAGGAACTGCGGCAAGCCCGGGAACAGGCCGATCAGCAGAAAAGAGTTTATGAAACCATTACCTCGGGTACGCCCGACCTGATGTATGTATTTGGCTTGGATTATCGCTTTACTTATGCTAACCAGGCTTTACTGTCGATGTGGGGAAAGACCTGGGATAACGCAATCGGGAAGAGTTTGATTGAAAACGGATACGAAGCCTGGCATGCCGAAATGCACGAACGGGAGATTGATCAGGTTAAAGCAACCAGACAGCCGGTCCGTGGTGAGGTGTCTTTCCCTCATGCAACTCTGGGAACCCGAATTTATGATTATATCTTTATTCCCGTGCTTGATGAGCGTGGGAATGTTGAAGCGATCGCAGGCACAACCAGGGACATTACCGAACTCAAACAATCCCAAAAGATGCTTGCACGGACATCTGAGGAGCTGCAGGCAATCAACGAAGAAATGGCGGCGGTCAATGAAGAATTGAGCGCATCTAACGAGGAACTAAGTGCAACGAATGAAGAACTGGCTATTGTTAACAAGCAACTCCTGAAGGCCCGGCGAAAGATTGAAGAAAGTGAGGTGGCCCTTCGCCTGGCAATCAATGCGGCCAACTTTGGAACATGGTTTATACATTCCGTTAGCCGTGAATTCGTTACCGACGCTCGCCTGAAAGAATTATTTGGCTATCATGCTGACGAAGATTTGTCCATTGAAGCCGCGCTGGCACAGATTAGCGAGGAATACCGGAATGATGTTGCAGATAAACTGGAGAAAGCAATAAATGGTAATGGTGATTACGACGTAACTTATCCGGTTGTTGGCTTGCATGACAAACGCCTGCGCTGGCTTCGCGCCATCGGGAACTTAAAAGCAGATCCCTCAGGTGCATTTTCTGCATTTACCGGCGTAGTAATGGATGTCACCGAACAGCAGCAGTCTGCACAAAAAATTGAACGGGCTGAAGAGGGTTTGCGCATGGCGATAGAATCAGGAGAATTGGCCGTATGGCACCTGGATCAGCATCTTGGCAAAATCGTTGCCTCCCACAGATTTCACGAATTGTTCGGCTTTGAGTCAGAGGAGGAGGTATCATTCGAGAGTGCCATTAATCAAATAGACCTCGATTATCAACAGGTTGTAAGGGATGCTGTAGCGGCTTCGTTTGCCAATGGCGCAAATTTCAATGTTGAGTACCCGGTTACCGGACTACTGGATCACAAAAAACGCTGGGTCCGATCGGTCGGAAAATATGTGAAAGATGAGAAAAATGGCGATTACATCACCGGTGTAATGGCAGACATTACCGAACCTAAAATGGATGAAATGCGCAAAAACGATTTCATAGGTATGGTTAGTCATGAATTAAAGACGCCGCTGACTTCAATGAAGGGCTACATCCAGGTATTGCTTAGCAAGCAAAAGCAGCGCGGAGACCTTTTTACAGCCGGACTGCTGGAGAAAGCAAATACCCAGATCGCCAAGATGACCAATATGATTAACGGTTTTCTAAACGTATCGAGGCTGGAGTCTGGCAAGATTCACATGGACGTTCAGATATTCGATTTTGCGGTTCTGGTCAAAGAAGCTGAAGACGAATCGCTGGCAACAATTACTAGCCATACGGTGGCATTTGAACCGGTTCCTTCTACTTTTGTCAACGCGGACCGGGACAAAGTCGGTCAGGTTATCCATAATTTGATTAGCAACGCTGTTAAGTACGCGCCGGCTGGCAGCGTCATTGGTGTTAGTTGCGTAACCACTGATGGGCTGTTAAGGCTAAGTGTAAAAGATAGCGGAATGGGCATTAATCCCGATGATCTCTCCAAAATCTTTGATCGTTATTACCGTGTAGAAGGAAACCAAATGCATTCGATTTCCGGTTTTGGCATCGGTTTATACTTATGCAGGGAAATCATTCAACGTCATCATGGGGAGATATCTGCGGAAAGCGAAATTGGCAAGGGCTCCACGTTTACCTTTACTCTTCCGTGTATTAAACAATCATACTGATGCGGCTTTAAAGATCAGTTGTAAGATCGAACATTTATTCCATAACGGATTAACCACCGTCTCTTTTCATTAACAATCAAAACCTCAGGATTGCGGCAATCACAGCGGCATTAGGCATGCGCTCGGGCTCAAGAACGTAAACCTCTCCCCCGTTTTTAAGGGTATTGATTATGGCTTTGTTGATTAAACATTCATCGTTAATATGCTTCGTTTCGTTAATTTCCAGTTTGTTATTGTCCTCATCGAATTTTCCCCACACATGAGCATCCTGTTCGACAAATAGTGTTGAGATTTGTTTATAATAACTGGCAGGGATAACCTTATCCGGCATGGAAGATGTCAATGATGTAGTGAGCTGGTTGTAATAGTTTTGAAGCGCTTTTTTACTATTTTGTTGTATGTAAGGTTTGACCAGGGGATGTGCTTTTTGAAATAACGAGCTGACATCTACATGTTCGTAGCTGCCGGTAAGAGATGCTTCCACAATGTGTTTATAATGGGAGACCTGTTTGAATATCCCCACAATGTATTCAACACCGGCAAGCAACAGGGGCGCCTGCTCATTAGCGAGTATTTCTTTTTCAAGCGTTTGTCCGACTTCCTTCAGGTACTGGCTAATGTACTCCTTTTCATCGGAAAGACCACTACCATGGCCATGATAACTTGCATGGCCGCCAACACCTGTCCCCGCCATTCTAAATAGTTTTCGCTCGGACTTTTCTTCAAAGTGAATGACATCATTGACGCCCTGAGGTAACCCTTCGATATCCAGCAAATCCATGCCATACCGATTTCCGCGATAGAAAGATGCACTTTTTTTACTAAGTACCAGCAAATAGAAGTATGGACAGTCACAAAAAAGCTGCACTATTGGCGACAGGTGAAAGCTGGAATTGATGTATACTCCTGCCTTAACACTAATGGGCACATGGAGTGCCTTAAAAAAATCCCTGGAAATCAATAAAACCAGGCCTTTAGACAACCGAAACCAAAATGTTTCGTCTTTGATCAAGGCTGTTGCCGGTTCCATAAACTGAGCGGCTTTCTGCGCCGGCATTCCATGCTGCATGAGTTCTGTAACGGCTTGGGACAAAAGGTTCCTAAACACAATAAGGTCTTGTTTTTCATTTACCTCAACGCCGGATTCATGCACGGGCAAATATATAGAAATTGAATATTCTGACTGATGCTGCGACAGTTCCTCAAATTCTTGTTTTGTTATTATTTCCATATTTTTTTTATTAAGTGGTTTCATCGCCCTGATCTTCTCTTCCTTTATCAACATTCCTGTTTGGATGTTTCATATGTACATTTGCCGCGGGCTGGTCTTCGCCGCTGGTATAGCGCTCAGACAGTTCATTATCTTGTTGAAGATCGGTTACCGAAAATGCATCTTTTAGACCTGAACCTTCGCGTCCTGAGCCTGATGGTCGTCCTTTTGGAGGTATGTAGGTGTTGTTCTGATTCTTTCCCATATGCTTATTTTTTAATTAATTTTAATGTGCGCCATTATCATTTGAAAAAAGGGCGTCCGTCTCCGAACACCCCAATCAAAACAGAATTAAACGACTAGTCGTGCCCTTCCGTTTTAACAATTTTGTTGTATATGCCGAGCAGCAGGAACGGGGCCGCCCATTGGCCTACAAATAGTGCATGATGTTTATTTCCGGTTAGTTTGAGTGCCAGAGATATCGCCATTGAGCCGAGAGAAGCCCATAGAAAGAGGTCTGATGGTAGCTTTGCTGTTTGATCTTCAATAGCTTTAGCAACCGGGCCTTCGCTATGTTCTGCATTGAAATTTTCCATAATTAGTATGATTAGTAAGTAAATTGAATAACGGTCTTTCCCGTTGGTCAATGGCACATTGTCCGTGCCCGCATATGTTGTTTTATCGCTTTAACCCTTAATTTTTCTCATTTGTTTTTGCACTTTCCAAAAGAGGTATTCTTCCTCAGCCGATAAGTATTATCCACGATACAATTTGTCACTGGCAACGATGAGGAATCTTAACGCCTTGCCTGTTAAAACGAAAAAAGTATAAACACTCGAGACGGTGATTTATACCCGAACTACAAATCAGCAAAACCAGCGGCGCAACCAGACTGTTCACAAATAACACGGTCTATTGTTAAACAATTAAAATCAAAAATTTATGAAAAAGTTACTCATGATGATGCTGCTGTTAGCCTTCTGCTTTTCGGCCTCTGCAGGCGACGTCTTGCAGCAGGACACTACAAAAACCCGGCAGGACACAGCCAAAAAACAGATGAAGAAGAAGACTGAGGGAAAGAATAAGGCCATGAAGAAGAAAAACTGGTCTAAAAAGGATAGTCTGAAGAACAAGGACCGCAGAACTGACACAACCACAAAACCAATACAAAAATAATTTTATAAATAATCAAGCTATGAATACGCAACAACAAGGCTTTACGCACGAAAATCAGGATCAGGAAAATACCGGGACAAATCAAAGTCAGGATAGCACACAGGAGCAGCAGTCGGAAAACGATTCGCAGATTACGGGCGATGATGCCGGAGATCCGTCCGAAACCGGGACACTGCCCTCTGATCTGGAGGAGGATAATGGGCTGCAAGAGGATAATGCTGAGGAGATTGACGGTCTGGAAGATGAGGAATTGAGCGACAGCGAAGAATCACCCGGTTAACCATTTTCCAGGTTAGATAGCACAGGGGAAATTACGGCGGCGAGGTTAGTTTACCCGCCGCTGCCCCGCCCCACGATAGACCAGAAGACACAAAAGTTGCTCCATCGGAATGGAGCAACTTCTATTTACAGTGCCAGATGAGCTGTACCAATAATGTACACCAGGCACTCTTTATGGCTATGATTAGACAACATTTTAATCCTTAAAATATGAACACAGACAATTCACTGCAAAGCAGCAAAGGCCATAATCCGGGATCTCCGGACGAGGCGCAGCAGCAGGCTGATAAGCCCAGGGCGAATTCTTCCGCGGCGGCGGGAGTAAACAATCGGGATGAAGATGCAGCCGACCCGGCCCTGCCCGAAAATGAGACTTCAAAAGGGTTTGACCGGGACAGAGAGGAACTGGAAACAGGCCTCGACGACGGAGATCTTGATAATGATGCTCCGGATCAGCTAGCGAACAATGACAATAGAGAATTATAAAATCCAGCTCATGAAAACCGCACCATATGTCACCGTCATACTGCTAACGGCATTTACGGCGTGTAAAAAAGACAGACCTGAATCCCGCGAGCTGGAAATGGTTTTTTCAGATGACACCTACCAGCTCACGGGCGTAGCTAAGGAAGCTCGCGGGCGTATGTGGGTCAATTATCCGCGGTGGTCTGCTATTTACAAATATGCTGTGATAGCCGCCGACGGGAACATGGTAGCACCTTATCCGGATGAAACCTACAACAGCTGGCAGGCCGGGCAGGATGGCAGTAATAAATGGGTTTGTGTACAATCTGTGTTTGTAGATGACAGTGGTGCGCTCTGGATATTGGATCCGGCTGCGCCGATGCTGAAAACCATTACTGGCAATGGCGCAAAACTTGTGAAAATGAATAAAACGACAAATGCCGTGGAACGCAGCTATTCTTTCACAGATATTTTGCCGGATACCGCCTATGTGAACGATGTAAGGGTCGATATACAGAAAAATTTTGCTTACCTGACTGAATCCAAAGGTGGGGGTATCGTAGTGGTCGACCTGGCCTCAGGAAATATGCGCCGCGTGCTCAGCACGCATTATTCGGTAAAATCTGATCCAGCCTACAAATACATCATCGACGGCAGGGAGTTAATGAAAGATGGAAAGCCGGCCAAATTCAATTCGGACGGTATTGCCTTGACACCGGACGGTGTCTGGATCTATTACAAGCCGCTGACAGATGACAAGCTTTACCGGATTAAAACAGAATATCTCCGGGATTTCAGCATGTCAGAAACTGAACTTGGCAACAAGGTGGAAGACCTCGGACATTTTGCCTCTACAGATGGAATGATCTTCGACAAAGATGGAAACCTGTATTTCGGTGATCCTCAAAATTACAGCATCATAAAGATCAGCCCCGATCATAAAATGGTTACCCTGATAAAAGACCAGAGGTTGATCTGGCCGGATAGTTATTCCATTGCAGACGGATATCTGTACATCAGCTGCTCGCAAATTCAGAAGCAACCGGAATATAATAATGGGAAAAATATGCGCACTTCTCCATATACCGTTTACAGAATGAAACTATAAAATAGAAAGCGTTTTTATTAAGGTCTGTTGGGTTCGTTGCTGGCTTCATCATCGCTGAAACCAGACACCGCATTGTCTTCTGAGCCAGATGCTTAGCCTTTTTGATCTCTTGAGGGTTCATGTTTCTTTTCGGCAATTATAGTTTAAAGAGTTTTGATAACGTTTTATTCTTTTTGTTTCTGGTTAAGGACCAGCAAACCAACAGGCCAAGCGCAGTGACTGTGGCCACTTTTAGCACCATTTTTTTGGGGTTGTGTTTCCACTCTACTTTCCAGCCCCTTTCAGATGCGATATCCGGAAAGTGACCTTTGCTAATATCTTCAATTATCCCTTCAAACATATTGACGCGGTCGGCCAGTATAAGTGGGATCCAGTGACGTATCCGGTCTTCACTGTGCCGGAATGCATAGCGACGGATAGCTCCGCTTAATCCGGAGGGTGGTACAGAATCACCGAAAACTCTTGTAACAGCGGGACGTTCGTTCGACATCAGCACTTCTACATTTACCGGTTGTTGTACAGAGCGTTCATAATTGATTCGGTTATGATCATCCCCGGTATAATTTTTAATCGGATAAGTAGGTTCGTTTTCCGGATCTGCATCCATGCCCCAACCTGGTATGTCTTTGTAGTTTGAATTCTTTGCTTCCATAAGTTTTAGTGTTTAGCTGAGGGGATCAATACTGTCTTTATGCAGTTGTCGAGCTTAGAAGAGAACAGACGGTAAGCGTCTCCTACTTCTTCCAGCGGAATGCGATGTGTAATTAGTGCTTTAGGATTGAGGCGCCCGGACTGGACATGGTTGATCAATTTTGGCAGAAGACGTTTTACCGAAGCCTGGTTTGCCCGAATAGTAATGCCCTTATTGACCACATTACCAATTGGGATCAGATTAAAGGGAGGTCCATAAACTCCGACAATTGAAACAATACCTCCTTTTTTTACCGAATTTATTGCCCATTGGAGCGCTGTTCCGGCTCCCGCCTGCATCAGCATGACTCTGCCGCTAAGTGTTTGCAACGTATTTCCTTCTGCTTCACAGCCCACGCAATCTATACAAACATCGGCGCCGTACCAGTCAGTTGTTTTCTTGAGAAACACTACCGGATCTTTCATTTCCTTGAAATTGTAAGCCTCACACTTTGCGTAATTTCTGGCAAACTCCAACCGATAATCGATGTGATCAATGATGATAACCCTTGAGGGGCCAAAGAACCATGCACATCTGGCGGCCATGATTCCGATGGGCCCGGCACCGAATACCACGACGGT
>Ga0126314_10000393_pt1 | contig 21468 bp, 15 predicted proteins | sample Plot105B_FD_92535 | JGI IMG/M metagenome (GOLD analysis project Ga0126314, IMG submission 92535) | Serpentine soil microbial communities from UC McLaughlin Reserve, CA, USA - Plot105B | ecosystem: Environmental > Terrestrial > Soil > Grasslands | place: USA: UC McLaughlin Reserve, Lake County... | reverse complement strand
TTATCGAGAAACCATTCGGTCGCGATCTGGAATCAGCCAAAGAACTGAACTGTATTCTTACCAGTATCTTTACCGAAAAACAGATCTACCGTATAGATCACTATCTAGGTAAAGAAACCGTACAAAATATCATGGCCTTCCGTTTTGCCAATTCCTTCCTGGAGCCACTATGGAACCGCACCTATATAGACCACGTACAGATCTCAGTAACAGAGCAACTTGGCGTAGGCGACAGAGGCGGTTATTACGAAAGCGCAGGCGCACTCAGAGACATGATCCAGAATCACCTGCTGCAATTGCTTTGTTTGATCGGGATGGAAACACCGATTAACTTTGATGCCGACGAAATTCGGAACAAGAAGGTAGACGTGCTGAAAGCCATGCGTCCATTCGGGCCCGATGATATCCGTTACAGCACTGTACGCGGCCAATACTCAAAAGGCTGGGTAGAAGGAAAAGAAGTACCGGGCTACCGTCACGAAACCGGTGTGGATCCCGATTCCAATACAGAAACATTTGCAGCTATTAAATTCTTTGTAGACAACTGGCGCTGGCAGGGCATTCCGTTCTACGTACGTACCGGAAAACGCCTGTTTCAAACCTCATCGCTAATCACTATCCAGTTCAAAGACGTTCCGCACCACATTTTCCCGTCGGGAGTAACCGAGCACTGGCAGCAAAACAGACTTATCATCAGCATCCAGCCGGAAATGAGTATCCGTTTACAGGTACAAGGCAAACGCCCCGGACTGGATATGGTACTGAACCCGGTAGACATGGTATTCGACTACAAAGGAACCTACAACACCGAAACACCAGAAGCATATGAAACACTGCTGCTCGACGTAATGACCGGAGATCAAACCCAGTTTATGCGTGCCGATCAGGTAGAAGCCGCATGGGAACTGCTGATGCCGGTGGTAAACGCATGGGAAAACAAAAAATCATTGAGTTTCCCTAATTATACCGCAGACTCATGGGGTCCTGAAGACGCAGAAGCACTCATTGCCCGCGATGGCTTCCACTGGTTCACATTGCCGTTAAACAAAGAAAAATAGCAGCATGAACCTACTCATTTATAACACCCAGCCCGAATTATTTGAAGACCTGGTCGACTATATCGCCGCCATAGCTAAAAAAGCGATCAGCGATAACGGCAGATTCAATTTCGTACTAACCGGCGGCAACTCGCCGAAGGCACTTTACGAACTGCTGGCTACCACTTATAAAGACAAAATAGACTGGTCAAAAGTCTATTTCTTCTTCGGAGATGAGCGCAACGTAATGCCCGATCATGAAAGCTACAACGGGCTGATGGCCAAAAGAGCCATTTTGGACCCGCTAAACATCTCAGCAGACCATATTTTCTATGTAGACACGACACTGGCTCCTGAAAAAGCCGCTATCGAATACACAAAAGCGATCAGCGCACACTTCAATAACAGCGACCCCGTATTTGACCTGATCCTGCTGGGCATGGGAGATGACGCCCATACCGCCTCATTATTTCCGGGAACAACGATCCTTAAAAGCAGAGAAGTGGAAGCAGATTCCGTGTATGTAGAAAAGCTATCCACCTACAGAATCAGTCTTACCGCTCCGCTGATCAACAAAGCAAGCAATATCGCATTCCTGGTCTTCGGCGAAGGCAAAGCAGAGGCCGCAAAGCATGTGTTGGAAGGCGAGAAAAACATCAACCTGTATCCCGCACAGCTCATCAAGCCTATCGACGGCCAGGTTACCTGGTTTATGGACAGCGCAGCAGCAGCATTGCTGGACAACTGATAACGAATACTTTAAAAAAATAAAGCGGGTGTATTTAAATATACACCCGCTTTTTTATGCCATAAAATCCGATCAATTAGACTTCTTCAGATACTGATAAATCTCACTGTTTGTAGACAAGATCACCGAAGTCTTCTCGCTAAAAGTTTTCTCCAGCGTTTCCATGGACTTCAGAAACGCATACAAGCCCTGCGCCTGCCCCGACTGATTATAAGCCGAAGCATAAATTCCCGCTGCCGTAGCATCCGCTTTTCCTTTAATCTCCTCTGCCCTTTTAAAGGCCGCAGATTGAATCGTCTTCAATTCCCTGTCTTTCTCTCCGTTTATCTTCGAAGCCTCGCCCTGTCCCTCCGACCTGAACTTATCCGCAATCCTGAAACGCTCACTCTTCATCCGCTCATACACCTGCGTCTGTACCTCCTGCACATAATTGATCCGCTTAAACCTGAAATCCAGAATCTTAATGCCCAGCTCAATCGCCTGCTTATTTGCAGACTTCAGGATCATATCCTGCATCTTATCCCTGCCCACAACCACAACAGCCAGAGAATCACCCAGCACCTCACCTATCGAATCCAATTCAGGCTTCCTGTTGCTGCTGCGCACCAGCTCCTCAATGTTATTCTTGGCCACCACATTCCTGGTCTCGCCATCCAGAATATCATCCAGCCGCGACTGGGCGCCACGCTCGTTGGTTAGCCTCTTAAAAAACTGCAGCGGATCTGTGATCTGCCAGCGGGCGTAAGTTTCTACGAAAATAAACTTCTTGTCCTTGGTAGGCAATTGATTAGGATCGCCCACCCATTCCATAAACCGCTTTTCGAAAATATTAGCCGTCTGTATAAAAGGCATTTTAAAATTGATCCCCGGCGTAGTGATTGCATGGCCGATAGGCTTTCCAAACTGCGTAACCACCACCTGTTCATATTCTCTCACCGTAAAAGTGCTGGCCATCAGACAAAACAATAAAAATACAGCGGCTACACCCATTATAATCTGCTTTCTCATATTAGTCTTTTTTAGCATTATCCTTATTCAATTGCATTTGCAGCAGTGGCAAAATGTTTGCGCCGTTCTGGTCCGTAACCACCACATTTCCGAGTTTGGAAAGAATGCTGGTCATACTCTCCAGGTAGATCCGCTTTTTGGTCACCTCCGGAGCCTTCACATATTGATTGTACAGGTCGTTGAACCTTGCCACCTCACCCTGCGCATTATTCACCCGCTCAATCGCATAACCCTCTGCTTTCTGAATGGTCGCCTTAGCCTCTCCGCTCGCCTTTGGAATTACCTTATTGTATTCAGATTTCGCACGATTTATTAGCGTTTCCTTCTCCTGCTGGGCCTCATTCACCGCGTTAAAAGCAGCTTTTACAGGATCCGGCGGATTCACATCCTGAAGCACCACCTGCTCAACCTTGATTCCCATATTGTATTCATTGCAGATCTCCTGGATCAGCTGGTGAAGCTTCACCGTAATTTCAGTCCTTCCAATCGTCAGCACCTCATTCACCGTACGATCGCCGACAATTTGCCTGGTCGCAGCCTCAGAAATATTCCGCAGCGTGCTTTCAGGATTACGCACCTTAAATAAATAATTATAAGCATTGTTGATCCTGTATTGCACCACCCATTCCACATCCGCAAGGTTAAGATCACCGGTCAGCATCAGCGATTCATCCTGCAAGCCCTCCTTTGTATAATTCGATGGAGATTCCGAATCGCCACCATCACCGGAAGACCTGAAGCCAAATTCCAGTTTCTGCTGCCGCTCAACCGGCACTTTATGAAGCGTTTCCATAAAAGGAATCTTAAGGTTCAGCCCCGGCTCTACGGTTCTGGTATACCTTCCCATCCGTGTAATGACACCAACCTCTTCAGTTCCGATCTGAAAAATCGTACCCCAAAGTACAATGACCGCCAGCAGCCCCAGTAAAATAAATCTTAAATTCTGCTGTATCTTAATCCATAAGGAAGATTCGGCAAACCGGTTGGTAAACTCTCTTTCTTTAAATTCCATGTTAATTCAGTAAATACCCGCACACACACCAAATTCGGCCTGCGTCGCAGAGAAAGATACTTAAATTTTCAGGATTGTTAAGGGATTTTAGACTTTCATACGTTCTGTAATTACCGCATTACTTTCGGCATTGAAGCCCCTCAGCTCAACATACCTCACATTGGGCAGCCAGAACGAACCGCCCTCAATCCGTACAAACACCCTTTCTAACTGGATCTTCTTGTTGTTGATGGTCACGTAAATATGGAATTTCTTATCTGTTTCTGAACGGATCAGGTAGAGCGGCAGCTTCTTATGAGACACAAATCTGATCTCAAAATGATCCTTACCCAGTTCCTTGCTATTCACCCCGTATGCGAATTTTTTCTGCACGTAACTCATATCCTGCTTCTTACCACCCTCACCATACCGGACCCAATAGCCAATTACCGGCTCATCTTTATCCAATACGCCATCTTTGTCTATATTCAGTTCATAGATCAGGGTATTCAGATTAGGGTCACGCTGCAGGTAAAATAATTGATTCGCAAACCCTTTTGGAGTCGGAAATTTTAATGGTGAAGGATTGCTTTGGTCAGCGCTCTGCGCCGTCGCAGTAAGCACTGCGAAAACAGATACAAATAAATAAAACGACACAGCCCTCAGCATATTTAACCTTTTCATTACCAAAAATTTTGGCGACAAAGATAAGCAGAAAATACGCTGATGAAACACGCCAATATCCCTATTCTGTAATTTTATGCAGAAAAGGCAGTTAAACTACTGATGAACGATCAACTGCGCACTCAAAGGGTGCTGTATCTCTGAACTGACATTCAGTAACCCTCTGGCTATAACAGTATAGTATTTGCCCACTGTAAGCACCTGATCGGCCAGGGTGGTTTTGACGGCCCCGGTAATATTATCTTTAATGCTGAAGCTATATGTCTTAGGATCTACCGGAATAAATTCGCTCGCTTTTTTATAACCTCTTTTAGTTGCCAGCGTATCTCCCGCAGGCAGTGTCAAATCAAAATCAGGAGCATCCGGCACCAGGTTTATAAACCTGATAAAAGCCTTTTCTGTAGAAGTTGTACCTACATTATCTTTGATCAGCAACGCATCCATCTGTGCATCCTTACCGATCAGGAACAACGAATATGCTGTATTTTCAGCAAGCGGAAAAGTTTTGGTAAGCACGCTTTCGGTACTGCTCTCTGTTGTAAATTTAAACGTCGCGTCGCCCGTATTGGCTTGTCTGTAAGGGATCACTCCACCAAAAGGCAGCCCGGAAGTGATGACCTTAGCCCCATTTACATACACCAGATAGGTACCCAATGTGGGCGAGGTGTTGATTATACTGACAAACGGCGATACCGGTATGCTGGTATCCGATTCCTTACTACATGAGGCCAGAAACAAGGCACACAGCAAAAACACATTTAAAATTCTCATCTGATTTTTAATTAAAAAGTTTAGTTCTCTTGGTTTAGATTCCAGACCAGATTATTATGCTGCAAATCTTGTCAATAAAACTGTTAACAGATGTTAATGACGTGTTAAAGGATGTTAATGCTACACATCCTTCTGTATAAATCTGCTTTCCTGAACACATTTATGATTATGTCTCAGATGTCCAACACTTTACCGGATCCTGATTTCTCATCTGGCTGGTTGTTACATCGAACTGAATAATTTAATAGTAAGCAGCAAATAAATTGAATATCAGTGCAGAAATAAACTAACCTTGAACTATACTTAAGCTATCGCTGAGCTATCATTGATCTATCCAATTTGATATAAAAAGGATACGTCAAGGATATATCAACCATAGTTCAAGCATAGCTGAAATCTGATATTATTATCAATTGATTTCCTCTTCATTAGGAGATTATTGAGACCGAACTAACAGGTATTAGATTGCTAGTTATTTGTCTAGTTTTCCCTACAAAAAAACAGGTGTTCATGCCTCGCGGGAAATACATTTGCAAGCTAATTTTTGAGGCTAAAGATCATATAATTCCAGCCTGAATATCCTGAAAACAAAGACTTAAAACTGATGAGTGTATTTAACATTTTTTGTATCGGTTGAGCAGAAAACTGACGTCCGCTCCACGGTGCTGTTCACAATTTCAAGGAATTAAAAAGTTCATTTTTCCCATGGGTTAAATATGAATGCATCACACAAAATCATAACCTTTTTAAGATCAAATAATTAACTGGATAAAGCTAAACACAGCTGCACTAACGAATAACATTTTGTTTAAGTATTGCCCGTTATAAATGAATAGAATGAACAAAGAACATCCAAGCATGAGTTGGTAAGTTTGGTATACTATACAACTCTGCGATTTTATGTCCTAAATTTTACGCAGAGTCAAGAGGTTATTAGCTTATCGCTCAGGGGTTGAAAGGAAGACGCGCACATATATCATTATCCATATTGCTGTTAACAACAATGTTAATGGTTTTGGGCGGGATTAGTGCAAGGGCGCAAAGGGTTTATGCAACGACTCAAACATCTAGTCCTAACCAAACATTGCTATTTGTTACTCTTTCTGAAGTAACTAATGCAACAAACCCAATAAATTCTACAAGCATTGCTGATTTTTCAACACTGACCACAACTGTTGGTCTTTTGTCGCTCATTGAGGCGTGGCAAAATCTGCAATTTCCTGCAGCAAGTAAGCCACAATCTAACTCACCGGTTACAATCAAATTTGGCGCAAACAGTTCAATAGCTGACGTAATAAATGGAATATCAATACAGCCGACCAACAATGGGACTTTAGTAGGCACTGCCTATGCGGGATCAACAATTGTCGGCTTGTTGGGCTCTGGTTCAATTGATAGAGAAATTACTCTTCCGGCTCCAGGGGTGACTTACGATGGAATAAGATACCAAGTAAGTCCATCCGTACTTGGAATAGCTGTTACCGGCAGGTATTATTATGCATTTTTCATTACTCCCCCAACAGTTTCAGGAGTTACAATATGCAATGGATCTACGGCCACACTGACTGTTACTAATCCGCAAACCGGTTATACCTACAACTGGTACAATTCATCCGGCACCTTAATGCAATCCAATACAAGTTCCAGTTACGTTACTTCAGCATTGACTGCCACTACAAGCTTTACTGTTGAAGCGGTAGAAACCTCGACAGGAACCTCATACTATTCTGGAAGAACATCTGTTGCGGTGACTGTAAATAATCCGCCAACCACAGCAAACGCGGGCACTATTCAAAGCCTGTGTTCAACAACAACAACTACGTTAACAGGAAACACCCCTACTACCGGTACTGGTCTGTGGACTAAAGTAAGCGGACCAGGAACCCAAACTTTTGGGTCCGCAGCAAATTCTACAACTACAGTCAATGGATTAACTACCGGAACTTATGTATTCAGATGGACCATCAGTAATGCCCCTTGTACAGCAAGTACTTCTGATGTTACTGTTGTTGTAGGCGCACCGGTTACTGCATCAAACGCGGGTACAACTCAAAATTTATGTAATGCATCAGGTACAACTCTTGCCGGCAACATCCCGTCTGTTGGGACGGGAACATGGACGGTTGTTAGTGGACCAAATACTCCTTCATTTACAAATCCCAATTTAGGAACAACTACTGTAACGGGTATGGTGCCAGGAAATTATGTGTTCAGGTGGACCATAAGCAGCGGTTCCTGCGCAACTTCAACTTCAACAGTCAACGTTAATAATTCGGCAGCACCAACCACTTCCATTGCGGGAACGAACCAGAGTTTATGTGCTGTAACCACAGCCACACTTGCCGGTAACTCGCCAACCGCCGGAACCGGTGCCTGGACACAGATCAGCGGACCGAACACAGCATCCATAACTACACCTTCAGCCAGCAATAGCGGATTAACTGGATTAATTACAGGAACTTACGTTTTCAGATGGACCATCAGTAATGCCCCATGCCCGGCAAGTACATCTGATGTAAGCATCACCATATCTGCGACGCCAAGCACTGCCAATGCAGGACCGGATCAATTGCTGTGTTCGGTAAGCAGCACCACACTTGCCGGCAATTTACCTGCTACAGGAACAGGGTTGTGGAACGTTGTCAGCGGTCCTAATACGCCGACATTCACAAGCGCGTCTACCTATAATACAGGCATTACAAATCTGGTTACAGGAACCTATGTCTTGAGCTGGACGATCAGTAATGGAGCATGCACACCCAGTACTGATAATGTGACGCTCATTGTGGGGATTACTCCTACCATTACCCTGGGAACATTCCCTTCGGCCTGCAGGGAAATCACTTCTGCGACACTGGCTTACACCGGTACAACGGGAACGCCCTCAACGTATAGCATAACCTGGAATACAGCTGCTCTTACTGCGGGTTTTACGAATGTTTCCAATGCGGCGCTTCCGGCATCACCTATAACCATAACGGTTCCGGTCAGCGCGCCGGTAGCTGTATATAACGGAACAATCAGGGTAAGAAATGCGGGTGGCTGTGAAAGTACTGCGGTGCCTTTTACATTAAATGTACATCCTAAGCCGGCCTCACCGAGCTTTTCGGTCACAACAAATTAGCATTAAACAGTAAACAAAAATAGTCTTAAACAAAAAACAGTAATTATTTAATCATTAAAACAACAAGATCATGAAAACAAAAACTACATTTTTAAAAGCAGGCTTGGTAGCCTTATTTTTATTCATCGCGAACATCGCTTCAGCGGCAACGTTTTACACCTGTATCAGTACTCCGCTAACGCTTAGTGCGGGCACAGCTCCGGCCGGGATTACTTACAGTTGGGATGTCAGACAAGGCGGTACTTCTATTAGCGGTTATCCTTCGGCGACTCCTCCGGCTGCTTTCCCCACTGCGGGTTCTTATGAAGTTGTACTTACAGCCAGCTCTGACGCGGCTTCAGGAAGCTGTCCTTCTGATCCGGTTTCGAACACAATCATTGTTATGGCTCCGCTGGTTCTTACATTGGATGCGCCAAGTGTTGCTGCCTATTGTGCGGCCAATGGTACAGTAAATTCAAGTGATGTAGGTGCACCGGTTACAGGAACAGAAACAGCTGCAATCACTGGCAACTTCCTTGCTTTGAGTTATACTTATTCTGTTGTTAAAGACGGTGGTGCTCCTGTTAACGGAACCACAGTTGGAACTATTGCTGCAGATGGTACATTTACATTAAACACAACCACTCCTGGTTCATATGTAATTACAGGAACTGTGAAATACATACAAGGATCAAATAATGCAAACCTATTATTAGGTACAGGATGCCAGGTTACGTCAACAAATACAAGGACTGTAGTGGTAACTGCTCAACCTGGAACTCCTACAGTTACAATTATAGCTACTCCGTAGTAGTTTATAAACATTCCCTGTTTCATGATTAACGGAAAAATAAGATTTGCGTCTGGTCTGCTGTTGCTTAGTGCAACGGCAGGCTTTGCGCAAAACAATGGTTCGCAAACAGTGAAGATCAAAGAAGGATCTTCACTGAAATTGCGTGCCAATTCTGTTAATGCAACCACTTATCAATGGATAAGAAATGATGCGGCAATACCCAACGCAAACCTTCCTGATATAGAAATCAGACAGCCGGGGACTTACAAAGTAGTGGCTTATAATGCTGAAGGTTGCGAGTCTGATGTTTCAGACCCGATTATAGTTGAGGTAGAGCCGGTGATACCCCGTGTAGCCGATATGACGATCAGCAAAGTGGCCGATCTCAGATCAACAGGTATTAACGACTCTTATGAATACCTTATCAGGGTCATCAACAAGGGGGTCGACCAGGCTACAGAGATTAAAGTGAGAGATGTGCTGCCGCTGGAAGTAAACTTTGAACAGTTTGTATTTTCGGACGGTAATGCTACGTATGATGTGGGCAGCAGAACGGTAAACTGGGACATTCTGAAACTCGACAGCGGCCGGACGGCTGAGATCAAGATCAGGGTGAAGGCCATCAAGGCAGGTCTGGTTAGAAATACGGCTATGGTTTCTGCATTTGAAGTAGATCCGGATCCCGCAAGCAATACCGCAACTAATGAAAAAATGGTTGTAGACATCATGATACCTAACGTTTTTACGCCTAACGGCGACAATAAAAACGAAACCTTTATGATTCCCGGTCTGAATAAGTACGAGGCCAATGAGCTGACAATTATGAACAGATGGGGGGCTACCGTATACCAGAAAAAAGGGTACCAGAACGACTGGACGGGAGATTCGCTGAGTGAAGGCACGTATTATTACTTGTTGAAAGTGAAGGTGGCCGGCAACAAATGGGAAGTTTATAAAGGATATATTACCTTGCTGCGTGGCGACAGGTAAGGTTAATTGTAAAAAGATACTTAGCTGGGATAGCGTAATTAGCAGCGTTTAGTAAATAAATGTAGAACTATTATATCCCTGAGAACTCATTTTTGTATTCAGACGGTTTCTTGAGCATAACGTCTTTGAACTGCTTGTTGAAATTGGACAGGGTATTGAAACCACATTCGTAAGAAATGGTAGATACCGGCATATCTGTTTCGATCAGCAATTTACAGGCGTGTTTAATGCGCAGTTCTGCAATGAACCTGGAAAAAGTCTTGTTGTTTTTGATGGTAAAATAACGGCTGAAAGAAGTCGGTGTCATATACAGGATTTCGGCAAGGTCTGACAGGGAGATTTTCTTGCGGAAGTTTGCCAGTGCGTATTCGTAGACCTTATTCATCCTGTCGGTTTCATTTTCTTTGAAGGGACCGCTGTATTCGGTATGGGAAATGTAATGGTATTCTTTAGCATGGGCCAATATATCGAGGATTTTCAATAGCTGGATCAGGCTCTCGATTCCGCGCAGGTGGATCAGTTCCTTCATCATTCCGATAACCAGGTCTCTCTTTTCTCCGTAAAATTCCAATCCTCTTGCTGACTTTTTAAACAGCTTTTTGAGCACGATCATCTCCTCCTTCTGCATCATGTGTTCACCCAGGAAGTTTTCCTGCAGATAGACTACAATACCCTGAATCCCCAGCTGGTTTTCCTTTTTAAAATAGGCTTCGTCACTGCGCCATAAATGCGGCAGATCTGCTCCTGTAAATACCAGTTCGGTATCGCGGAATGACTTTATACTGTCGCCAATAAAGCGTGTTCCGCTTCCCTTCAGCACCACGAAAAGCTGGTATTCGGAATGGGAATGCCATACGGGATCAAAGTGCTTGTCTTCCAGTTCCTTAATGACAAACATCTGGGTATCGGGAATCGTAGACTTGTGAATGGCTACTTTCATACGGTGTTATTTTGGTTTAAATAGCTGCTCTTTATTGGCATTGATTGTAACAAAAGTAGTTATATTGATGATAAAAAACAGTCAGCATCAGATAAAAAAGTAAAAGGTATTGCGGGGTTATTTGCAGAGATTAGTTTTTGTAAAGATAGTATCTGACCAAATTATAATTCCCGGATCGTCATGTGCATCAGGATGATCTGTAAACGAAAACAACAACTTGTATGAAAAAGTATCTGGCTATTCTTGTCCTTTGCGTGGCAGCCATCATCAATTTTAAAGGCAGTTTTATCAAAGACGCGAAGGCGCACCGGCTCGAAATTCTATTGCTGGGTCACAAAAGTGAGCATCACAATTCTGAAAAATTCGCAGAGATCATTTCGCAGCAATTCTTCAAAAACGGGATCAATATTTCTTATACAACCGATCCTGATGATCTTAATGAAGCCAATCTGGCCAAATACGATGGCCTGATGATCTACGCCAATCATGACCAGATTACGCCCGAACAGGAAAAAGCGTTATTGGATTATGTAAAAAGCGGCAAAGGTTTTATACCCGTACATTGCGCTTCCTGGTGCTTCCAGAATTCGCCGGAATACATCAATATGGTGGGCGGACAGTTTAAAACGCATGGCACCGGCGATTTTACAGCTACTGTTGTAGATGCTAAACATCCGGTAATGAAGGGTGTGCCGGCATTTACCACCTGGGATGAAACTTATGTACACGACAAGATTGCTAAGGATATCCATGTGCTGACTGAAAGAGTGGAAGGTGATCATCACGAGCCTTATACCTGGGTTAAAAAATATGGCAAGGGAAAGGTATTTTACACGGCTTACGGACACGATGAGCGCAGCTGGAAAAATCAGGGCTTCCTGAAATTGCTGGAAAACGGGATTCTCTGGGCCGTAGATGACGCTGCCAGAAAGGACTGGAATAAGATGCCGAAACCTAATCCTGAATATACAGATGCTAAACTGCCGAACTACGAAAAACGAGAAGGTGGTTTTAAACTGCAGGCTGCACTTAGCCCGGCTGAATCGCAGCTGGTTACCCAGATTCCGGTTGATTTCAGAATGGAACTGTTTGCTGCTGAGCCCGATATCCTTAAACCTATTGCCATGGCATGGGATGAAAGAGGTCGTTTGTGGATTGTAGAAACGATCGATTATCCGAATACGGTAAGAGATGTGAAGGGTGAGGGTCAGGACAGGATCAAGATTTGTGAAGACACAGACGGTGACGGTAAGGCAGACAAGTTTACCATTTTCGCGGAGAAATTCAACATCCCTACCAGTATTGTTTTTGCCAATGGCGGTGTTATCATTGCACAGGCGCCAGACTTCATCTTTTTGAAGGACACCGATGGTGATGATAAGGCAGATGTGAGAGAGAAAATCATGAGCGGATGGGGTACATTTGATACACATGCGGGGCCATCCAGTTTAAGGTATGGTTTTGACAATAAAATCTGGGGAACGGTAGGTTATTCAGGATACAATGGAAAGGTGGGTAACCAGGATACAAAATTCAATCAGGGTGCTTATCATTTTGACACAGATGGCAAAAACCTGGAATTTCTGGGTGGTACCAGTAACAATACATGGGGCCTCGGCTTTTCAGAAAACAATGATGTATTTATCTCTACCGCCAACAATACCCACAGTGCTTTTCTAGGGATTCCTTCTTCTTACCTGGCTAAGATCGGCCAGCCGGTTAACAAGGCAATTGATAAAATTGACGGCCATTATGCCATGCATGTGGTGACCAAAAACCTGCGCCAGGTAGATGTTTTTAATGGCTTTACAGCTGCTGCAGGGCATAATTTGTACACGGCCAGAAACTTTCCTGAATCGTACTGGAACCGTGTGGCTTTCGTGAATGAGCCAACCGGCCGTGTGGTTCATGAGGCGGTACTGGAACCAAAAGGTTCGGGTTTTGAAGAGAAGGACGGCTGGAACTTTGTAGCCAGTGCAGATGAATGGTTCGGGCCGGTACAGAGTGAAGTGGGTCCTGATGGTGCAGTTTGGGTATTGGATTGGTATAATTTCATCATTCAGCACAACCCTACTCCTGCGGGATTTGAGAACGGAAAGGGTAATGCCTATATCAACCCCTTAAGGGATCGTACACATGGCAGAATTTACAGGGTTGTTTACAACAAGGCTTCGGCTTCAAAAATCAGATCACTGGATAAAAATAATGCGAATTCACTTATCGGAGGTTTGAAGAGTGACAATATGTTCTGGAGAACAACTGCGCAAAGGCTGATTGTGGAGCATAAAAATAAATCTTTAGTACCAGAGTTATACAAATTGATCAGGGATAAAAGCGTAGATAAACTGGGCATCAATGCGCCTGCAATACATGCTTTATGGACTTTACATGGATTGGGCTTGCTGGACGGGGCTGATGAGACTTCGCTGAACGTCGCCATCGGGGCACTTTCGCATCCATCAGCGGGTGTGCGCAAGGCGGCAGTACAAGTACTTCCCTTGAACGCCGCAGCCATAGCTGCAGTTCAGAAAACCGGTATCATCAATGATCCTAACCTGAATACCAGGCTGGCGGTGATATTGAAAGTTGCTGATCTGCCGGAGTCGGCCGAGTTGGGCAGCGAGTTAAGGGCTGCTGCTGGTCTGAGCCAGAACAGCAATGACCGCTGGATTAAAGAGGCGCTTAAAGTAGCGATAGCAAAGCATGCTAAAACCGGAACCGGGGCAGACGCGCATGCAGGTCATAAAATGCCGGCGAATGACGATAAGGCTGCTGCGAATGAAAAAGCGGATCAGGTGATTGTGATCAATCCGATCGTGAACGCGATGAAGTTTGAGCAAAAGACTTTCAGTGTAAAGGCAGGCAGCACTGTTGAAGTGGTCTTTAAGAATATCGACTTCATGCAGCACAACCTGCTGATCCTTCAGAAGGGAAGTATGGACAAGGTTGGTGCAGCCGCAGATAAATTGGCACAGGATCCGAAGGGCGCTGAAAAACAGTATGTCCCTAAAATGCCGGAGGTATTATTTTATACACCTTTGGTAAATCCTGAAGAAACTTTTAAATTGAAGTTTAAAGTTCCGGCGGTTGCCGGTGACTACCCGTTTATTTGTTCGTTTCCGGGTCACTGGAGAATTATGAATGGGATAATGAAAGTAACTAAATAACCAAACGCCTTTAAACGAATAGCTATGGCTTTGCATGTAACTTACGGAGTGAGCACCTGGCTCTGGACCTCTCCTTTTCAGACTTCCTCTATTGAGGAATTGTTCCCGAAAATAGCAGCGATGGGTTTTGATGCGGTAGAGATCGCAGTTGAAGACCCAGCATTGATCGACGGGCAGGCTGTGAAGGCCGGACTGGAGAAATATGGTTTAAAAGCCATCATCTGCGGGGCCTTCGGTCCTACACGTGACCTGACCAGCGAAAACACCTCGGTACATGAAAACTGTTTTAAATATATTGAGGCCTGCCTGGATTTCTGCGTGCTGTGGAACATAAGCATCTTCGCTGGGCCCATGTATTCTGCTGTCGGGAAGGCCAGGATGGTACCTCCGGAACAACGGAAGAAAGAATGGGACCTGGCGGTGTCAAATCTGCGTTTGGTATGCGACATGGCAGAAAAACGTGGCATAAGACTGGCTATTGAGCCACTAAACCGCTTTGAGTCTGACCTGGTGAATACGGCAAAGGATGTGGTGAGACTGGTTAAAGACATCAACCATCCGGCTGCAGGAATATTGCTCGATGGTTTTCATATGGGTATTGAGGAAAGAAACATAGAGGAGGCCATCCGGCTTGCAGGGGATAAATTACTGCACGTACAGGTCTCTGAAAATTACCGTGGCACGCCGGGAACGGGCCTGACTCCCTGGGATGCTTTCAAAGCGGGACTCGAGGCGATTGATTACAAAGGTATAGTTGCCATAGAGAGTTTTACTCCCGAAATAAAGGAACTGGCCGAAGCAGTGTGCATCTGGTATCCATTCGCTGATGATCAGGATGATTTTGCGGCTGAGGGGCTTGAATTTTTAAAAACATATTTCAATACATAATGGAAAATAAAAAGATAAATATTGCCATAGTTGGCCTGGGCTTCGGTGCAGAGTTTATACCGATCTATCAAAAACACCCGAATGCAAATATGTACGCGATCTGTCAGCGGGATAATGAAAAGCTGAATGCGATTGGCGACGCTTTCGGTATTGAGAAAAGATATGCGGATTATGATGAGCTGTTAAAGGACCCTGAGGTACATGCGGTACACATCAATACGCCGATACAAAATCATGCGGAGCAATCTTTAAAGGCGCTAAGGGCGGGCAAGCATGTGGCTTGTACAGTTCCTATGGCAACTACCGAGGAAGAGTGCCGTCAGATCGTGGAAGCGGTAAAGGAAACGGGACTTACCTATATGATGATGGAAACGGTGATCTACAGCCGGGAATTTTTATTCGTAAAGGAACTTTATGAAAAGGGTGAACTGGGTAAGCTGCAGTTCCTGCGTGCATCGCACCAGCAGGAAATGGCAGGATGGCCGGGTTACTGGGAGGGCCTCCCTCCTATGCACTACGCTACCCATTGCGTTGGCCCTGTGCTGGCACTGGCCCGGGCAGATGCTGAATATGTGTCCTGCTTCGGATCGGGTACGATTGATGCAAATCTGATTCCTAAGTACGGTTCGCCGTTTGCCATAGAAAGTTGCCACATTAAATTCAAAGATTCAGATCTTGCCGCTGAGGTGACCAGATCTCTATTCAATACTGCAAGGCAGTACAGGGAGAGTTTTGATGTCTACGGGTCTAAAAAGTCCTTTGAATGGACGTTGGTAGAGCACGAGGAATCGGTGATCCATACTGGAGAGACACCTGAAAAGGTAACTATTCCTGATTATGCGCATTTGCTTCCTGAAGAGATACAGCATTTTACGACCGGTGGCGTTTATGATGCAGACAGCAATCAGCATTTGTCGTTTATACAGGGTTCGGGGCATGGCGGTTCACATCCGCACCTGGTGCATGAATTCCTAACTGCACTGGTACAGGAGCGCGCTCCTTTCCCTGATGCCAGACAATCGGCAAACATTACCTGCGTGGGTATCCTGGCACACGAAAGTGCAATGGCGGGAGGTAAGAAAATAGATCTGCCTGCGTTTACGCTTGCTTAAACTTTTATAAAAATAATGATAGGTTGGGTTTTGCGGCCGCTGCTAATTTGCAGTGGCCGTTTTTAATGTGTGATTTCCAGATTCCAGTTCGAAGGTTACATAGCCGTCTTTACTGCCCACCTGCTTAACTGTCTTGGCGGGATAGCTGAGGTTTGTAGCTTCTTTTTCTGTTAAGCGCAGGCTTGCGGTACAGTTTGGCGGCACGCTGATCTGCAGGCTGATTTTACCGTCTTTCCTTTGCCAGGCCGTTTTGATCAGCCCTGCAGGAGCGTCAAATGAAGCTTTGGCCCAGGGCATCTCTGCTTCGGTAAGCATAGGCGGCCTTACAATGAATTTCTGAAAGCCGGGAGATTCGGGATCTTTCCGGATTCCCGCCATTCCGTCGATATACCAGGCACCGGGATACAGGTATGAACTGTGCAGCAGGGAATGTCCGGGCAGGTCCTTCTCCCACATCTCCCAGATGGTGGTAGCATCATTCGCTTTCATGTAGCCCCAGCTCGGGTAGTCAGTTTTAGCCGTCATGGAATAAATCAGGTCATCTCTGCCCATATTTCTTAGTAATTTGAAGAGTATTGCCCCTCCGGTGATCCCTACATGGATGTGGCCTTTTTTGTTGATCAGTATTTCTTTCTCCAGTCTTTTCATCACTTCATCCCGTAGATTTGCGGGGGGCACTTCTGCCAGCAGGGCCGCAGCCAGGTTGGCCATGGAGCCGTCTGCATAGCTTTGGTCTGCTGCATTATAAAATTTGGCATGGATAGCAGATTTGTAGATGGCTGCCTGTTTCTCCCATGCATCGGCCTGCTGGTTCCTGCCGATGGTTCTGGCGATCTTTGCTGCCGTAAGCAGGTTGAAGACACGGTAGCTGTTGTTGAGGCAAACGGTTTCGGGCTTGTCGTTATTCATGCCTTCTGCTGTGGCATTTGGCCACAGCCAGTCGCCCAGGAAGTCCCAGGAACCGCCATATCTTTGCAGCAGGTTATTTTTGGTATTCAGGTCGAGAAAGGAGATCCAGCCTTTTACCAGCTCAAAGTTTTTTTCCAGGATGCGTTTATCGCCCTCATGCTGGTAAATGTACCAGGGCAGGGTTACGACAATACCGCCCCATGCGGGGCCGCCTCCGCCCATATAGGTTGGCGCGCTATGTGGCACAATACCGTTGTTGAGTATCCTTCCGCTTTGAACGGCCTTCCTCGCGAAATTAGGATCGTGCAGATTGCCTACTACGGATTCGGTGCCCTGGTTGTCGCGCCAGTCTTCCATCCATTTGGAGTAAAAGGCACTGACCCTGTAGTTGAACATGCCGGTTTCGCAGGTCGCATGTGCATCACCGCCATAGCCCAGACGCTCACGCTGTGGGCAGTCTACGATATAGCCGCCGATGGAGAGGTTTTCATAGGTCCATTTTACGCGGTCATAGATCCAGTTCTGCAATTCATCGGCACATTGAAATGTAGCCGCGTCCTGATAATTGGTACGCACCATCCAGCCTTTGATATCTGCTAATTCGGGTTTATATTTCAGTCCCTTTATGGTGATCCAGCGCGCCGAACTGTAATTGAAGCGGTTGCGAAAGGTTCCGCTGCCCGATTTGTTAAGAATATAGGCACTGTGCAGGTTAAAGGTCATATCATCCTGCTGTCTTTCGGAATACAGGAACTCTATTTTGTCGTTTGGATTTCCCTTTAGTTTTACTTCAGTAAAGCCTGCAAAGTTAACGCCCATGTCTACACGGTAGGAACCGTCCGGGCGCCTGTCGCTGATGCTGACAGGTTTGATGGCCGCGAAAAGCCGGTTCGGCTCGACCATCTGCGCAGATAGCTTCAGTTCAGGCTGGTAAACAATGGCCTGTTTCCAGTTTGTTTCATCGCAGGAGATGGTATTCCAGTTGCTGATCTCCTGGTTGGCATCGTAAAGTTCGCCGCCCATATGACCAAAGTCCCATTTGCCCAAAAGTTTGTTCGGGCTGAGCTGGGTTTTCCAGCTCTGATCGGTTTTGATGGTCAGTACCGGTACTGAAGATTTTGCCCGCTGGTAAATCGCCGCCTGCGCAATCACCATAGGTGTATTGGGGCGGTCTGCTTTGACATAAGGGCCAAAGATGGACCAGGAGGTGCCCAGCCATACGGCGATGACATTTTTCCCTGGCTTAAGCTGCGCTGCGATATCGTAGGCTACATACCGTGCCCGCTTGGTATGATCTGAAACCGCCGGTGACAATACATCCTGCGTGATCTTCTTTCCGTTTACATAAACTTCATGATAGCCTATTGAGGCCAAAAACAAGGTCGCCTTTGCGGCTTTGGTATTCAGGCTGAAAGTTTTCCGCAGCCAGGGATCGATGATGTTACAATCTGGTTCAGACGGGTCGAAGACCTGGCTGGTACCAATCCATTTGGCCGTCCAGTCGGCGGGTTTGAGCAGACCTGTACTCCAGTTCGCGGCATTGCTTTTGGGAGAAATATTTCCTTTTTCGTCTTTAACGATGACCTGCCAGTGGTAATTTTTGTCGGATTGCAGGGGTTTACCTTTGTATTCAATCTGCTGCATTTGGCTGCTGCTGATCCAGCCCGAGTCCCATTGGTCTGCTTTGGCATTGAGCAGTACCGGGCCGGAGGCTACTGTGATCCTGTAAGCCGTTTGTTTTTGCCCGAAGGCGGTGGTATCTGAACTGCGGAATGACCAGCTCAGTCTGGGGCTGAGTTCGTCGATGCCCTTGGGATTGATCAGGTACTCGCAACGGAGGTTTTGCGGGATGAGACTGCTCTTAACACTTTGTGCGCATACCGGTGCCGCGCTGAAAGCCGTTAATACGAGAAAAAACAAAATGTAGCGTTTCTTCATTTTATACATGGTTTATGTGTGTGCAAAAAACTAAATTTACTAAAACCTGCACAATAAGCAAGTAAACTTGTCTATACAAATTGTTATTATGCCAAAAACTGAAAATGATGTTGTGATAATTGGAGGAGGGCTGGCAGGGCTCTGTACGGCGATTCATTTACGGAAACTGGATATACAGGTGGTGCTGATTGAGAAAAACAGTTATCCGCAGCATAAGGTCTGCGGAGAATATGTATCTAACGAGGTCCTTCCCTACCTGTACTGGCTGGGGGTCGATCCCTTCGCAGCCGGCGCAACGGCACTTAAAAGACTCGACTTCTCATCGGCGGCTGGCCGGCTTACAAACTGTGATCTTCCGCTGGGCGGCTTCGGCCTGAGCCGTTATGCGCTGGACAGCCTGCTTTATGATAAGGCAGTTGAATTGGGTTGTGTCACGATCGCTGATACTGTGGGCAGCACTGTTTACAGCAATGATTCTTTTGCAGTGCAGACGCTGAATTCGGGGGTATTGCATGCCCGTATCGTAATCGGGGCTTATGGCAAAAGGTCTGCGCTGGATCAGAGATCGGGCAGGAAGTTTATACAGACAAAATCTCCCTGGCTTGCGGTAAAGAGTCATTACGCAGGTGAATTTGCTGATGACCTGGTGGCTCTGCACAATTTCGACGGCGGGTATTGCGGCGTTTCTAAAGTGGAAAATGGGGTCATCAACATTTGTTACCTGACCGATTACGCGCATTTTAAGGCCTGCAGGAATACCGCTGAATTTGAAGCCGGAGTAGTGTGTAAAAATCCCTTTTTGAAACAAATATTTGAGGAGAGCAGGAACTTATTTGATCAGCCGCTGAGCATCAGCCAGGTTTCTTTTGAAAGTAAGGACGCGGTACACGACCACATGATTATGGTTGGTGACACGGCCGGTCTGATCCATCCGCTTTGCGGTAACGGCATGGCTATGGCGATACATGGCGCAAAGATCGCCGCAGTGTACTGCTCGGATTATGTGAGGGGAAGGTTGTCGAGAACAGCACTGGAAACAAATTACTTGCGGGCCTGGAACAGAAACTTTAAAAGCAGACTTGCCGCGGGCCGGCTACTCAGTAATGTGCTGCAAAAAAAGTGGCTTTTTGAGCCCATGTTAAATTTATTGGTCAAATTTCCGGCACTATTGCCGGCGGTAGTAAAGAGAACTCATGGACAACCGTTTAACTGATATGTTCGTAAATACGACAACACGGAGTGAGGAACCTGAAATTATGGATGATTTTGCCATGGAGGGCGAAATACTTCGTGATGCCCTGGATAAGATCGCAGGCATCAACAGGCTTCTGGGCGGTAATGCCGTAACACTGGAGGGTGTAAAATGGTTGCTCGACCAGCGTTCTGATCATTTGAAAGACGATGAGATCAGCATACTGGATGTGGGTTGCGGCAATGGTGATATGCTGAGGGCACTGGCAAATTTCGGTAAACAAAGGAAGATAACATTTAACCTGCAGGGTATAGATGCCAATGGCTTTACAGTGCGGCATGCCGAAAGATTATCTGCAGGTTATTCCAATATCAGTTATCGCTGCGCAGATATTTTTAATGAAATTAAACAGGATAGGGTTTACGATGTTATTCTTTGTACTTTAACCTTGCATCACTTTAAAGACGGGCAGCTGATTGAGCTTATGGAAGGCTTTAAGCAACACACGAGATTGGGTATAGTTGTGAATGATCTGCACAGAAGCGGGCTGGCTTACCGTCTGTTTCAGTTAATCTGCTGGGTTTTCAGACTCAACAGCATGTCTAGAGATGATGGGTTGATTTCTATTTTAAGAGGCTTTAAAAAGGCCGACCTGCTGAGGTATTCGGCAGTATTGAATTTAAAAAAATATGTGATCCGCTGGAGGTGGGCTTTTCGCTACCAGTGGATCATTCGAACCCGATGATACTCTATGAGCGTAAAAATAAGGACCGTTGCCAAAATACTGCCTCAATATTCGAGAAAAACAGCCGAAATTATCCCCTATCTGGATCATTGGCTGGCGGGTGAGGATGAACGGTTCATCAGGAAAGTAAAAAAAATCTTTGAAAATGCAGGCGTTGATGAGCGGTATTCGATCATGTCGCCGGAGCAGGTGTTTGCAGCTACTTCCTTTGAGGAGCGAAACGATATCTATAGCAGTGAAGGCATAACACTTGCTGCTGAATGTCTGAAACTGGGATTGAAAAAAGCAGGATGGGATACCCAGGATCTGGATTACATCATCACAGTGAGCTGCACGGGGATCATGATTCCTTCTTTGGACGCGTACCTGATCAACAGCCTGGGCCTCAGACAGGATATTGTAAGACTCCCGGTTACCGAGATGGGCTGTGCAGGAGGAGTTTCAGGAATGAT
>Ga0126314_10000392_pt1 | contig 21495 bp, 17 predicted proteins | sample Plot105B_FD_92535 | JGI IMG/M metagenome (GOLD analysis project Ga0126314, IMG submission 92535) | Serpentine soil microbial communities from UC McLaughlin Reserve, CA, USA - Plot105B | ecosystem: Environmental > Terrestrial > Soil > Grasslands | place: USA: UC McLaughlin Reserve, Lake County... | reverse complement strand
GCAACTGGACTCCCGCGGGCTCCGTCCGCCTGGGCCCCTCGCCCAACCTCACCCCGGCCGTGCAGGAGATGAATCCCATCGGCTGAACCCTCTCACGCGACATCTACCTTGACGCTCACCGCTACCGCCAGGCCAAGGCCCTGGCCCGCGCGGGCGTGCCCGTGGCGCGCACTACGCTCTGCGACATCTTCCACGAGGTGGGCCGAGCCACCTCTCCGCTCGCCGAGCGCCTCTTGGCGCTGGTGAGAGAGGCCCGCCTGGTGCACGCCGACGAGACACCTCAACGCGTGCTGGACGAGGGCAAGACGCGCCGGGCCTACGTCTGGACCTTCCGCACCGACGAGCTCATCGCCTACGTCCACAGCTCCAGCCGCTCCGGCGTGACTCCCCTGGAAGTGCTTGGAGGCACGCAGGGCTACCTGCTGGTGGATGGCTACACGGGCTACAACCGCGTGACGGTGCCGGAGGGGCGCGTGCGCGTGGGGTGCTGGGCCCACGTGCGCCGCAAATTCTTCGACGCGCTCACCACCGCGCCCGAGTCCAAGACGGCGCTCGACTTCGTCCTCGCGTTGTACAGCGTCGAGCATGCCGCCCAAGACTCCGGGACGCTCGGTACTCCGGAACATCTCCACGCTCGCCGCACCACCAGTGCACGCGTCCTTGAGCAACTGGCTGCGTGGATGGAGGAGCAGCTTCCTCTCCATCCGCCCAAGAGCCCTCTGGGCATGGCCCTTCGCTACACGAAGGGACAATGGAGCGCACTGACGCGCTTCTTGGAGGACGCCTCGCTGCCCCTCGACAACAACGCCGCGGAGCGGGCGCTTCGCGCCATGGCCCTGGGCAGGAAGAACTATCTCTTTGTCGGCAACGACGAGGCAGGTCGGAATCTGGCGGGGCTGAGCTCCCTGGTCGCCACGTGCGAGGCCAATGGCGTCAACCCCGAGGCGTACCTCGCCGACGTGCTGATGCGCCTTGGGAGTCACCCCGCGTCACGCCTGGACGAGTTGCTGCCTCACCGCTGGCAACCGTCCTCCGCCTCCGCGCCTGACTCCTCCTGAACCCACCCAAGCCTTGGTGACCAGGACCTCCGTGCGCGGCTACCCTGCGGCGCTAGCGGAAGGGTGCATCCGGCGGACGCCACCCGTCGGTCGGTTACCATCGGCTCGCGCGCCAGCAGGATTCCCACCGCTCGGGGCAACAGCAGCATCAGCCGAGCACCGCCACCAGGTGCGCGAGGTACTCCGCCTGCGTGCCTTCAGGGAAGCGCAAGAGAAGCCCGCGCGGCAGCGCCACCTCGAGCAGGAGTCCTTCTCGGGCTCGCGGCGCAGGGGACGCAATCACCTCCACGGGGAGGAACGCCGCCCGAGGACTGCCCGCCGTCTCGGACCGCCGAACCGGCGTGGCCCGTGACTCCTTGTACAGCCAGTACTGGAAGGCACCGAGCGAGACCTGGTGCCTGTCCGCGAATTCCTTCTGCGTCAGCTCGCTCGCCTCGAACTCCTCCACCAACTGCGTCCACTCCTCCGGATTGGGTCGTCGCATGCCGGAGTGAACCGGCGAATCCACCCCGGTTCAGGACGCCCCCCGTCGGTCGGTTACGTCAGCTCGACATGTCAGCCGAGGCGACTTCTTCCCTGACACAGTGGGCAACCGGCCTGTCCGCCGGCAGGAAGCTTCGCTCGGGCGGCCCCGTCTGCGGCCCTCCTCGACCCCTCAACTGCGCCCCCTTTCCTCTTATACTTATCAGGCGCAAGGTCGGATGTGTCCATGAGTTCCCATTGGTCAGGGGCAGTCTAATTTAGGTAGTGAATTCACCATTTCAGCAACAAGACTGGCGTGAATGACTGCCCCAAGACCTAGCGATGCGTCGTGCGCGTTCTTTTGCATCAATGTCGAGGTCAAAATACCCAGGACGGCGAAGTCGGTGCGTATTGCGATACCATTTCCAAATCCGCGACCACTAGCAAGCAGATACACGGGGCCGCCGCTATTTCCTTGAAAGACATGGGTATCAATGAGGAAAGATTTAGTTTGAGAGGTGGGCAGAAGTGGGTGGGATGCGATGTAACCGCTACGAAGCACCGCAAACTCCCCTGGTGTTCCAGAGGAGATGCTCATGGGATATCCCAAAGAAAAGACTAACTCGCCTGGCCCAACCTCAAAGCCATCTAGAGTCCTGTCTGTTGCCAGGAAATTCAGCGGTATTGGGGAGAACCCATTGGAAGGAGGCAGTGAAGATGTTACATTCAATGCAGCTATATCTGATGTTGGGTGTGCTTTCCAAAGCGGCCTGCCTCCCTTCCTGATTTTGATGCTGACCGGTACAGTTTCCCAGGACTCTGTTTTTTTCTCCCTATAAAAAAGGGTGATCTCATCGCCAGAGATTTCTTTCAGTACGTGGTTGGCTGTTACTAGTATCGCTGCGCCCCAATTCGGATCGGTTGGGCACGGGCGGCCGATGATGACTCCAGTGCCGTAAGTGAATTTGCTAGGGCCAGTTGGCCCCATTAACTTGAATGTCGACTGCATCATTTGTTCATGCAGTACAACGTTGCCGGTTCGTTGGCGGCGGATTGCTGGAGCTTTTGCATTTTTTTCGTCGACCTTTGCGTCTCCTGCTGTCTGTGCGAATGAGACGTGCGAGTGGGCGGCAAATAGAAGCAGCAATGCAGCGACTTGGCGTAGGCCGGAGGTATGTTGCATGGTTCCGAACTGAGCGCAGGCGGCGCTCGTCATTACTCTCTGGTGTTTCGGGAGCGCCCCTCGGTGTTTCGCAGTGGCGGCGATTAGCTTAGTGCATTGGCTGGCTTGGGGCTGTCTTCTCTTTGTCGCGTGCTCCAAGGCGACTGCAGTCGACGTCTCCCTGCCTGCATGCCCGATCGATTGCCAGACGAAGCGCTGGATCTGTCTCGTAGCGTGCTTCTATCTGTTCGGAATTATTGGCCGACAGAAGCTCGGCGAGGAATTCTCGCTGTATGTCAGGCACGTCTGCGAGCGACTGGTAGTGCTTGACGGCGCCATCCAGGTTGAGCGCCCCCGCCGCCAGTGGCTTGAGGAAGACTTTTCCTAGTGCGACATTGGGCGATGGCTTGTTTTCGACTTTGACGGCCTTTCGAATTCCCATATATCTGTTGGTTCGGACCCATACGCAGACCTGCTCCAACTCTGTCTCAATCGCAAAGGAGAAGTCGCCCTGGCTGTCGGTGTGTTTTCCACCGGCAGCCTCCGTGGCCTCGCCGCTGCACTTGTTGAGCAACTGGACGTAGGCATAGGGCACGGCCTCGTTGCTGCCGTATTCCACAACCTTTCCAGTCACTTGAACGATTCGTGCCTCTGCCGAGACTGCTGCGATTAAGATTGAAGCTAAAGCAAAGATCCAATTTGTTCGTGCCATTTCAGATTCCTCCTCTCGACGAGACGCTTTATGCTGCCAGATGAGGTGTCGGGGCCAACATATATTCCTTCGCTTGTTTTTCGACCACTGACTGAGCCCATACATGCCGTGAAGCTGAAAGATTCAAAGTCCTCCATTGGAGCGATACGCTGGCAGCGCACATCGACTGGCCACTGACCAAGTTCATCAACTCCAATGGTAGCCTCGGCAACAGCGACAACGTATTCGTCAAAAGAAAGAGGACAGATGACGATGACACTGCCGACGGTTGGCTCTCGGAGCGTTACGGTTGTCTTGTAGGCGAGCGACTTGCTGCCCTCTATCGCACAGATTTGGGCTTCCGTTGGCTGGGCTTCAATGAAGCTTAGCCTATGGGCTCGCTCGCGGATTGCTCCCAGGAATCCGATTAGAGTGGCGATACTGGAAACGAGGCTTGCGAGATACAGGTTCCTTGTCCATGCCTTGCTTGGGGAGCTCTTCTGCTTTGAGTTGCTCTCACTCCCCCCTGGCGTCCATGTTTTTTGGCGAGCTGCGACAAGGGTTAGGATGGCTACCGACAATGGAGCTGTTGTGGCAGAGATGACCTCGGATGGGACTAGTGCTTGCAGTGCGTAGCCCAATATCTTAGTCGTAACTTCACCTGCGGCCAGACCGCAGGCAATCAGTGCGCCAACTTTTTCCCATGCGCCCTTTGGGGGTTTTGTTCCAGCCATGAGTATTATTGCCTGTTCAAGCTATCTATGGGATTTGCGATTAGCACTGAGGTCTCAATATCTCTGGAGTGATCCGCTTTCGTTTGGCACTGAGTTTCTGGGATGGTGCGTCGTGGAAGGTGCATGTATGAGGAACTCGACCCTGCGAGAGGTTGGCGAAGAATGGCTGCTTCCTGCTTGGCGCCTTTATTGAGCGTTTCCACGCTTTTGTTTGCCGGACAAGGCGCATGAACCCTCGTAGTGTCGACTGGTTGACGCTTTTGTTTGGGAGAGACGATAGGTTCCATTTGACTGGCCTGACAAGCTTGGCGGCCCCAGCCACGCGGAGGACATGCCCCTATAGGGATGGAAGTCCGGCCCCTACCGGGGGTGGCCCCCTGTGTCAGGGAAGTTGTCGCCTCGGCTGACGTGCTCGACGTGGCCGATGCGAGCGCGGCCTGGGCAGGCGTGTGCCCCAAGGGGCTCAAGCGGCCTATCCACTGGCCGGGAGCATCTCTCGGGCGACCCCGTCGGCGGCCCTCCTCGGCCCCTTTGCACCGTTCCTCCCCCTCAACTGCACCCACATCCCACTTACTCGTTGGCGCGGGCGTGCTGCGCGGCGCGGGAGACACACCCGTTTCACCTTCCTGGCCAACATGGTGGGGCACTACGCCATCGGCCTGCCGCTCACGTGGCTACTGGGCTTCAAGCTGGGGCTGGGTGTGGTGGGCATCTGATGGGGCCTGTGCGGGGGGGCTCATCGCGGTGGCCTTCGCGCTTGCTCTGGCGCTTTCACCTCGTGAGCGCCGACACGCTGCGCCCGCTCGAGGCCTGAGCGGGCTCCAAAGCCCGGTGCCTACCAGGACAGGTACTGCTGAAGCCTCTCCCGCCACACGGGCAAGTCGTGATTGCCGCCCTGCCAGATGGCGAGCTGGTGGGCCAGGTCCTTCTTCCACAGCAGGCTGGAGAGGTGCTCGTTATGCGCCGCTGAAATCAATCTGCAGGACGGGTGTGTCCGCTTCGATGTCGCGCTTGAACCGCCCCCACCGGTCGAGCGTGCTCTCATCGAGCACGGCCGGGTCGCGATATTGGTGGAACAGCGCGTAATTCATCGAGCGCTGGAGCGCGAGCAGGTCCGGCACGGCCGCGAGCCACTCGGGCTCCATCCGTCGGAGTTCCCGATACCCTTCGAGGAACGGCCCCAGGAACGCAGCGGCCGCTTCGTCGCGCGCCTCTCGAGCCTCGCCTCGCGCGATGTAGAAGAGGAGGACCGCGATGTCCTTGACGAACCACGCGTACTCGCAGTTGTCGAAGTCGAACGCGGTGATCTTCCCTTCGGCGAAGCAGAAGTTGTGCATGTGGAGATCGGCGTGGATCAGCCCGTAGCTCTCCGGTGTTCGCGGGAGCCGGTTCAATCGCGCGATGATCGCCGCGGTGCGCTCGCGAACGAGCTTCTCCTCGGGGGGCGCGAACCGGTCGATGTCGACCACGTCGTACTCATGCCACTCCTGGCGCTTGAGCCTGGGGCTCGAAGGCGCGTAGGTCTCGGCGCGGTTGTGGAGCCGCGCGAACAGCCGGCCCATGTCGCGGAACAGCGGGGGCTTCCAGTAGCGCTCCTTCAGCGGAGGCGCGTCGTCGAAGACGATGCCCGGCGCGCGCTCGAACGCGGTGACGACGAAGTAGCTGCCGGGCTCACGGTCTTCGATCCGCTCCACGAACTGCCCCGAATCGGAGAGGATCGGCGAGGCGACTGGAATGCGCGCGGCGGCCAGATAGCGAACGAACTCGACCTCCCCCAGCGTGTAGTCGATCGTTCGCCGCGTACTGTGCGAGATGCGCAAGATGAGGCTCTCGCCGTCGTCGTTCTGCGCCTCGTAGACGAAGTTCTCGAAGGCCTGGAGCTCCGTGAGCTGCTCGGGCGACAGGCCATACCGGCGCGCGGCCTCGTCGCGAATCGGTTCGTGGAAGCGGCGGACAAGCTCTGGATGCATCGAACCCTCTAGTCCTTCAACGAGAGACTGCTCCCACCGTAGCCCAGCACGGTCGAGGCAGAGTCGCTGGTCACCGAGAGGCCCAGGCCGCGCGCGAGGGTCTCCGCCAACGGGGGGCCATTGCGCGGCCGCGTGAACACCGCCAGGTCTCTGCCGCTCAGGGGGTGGTCCGGGCGCCGGAGCCGCTGGTTCAGCATCGCTTGCTCGCGCTCGACGACGCGCAGGCACCGGCGCTCCAGGGCGAACGCGCTGGCAGCGACGTCAGCGAGCTCGCCGCGGAGGGATTCCGCCACGACCGCGTCTGCCGGCAGCCCGTGCGCGAAGAGCTCGGCCAGTCGCCGCCGGCTCGTGTCCTGCTCGGCGCTATCCAGCTTCGCCAGGTCGTCCAGCGAGGTGCCCTGTGGCGTGCCGGGGAACGCCTCGCCGATGCGCGCGAACAACCAGCGGCTGAGCTTGATCTCGCGCTGGTAGGTCTCCACGAGTGGGAAATCGTCGCGGAGCAACGGGTAACGCGCGACATCGATCGGCGCCTCCACGAACTCTTGCAGCGCGGTGCGCGGGAGGTGTCCGGCGAACGCCGCCCGGAGCCGTTCGTGGAGCAGCCCCTGGGTCGCGCCGAGGAAGCGGACCACCGCTTCGACGCGCTGCCCGAGCAGGCCGTAATCGATCGCGGCGTCGATATCGCCGAGGCGCGCCGCGATGTCGGGCTGGGCCTCAATCGGTGCCGGGGCCACGCCGGTCAACACCTGCATGTATTCGTTGATCAGCGCCGGCGGCCCGGCGCACACGCCGTGCGGACCATTGAAGACCGCGTGACGCTCGGCATAGTCCACGATCGTCTGCACGGTGACGGGCTGCTCGGGGGCGTCGCGCACCAGGTCGTTGGTGACCAGGCGAACTCCGTCGATCAGCCGGAACATGGCCGCGAGCCCGTTGTCGAGCTCTCCGTTCGGCACCGGCTGGTTGCCCCGCACCATCACGTACCCGACCGACGCGAGCGTGCAGACGACCATCATGTGGAGCTCGCCCGCGGTGAGCACGCCCGGGGTCCGGGGCGGCATGCGCGCGAAGAAGGCCTTGCGGAACTGCTCGGTCAGCGAGAGCAGGTCCGGCCACTGACGCGCCATGCCCTTCATCGCGGTCACGTTCATCGGGAGTTCGTTCTGATACCGGCTCCCCGCGTAGTGGCACTGCTTGCGCACGGTGGGGAGATCGAGGAACAAGGTGCGCGGTCCGACGTTGTTCTCGCCCACTTGCCGGCCGTCACCGTCGACCGCCGGATGCGCCACGCGGTAGACCGGAACGACGACCTCGAGGTTCGAGAGCTCGATCGCCCGTCCGTACGCCTGTTCGGTCAGCACGGGGCAACGATTGTCGTGGGCGCTGAACGTGCGCGGCTCACGCCCGGCTGGCACCTCACCCAACCGCTCAGGGTAGGACACCGTGGTGCGGCCCGTGGGCGCATCCGAGACCCGCCTCAACACCCGCTGTTCAATCAAGGTTTCGAGCAGGTCCCGGGTCTTGTCCCAGGAATGGGGCGCGCCGTCCGACCACGCCATGGCGTCGGAGGCTTGAAATTGCTCGACCTGGATCAGCTTCTCGCCCAAGGGCGCGATGTCCGGCTCGTCGAAGATGAGCTCCACCTCGCCATAGAAGAGGTGCAGGACCTGCTGGCCATTCCCCGCGTCGATCCGGTCGTGCGTGAGCCGCTTGCGATTGGGAATGTAGAGCAACTCATCCGCTTGTAGCTGTGCCATGGCTTCTCACTCCCTCTTCAATGTGACGTCGCGCGACCAGGTGCCGCCGAGCGAACGATAGACCGCGACGCGATGGTTGAGCAGCAGCCGTTGCGCTTGCAGACTCGCGCGCTCCAGCCCGACCAGGTTCGTCAGGGCGGAGAGCACCGTCAGATAGTCCGAGTGCCCCTGCTCGAAGAGCCGCCTCGCCTCGTCCAGGAGCTGCCGCCCGAGCTGGACCTGCGCACGCAGGGCGCGCAGGCTCGTCGCCCCGGTCTCCTCCTGGACCACGGCATCCTGCACCCGTCCGATCGCGGTGTTCAGCGCGAGCTGGTATTGGACGTGGCGACGGTGAAGCTGGATCGGCAGGCGCATGTGCTCGGTGAATCGCCTTCCATCGAAAAAGGCCCAGGTCAGGTTCACGCCGACGACGGACTGGTGGAGGACCGGCTCCGAGAGGCCGACCTTCGCGGCGCCCACGCTGCCCACCAGTTCGATTGTCGGAAGCCAGCTCGCCCGGTTCGCGTTGATGCGGTGCTCGACCTCGGCGACGCGCAGCTCCTGGAGCCGCATCTCCGGCGTGTTCGCGTTCAGGTCTCCTGGCGTTCCGAGTCGGGGCGGAGGCGGGAGATCGGGGAGCTGTCGCTCGAGGGGGACGATGTCGTCCGCGGGATTGGGGACCCGGCCCAGCAGCGCCTTCAGCTCCGAATTCAAGAGCGCGCTCCGGGCGGAGATCAGCGGCACCTGCGCTTCGAGGTTCAGCAGCAACTGCTCCTGCTGCAGCACCGCGAGCCGGGGCGTGAGGTGCTGCTCGAACCGCGCTTGAATCAGCTGCAGCAGCTCCTTGTTGTAGTCGATCTGCCGCAGCGTGAGGTCCCGGAGCGCGCGGGCCTCGAGGATGTCGAACCAGACCTGGGTGATCCGCTGCGCGAGGTCCTGGACGCGGGCCTCGGTGAGCTGCCGCTGCTGCTCGGCGAAGTTCATTCCCGCGCTCCGCTGCGCGGCGAGGTTTCCGAACAGGTCGACCTGGTAGGTCACCCCGACATCGGCGGTGGCGATGCTGTACCTGGCCTGGGTTGCCGGCGCGGGCGGAACGATGGCGACCACATGACTCAGCCCCGCCGGGTTGAGGATGCCGACCTGGAGCGGGTACCACCAACCTTGTGGCACGTTGGGGTCGAGCTGGTTCTCGTAGATCAGATCCCGCACGTCGTGCAGGACCAGGCTGTTGGCGAAGCACTCCTGGATGGCCGTGTCGAGCGCCGGATCGGCGAACGCCGACCACCAGACTGTGTCCTGGGTGATGCTCTCGGCTGGCTGCGCGGGCACGCCCTCCTTCGACGGCTGCGGGCTGGGGGCCCCGCCCCCGGTGCGCAGATCGACGGCGGTCGAGTAGCTGCTCGGCGCCTGAGGCGGTGTGACGACGACGGGACGGAGCAGCTCGCAACCGGCGCAGAACGTCGAGAGGAGGGCGAGCGCAAATCGAAGTCTCATGGATGGCTGACGACCACGAGGGCCTTGGCGTGGTTGAGGACGCAGCGCTGCGCGACCCGCATGGTCTCGGGGTCGAGGGAGGCGAAGCTTTCATCGAGGATGACCAGCTCGACCCCCTGCAGCAGCGTGCGCGCGATGTAGAGCCGGCTCTTCTCGCCGTGCGAGAGTTGCCAGCCGGTCTCGCCGATCATCTCCTCGAGGCCGGCGGGCATCTTGGCGACCAGTTCGTCCAGCCCGAGCTCCTTGCACAACGCGGCGGCCTTGGTCCGCAGCTCGGGCGAGGTCGGCCACTCGCGCCCGAGCAGGAGGTTGTACGCGAAGCTGCCGGACAGGACGTGGTTCTCGTGGAACTGCGGTGCGGCGGTGATGCGCTTGCGCCAGCCCGAGGAGCCGAACGTCGCGCGGTCCAACGCGTGCAGCAGCATCACCCCGCCCTGCGGCGTCCTCATGCCCGTGAGCAGCGACACCAGCGTCGACTTGCCACCGCCGGATGGGCCCTCCAGCAGGATGCGGTCGCCCTGCGCGATCTGGAACGAGCAGTTCTCGAGCACCGGCCGGGTGCGCGCGTCGTGCCGGAAGGTCACGCCCCGCGCCTCGATGAGGGTTCCGCCGGCGGAATCGGTGGGCTTGCCTCCCTCCATTTCGAGAGGGACTTTCGATTCGAGCTCGGGGCGGCCCACCGCGAGCAACAAGTCGCGGATCTGCTCGAACGACACCGCCGCCTGGGAGACCTGCTGGAAGAAGACGGCGACCTCGTCGAAGGCTCGCAGCGCGAGCAGGATGCCGCCCACGGACACCGCCAGCGCGCTGGCATTGGCCGTACCGCTGCTGAACGCCGGCAGCAAGGTCAGCAGGGCGAGCACCAACCAGCCGTCGCGCAGGAGCGCGGTCAGCTGCATGGTCCGGCGATCCATGACCTTCGAAATCTCGGAGTAGGAGCTCAAGCGGACGTCTTCGCCATCATGCCAGCGCTCCAGTGGGAGCTGCGCCAGCCGCGTTCGATGGCCGAGCATGCGCTCGAGCAGGTCGTGGGTGATCTCGACGCGCGCGCTCGACCACGCCCGCTGGACGCCGTAGTGGCGGCCCGCGAGGACGAACGCGACCACGACCCACAGGACGAGCACCATCGCCTGGGGCCACCCTCCCGCCCCTAGCACGAGGATGACGCCCGCCAGGAACAAGTCGACGAGCGACAACACCGCGAGCAGGGCGCCGCCGACCGCGAGCTGCTCGACGACCTCGGACTCGGCGACGCGGCCGAAATGGCGGCCAATGCCATCGAGCCGTACCTCGTCGGGGGTCAGCTTGAGGGTTCCCGCGAGGAGCTGCTGCTTGAGCAGCGTTCCGAGCCGGATCGAGAACACGCCCTGCCACCACACCTCGAGCATGCGCAGCGGAATCGCGCAGGCAATCACGGCGATCCACCCCAGGAACCAGCCGGTCTCGAGGTGGGCCTGGAGCGCGGCGCGACCGAGCAACCAGAACGAGGCCGCCAGCACGAGCGAGAGGAGCGTGTGGCTCACGAGGATGCCGGCGGCGAGCGACGGGATGTCGCCGAGCAGCGTCCGCCGGCTCGCGGTGCGCCTGGGGCGCATGATCCAGCCGGTGCGCAGCTGCACCTGGCCGAGCCGCTGCAGCAGCATCTGGGAGCGGGCGTGCTCGCGCGCACGGGGCGACATCTCCACGCCGCCGAGGAGTTGGTCCACCTCGGCGACGGTGGCCTCCTGCTCTTCGCGCAGGAGCGCGAGCGCGCTCTTCATCTGGACCGAAACCGCCGTGCCGTCGCGCGCGAGCAGGCGCAGCTTCCCGCGCCGCGTCCCCAGCAGCACCAGATAGGACGGAACGCCGTCTCGCCGGACCTGGAGGATGCAGGGCGCGGCGCGTTCGAGGACGTCGGGCAGCTCGTGGTAGAGCGGCGTGATCGGCTCCAGCTCCACGCCGAGTCGATCTCCGAGCGCGAACATCCAGACCCGGCTCGGCTCGACGGTTGCCGCGGGCGGACCGATCTCACCCGCGGCCCTGCCATAGCCTTGCCTCTGCGCCAGTTGCTCCAGCGCGTCCGGCAGTCGCTCGACCGGCCACAACAAGTCGGAGTGCGAGCGCGTCATCCCACCAGCTCCAAGCCGCCTTTGCCGGGCTCCGCGACCGGCGTCTCCACGGGCTTCGGTGCCGGCCTCTCCACCAACTGGCCGCCTGATAGCCACCAATGGCGCCAGTGCCCGCCGCCCCAGAGCAGCGTGCGATTCTCCTGGTCGGCGCGAAGGAGCACGGAGTACCGCGACTCTTTGTTCGCGAGCAGCTCCTTCGGCGGCCCGTTCTCGAGGATACGGCCGTTCTCAACCACGAGCACGCGATCGAACTCCTGGGTGTGCTCGACGTCGTGGGTGACACAGAGGAGCGTGATGTCTGCCCAGAGCCGCCGGGACTCGGCGAGGAGCCGCGCGCGCCGGTCGCGATCGAGACCGCGAAAGGGCTCGTCGAGGATGGCCAGTCGCACGCCGGAGCGAAGCATCGCGCGCGCGAGGCGCACCCGCTGACCCTGGCCGCCGGAGACAAGCCCTCCGCCTTCGCCCAACGACGTCTGCAGCCCGTCTGGAAGCGCCTCGAGGATGTCGAGCATCTCGGCGCCCTTGAGCGCCCCGGACAGTGCCCAGCCGTGCGCGCCGTCATTGCCATACCGGAGGTTGTCGATGAGGCTCTGGTTCCAGAGGCTGATCGCCGGATCCACCCAGGCCGTGGTGCGCCGCAGCCGCTCGACAGCGGCCTGATCGAGCACCTGCCCGTCGACCTTGATCTCGCCGCGCGCGGGCCGGAGCCAGCCGAGCAAGAGGCCGACCAGCGTCGACTTGCCGGCTCCGGAGACACCGACCACGGCCACGTGCTCGCCGGGGGCGATGTTCAAGGAGACCTTGTCGAGGATGGTGTGACCGCCGCCCTTCACGCGGACCTTTTCCATCAAAATCGAAACGCCGCTCGCGGCGGCCGCGGGCGCGACAGGCTCCTGCACTGGCGCCTCGGGCCGGTCCGGCGTCTCCTTGATGTCGCCGATGATGTCGAGAAGCCGGCGAACCCGGTTCATCGCATTCGGGAACGCGCGGCTCAGCACCATCAGTCGCTGGCCGAGGATGGGGAACCGCAGCGCCCAATAGACGACCAACAACACCAGCGAAGCCCTATCGGTGCCCGCGAGGTACGAATAGACGAGCAGCATGACGAGGCCGTAGCTCCCCAGCATCAGCCCGCCTTCGAACCCGACCGACAGCGTCTGGATCCAATAGCGCGCCTTGGTCCAACTGACGAGCAAGGTCTCCTGCGCGCGGCGCAGCGACCGCTCGGCGCCGTGGATCCGGATCGGCGTGAGCCCGACGAGCGCGTTCAGGGTGAATCCGCTGAGCGCGCCTGAGTGCATCTGCACGCGCAGGTCGGGCTCGAAGAGCAGCTTCTGCGCGACCAGGGGCACGAGCAGCGTGACCGCCGCGAGCGCGAGCACGATGTGCCATGCATACGGTGCGGCCCAGATGAGCGCGGCGGTGATGCTCGCGACCTCGAGCGACAGGATGACGGCCTGCGCGAGCAGGAGCGGCAGCGACCGCATCGCCTGGATGTTGTGCGTACGAGACGCCATGTCGGAGGCGAGCCGGCTCTGGAAATAGCGGTCCTCCATCTCGGGGAGCTTCTCGAAATACGCCTTCCGCAGCCGCACCTCGAGCCGGCGGCCGATGCCGAGCAGTCCCAATGAAATGGGGATTTGGATGACCATGAAGCAGAGCGCGACGCCCGCGAGAACGGCCATGCCCGTCGCGCGCTGCGCGAACGTGCCGAGGTCGCGTCCCAGGTCGAGCACGCCCCGGAGCATCAGCGCTTGCAGGATCCGCCCGAAGGTGGCGAACACCAGCCCCACCGCAATCAGGCCCGGAACGACCCACGAATCTTCGCCTCGCAGGCGGAGCAGCGTTCGCGCCGGGCTCACCTGCTTCGCGACGAGCTCCGTCGCCAGGCTGCTCGCGAGCACGGCTTTCGGTGCGTCTTCGCCCGCGCTCGAAGCCTCGCGCCAACCGCGAACCCGCATCAGCACCGCGCCGGTCATCGACAGCTCGTCCTCGACCTCGGGGTTGGGGCGAGCGGACCAATAGGCCGCGGGAATGGGCACTTCGCCGGAAGCGTCCTTCGCAATCATGGATTGGAGCAGACCCGCCGCCGTCCGGCCTCGCCGGACAGCGCCCGCGCGGATCATCGCTTCGGACGCCCGGCACGCGGCGTCGAGCCTGGCGATCGACAGGTACTCGGGGTCCTCGAGCGCCCGGGCAACCAGCTCCCGCGCCTGCGTCGCCCCCAGGTCCAGCAGGCGGCGCTCGAACGTCGCGACCGCCTCCTCGGACCCGGCCCATTCGCGCCAGCCGGCCGCCGGAACGGACGTGGTGTGCTGGTACAGGTGGCTCTGCAGCGTCGAAATCCGGGTCCAGTGGCGGCCCGCCGCCGGGTCCATGACCTGGATGAATGGGCCGACGCGCTTCCACAGCACCACGAAGTGCGGCCTTCCTCCCGCGCTGAGCGTGACGATGATGGCGGGGAGCGCCTTGGCTTCAGGGACCACCACATGGTCGAGCGGAAGCATCACCTGCTCGGAGTCGAGCCCGAGCTGGTTCGCGACTTCATCCAAGGTGACGATCGAGGTGCCGTCGACGTCCGTCTGACACACTTCGCGAAGGACGCGATAGTTGAGCTCGACGCCCATTCCCGCGAACAGGCTCTTGAGCGAAGCGGGACCGCAGTCCGTCGCCGAGATCTGGATCACCTCGGGAATGATCGAGCGCCGGACCCTGGGAGCAGTCATGGTCAGCGGGCCTCGGCTTCGGGCTGAAACACGGTCACGGGCGGTTCTTCAGGCTGCGGATTCCATTCGCCGAGCGCCCGCATCAGCAGCGCGACAGGCGACGCCCGCGCGACCTCTACCTCGACCGACAGGGTCATGCCGTGGCGGAGCTGGATGCGCGGATCGTCCGGCGGTGCGAACTTGAGCTCGACGCGAACCGTACCGGGGATGGCCTCGGGCGTAGCCGTCTGACCGGGCTCGGTCCCGACGGCCGTCACCCTGGCGGGGACCGTCCCGTAGATGGTGTTCGGGTAGCCGTCGAGCTTGAGGCGCGCCGTCTGGCCGGGCTGGATCAATCCGACGACCTCCTTCGGGAAACGGGCGCGCACCCGCACCTCGGCATTGCTCGCGACGATGGTGCCGACCCGCTGCCCATCGGCGATGAATGCTCCCGAGCCGAGCTCCGCCACGTCGACCAGGTGGCCCGTGGCCGGCGCCCGATACAGCTTCCGCTCGATCTGGTACTCGAGGCGGTCGATGGCGCCCCGGAGCTCCCGGATCCGCCCCTCGGCGCCCAGTTCCTCGCGCTCGAGTCCGAGCAACTGCGCGGCGAGGGCTTGACGGCGCACGTTCTGCTCGCGCTGCAGTCGGGTGAGCGCCAGGCCCTGCGCCGTCTGCGCGAAGCTGAGCGCGTCGACATCCGTCTTGCGTTCGAGCTTCTCCATCTCCGAGACCGCGCCCGTCGGGCTCTTGAGGGCCAGCTCCGCGCGCTCCACCGCGAGCCGGTGCCTGGGCACGAGCTCCTGCGCCCTCCCCAGCACCTCCTTGACCGCGACCTCGTCCACCCGTGCCGTCAAAGCCGCCTCTTCACGCTTGTTGGCGATCTGCTGACGGATGATGGCGAGTTCCTTCTCGGTCGCGGCGAGCGTCGCCTTGCTCCGCTCGAGTTCGAGGCGCTCGGCCCGTGCGTCGAACTCGATGAGGAGGTCGCCTTCCTTGACCTGCTGGTCGAGTTTGAGCAGCGAGAGCACGACCCTGCCCGCACTGGGGGGCTCGATGCGATGGACGGCGTTGTGTGGCTCGATCCGGGCCTGTGAGCTGGCCTTGACGAGCGGGACCTTGGCGAACAGCGACCAGGTGATGAGCCCGCCGACGCACAACACCATCAGAGCGACGAACACGAGGCGCGTGTCCGACTCGTAGCTCAGGGAACGAAGGGTCCGCTCGAAGGGATATGCCATGGTCCGCGAACCAAAGTCGCCTTAATGGTCGCGCCCTGTCAACACCTCGGCCACTGCTTTGTATTTCGCGCTCCCATTGGATGAATACGGCACCCCGATGCGACGCGGACTTCGCCCGCATCGCCGCAATGCGCCGCAATGCGCCGCACATTGAGTGCTGGTTCGATTTGACAACCAGTTTCGAATACACGTAGCGTTCGCCTAGAAAGGAGGCACGACATGAAGATCAAGATCCACGTTCGCGGCGGCCCGAAGGCGCGCGCGTAGTCAGTCGTTTTGACGCCAGCTGTCGAAGCTGGTTGTCCCTCGTTTTCGATCACAGAGGGGGGTTGATGGGAATTTTCCATCAGCCCCTCCTCTCATTTCTGGCAACGTCAACCTTGCAAGTCGGGCAGGTTCGCCCGCCATTTTGTCCCTGCTCCGCCGTGTGCCGCGCCGGCGTTGATGAGCAAATCGGACTGCTTGAGATGACTTAGCACCATCATCCCCCGACCTGCTGAGTCAGCCACCCTCGGCGAGTCCCTCGGCACAGAGATTTTGAAAGATTCAGGCAGCAGCGGCCACTGCTGTCTGAGCCTGGGGGTATACTCGCCCAAGCTTGGTGCGGGCGCTGTCGATGTGATTCACGCGCCCCTTGTCTGAATACGGGCGCCACGATGCGACACGGGACTTCGCCCGCATCGCCGCAATGCGCCACATTTTGTTGTTGGTTCGATTTGACATCCAGCTTCGAGTACACTTAGCGTTCAACTTGAAAGGAGGCACCACATGAAGATCAAGATCCACGTTCGCGGCGGCCCGAAGGCGCGCTAGTAGTCAGTTGTTTTGACGCCAGCTGTCGAAGCTGGTCGTCCCTCGTTTCCGATGACCAGAGGGGGGTTGATGGGAATTTTCCATCAGCCCCTCCTCTCATTTCTGGCAACGTCTTGATCTTGCAGGTGCTCGTTCCTGCCAGTCTCGTCGCGTCCCAGAGTGGGGCGGTACCTCAATCCCAACGCTGCAAGTCGGGCAGGTTCGCCCACCATTTTGTTTCTGCTCCGCCGTGTGTCGCGCCAGCATTGATGAGCGAATCGGCCTGATTGAGAGGGCTTGGAATCATCCTCCAGCCTGCTGAGTCAGCCATCCTCCAACCTGCTGAGTGAGCCATCCTCGGCTGGTCATCACGGTTTGAATGTTTCAACGGCAGCAGCTCCCCTCCATCCAGGGGCTGCACGTCACCTTCACCGACGCCAACAAGGACGGCCTCGCCGACGCCATGCGCGCGGACCGGCCGCCCCCGGGGCCTGTCAGCGGCAGACGGTGCTGGACACCCTCCGGGTGCGCTCGGCCGGCCGTGACGAGGTCGCCAACACCTACGGCTACGCCTCGCCCCGGGCGCTACCTGCTCACCTGCTCGACGATCAGCCCACCGAGCTGGGCACGCTCCCGGCGGCGCAAGCGGATGCGAAGGGGCACCTCCCGCGAAAGCCGCGATGGACGCGGCCGTCATGCGTCTCTCCCGTCATCGCTCCCATCTTGAGAGTCGAAGTCCCTGAAGTGCCAAAGTGGCCCCATCCCCCCCAAGGAGCGTGAGGACTCGGCGCCGCATGCCGCCCTGGTGCAGGGTACCTGCACCATGAGTACGGCCCCGCTGACCCGGCATGTGACTCCTCCGGTCCTCATCCTTCCAGGCCGGGCAGAGCGCCAGGACAGCACAGAGGTCCACTCCCGGACGGCCCCAAATCCGCCCTCCTCCTCTGAAACCCGAGGGAGGCGTCGCCCGGGCCCCCTGGTCGCTTCGAAGTTCTTGCGGTGACGCGATGCTCCCGATATACGGGCCCTCACTTCACGGCCAGGTAGCTCACCTGGTTAGAGCGGCGGTCTCATAATCCGCAGGTAGTCGGTTCAAGTCCGACCCTGGCCACTGCCCCGGAGTCACTTTCTAAGTGACTCCGGGGCTTTTCTTTTGCCGGAATGCTCGGCCGCGGCCGCGACTACAGGCTGCTGAGTTCCTCGCGGCTATGCGGCAGGCGACCACCGTCCTGCCGTGTCCGGGGTTGGCGTCACCCAACGGTCCAGCGCCTCGACGGAATGAGGATGCCGGCGCTCCGTGCGGCGGAGCCCTTCCGATAGAGCTTCCATCTGCCTCCACTCCGGCACATCGAACGTGTTGCTTCGGATGACGCTGGGAATCGGCTCGGTGTTCTCCTCGAGTCCCCATCGCTCCCGTTCGCGCTCCAACCGCGTTCCTCGCAAGAGCATGAGGGGGAACGCCTTGAGGACCGGGACATGCTGCCGCAGGCAGTAGTCGATCGTCGCCCGGAAGGACTCCAGCGTCTGCTCCGGCAGCCCAAAGATGATGGACACCTCGAACGGGATATCCCGAGCACCGAGCTTGCGAATGCCCTCCGTCACCCTCCCAAGATGATTGACCCGCTCCACCGCGAGAGCTTCCCGCTCGTGAATGGTCTGGAGGCCAAACTCGAGCCGCACATCGAGCCCCTCACATGCATCGAGGAACTCGTCGTCCAGGGTCGAAAAATGGCACTGCAACGATAAACGGCCGCGATACCCAAGTCGCCGAAATGACTTCAGCACCGCCAAGGCATGGTCGCCCAGGTTGAAGAGCGGATCCAACACCGCGATGTCATCCACCCCTGAGCGGACGAACAACTCCATCTCTTGCTCCAGTCGAATCAGGGGAATGTCCCGGCGTCGCAGCCGACTGCCCGCCTCCCGATGCTGGCAGAATGAGCATCGAAAGGGACATCCGCGCTGCGTCTCCCACCGGATGAACTTCTGCCCATCGCGAAGCTCGATGACATTGTCGAGGAATGGGGAGGCCAGCGTCTCCAAGTTCGCCTGAGCCTGGAGGCCGAGATCCACCGCTCCCGCCCAATGGACTCCCGAGCACCGGATTCGCCCAGACGTGGCGGAGAGTGCCACCATGGCTTCCTCCCCATACCCGCGGACAAAGGCATCTGCCTCTGGGTAGAGCTGTTCGAGGCCTGCCCCCGCATAAGAAACCTGCGGCCCTCCGAGGAAGATTCGTCCCCCAAAGCCACCTCGGCGAAGTGTCACCAGAAGACTCTTCACCACGCGGTCGTTCCATACGTAGACCCCAAAGCCCACGTCGACCTGCTCAGGCGGCAGGCCCAGAGTGCTGTTCAGAATGCACTCCAGAATATGGGATTCATTGAAGTCGGAGCGATTGATGGAGAAGGAGAGCGCGCGTACATCCACTCCCGCATTCCGCAAGGCAGCGACGATGGATGCATGCCCGAGTGGAACGCGAGGGTCTTTGTCGCGCGTCCAGTCTATTGACACCAAGACGACGCGCCGAGACGGAATCTGGACAGGAATGGCCTCGGCGAAAGAGTCGGACATGATCCCCCCAGGCAAGGTGCGAGCAAACCAAACCGTGGAGCCAATGACTCCCAGCCACACTCGACGGACCGACGTCCGGAAGATTCAACGCCCCGTGACGTCTCCTCTGTCAAATCAGAGTCAGACGATTGTGAGGATACACTGTACCGAGTGCATTCAACCAAGAGGCGGGTAACCCCACCCAAGCCCGCACCACACAAGGTCCCAAGGGACCCGCTCGTCGGCCCTCCCAAGGGTAATTGACCCGGGTCCCTGACGAGACTTCACCCCACATGGACAGCGCCGGCCCCACCAGGGGCCGACGCCTCACGACATCAACTCAGGAGTCGTAGCCCGTGTAGCCCTGCAGCACGACGACCTTGCGCGTGGCCGGGTAGTACAGCACCGCGTACTGAAGGAACTCATGGCAGTTGTGGCAGGGCACTTCCTGCGTGGCAATCCACGCCTGGACCGTCCCACCACCGGCGAAGGAATCAATGGCCGCCAGCACCGCGAGGCCATTGCCGTAGTAGTTCGAGCTCAGGAAGATGCTCTGCGACAGCCCCGCGCGGTTGGTGAAGAGACCATCCTCGGGGAACGGAAACCCCTGGTTCTGCTCCGACAGCTTCTCCACCACCGCCTGGATGGTGACAGGCGTCGCGGGGCACTGCGGCGTGACGTAGGCCTGGATGGTGTCCATGTAATGCCAGGCACCACTGTTGGAGCCGGCATTCCACGCCACCCGCGTGGGCTCCAGCGAGGACGCGTTGATGGCCGTCAACGACAGCGGCACCGCGGTACATACCCTTGCCTGTGACGCGGCGAAGCCATCCACCAGCGACACGGACTCCCGAACTCCCTCGGCGCTCGCGGCGAACGAAAAGACAGCGGCAGCGGCAACGCACACACGACGAATGTTCATCAGGACGCTCCAGGTGAGAAGTCCGCGAAATACCACATCAATTTGAGAGAACGACTAACAAAGGTGTCACTTCCACCCCGTGTCGCGCGGGCCGTTTTGTTGACGAGTCCTCGGAGCGCCCTCCTAATGCCCGGACAGGTCGGTAGCGGCCTGTAGCAGCCACGCCAGGAGGAACCCCCGATGCAAGATGGAAACGCCAGCCCCCTGAGCCCCGAGCTTCCCGCGTCCCCGGCCACCGCCGAGGGCTCAGTGAATGCACGTGGGCCCGAGGCCGACATCGTCTCCACCCACGTCCTGGTGCCGGAGGAGCAGGTCCAGAAGCTGCGCGAGCTGGCGCGGCGGACCCGCATCCACCAGAGCGAGTACCTCCGCGAGGCGGTGGAGGATCTGCTCGGCAAGTACGGCCGAGGCCCCGCGAAGGAAGAAGGCCAGTCGTGACGAGTCGGGCCTTCATGCAGCACGGAGCGCCACCCCGCACGCGCGAGCACCTGTCCCCCGCGCGGCTGTACGACGTGGAGACGACGCGAGGCCCGCGCGCCCGTCCGGCCTCCGAGCGCCCCACCTCCATCCGCGACGCCATCATCCGCTGGTTGGACCAGGAGTTGTAGGACCGACACACCCGGCCCCTGTCTGGAGGCTGGCGACACGCGCGGGCTAGGCTGGCGGCTTTCCTTCCCTGGAGCCCCGCACCCCATGCGCTCTTTCTTCCTGACCGTCACCCTCGCCGTCGCCGCCTCCGGCTGTTCCACCACCGGTGGCTTCCAGAAGCTCTACCCCGGCATGACGGCGCGGGAAGTCGTGGACGCCATGGGCCAGGGTCCCACCCGGGCGCAGGAGTTCCCCGACAAGTCCACCGCCTGGTACTACGGCGAGGACCGCTGCGTGCTGATGCGCGACGACAAGCTCGTCGCCAAGTCCACGTCGAAGGACCGCATCGCGGTGGACACCCCCGTCGTCACCATCCGGGACACCGCCAAGGCCCAGTGCGCGCCGGAGGGCTACGCCGACGAGGGCCACAGCGAGCACCAGGTCGAAACGCCCTTCGGCACCATCAAGCGGAACATCGACCCCTGACGCCGTGAAGCCGCGCCCGCGAGCACCTCGCGGGGCTCACGTCGTGGGCGCGGGGGCTTCGCCTTCCTTCTCCAGCTTGCCCGCGATGTCCTTGAAGGACATGTGGCCCAGGGACATGAGGAGGATGCCGAAGCCCACCGTCTGCACCGTCTGCGCGAACCACAGCACGTTGGCGTACGCCAGCCCGCTGGCATTCACGACGGTGGCGGGCAGGAAGAGGCTCAGGCCCACCTTGCAGGCCGCCTGGAAGGTGCCGACCATGCCGGGCGCCGCGGGAATCATCAGCCCCACCACCAGCACGCACAGCACCACGTACGCCTGGAAGAGCGACAGCTCCATGGGCTGGCACGCGGTGCCGGCCGCCACGCCCGAGCAGTCGAAGGCGTTGGCCAGCAGCACCATCCCGAAGCCGTTCAGGCCCCAGTAGCCGAAGGTGAAGAGGAAGAAGAGGGCCACCTGCTTCGCGTCGGGCAACTGCCGCATGGCGCCCACGAAGGTGTCGACGACATCCGCCACCTTGTCGGCCAGGCCCGGAGCGAGGCGGCCCACCGTCGCGCGCACCAGCCCCACGGTGCGCTCCTGCTGCCACAGCCCGACGAGGAGGAAGAGCAGCCCGCCGCCGAACACGGCGAACATCAGCCACGAGCCCAGCTTGACGTAGCGGACCTCGGGCGTCTCGTTGGGGACGAAGAAGAGCAGCACGCGCATGGACGAGGCGACGAAGAGGCCGTCGACGATGCGCTCCAGCACCACGGACGTCATCGCGGCGCTGCGGCGGATGGAGCTGCGCTGG
>Ga0126314_10000391_pt1 | contig 21524 bp, 17 predicted proteins | sample Plot105B_FD_92535 | JGI IMG/M metagenome (GOLD analysis project Ga0126314, IMG submission 92535) | Serpentine soil microbial communities from UC McLaughlin Reserve, CA, USA - Plot105B | ecosystem: Environmental > Terrestrial > Soil > Grasslands | place: USA: UC McLaughlin Reserve, Lake County... | reverse complement strand
CTGGCTCTAATTGATCAAGAAGGCCGCGCTGGCGCGCGGCGGCGCTCGCAATGGGCTCCGCCCCGGCTCGCGCCGCATTTTTCCAAGGTGGAAAAACCCCCGTGTTGTGGGGGGCGGAATCCGCCAGCGGACGGCGCGAGCGGTTACCAAGCGCCACGACCCGACCGAGGTCGACGGAAAGGCAGAAAGCCCCTCGGAGAGCCTGCGCCACCCGCCGGCGGAAGTTCTAGGACACCTTTCGCACGTCGACCACCTCGGCCGGATCAATGCCCAGACTCAGAACATGCTCAGTCGCCGTCTCGGCATCCTTGGCCCGCAGCCGATGACGGACTCATGGCCGTTCGGCCGGCGCGTCAGGACTTCGACCGGCGGGTGGTTCTCCAGCCTCCTCGATGGCGAGTTCCCCGACGAAAAGGCCTAGTGGTCGACGAACATCGAGGAGCCGCTGTCCCAGACAGCCCTTCTCGCGGCCAGTCTTCCGGCGGCGGCGTGCTCTGAGCTCGGCGGAAACCCGGGCCCGCTTCCGCCGTCTCGGTCGCCTTGGCGCTGTCGCTCATGATCAGCTCGCCGCGTTGAGGAGTCTGAAGCCGTTGTCATTCACGCTGTCAACGCCGACTCGACCCCAGAGGATCAAACCGCGCTGCAACGTCGGCCGGCGAGCGGCGCCCATCAAATGCTGCACGATCTCCACCCGGGCCCGAGTCGATCGGCTATGACCACCACTTCAGCGGCGGTCATGGTCGTCCCGGTAACGATCGAGGCGCCGCCGATCAGCGACGTGATAATTCCGGTTGGCTGACCTACTCCGGTTCCGGTGGCAAAGGCAGTCGCATGGAGTTGATCAACAGCGTCCGCCATCACCCGCACGAGCTCTTGCTCGAAGCTCTGGGCATCGCGTTCGATCTCCACCGAGTAGGGCACGAAGGTGTCGTATTTGTGAACCGGGACGCTCGGCTGCGTAAGCGGCGGCGACCCATCGCCGACATGCGCGGCGAGGTGCCCTGCCAGCAGCGGCGCATACCGCGCGAGAGCAGGAATCAACTCGGGGAACTGGCTGGTACTGGTGGAGTCAAAAGAGCTGTCTAGCCAGTGACCCTTCGGCCATCACGATGAGCCCCGGGTAGCTGTGCTCGGAGTGGTTGGATAGCTTAAAATTTCGGCAGCCCGCCGCTCCTGATCCTCCGGAGGTCTACCCATGGCGAAGATCAAGGTCGAAGGCACGGTCGTTGAGATCGACGGCGACGAGATGACCCGGATCATCTGGCAGTTCATCAAGGACCGCCTGATCCATCCCTACCTCGACGTAGACCTCGACTATTACGACTTGAGCATCCAGCATCGCGACGCCACTGAAGATCAGGTGACCATCGATGCGGCTCATGCGATCAAGGAGCACGGTGCGGGCGTCAAGTGCGCCACCATCACCCCGGACGAGGCGCGGGTCAAGGAGTTCGATCTGAAGAAGATGTGGGTCAGCCCCAACGGCACGATCCGCAACATTTTGGGCGGCGTCGTTTTCCGGGAGCCGATCATCATCTCGAACATTCCGCGGCTGGTGCCAGGCTGGACGAAGCCAATCGTGATCGGCCGGCACGCTCACGGAGATCAGTACAGGGCCACCAACTTCAAGGTTCCGGGTGCCGGCACTCTTACCATCACCTTCACTCCGGAGGACGGCTCGGAACCGATCGAACACGTGGTGGCCAACTATCCCGCTGATGGCGGCGTGGCCATGGGCATGTACAACTTCAACGCCTCGATCGCCGACTTCGCGCGGGCAAGCTTCTCCTACGGCCTGGAGCGCCACTACCCGGTTTACCTTTCGACCAAGAACACGATCTTGAAAGCCTACGACGGAGCTTTCAAAGACATCTTTGCCGAGGTGTATGAGAAGGAGTTTCAAGCAGAGTTCGAGACCGCCGGTCTAACCTATGAGCACCGGCTGATCGACGACATGGTGGCTGCCGCTCTGAAGTGGGAAGGTGGCTACGTCTGGGCCTGCAAGAACTACGACGGTGACGTGCAGTCAGACACGGTAGCGCAAGGCTTCGGATCACTCGGGTTGATGACCAGCGTGCTGATGACTCCAGATGGCAAGACCGTCGAGGCGGAAGCCGCGCACGGCACGGTGACCAGGCACTATCGCCAGCACCAGCAGGGCAAGCCGACCTCGACCAATCCGATTGCGTCGATATATGCCTGGACCGGCGGTCTGAAGCATCGCGGCAAGCTGGACAACACGCCGGACGTGATCAACTTCGCCGAGACGCTAGAGGGTGTGATCATCACCACCGTCGAATCCGGCAAGATGACCAAAGATCTCGCGCTGCTGGTCGGGCCGGACCAGGAGTGGCAGACAACAGAGGATTTCCTCGGCACCCTCGACCAGAATCTCGCGGCCAAGCTCGGCTAACCGGCGAGCCGTACTTTGCTACGGCAAATCGGTCGGACCCGAGGGGTCGCCCGCGCGCGCGTCCGAAATGGATTCTTCCGGCCAAACTGGACAACCAACTGTGCCGGTGCTACATCGTAAACAGCCGGGACCGCGGGAACTGTCAACCGCTGAAACTCCCGGGCTGTCGAGGGGGATGCCACGCGATGCCGGGGACTGGAGCCGGGCGATCGCGGTTTCGCGGGCAGGCGCTCAGAATGGCGCTGGTGGTGCTGCTGCTCAGCGGCTGCAGCGGCGGGGCAGCAGCGCAGCTTGTCGATCCGATGGAGCAGGCTCTTGCCGCCCTGCAGAGCGAGCAGTTGGCACTTCAGCTTCTCGACGAGCAACGACTGACCAAGAGCGTGACTTCGATCGTGTTCGAGGACATGACCGATGAGCTCACCGGGGCGGAAAAGGCCATCCACTCGGCGGGCGTGTCCAATTCAGATGACGAGGCGCTCCGGGACACCGCACTCGCTGCAGCCCGGGCCGCGACCTCCGCTTCGCTGGCGGGCCGGGATTGCCTGACCCAGAACCAGTCCTGTGCCGATGAGATGACCCGATTGAAATCTGCAGCGCAAGGTATCCAAGCGGTGCTGGACCAGCTCCAGGGCAGCTGATGAAACGCATTTTTGCCGTTGCGCTCGGGATCCTTACCGCGATCGGCGGATTCCTCGACATCGGTGACATGGTGACCAACGCGGTCGTCGGATCGCGCTTCGGGCTTTCCCTTGCCTGGGTCGTGGTTCTTGGTGTCGGCGGCATCTGTATCTTTGCTCAGATGTCTGGCCGGGTTGCTGCGGTCAGCGGGCGGGCAACGTTCGAGATCATCCGGGAGCGGCTTGGTCCGCGCGCCGCGCTGGCCAATCTATGCGCTTCCTTCCTGATCAACCTGATGACGGTGACCGCTGAGATCGGCGGCATTGCGCTGGCCTTGGAACTGGCCAGCAGCGTCTCGTATTTGCTGTGGCTGCCTTTTGCTGCCCTGGCGGTGTGGCTGGTTGTCTGGCGAGTCAAGTTTTCGATCATGGAGAACGTCACCGGGCTGCTCGGACTGACCTTGATCGGCTTCGCGGTTGCCCTGTTCCTGCTGCAGCCCTCGTGGACCGACCTCACCGAGCAGGCATTGCAGCAGGTCGAATTCAGCGAGGAGAACGGGGCCACGTACTGGTTCTACGCCGTAGCGCTGTTCGGGGCGGCGATGACCCCGTACGAGGTCTTCTTCTTCTCATCCGGCGCGGTGGAGGAAGGCTGGAAGTCTGAGGACCTCAACCGGTCACGAGCCAACGTGATGGTCGGCTTTCCGTTGGGCGGGCTGCTCTCGATTGCACTCGCGGGATGTGCCGCGGTCGTGCTCCTGCCGCAGGCCGTTCAAGTGACAACGCTCGGACAAATCATGCTGCCAATGGCCGTGGCCGGCGGGAAACTGCTGCTTGCCGTCGTTCTCATCGGCGTGGTAGCTGCGACCTTCGGCGCGGCACTGGAGACGACATTGTCCAGCGGCTACACGCTAGCCCAGTTCTTCGGCTGGCCCTGGGGGAAGTTCCGGCCCCCCGCTTCTGCGGCCACGTTCCATCTGATCATGATTATCGCGGTGATCATTGGCATCGGCGTTCTGCTGACCGGTGTCGATCCGGTCCAGGTCACCGAGCTCTCGGTCGTGTTCTCGGCTATCGCGCTGCCGTTGACTTATCTGCCGATCTTGATCATTGCCAACGATCCGCAGTACATGGGCCGCATGGTCAACGGCCGGCTGACCGGAGCTATTGCGACCTGCTACCTCGGTGTGATCTTGGTGGCGTCAGTCGCCGCGATCCCGCTACTGATCATCACTGGAGCCGGCAAGTGAGAGACGACTATCCGCTGGATCCGCAGGCGTCGACCGGTCGGGTACTGGACGCTCAACTGCATTTGTTGGATCGCCAGATGTTGGATGTCGGGTCGGTGCCGGTGACGGCTGTCTCCGATCTCGAAATCTCCGATGTGGATCGGCCCGAAGCCATCGTTCCGGGCACCCCTGCTCCGCAAGTCGTTGCACTGCTCAGCGGCCCCGTGCTGGCGACGCGGATCTTCGGCGGCCGGCCGCCCTCGTCGCGGCTGCACCGCATCGCCTGGGAATCGGTCTACGAGGTCGGCGTGGTCATCCGGCTAGCCGTCAGGGGTGAGGCTCTGGACGCCACCTGGGCCGAGCGCTGGGTGCGAGATCACATCATCGGACGCATCCCGGGAGGTCGCCATGAACCTGAGTGATCTACTGACCGCAGAGGTCTATGGTGAAGATCGCGTCGGCTACGTCACTGACGTCCGGTTCGTTCTCGACGAGAACAGCACCGATCAGCCAATGCCGACCGCCCGGGTGCATGGCCTCATCGTCAGCCCGCACACCAAGTCCTCGACGATGGGGTTCGAGCGCTTCGAGATCAACTCACCCTGGCCGATCGCGCAGTTCGAGCATTGGCTGCACCGCGACTCGTTCCTGGTCCTGTGGTCCGACATCGCCGCGATCGAACCTCGGCGTATTCGCCTTCGGGCCAATTTCAGCCGCTACTCACCGCGGTTGCTGAGCAGCGCCGTCGCGGAACCCGAATTCACCTGATACCTGGCGAGAGCGAGGCGCGGGCGGCGAACATCAATACGTATCGGCGCGCCCAATCTGGACGAGCTTCCAACCGGCATTGACCCAGACCGGACCGTTCAGCTTCAGCCGGCCGTCGATGATGATCTTTGATTTGACCAGGTCGCCCAGCGGCCCGGGATCTAACTGGCGGAACTCGGGCCACTCGGTCAGGTGCAAGACCACGTCCGCCCCCAGCACTGCCTGCTCGACACTGGCGACCTGGGTGAAGCCGTCGCGGGCGGGAAGGTGAGCTTGCGGGTCATAGATCCGAACGTCGGCGCCCCGCGCGTGCAGGTAATCAGCGACGGTCAGCGACGGTGAGTTACGGGTGTCGTCAGTACCTGGCTTGAACGTCGCGCCGAGAACGGCGATTCGCTTGCCTGTGACCTCCCCGCCCGCTTGAGTGACCGCAAGTTCAGCCACCTCGGTACGTTGCCCTTCGTTGATCGCCTCAACCGAGGCGATGAAATCGCTGAGCACATCGACCCCGAGTTCTCGGGCGTGAACGGCGAGCGCCGCAATGTCCTTGGGCAGGCAGCCGCCGCCAAACCCGAGGCCCGCATTGAGGAATTCCCGGCCGATCCGTTGGTCGTAACCGATGGCATCGGCCAGCAAGGTCACGTCGCCGCCAGCGGCTTGGCACATCTGCGCCATCGCATTGATAAAGCTGATCTTGGTTGCCAGGAATGAATTCGCCGCCAGCTTGATCAGCTCGGCGGTCGCGATGTCACACTTGACGACCGGAGTCGCCTCCGTCAGCGGCATGGCGTAGAGCTCCTCGAGCAATTCCAGAGCCTGCTGCGAGTGGGTGCCGAACACCAGCCGGTCGGGCTGCAATGTCTCTTCCACGGCGTGGCCTTCGCGGAGGAATTCCGGGTTCCAGGCAATTTCGATCGCGTCACCTGCGGGTGAGCGGTCACGAAGGCGCCGCTCCAGCTGCATTGCGGTGCCAACCGGAACAGTCGACTTGCCGACGACGAGCGCCCGCCTGGTCAGCAGTGGCGCAAGCGTGTCGATCGCCGTATGCAGTTGGCCGAGATCCGCAGCGCCCCCCGGGCCGGAAGGAGTACCGAGCGCGAGGAAGTGCACGTCCGCCCAGTCGGCGATTTCGGTGTAGTCGGTGGTGAACCGCAATCTGCCGGTCACGGTGTGCTTCTCGAGCAGCGGCTCCAGGCCCGTCTCGAAGATGTGCGACTGCCCACTGTTGAGGGTTTTCACCCGATCTGCATCGATGTCCACGCCAATGACCTGGTGACCGAACTCCGCCATTCCGGCTGCCTGCGCCGCACCAAGGTAGTTCGTGCCAATCACGCTCACCCGCAGAGTCACCGCTGGATCATCTCACGGATCCGGCGGGCCGACCGTTGGTCGGTTCACTACGCTTGCTCGGGTGACCGGCGAGCCCCCTTGTCAAAAATCTGGGGATGACCTGCTCTTATGAGCACGGTGCTGCTCAACATCGCCTTGATCTTGCTGCTAGTGCTTTTTGGGGCGGTCTTCGTGGCTGCCGAGCTGGCATTGGTGTCACTGCGGGAGAGTCAAATCAAGCAGCTGGCGCACCGTGGCAAACGCGGCCAGTTGGTAGCCCGGCTCACCTCAGATCCCAACTTGTTCCTGTCCGCGGTTCAGGTCGGCGTGACACTCTTCGGCTTCCTGGCGGCGGCGTTCGGCGCCGATCGGCTGTCCGGAAATCTGGCACCGGTTCTGGAGCGGATCGGCCTGCCGCCGGGGGTAGCCGACACGACTGCCCTAGTTCTGGTCACCCTGGTGATTTCCTACGTGTCGATCGTGATCGGGGAGCTGGCAGCCAAGCGGTTGGCCCTCCAACGCGCCGAGGCGTTTTCCCTTGCTCTCGCACCGCTGGTGGACTTCACCGCAAGGGCAGGCCGCCCTGTGATCTGGATCCTGGGCAAGTCCACCAACGTCGTCGTCAGGCTGGTCGGCGGTGATCCGGAAGCTTCGCGGGAGGAGGTCACCAACGAGGAGATCCGCTCCCTGGTGAGCGGCTCAACGACCCTCGGGCCGGAGGAGCGCCAGATCGTCCAAGACGTATTCGAAGCCGGTGAGCGGAGTCTCCGCGAAGTGATGCTGCCGCGAACCGAGGTTGACTTCCTTCCGAGCTCCATGCCGACGCACAAGGCGGCTCAGGAGGTGATCAAGGCTCCGCATTCCCGATATCCGGTGATGGGCCAGTCCGCCGACGACATCGTCGGATTCGTTCACGTCCGCGACCTGTTGAACCCAGAAGTCAGCAATAGCTCGATTCCGGTGGGCGAGCTAGCCCGGCCGGTGCTGTCCCTTCCAGATACCGCGAGAGTGTTACGAGCGTTGACGGAGGTGCGTCGAGCACGCTCACATTTGGCGATCGTGCTCGACGAATACGGCGGTACTGCCGGCATCGTCACGATGGAGGATCTCGTTGAGGAGCTGGTCGGTGACATCACCGACGAGTACGACGTCGTCACCGAGGACCGGTCAACTCTGCGTGGCGCCCTGCTCGTCGACGGCCTGACGAGCTTGGAGGATTTCGCCGAGGAGACCGGGTTCGTTCTACCCGAGGGTCCCTACGACACCGTCGCCGGCTTCTTCATGGCGAAGCTTGGCCAGCTACCCGCCATCGGTGACGTCGTTCAGACCCGGGTCCACCTGCTCGGTGATGATGAGGACGCCGAGCCGGTGACGATCGAACTTCGGGTGCATGAACTGGATAGGCGCCGGGTGTCATCGCTGGTAGTCCGCCGGATCGAGCCAGTGGAAGAGTCGACCGGGTACGACAAATAACGCGGCTGATCATCCTAACGGGTCATGGAACAATGGCCGGCATGCCCAGAACGCCCCGGGTGCTGTCGCTCGCGCAGCCGACTACCGATTCGCTTCATCTCGGCAACTACCTGGGTGCGCTACGGCAGTGGGTCCCGCTGCAGGATGATCATGAGGCGTTCTATGGCATCGCTGACCTACACGCCCTCACCATCGAACAGGATCCGGCGCACCTGACACGACAGACTCTTGTCGGTGCGGCCCAGCTGCTGGCTGCTGGTATCGATCCGGCGAGGGCGACGGTCTTCGTTCAATCCCAGGTACCCGAACACGCGCAGCTAGCCTGGATTCTTGGCTGCCTGACCGGCTTCGGCCAGGCCAACCGGATGACCCAGTTCAAGGACAAGGTGGCCCGATTCGGCGCCGAGTCGGCCAGCGTCGGCCTTTTCACATATCCCGTGTTGATGGCGGCCGACATCCTGCTTTACCTGGCGGACTACGTCCCGGTCGGTGAGGACCAGCGCCAGCATCTCGAGCTGACCCGCGATCTTGCCGTTCGATTCAATTCCCGTTTCGGTGAAACCTTTGTGGTGCCCGAGCCCTACATCATCCCCTCGGTCAGCAAGATCCGAGATCTGGCCGACCCGACAGCAAAGATGAGCAAGTCGGCGATTTCTCCGGCGGGTGTCATCGCCTTGCTGGACGACCCCAAGGTGACCGCCCGCAAGATCAGATCCGCAGTCACCGATTCAGGCCGGCAGATCGAGTTCGATGAGCAGAGCAAGCCGGGTGTCTCGAACCTGCTGACCATCTTGTCTACTCTCACCGGCGCCCCCATCCCAGTCCTGGTGGAGGATTTTCAGGGCCGCGGATACGGTGATCTCAAGGGTGCGGTGGTCGACGCGGTAACCGCCTTCGTCACGCCCTTCCGGGATCGCACACTGCAACTGCTGGATGAGCGAAACGAGCTTGAATCGATCCTGGCGGCGGGTGCCGAACGGGCCCGCGAAGTGGCCAGCAAAACGCTGGCTGACGCCTACCGCAACATAGGTCTGCTCCCCGCCCGGAACAGGCCCGCGTCAGCGGCCGGGCTGACGGTTCCGCCCCACTAGGCACGCCAGAAAGATCCGAAGCAGACGGACGGCACGTACGGACCTGACTCGGTCGCCGCCGCGGAACCCGGGGGTCAGCCGATCCGCTCGTCCAGAAAGCACCAGCGCCACGATTCACCTGGCTCGAGACTGCGCATGACCGGGTGAGCCGTGTTGCGGAAATGCCGCGTCGCATGCCGGGCGGGAGAGGAGTCGCAGCAGCCGACGTTGCCGCAGCCGAGGCAGATTCGCAGATGTACCGTACGGGTACCCTCCCGAATGCAGTCCAGGCAGACCCCCGGACCCGAGGGTTCGAGCTCGGCAGGGGCGGTAGTCAGGTGCTCACAGGCCCCCTGAGGCGTCCGAGGCGTCGCCACTGGCCCGATCTCGGTAAGCTCGTCGTCGCGCTCCGTGGCACCGGTCAGCATCGACTCTTCGATATCGAGGGACGCCAGCACCTGCTCGATGACGTCGTGATCAACCGTGCCGGACGACCGGATCTTCAACACCTCGGCACGCTCGGTTGCCAAGGTGGCCAGTCGGAGTCGGCGGTATTCCTCTGCGGGGGTTTCGATACCTTCCCGGCGGCCAAGCTTTTCCCACATTGCGTCGGGTCGGGCCGCGATGCGCGACCTGACCAGTTCGATGGTCTCGGCGGAGTCGGTCGGTTGCCGAATCTCATCCAGGTCCGCAATCGCGGCGTTGCTTGCTGTCTGCAGCACCGTCGCCGCCTGCAACGCATCAGAGCGCGGATCGGGCCCACGCAACCGAAGTGCCCGGGCCAGCGCCGGCAGGGTCAGGCCTTGCAGCAGCAGCGTGCCGGCGGTCACGACCATCGCCGCGAAGATCAAAGTCCCGCGATGCTCCACTCCGGCTGGGATCAGAAGCGCGGCCGCAAGGGTGACCACCCCGCGCATACCCGCCCAGCCGATGACAAGGGTGTAGGACCACGGCACCGGACCCTTGACCACGTCGGCCTGGCGGCGGAAAAGAAAAGTCCTGGCCAAGGCGACCCAGGCTACCCGGAGCAGGATGACGGCGGCGAACACGCCGGCGCAAAGCGCGGCGATGCGGCCCGCTGATAGGTCAGATTCGACCATGTCTCTGACAATCCGGCTGGCTTGTAACCCGATCAGCAGAAAGACGGTGTTTTCGAGCAGGAATTGAATCGTTGACCAGTTGAGCCGTTCGCTGAGCCGCGACTGGGCGGACTGAATGACGGCCGATTTATGTCCAAGAACCAGGCCGGCCACCACAACTGCGATCACTCCCGAGCCATGGAATTCGTGGTAATGGATCAACTCCGCCGGCAAGTAGGCGGCAAACGGGACCATGATCGACACAGCTGTGTCGAACACTGGCAGGGTGATGTGCTTGCGGACCAGGATGGCCAGCCCTGCCACCGCCAGACCAGCAGCCACGCCGCCCGCCGCGGTGACCACGAAACCGATTGCTGCTTCCCCGATTTCGACGGCGCCGGCCATTCCGGCGATCGCCAGGCGAAGGCAGGTGATCGCCGTGGCGTCGTTGACCAAGGACTCACCCTCGAGGATCGTGACCAGCCGCCGTGGCAATCCCACCCGGCGAGCGATCGACGTGGCGGCAACTGCGTCGGGCGGCGCAACGACCGCGCCGAGGGCAAATGCGACCGCGAACGGCACCTGCAGGATCAGCCAAGTGACCAGTCCGACTCCGAGTGCGGTGATGATCACCAGGAGCACCGACAGATATCCGATCGGACGCCAGTTGGCGCGAAAGTCCATGACCGAAGTGCGGATGGCTGCGGCGTAGAGCAGTGGCGGCAGGAAGCCGAACAGGATGATTTGTGGAGTGATGCTGGGCTCTGAAATGCCAGGCAGGTACGACGCGACGATGCCGACAAGCATCAACAGCAAGGGCGCCGAGAACCTGATCCGCTCGGCCGTGGCGGTGACTATCACCACGACGGCTGCGATCAGCAGGATGCCGAGTGCCGTTTCCACGACACCATCGTTTCATGGCAGCGCGGAACGGGTAGAAATCGAATAATGATCAACTTCGGGCATCCGGCCGCTGAGCTGCGGAACCAGTCGGAGCCCGCCGCATGCGAAACTGAGGCGATGCAGGCTCCCGTTCCCGCTGCTTCCCGCAGGTCGGCTATTGCCCACCATACGGATGCCCTGCTCGATGACTTGATCGCGATCCGTCGTGACATTCACGCCCATCCCGAGATCGGTAACGAGGAACATCGCACCACTGGCCTCATCGTCGACTTGCTTGAGCGGTTGCACTTGGCAGCGAAGGTGCTGCCGGTAGGCACGGGCGCCTATTGCGACGTCTTGCCGCCGGGATTCGATTACAGCGAGGGACTGGTGGGTCTCCGGGCCGACATCGATGCGTTGCCGATTGACGATGCCACCGATCTGCCGTACGCCTCCGTGCATCCCGGGATATGCCACGCCTGCGGACACGACGTGCACACCGCAATCCTTCTGGGAGTCGGCATGGTGCTGTCCCGACTCCGAGAACAGGGGCAGCTTGAGCGCGGAGTTCGGTTGATCTTCCAGCCGGCCGAGGAGACAAGTCCGGGTGGAGCGGTGGACGCCATCGAAGGTGGTGTTCTGACCGATGTCAGCGAGGTTTACGCACTGCATTGCGATCCGCGGACCGAGGTGGGGCGGCTGGCATTCAAGGTGGGGCCGATCACTGCGGCAGTCGACCGGGTCAAGATCACACTGACCGGCGCCGGCGGACACACCTCTCGCCCCCACCTCACCGCCGATCTGGTCGGCGCGCTGGGGGCGCTGGCCACCAGCACTCAGCTGCTGCTCTCCCGGCGGGTTGATCCCCGCAGCGGGGTCTCACTGGTCTGGGGCCGCATCAATTCGGGCACGGTGGCCAACGCTATTCCCGAAAGCGGCACGATCGAGGGCACGCTCCGCGCGTTGGACGATCACGGTTGGCAATTGGCCAAGCAGCTCGTGCCAAGGCTGGCCGAGGAAATCGTGGCTCCCTTCAATGTGGGCATCAGAGTTTCGGTGACCGAGGGCGTGCCGCCGGCCATCAACCACTCGGCGGGAGTGCGTCGGATGATCCGTGCCACGACCGAGATGCTCGGATCGTCGGCGGTGGCGGCTACTGAGCAGTCCCTCGGCGGGGACGACTTCTCCTGGATGCTGAAGCAAAGACCCGGTGCTATGGCCCGGCTCGGTGTGCGGCCACCTGGAGTGCCGACCTGCCCGGACCTGCACAATCCCTCCTTCACCGTCGATGAGCGCTGCATCCCTGCAGGGCTGCGGGTCATGGCCGAACTCGCCACGACCCGGCCGGCAGTAGGCGATCGTCCGCTGCCCGGGGTGTAACCGGCCGCGCCTCCTGCGCCGACGGCATCCCCGAGAAGTAACCTCCTCGACGTGAGCGTGGATTGGGACCTGCTTCGAGATGAGGCCCGGGCCATGATTCCGCGGGCATACGCGCCTTACTCCCGGTATCCGGTTGGTGCGGCTGCGGTCGTCGACGATGGGCGGATTGTGACCGGATGCAACGTAGAGAACGCGTCCTACGGTCTGGCACTGTGTGCCGAATGCGGGATGGTGTCGAGCCTGCACGCCAGCGGCGGCGGACGGCTGCTGGCCATGTGCTGCGTGGATCAGCGCGGCATGGTGCTGCTGCCCTGCGGGCGCTGCCGGCAACTTCTGTGGGAGCACGGCGGACCGAACTGCCTGGTCGACACACTTCACGGACCCCAACCGCTGTCCGTGCTGCTGCCGGAGGCATTCGGAGCAGATGATCTCGGCGAGGCCATCAGCGAGGGGGGAGATTGAATGGCCATCGGCCTCGATCAGCTTCAGGCCTTTCCCAAGGTCAGTTTGCATGATCACCTCGACGGAGCGCTTCGGCCACAGACCATCCTCGAGCTCGCCTCCGAAACCGGACACGAGCTTCCCGCCGGGAATGCCGATGATCTTGGCCGCTGGTTCGCCGAGTCCGCTGGTTCGCGTTCGCTGGGCCGCTACCTCGAGACCTTCGACCACACCATCGCCGTGATGCAGAGACCGGAGCAGTTGCGCCGGGTGGCAAGGGAGTTCGTCGAAGACCTGGCTGCCGACGGGGTGGTCTACGGGGAAGCCCGATGGGCACCTGAGCAACACACTCGCGCCGGCCTGTCGGCGGCGCAGGCTATCGAGGCCGTGCGTGACGGACTCGCCGAAGGCATGGCGGCCTGCGCTCACCGAGGTTCTGACATCCTCGTCCGACAGTTGGTCACGGCCATGCGTCATCTCGAGCCGACCCGGCAGATTGCCGATCTTGCCCTGCGTTATCGCTGCGACGGCGTCGCGGGCTTCGACATCGCCGGTGCCGAGAAGGGGTTCCCGCCGGCCCGATGGCTGGAGTCGTTTTCCCATCTGCGGCGCAACAACGCTTACTACACCATCCATGCTGGGGAGGCTGACGGGTTGGCCTCGATCGAGGAGGCGGTGCAGGTCTGCGGGACCAACCGGATCGGCCACGGGGTAGCGATCATCGAGGACATCTTGCTGCCGGACTCAGGTCCGCCGACGCTTGGTGACTTCGCGGCCTACGTCCGGAACCAGAGGATCCCGCTCGAGATGTGCCCGTCCTCCAATGTGCAGACCGGCGCGGCACCCTCCATCGAAAAGCATCCGATCGGGATCCTTGCCAAGCTTGACTTCCGAGTCACGGTGAACGTCGACAACCGTCTGACGAGCGCCACCACCCTAACCCGGGAGTTCAGCTTGATCTGCGATGCCTTCAACTACTCGATCGAGCGGGTGCGATGGTTCTGCCGGAATGCAGCCAAGAGCGTCTTCGCTCCCTACGAGGTGCGCAAGTCGCTGGTCGAGCGGATCAACACCTTCGGCTGACCCGGCGCTAAAACGACGCCGGCGACGGCTGTCGCGACATCTATGGTTGACCTCATGACTTCGCGCGTGCTGACTGCCGTCGCCTGGCCGTATGCCAACGGCCCGCGGCACATCGGCCATGTCTCCGGTTTCGGGGTGCCATCAGATGTGTTCTCCCGCTACACGCGGATGAGCGGTCACTCGGTGCTGATGATCTCCGGAACCGACGAGCATGGAACGCCGATCCTGGTGCAGGCCGAACGGGAGGGACTGCCCCCCCGGGAAACGGCCGACAAGTACAACCGGGTCATTGTCGAAGAGCTGACTGCACTCGGCTTGTCCTATGACCTGTTCACCCGCACAATCACCCGGAATCACTACGCCGTTGTGCAGGACGTCTTCCTCGGTTTGCACAAAAACGGCTACGTCGTCCCGAAGACGGCGGTGGGTGCGATCAGTCCGTCGACCGGACGTACGCTGCCGGACCGCTACATCGAAGGAACTTGCCCGATCTGCGGTTATCCGAGCGCCCGGGGCGACCAGTGCGACAACTGCGGCAACCAGCTCGACCCGGTCGACTTGATCAGCCCGGTGTCTCGGATCAACGGCGAGACTCCGAAGTTCGTCGAGACCGAGCACTTCTTCCTCGACCTGCCCGCGCTGGCCGGCTCGCTCGGCAAGTGGCTGAGCGACCGGACGGACTGGCGGCCGAACGTGTTGAAGTTCAGCCAGAACCTGCTGGAGAATCTCAGGCCCAGAGCCATCACCCGTGATCTTGACTGGGGCGTGCCGGTGCCGCTGGACGGCTGGCGGGATCAACCGATGAAGCGGCTGTACGTGTGGTTTGACGCAGTGATCGGCTATCTGTCGGCGTCGGTCGAATGGGCCAAGCGCAGCGGGAATCCGGATGCCTGGCGGGAGTGGTGGATCAACCCGGAATCGTGCAGCTATTACTTCATGGGCAAGGACAACATCGTCTTCCACTCCGTGATCTGGCCAGGGATCCTGCTCGGTCACAACGGCGAAGGCGATCACGGTGGCACGGTGGGGCCACTCGGTGAGCTTCGGCTTCCCGACGAGCTGGTGTCCAGCGAGTACCTGACAATGAGCGGGTCGAAGTTCTCCACCAGTCGGGGCCGGGTGATCTATGTTGGCGACTTCCTGGCCGATTTCGGGCCGGATCCGCTGCGCTACTTCATCGCGGCCGCCGGACCGGAGACCACGGACGCCGACTTCACCTGGGATGAGTTCGTCCGCCGCACGAACTTCGAGCTGGCCAACGAATGGGGCAACCTGGTGAACCGGGCCATCTCGATGGCGCACAAGAACAATGGCGCGATCCCGAGCCCGGCCACCCTGCTGGACATCGACGCAGACCTATTGGCCACTTCGCGTGCAGCGTTCGACACTGTCGGCGGACTGCTCAGCCGCAACCGGTTCAAGCTTGCGATCACCGAAGCGATGCGAGTCGTCGGAGCTGCGAACAAGTACATCTCCGACACCGAACCGTGGAAGCTCGGCAACGATCCTGATCGTCGGGACACGGTATTGCACACCGCGCTGCAGGCGGTCTCGGATGCGAACACCTTGCTCACGCCGTTCCTGCCGCATTCCGCGCAGAAGGTTCATGAAGCGCTCGGCGGCGCCGGTGTCTGGGCGGCCCAGCCCGAGATCCGCGAAGTCAGCGAAGAGGGTGCGCCGGACTATCCGGTGATCATGGGTGATTACGCAGGTGAGCAGGCGCGATGGCAGTCGCGGCCGATCTCGCCCGGCACGCCGCTGGCCAAGCCGACTCCACTGTTCACCAAACTCGACGAAAAGCTCGGTGAAACCGGGCCGCCCTGGGCGCCCATCGACCCGTGACATCTCGCCAAGCCAACCCGCAACCCTGAAAAGCGACTGTTAGTTAGTGCGAAACGCCGAAAATCCGGGGTTTAGGCGTCCAGTGGCAGTCAGTTTTCGGGAAGGCAGAATGGGCCCGTGCAGGTGCGCCGTCCGCGGATCCGGGAGGGAACTCAGGAAGCCGTAGTCACCCCGCTCGAGCTTTTCTTCGACCTGGTGTTCGTATTCGCGCTGACCCAGGTGACCGCATACATGGCAGACGAGCTGTCCCGGCACGGGGTGCTGCGCGGCCTACTCATCGTGATGCTGCTGTGGTGGAGCTGGACGGCCTACGCATGGATTGCCAACGTGGTGAGCGCGGACGAGGGCCAGATCAAGCTGGTGATGCTGGCAGCCATGGCTGCCATGTTTGTCATGGCGCTCTGCATTCCCGAGGCGTTCGTGGACGCGCCCGGCGGGCTGTCCGGACCGGTGGTGCTCGCCATCTGTTATTTGATCTTTCGGGTCATGCACCTGTTGTTGTTCTGGATTCTGTCGCAGGACGACCGCGGCTTGCGCCAACAGGTGCTCCGGTTCACCCCGAGCGTGCTCGGCAGTACTGCGCTGCTGCTGATCGCATCGAACTTCATCGGCTGGGTACAGACTGCCCTCTGGGTGGCTGCTCTGGCCGTGGACTACATCGGCACCGCCCTCGGCGGTGCATCCGGCTGGCGGCTACCGGCTCCGAAGCACTTCGCCGAGCGCCACGGCTTGATCATCATCGTCGCGCTGGGCGAGTCCATCGTTGCTATTGGCGTCGGTGTGGCCCAGCGGCCAATCTCGGTTGCGATCATCGTTGCCTCGATCTTGGGGCTTGTTCTCGCCTCGGCGATGTGGTGGGCATACTTCGACGTCAGCGCGCTGCAGGGCGAACACGCATTGAGCTCGGAGCCGGTCGAGACCCGGCCGCGTCTTGGACGCAACGCGTTCTCGTTTGCCCACTTGCCCTTGGTGGCGAGCATCGTGTTAACCGCGCTCGGCATCAAGAAAGTGCTCGAGTACGTGTCCGACACCGAACATCACACCCTTGCCGATCCTTTGAAGGGGGTCGTGCTGGCCGCCCTGCTGGGCGGTGTCGCCCTCTACTTGCTGGCCCACGTGCTCTTCAAATGGTTGACCGTGCACCATCTCTCGGTCATCCGGCTCGTCGGTGCTGGGGCCTTGCTGGTGGCCATGCCACTGGTCGGGTCGTTGCCAGCCCTGGCGCAGTTGGGCGTAGTGGCAGGTGTCTTGACGGTATGCCTGGTGGTCGAGTCGGTGATCTGGGCCGAGTCACGACATCAGATCCGGGCCGAGCTGACCCATCCTTGAGCTAGCTGAACGCGTTCTGGCCGGTGAGCGCTTGGCCGATGATCAGTTGATGAACCTCTGACGTGCCTTCGTAGGTAAGAACCGACTCGAGGTTGTTGGCGTGACGCAGCACCGGATACTCGAGCGTGATGCCGTTGGCGCCAAGAATGGTCCGGCACTCGCGCGCTATCGCCAGCGACTCGCGGACGTTGTTCAACTTGCCGAGACTGACCTGCCGAGGCTCCAGTCGATGATCATCTTTGAGCCGACCCAGATGCATTGCCAGCAGGAAGCCCTTCTGCAGCTCCAACGACATGTCGGCCAGCTTGGCCTGAGTCAGCTGGAATGAAGCCAGCGGCCGGTCGAAGACCTCCCGGGTTGTCGCATACTCAATGGCGACCTCCAGACAGTCGCGCGCAGCACCGAGGGCACCGAAGACGATTCCGAACCGCGCCTCGTTCAGGCACGAAAGCGGACCGCGTAACCCACTTGCCTCGGGCAGCACTGCCTCTGCCGGCAGCCGCACATTATCGAGCACCAGCTCGGAGGTGAACGATGCCCGCAAGGAGAGCTTCTTGGTGATCTTGGGTGCGGAGAAGCCGGGCGTCCCGCTCGGCACCAGGAAGCCGCGGATGCCCTCGTCAGTCTGGGCCCAGACAACCGCCAGATCCGCGACTGAGCCATTGGTGATCCACATCTTGGTGCCGTTGATCACCCACTCGTCGCCGTCCCGCTTGGCTCGAGTCCGCATACCGGCCGGGTTGGAACCGAAGTCGGATTCAGTCAACCCGAAGCACCCGATCACCTCACCGGTCGCCATCCGGGGCAGCCAGGCTTGCTTCTGGTCCTCGCTGCCGAATTTCCAGATGGCGTACATGGCGAGCGACCCCTGGACCGAGACCATGCTGCGCACGCCGGAGTCGCCTGCCTCGAGCTCCATACAGGCCAACCCGTACGAGACGGCGTTGGCCCCGGCGCATCCGTAGCCGTCGAGATGCATGCCCAGCAGCCCAAGCGATCCTGCCTCCTTCATCAGGCCGAGATCCAGGTCACCGCGCTCGAACCAGTCGGCGATATACGGTTTGACCCGGCGGTCGACGAACTCTCGGACAGCAGACTGAATATCGCGCTCCTCCGCAGTCAGCAGTCGATCGATGCCGAGCAGTTCGAGGGGGCCGGTCATTGCGCACCTCTTTCCCTTTGAGCCACCGTGATGGCTGCTTTCTCGATCTCGTCTTCGCTGAGCAGCACCAATGAGGCCGCCGGTCCGAGCGGGACGAAGCTGTCCTGGCTGGCGACCCGTACGATTGCGCCGTCGAATCCGTGCTCGACCAACGCGCTCAGCACACCTTCCCCAACGCCCCCGGTGTGGCGGGTCTCGTCGACCACGACCACACGGCCAGTGGCACGGGCCGCAGCGAGCATGTCCTCGATCGGAAGGGGCGCAAGCCAGCGGAGGTCGAGCACATCGGCTGCGATGCCCTGCGCGGCCAGTCTGCGAGCGACCCGCAAGCTCATCGGCACCCCGTTCCCGAAGGTGATCATGGTTACCTCACTGCCCGGGGACCGATAGAGCCGGGCAGTTCCGATGGGCGCCGACAAACCATGATCAACCGCCAGCCATCCGCCATCGCCGTCGTTGTGAAGGTCGCGTCGGTGATACAGGGCAATGGGCTCAAGGAAGACCGACACCGCGGAATCGGCCATTGCCGCCGCGACACAAGTACGGAGCATCGCCGCCGCATCGTCGGGACGGGCCGGGCAAGCGAGCAGCAAGCCAGGAATGTCGCTTAGCACGCCGATCGCATTGTCGTTGTGGAAGTGGCCGCCGAAACCTTTCTGGTAGCCCAGGCCGGGGATCCGAACGACCATGGGATTGGTGAATCGACCAGAGGAGAAGAAGGGGAGCGTCGCCCCCTCGCCGCGCAGTTGATCTTCGGCATTGTGCAGGTAGGCCAGGTACTGGATCTCGAGGATGGGGATGAGACCGGCGAGACCAGCCCCGAGGCCAAGACCGAGGATCGACTGCTCGTCGAGCAATGTGTCGAATACGCGTGCCGAGCCGTACCTGCGGGCAAGGCCCCCGGTGAGCCCGTACACCCCACCCTTGACGCCGACATCCTCGCCAAAGATGATCATTCGCGGCTCCGCGGCGAGAATGTCGCTCAGTGTGGCGTTGATCGATTCGGCTAGGGTGCGGCGCTTTCCCGTGAGCCGGACGACCAGGGCGTCGGCCGCCTGAGCAATTCGTGCCGGGCGTCGCGGCGCGAGCGGAGCCATGACCTCTGCGGCCGAGCTCAGCCCGGGTTCGCCGCGAAGCCGCTCGGCCTCGTTCTCGGCCTGCCTTCGGATGTCGTCGTAACGGGTCAGAACCTCCTGCCCGGTCGCTCCGAGGCGCCGCAGCTGGCTGGCGGTTGCCAATAACGGATCCCGGTCGTAATCGGCCGCGATGTCTCGGGGCTTGCGGTAGCTGATCTCAGCGTCGCTGCCCGCGTGGCCGAGATATCGAACGGTCCGTAGATGCAGGAACGCTGGCCGCCGTTCAATCCGCACCCGGTCGATGGCCTGGTTGACCACCGGCCAGGCCGTCTCCGGTTCCGCGCCGTCGGCGAGAAGGTAATCCAGGCCCGGGCGGGAGCCGTACACGAACTCGATCCAGCCTTCGGGAGTCGGCACCGAGATGCCTAAGCCGTTGTCCTCACAGACGAACAGGATCGGGACCGGCAGGTCACGGTAGGCAGTGTTGATCGCGGTGTTGATGGCCCCGGCCGCCGTCGAGTGATTGGCAGATGCGTCGCCGAAGGAGCAGATCACCACCGCGTCCGCGGGCCATTCGCACCGAACGCCCAGCCGGTGAGCACGGTGCAGCGCAATCGCCAAACCAACCGCCCGCGGCAGATGCGAGGCGATTGTTGACGTCTGCGGAATGATCGACAAGTCGGGGTGTCCGAAAACCTTGTGCCGGCCGCCGGAAATCGGCTCCGCCGCCGAGGCGACCAGGCCTTGAAGTACGTCTCGGATCGGGTTCGAGCGCTGGACCTGGCGGGCGCGGGCCAGGTAGAAGCCGCCGGACCGGTAATGCAGCAGCGCCGGATCGGTCGGACGCGACGCCATGGCGACCATGGCATTACTCTCATGCCCGGCCGAGGAGATGGTGTAGAAGCCCCGGCCTTGTTGCTGTAACTCCCGCGCCAGGAAGTCGAGATGACGGCTGGTGGCTTGCGCGTCGAAGAGCGCCCAGTAGTCGAGGTCGTGATCAGAACGCGACCCTTGGACAGGCCCAGCGGGCGGCACGTGCGGCTGAGGCCTGGCAACTGCCTGACGGAAATGTTCCTCTAGCGGATGCATGCAACTACAAGCGGAAGTCCCGGTCCGAAGTCAACTCGACGATGTCCATCTGCGCCTTCTGCAAGCGGCCTGAGTAGTCCCAGTTGACGGCCTGCCAGCGAGTGAACTGGTCGAGGACCCACACTCCGGATTGGCGAGACCCGTTGCCAGACTTGCCGTTGCCGCCGAACGGGAGGTGGGCCTCGGCTCCCGAGGTCGAGTTGTTGATCGACACCATGCCGGCGCTGATTTTGCTTTGGAAGGTGAATGCTTCCTTCGGGTCGTTGGTGTAAATCGAGGATGAGAGGCCATAGCCAGGGGCGTTCGCGAGCTCGATCGCCCGGCTCATCGTGTCGTAGGTCGTGACTCCGACGATCGGGCCGAAGGTCTCTTCGCCGAAGATGCGATCGTCGGCACGTACTCCATCGACCACGATAGGGTGGTAATACAGCCCATCGCTGGGGTCACCGACGAAGCCGTCCCGAGGATTCTCATCGGTGATACGGCCGTGCGAGCCCTGCACGGTGTGGTGTGGCTGGATCCAACTCAGGATCTCCTCGTAGCGCTCGGCAAACTTGGCATCGAGCAGCGGGCCCATCAAAACGTCCGCTGTCGGGTCGCCAACCTTGGCGCCGGTGACGGCGGCCGTGAACTTCGCCAGAAACTGATCATGGATCGATTCATGCACGATAACCGTGCCGAGCGACGTGCAACGCTGGCCGGCGGTGCCGAAGCCGGAGAACAGTGCTCCCTCGACAGCAAGATCGAGGTCGGCGCTCGGGGCAATCACCAGCGGATTCTTGCCGCCGAGCTCCAGGCAGGCCGTTTGCAGATAGCGTCCGGTCAACGCGCCGATCTCGCGGCCGACTGCCGATGAGCCGGTGAAGCCGACCTTGTCGATGAACCCGGACTCGAGCGCGGTCTGCAGACCTTCAAATGTGCTGACTCCGTCCGCGTGGACCACGTTGAAGACCCCGCCGGGCAATCCGCCGCCCCGGACGAACAGCTCGTGCAGCGCCGCGGAGGTGACGGCGGAGTACTCGGCAGGCTTCCACACAACACTGTTGCCGGCTACCAGTGCCGGCACGATGTACCAGGCCGGCACGGCAACCGGGAAATTGCCTGCCGTGATCACGGCTACGGCGCCAACCGGCCGGCGATAGGTGAACAGCCGCTTGTCCGGCATCTCGCTCGGCACAGTCTGGCCGTACAGCCGTCGCCCTTCGCTCAGAAAGAAATCGCAGGTGTCGACGATTTCCCGCACCTCGCCGAGCGCCTCACCG
>Ga0126314_10000390_pt1 | contig 21532 bp, 16 predicted proteins | sample Plot105B_FD_92535 | JGI IMG/M metagenome (GOLD analysis project Ga0126314, IMG submission 92535) | Serpentine soil microbial communities from UC McLaughlin Reserve, CA, USA - Plot105B | ecosystem: Environmental > Terrestrial > Soil > Grasslands | place: USA: UC McLaughlin Reserve, Lake County... | reverse complement strand
CGCCGCGATACGTGTGCAGCTCGTCGATGACGACGTAGCGCAGGTTGGAGAACAGGCGCGCCCAGCTCGCGTGGTGCGGCAGGATGCCCGTGTGCAGCATGTCCGGGTTGGTGAGCAGCACGCCCCCGCGCTCGCGAGCCGCCCGCCGCGCATCCGCCGGCGTGTCACCGTCGAAGGTGATGGCCCCGTGGGACAGCCCTGCCTCGCGCATGAACGCGCGCAGGGACTCCTCCTGGTCTCTGGACAAGGCCTTGGTGGGAAACAGGTACAGGGCCCGCGCCTGCGGCTCCCGCGCGAAGCGGTCCAACAGCGGCAGGTTGTAGCAAAGGCTCTTGCCGGAGGCCGTTGGTGTAGCAATGACCAGGTTCTTCCCGGAGCGGGCCAGGCGGAAGGCCTCGGCCTGGTGGGAGAAGAGCTGCTCGACGCCGCGCTGGCGGAGGGCCTCGCGGACCTGGGGAGCCACCTCGTCCGGAATGGGGGCGAAGGAGCCCACGCGGGCGGGAGTGGCTTCGTCGAGTGAGAAGCACGGCCCCAGCCCCTTGTCCGCCTTCCACTGCTGAAGCACGGAGTCCAGGCCCCGGGGGGCGTTCCAGGGGGTGCGGCGAGGGCCACCGAAGGCCGCTTCTTCCTTCTCGAACTTCATGGGTCGGACACTGTACAGGCGTGTACCCGGCCGGACAACGCGAACGCTGCCGCGCGCGCGACACGGCGCTCGGCTAGGGTGCGCGCCCCGTGGCCCTCGCCATCTTCCTGTTCACGTACGTCTTCATCGCCGGCGCCCGGCTCCCCGTCGTCAAGTTGGATCGTCCAGGAGGCGCGCTGCTGGGCGCCGTGCTGATGGTGGTGCTCGGCGTCGTCACCCCCGCCGAGGTCTTCAACCACAGCGAGGACCCCGCCCGGCACGCCATCGACGCGGACACCATCGTCCTGTTGCTGGGGATGATGCTGCTGGCGGCGTATCTCTCCCAGGCGGCCTTCTTCCGCACGGCGGGGGCCTGGGCGGTGCGGCGAGCGCGCACGCCCCGACTGCTGCTGGTGGCGGTGACGTTCATCTCCGGGGTGCTGTCCGCGTTCCTCGTCAACGACACCGTGTGCTTGATGCTCACGCCCCTCGTCCTCGCCACGGTGGAGGACGCGCGCCTGCCGCCCGTGCCGTACCTGCTCGCCGTCTGCATGGGCAGCAACAGCGGCTCGGTGGCCACCTTCACCGGCAACCCGCAGAACATGCTCATCCAGGGCGCGTCGGGAATCTCCTACGCGAGCTTCGCCGCGTACATGGCCCTGCCCGCCCTGCTGTCCACGGCCATTGTCGCGGGCGCGCTCGTGTTCCTCTTCCGCAAGGAGCTGACGTCCACGCGCTTCGAGCCCCATCCGCCGCCCCCGCCCGTGGACCGGGTGCTGCTCACGCTGACCCTCGTCGTCATGACGGGCGTCGTCGTGGCCTTCTTCGCGGGCCTGCCCATGAGCTGGAGCGCGCTCGCGGGCGCCGCGCTGGTGATGGCGCTGTCCCGACGGGAGCCGCGTGAAGCGCTGGAGCGCGTGGACTGGGTGTTGCTGCTGTTCTTCGCCAGCCTCTTCGTCGTCGTCTACGGAGTGAACAAGCACGGCTGGGCGGAGGACATCCGCCTGCTGTTCGCGCCGCTGATGACGGGGCCCGCGTGGCGGGAGACGCTGGGCTTCGCGGGGCTGACGCTGGTGGCGTCCAACATCTTCAGCAACGTGCCCTTCGTGATGCTCGCGCGCTCTTGGGTGCCCGCGTTGCAGAACGTGGAGCTGGGCTGGCACGTGCTGGCGCTGGGGTCCACGCTCGCGGGCAACCTCACGCTGGTGGGCAGCGTCGCCAACCTCATCGTCTTCGAGGCGGCGCGCGGGAAGGTGGACATGAGCTTCCTGCGCTACCTGCGCGTGGGCCTGCCCGTCACGCTCGTCAGCTTCGTGGTGGGGCTCGCGGTGCTCCTCGCGGAGCACGCCCTCTTCTAGCGTGCGGCCCGGCGGTCTCCGACGCTCCTGCTACGTCGGGTCCGGGTCGGGGTCCGGCAGCTCGCCCGGGGCCAGGTCCGACTCGGGCGTCTTCGGGGGCTCCACCGCCGTCGGCGTGACGGTGTCCGGCGAGGAGCTGATGGGGTGGGAGGGAAGCGTGCCGCCCCCGCGCCTGTCTCTCGGCGTCAGGTCCTTCACGAAGTCGAGCGCCACCTGGTCCAGCATGGTCGTCATGGCCTGACGGAAGAGGTCGGGGTCCTTGCCCACCTTGAACGGGTCCAGGTGCGCGGCGTCAGTCTCGGACTGGTTGATGTCGAACGGATGCCGCCAGACCTCCGAGCGCCCATCCAGCGTGAACATCCGGCCATACCCGCGCAGGAAGGCGCCCGCGTGGCCCTTCTTGCTGCGCATGCCGTACTCCTGCACGACGAACTCGACGATGGTGTCCGCGCCCAGCGGCGTCACCAGGTCGTAGTCCGGAGCATTCGCGGGGACTTCCTCCACGAGGAAGCTCTCCAGCACGGAGGCCACGCGCGCCGGGTCCACCGTCGCCGTCCACGGCGCCTCGCGGGGGAGCTGCGTCAGCGTATTCACGCGCAGCCGCTCCGAGATTTCGAAGCGCGTCACCGCCTGCTGGAGCTTCACCGTGAGCCGCCGGTCCGCCTCCACGGGTTCGAGTTTCTTGAGTTTGTCCCCGTAGGCCTCGTCTTCACGGAATACGAAGCTGCGAGGGCCGGCGCCATCTTCGATGCGGGAGATGAAGGCGGGGCGGCGCACGCGGTCCAGGTCCGCGCCGGCCAGCCGTTGCGACGCACAACCGGCGCAGAGCGCCAGCGTGAGAAACGGGAGGAGGCTTCGCGTCATGCCTGACATTTACCCCATTGCGGGAGGGCTCGCCCCTTCCCCACCGGCTGGCCGGCTCCCGGGGGGCCGGTCGACCCGGCCGCTGATATGCTGGGGGGCGTGAATCCTTCTTCCGTGCCACCCCCTTCTTCGCCCCCTGGCCGCAAGCGCCGGCTCGGGGAAATCCTCATGGATGCCGGCCTCCTGACGGAGACCCAGCTGCGCTCCGCCCTCGCCGAGCAGCGCAAGTGGGGCGGCCGGCTGGGCCTGACGCTGGTGCAGATGCGCTTCGTGGATGAGAACTCCATGGTCCACGCGCTGTCCCGCCAGCTCTCCATTCCGACGGTGGAGCTGGATGGAATCTCGCCTTCGGCCGTGGCGCTCCAGGCGCTGCGCCCGGACATCGCCGAGCGCTACACCGTCTTCCCCACCGCGGCGGACCCGGCCAACAAGCTGCTGACCGTGGCCACGGCGGACCCCACCAATGTGGAGTCGCTGCAGGAGTTGGCCTTCCACACGGGCCAGCGCATCCAGGTGGTGGTGGCCGCCGCGTCGTCCATCGAGCGCGCCATCCGTCGCCACTACCATGGCGAAATCACGTCCACGACGGCCTCGCCGCTGTCGTTCAACCTCGACGAGCAGACCTTCGAGCTGGCTCCACCCTCCGAGCCGATGGAGACGGCGGGATTCTCACGCCCGGCGGCCGTCAGTCAGACTCCCGCGCCCTTGAGGGAGAGCGAGCTGGCGCAGCGCGTGGACATCCTCACGCAGCAGGTCTCCGACCTGGAGCGCATGGTCGCGCAGCAGGCGCGCTCGCTGCGAGCCATGCTGGAGCTGCTGGAGACGCGGGGACTGGTCACCCGCGACGACTACCTGGCGAAGGTGCGCTGAAGCCCGCGCACTTCAAACCAGGATGAGCTCCTCTTCGCCGTCCAGCGAGCTCAAGGTGCCGGAGAGATGACTGCCGAGCACTTGCTCCGTGCGGCGAAGGCGCTCGTCGCTCAGCTCGGAGATGAGCACGAGGATCTGCGGGTGGCTGGAGATGAGCGCGTCGAAGTCCTCGCGTGGCAGTCGCAGCAGCGTGGTGTGGCGCGCGGCCGTCACCGTCGCGGTGGCCGGCGTCTTCTGGAGGAGGGAGATTTCACCGAACAGGTCCCCTTCCTTCAGTCGCGTCAGCAGGTGCCCGTCCTTGTGCACCTCCACCTCGCCCGACAGCAGGACGTAGAGGCCGTCGGTCTGGTCGCCGTCCCGGATGATGACCTCACCGCGCTCGATGTCGCGGGCGCGGAAGCGCTCCACCAGGGTGCGGCGGTCCTTCCGGTTGAAGGGGCGGAACAGCGCCGAGGTGTTCATCACGTTGGTGAGCAGGCGCTGCCGCACGAACTTCCTCAGGGCCGCGGCCACCTGGGGGTGGCTTCGCGAGAGCGAGGTGAGGACGAGCGCGGAGATTTCGAGCAACTGCGTGTCCTCGGCGCCGGCCTCGACGGACGCGGTGCGCGGGGCTCCGGACAGGATGGCCATCTCGCCGAAGAACGCTCCGCCCTCCAGCGTGGCCAGGTCGACGCGGCGGCCTGACTCGGTCCGGAAGACGCGCACCTGTCCTTCACAGATGACGTAGAAGGCGTCGCCGTGGCTGCCCTGGTCGATGATGCGCTCGCCGAGGGTGAAGCGGCGCAAGGGGCAGCGCTCGAACAGCTCGATGAAGGCGTCGCGAGGCAGATCCGAGAACAGCGGGATGGTGGGAAGCGCGTCCAGCGAGGGCGCGTCGCTGACGACTTCCTCGGTGAGACTGAAGACCTCTTCTTCATCGGCTCCCGCGATGACCTCGGCGCGCTGACTCAGCCCTGACTGGGCGGCCAGTTCGACGGCGTGGAGCAGGGAGTCGGCTTCCATCTCCAGCTCGGTGAAGGACGACGGGCTCGGAGGCACCGCGCGCATCGAGGCGCCGAGCTCCCGCGACACTTCCCGGAAGGGCACGGCCGTGGCGCCCGCGTGAGGAGTGGCCTCCGCGCGGCGTGGGCGCAAGCCTGGGGGCGCGGAGGGCGGGTCGATGACCATCGGCGTCCGGGGCGCCTCGGCCGAATCCGCCGAGCCCAGCTCTCCGATGGGTGAAGAGAGCGCCTTCCACTTGCCGCTCGGCGAGCGCGGGGACAACGCGTCCACGCTCGACGCGGCGGGAGTCTCCGGCACGAGAGGACGAACCCGCTGTGTGGCACCCCGTGGCGCGAGTCCGGGCGGCAGCGAGGTGCCGTTGCCGTCACGCGCACTGATGACGGTGGTCCCGGTGGGAATCGCCGCAGGCGCGCCGAGCGAGGGAGTCGCGGGAGTCCCGACGGGAGCCGCGGGAGAGCCGGGCGCATCCGCACGCGTGACAGAAGTCCCGGCGAGACCTGGGCCAACAGTCGCTGATGTGCCGGGTGCACTCGCACTCGTGACGGGAGTTCCGACGGGACCCGTGCCGACACTCACTGACGTGCCGGATGCACTCGTGACGGGAGTCCCGATGCGACCCGTGCCGATACTCGCGGGCGAGCCTTGCGTCCCAGGACTCGTGACGGGGGCACTGGCGGGAATCGCCGCGACACTCGCGGGCGGTGACGACTCCGCCTCGCCCATCGCGATGTCGAAGCCTTCGGTCTCCTCGGCCGAGGAAGCGGAGGAGTCGGCGTCCGTGAGCCCCATGCTCACGGAGTGGACGACCTCTTCCGACGTCTCGACAGAGTCCGGAGTGGGGGCGTCATCCTCGGTCAGCGCCAGCTCCGCGGGGAGTTCGGCGGAGAGATTGACGGCGCCCTCCCCTGCCTCCAGCGGCGTCGAGGCCTCGGCACGCACGGGCGCGGACCCGGCGGCCACGGGAGCGGGACGCTCGGGGGGCGGCGGCGCGGAGAGCGCGCTCGTCATCGGCCCGCGAGCCCGTGCCCCCGCCGGCGTTCCCCGACGTGCGTACAGGTTCGCCAGCATCTGCTGGACGCCCTGGTGGCTGGGGTCCAGCTCCAGGATGAGCTTGCTCGCGGCGATGGCTCGCGGAAGGAAACCCTCCTTCGCGAAGCCCTCGGCGGCGGACTGGTACGCGGCGATGGCGCGTGCGCGCTCACCCGCCTTGGCCCAGGCATCCCCCGTGCGCAGCCGCGACTGGTGGTCCTTCGGGTCGAGCTTGCAGAAGTCCTCGTACAGCTCCGCGGCTTTGGAGAAGTGGCCCTTGGTGAAGGCTTCAGCGGCCCTGTCCTTGAGCTTGCGCGCCTCCATCACCTGGCTCCCCCGGCGGCGGTTCCACCCTTCTCCAGCGCCGCCCCCGCCGCGTCCCGCACGGTGCGGAAGTAGTCGCTCTTGAGCGCATCCAGCGACTCGCCCTGGTTCGTTGCCCCCATGCGCTTGAGCGCCGTGGCCGCCGCCGCGCGAATCTCCGGCAGGTCGTGGAACAAGTCCCTCGACACCACCTCCGCCGCCTGCGCATCACCGAGCGTCCCGAGCGCCAGCAGCACATCCCGGCGCGCGACGCTGTTCGTCTCGTCCAGTGCCTTGATGAGCGTGGGCACGGCGTCCTTCGACTGGATGCGCCCGAGCAGCCCCGCCGCGAGCGCGGCCTCCGGGCCCCCTTCCGTCACCACCGTCTGGAGGACCTCGGCCGCAGAGGCGGGCACACCCGAGCCCCGCGTCAGCGCATCCAGCACCAGCAGCTTCTCTCCGCCCATCTTCGGCAGCAGCTCCACCAGCGCGGCCTGTCCCGCGGACCCCGACTCGGCGAGGGCCTGCGCCAGGGCCTTCTGGAGGTCTCTCTCGGGCTCCAGCATGCCCTCACGCGCGACGGCCACGCCCTCGGCGCCCAGGTGCGTCAGGCCCACCAGCGCGGCGGTGCGCAGGGGGATGCTCGAGTCCTGGCTGTACCCCTTGAGCAGCTCCAGCGCGCCCGGCGCCCGCAGCGTGCCCAATGAGCGCAGCAGCGTCGCGAGCGGAACCAGTCGCTCCGCCTCCACGTCATCGAACAGCTCCGTGGGCACGCGAGGCTTGACCACCGGACGGCCGGAGGCGCGAGCCCGCTGCGCGTTGAGCGCCTTCACGCGCTCGAAGAGCGAAGCGTGGCGAGCCACCCGCTCGTCCCCGGCCTGACCATGCACATGCGGAGAAGCGGACGGCGCCGACGGGTCGAACTCCGCCGAGTAGTTCTCAGGCAGCTTCTGGCTGACCCAGTCGGTGCGCAGTGCCTCCAGCCCCTTGGCCTCCTGCTCGTAGAGCTTCTGGAGCTGCGGCACCACGGACGCGTCGCCCACGGCGGTGACGGCCTCCACCGCGAGCAGGCGCAGGGTGGCGTCATTCTGGTTGAGCCACGGCGTCACCTTCGGCAGCAGCGGCAGCGCCGTGGGACCCAGCCCGAGGACGGCTTGCAGGCCGCTCGCGGCGGTGGCGGGACGTGCCAGGCGCTCTCCGATGGCATCCAGCGGACAGCCGCCTCGTGAGCGCATGGCCTTGCCCGCGGCGAGCGCCTCGGCCGGCGCGCCATCGAGCGAGACGGCGCACAGCGCGGTGTCCGTCTCGGGCGTGCGAGGGAAGGACAGGATGGCGTCCATGGCCATGGGGCTCACGGCGCTCTTCTCCACCGCCACGGCCTGGAGACGAGGCGCGGCGGCGGGGTCCTGCAGCTTCATCAGCGCGATGATCGCGGACTCGCGCAGCTCCGGGAAGCTCTCGTCCAGCAGGAGGGCGATGGCGCCCACCGCGCGCTTGTCACCGGCGTCGCCAAGGCCCCGCACCGCCGCGGCGGCGAGGATGACCTGACTGTCGCGGACCAGGGGCAACAGGCGATTCACGGCCTCGGGACGACCGCTCTTGCCAAGCTCCTCGGCGGCGCCCACCCGCTCGGGCAGCGCTCCCTCGGTGAGCGTGAGCAGGTTGCGGTCCCACTGCCCCTTGGCCTCGGCGGCGACGACCTCCGCCATGGCGCCGGGGACGTTGGCGTTCTTCAGGGCCTGGACGATGACCTGACGGGTGGCGCGGCCTCGGCGCCCGTACTGGAGCGTGAGGTAGGCCTTGGCCTTGTCGTTCTTGACCTTGGAGAGCGCCATGGCGGCGCGGCCCTGGACCTCCTCGTCGGAGTCCTCCAGGAGCTCGCCGAGCAGGTCCACCACGCGGGGGTCCTGACTCTCCCCCAGCGCGACGGCGGCCTCGGCGCGGACGATGGCGGCCAGGTCCTTGGCCGCTCGAGTGAAGAGGACGAGGTCGTCCGGATTGCCTTGCCCGGCGAGCTTCTTCACCGCCAGGGCGCGGACCTCCGGACGAGGACTCTGGAGATCCGCGAGGAGCTGGTCCCGGCTGCCATTGCAACCGAGGACCAGGACCAGCATGAGGAGGAATGAGCGCGTGCCGGTTCGCATCGGTCTCCGGTAAGGCGAACGGTGGAAAAGTCGCAGGGGGTTATATCAACGACCCCCCTGCCGCCCAATCCGCTGTGGTGTGTGTCAGTAAGGCCGGCGAGGACCCTTGGAAGGTGAGCCCGCCCGTCCCTTGAAACCCTCGGACTTGCGGGCGCCTTCAGGGGCGAGGCCCCGGGAGCCGCCACGGACGACCCGCTCACGGGGGGCACCCTTGGCGTCGTAGGGCTTCCAGGCGCGTTCTTCCGACCGGCCGCCCGCTCCCCGAGGACCCTTGCCGCCCGGCTTGGCGCCGAAGCCGCCGCTGCGACCCCGAGGCGCGCCGCGTTCCGAGTCACGAGGCTTGCGGTCGGAGCGGCCCCGCGGAGCGCCCTTGTCTCCCCCACTCCACTCGCGGCGAGCAGGACGACCCTCTCCACCCGCGGCGGGACGGCCCACCCCGCGCGAAGCACCCGCACCGAAGCGAGGACGGCCTTCGCCTGCACCCGCACCGAAGCGAGGACGGCCTTCGCCTGCACCCGCGCCGAAGCGAGGACGGCCTTCACCAGCGCCACGCGAAGCACCCGCGCCGAAGCGAGGACGACCCTCGCCGGCACCCGCGCCACGCGAGGCAGCCCCACCGAAGCGAGGACGACCCTCGCCAGCGGACTCACCACGGCCAGCACCGCGCGAGGCAGCGCCACCGAAGCGAGGCTTGCCCTCACCGGCACCAGCGCCACGCGAAGCACCCGCGCCGAAGCGAGGACGGCCCTCACCAGCGGACTCACCACGGTCCGCGCCACGCGAGGCAGCGCCACCGAAGCGAGGACGGCTCTCGCCGTCGGCATCACCACGTGCCGGACGAGCCGCTCCGCGAGCTGCACCAGCGCCGAAGCGAGGCTTGTCCTCACCACCAAAACGCGGCTTCGAGGCACCGCCGAAGCGCGGCTTGTCCTCACCACCAAAACGCGGCTTCGACGCCCCACCGAAGCGAGGCTTGTCCTCACCACCAAAACGCGGCTTCGCCGCCCCACCGAAGCGAGGCTTGTCCTCACCACCGAAACGGGGCTTCGAGGCTCCGCCGAAGCGCGGCTTGTCCTCACCACCGAAACGCGGCTTCGACGCTCCACCGAAGCGCGGCTTGTCTTCACCACCGAAGCGCGGCTTCGAGGCTCCGCCGAAGCGAGGCTTGTCCTCACCACCGAAACGGGGCTTCGAGGCTCCGCCGAAGCGCGGCTTGTCTTCACCACCGAAGCGCGGCTTCGAGTCGCCGAAGCGGCCCTTGCCCTCGCCACCGAAGCGCGGCTTCGAGTCACCGCCGAAGCGCGGCTTGCCCTCACCACCGAAACGCGGCTTCGACTCCCCACCCGCGCTCCACTCCTTGCGCGCCGGGCGGCCCTCACCCTCGGCAGCGCTCCGACGCGGACGCGGGCTGTCCTCACCACCCGCGCTCCACTCCTTGCGCGCGGGACGACCCTCGCCACCGGCAGCCGGACGACCGAAGCGCGACGCGCCTCCAGCCGCCGGAGCCCGACCCGCCGGACCGCGACCCGCGTCACCCTCGGCGCGAGGCCCACGCGAACGCGGCGAATCCTCGCCACCCGCGCCCCACTCCTTGCGCGCGGGACGACCCTCGCCACCCGCGGCCGAACGACCGAAGCGCGAAGCGCCCCCAGCCGCCGGTGCACGGCGCGCCGGACGATCCTCGTCGCCACCCGTGCGACGCGCGCCACGACCCTCGGCGGCGGCCCCACGCTCACGCCCGAAGCGAGCGAGCCCGGAGCCCCCATCCACCACGGGCTTCCACGCGCTCCCCGCCGCGCCCCCGGCACGCGCCGGAGCCTTGCGAGCCGCACGCTCACCCGCCGCCTTGCGAGGCGCGGGAGCGTCATCATCCATGGACAGCTCGTCCTCGTCCGCCTCATTGAAGCCCGGCGCCGCACGCCCATGGCGCCGAGGCGGCAGCCGCAGCTCCGGCGTCGGAGGAGCGACCTTGCCCTCCGCCACGTCGTTCAGCAGCTCGACCTCGATCTTCTTCAGCGGACGCAGCGATCCCGGCCGCAAGCCTTCCACGCCAATCCCCGCGTAGGCCGGACGGAACAGGCGCACCACCGGGTGCCCCACCGCGGCGCACAGCCGCTTGATGAGGTGCGGACGGCCCTCCGCCACGACAATCTTCAACCACGTGTTCTTCTCGGCGGACTCGAACACGCCCACCGACACCGGCGTGGCCATGCCGTCTTCCAGCCGCACGCCACCGCGCAGCTTGTCGAGCGTCATGATGTCCGGCTCGCCCTTCACCTTCGCCAGATACGTGCGAGGCACCTGGAAGCTCGGGTGCGTCAGCTTGTGCGCCAGCGCGCCATCATCCGTGAAGAGCAGCGCTCCCTCGGCGTCGTAGTCCAGCCGCCCCACCGGGAACAGGCGCTTGCCCGTCTCCTCCAGGTAGTTGGCCACCGTCGGCCGACCCTGGGGATCCGACAGCGTCGTCACCACGCCCACGGGCTTGTAGAGCAGGAAGTAAGAGGATTCATCAGGGGGGGTGACGAGCTTTCCGTCCACCGAGACCAGGTCCGTGCCCGGCTCCACTCGGCTCCCCAACTCCGTCACCGTCGTGTTGTTCACGGCCACTCGGCCCGCGGTGATCAGCTCTTCTGCGTGCCGGCGCGAAGCAACTCCCGCGCGGGCCAGGTACTTCTGTAGTCGTTCTGCCGACATTACTTCCCCTTCTTCCATTGCTGCCCGTCACTCGGGCTTCGGCCCCTCGGTGCCCGTCTCGGGCTTCGGGGGCGTGTCCAGGACGCTGGAGCTGGCCTTCTGTGTCCGCTCAGCCGCCTCGATGGCGTGTTCCAGGTCCTCAAGCGCCGCCTCGCTGGCCGCCGCGTTCTTCTCCATCCGCTTCGTGAATCCCGGGTCGGAGAGCGCTTCCACCGTTCCCGCTGCCACCGGCGCCGGTCGTACTTCTTTCTCCACGATTTCGCGATGCTCCTGCGTGAGTTCGTGGAATTCCCGCAGCGTGGGCAGCGCTGACAGGTCCTTCAAGGCGAAGAACTCCAGGAATTCGCGAGTAGTCCCATAGAGGATGGGGCGCCCCACCTCTTCGCGTTTGCCCAGGATTTTCACCAGCTTGCGATCAATCAACGCCTTGAGGACGGCGCCGCAATCCACTCCGCGGATATCCTCCAGCTCCGGCCGGGTGACTGGCTGCCGGTAGGCGATGATGGCCAGGGTCTCCACGGCCGCGCGGGTGAGTCGCTGGGGCTTCACCCGCAGGTAGCGCCGGACGTACTCGCCCGAGTGCGGGTCCGTGCGGAACTGCCAGCCCCCCGCCACTTCGTACAGGACGATGCCGCTGATGCCGTCCCGGTGGACGCCGGAGAGCTGGTTGAGGGCCTCGGCGATGAGCTCCCGCTCGATGCCGGTGGCCTGCCACAGCTCGTCCACGGACAGGGGCCGCTCCGCGACGAAGAGCACGCTCTCCACCACGGTGCGGATGCGGTCCGTGGACAGCTTGCGGCTCTTGGTGATGAGCTTCTCGAAGGAGGTCTCCAGGTCCGGCGTGACGCCGTCCTGGTCCTCCTCGATGGCCGCGGCTTCGACTTCGTCCAGCTCATCCGCCAGCCCGGGCCCGGTGACGGCGGCCAGCTCCTCCTCGGAGAACGGACTGGGACCTCCGGACGCGACTGGGACCTCCTCGTCCGAGTCACGGGGGCCTTTCCTACCGGTAGTCACTCTCGTCGACCTCCGTGGGGACCAAGCGCTCCAGGGCGTCCCCGTTGGGCAACAACAGGATGGGGCCGAGCGGCTCGTCCTGTACCACACGGATGAGCCGGCGTTTGACCATCTCCAGGATGGCCAGGAAGGTGATGACGATTTCCTGGCGCGTCGGCGTCGTTTCCTCAGTGAACAGGCTCTCGAAGAGGACCTGTCCATGGGGGTGCAGGCGCTGGGCAATGCGGAGGATGGCCTCCGAGAGCGTCACCCGCTCGCGCACCACCTCGTGCTGCACCTTGGGCTGCAGGCGCTCCAGCACCCGGTCCAACGCCTCGATGAGCTTGAGGACGCTGAACTCCTGGAGGCCCACCTCCTCCTCGGGGATGGGCACGGCCTCCACCGGCACGCTGCGCGCGAAGACGTCTCGGCCGAGGATGTCCTGCATGGCCATGTGCTCGGCGGCGTCCTTGTACTTCTGGTACTCGAGCAGCCGCCGCACCAACTCCGCGCGCGGGTCCTCCGGCTCCTCCACCGCGGCCAGGGCCTCGCCGCCCTCGGGCACGGCCACCGCGTCCTGACGCGGCAGCAGCATGCGGCTCTTCAAGTGGGCCAACGTGGACGCCATCACCAGGAACTCCCCGGCGATGTCCAGGTTGATCTCCCGCATCCGCTCCAGGTGCTCCAGGTACTTCTCGGTGATGAGCGCCAGCGGAATGTCGAAGATGTCGACCCGATGCTCCTTGATGAGATGGAGCAGCAGGTCCAGCGGCCCTTCGAAATTGGGCAGCGCGACGCGGAAGGCGTCGCCCGGGGTGAGGGGCAATTCGCCGTCGCGGTGGCCCTCGTCGGCCGAAGTGGGACGGCCGTTACTCACCGGCGGAACCTGGCTGTCCTTCTGGCTTTCGGTGGCGGCTCGTCATCACGCAAGGGCTCAAATCCGCCGGCCTCGAGCGCGAGCCGGGGGACACACCTCCTTAACAGTGGCTTCCAGGTGGGTCAAACAAACGGCGGTAAACACCCGTTCAGGCCCAGGACCTCACGGGATGCCCACCGCGCGCCGAACCTTGTCCATCAACACAGAGGCTTCCTGCCGGGCGCGATTCGCCCCGTCCTGGAGGATGCGCTCCAGCTCGGCCGGGTCGCTCACCAGCTCGGCGTACCGCCGACGGGCCGGGCCAAAGGTCGTCAGGTAGGCCTCCAGGAGCTTCTTCTTGTAGTCCCCGTAGCCCTTCCCGCCCGCCCTCCACGACGCGTCCACTTCGGCGAACTCGGACTCGGGCAGCATCAGCTTGAGGAGGTCGTAGAGCGGCACCTCGCTGACGATGGACGCGTCCGCCGAGCGCTCCGTCCCCGGCACCGGCTTGGGCGCCTCCACGGGAGTGGAGTCCGTCTTGATGGACATGATGCGCTTCTTGATGTCCTTCTCTTCGCCGAACAGGTCGATGGTGTTCCCGTACGACTTGGACATCTTCCTGCCGTCGACACCGGGCACCGTCTGGGTGGACGCCTGCACGAGGGCGGAGGGCAGCTTGAGGATGCCGGGCGTGTGCCCGCGCTCCTTGCCTTCCGGGTCCGCCGGGTCATAGCCCTTCACGTACTCGGTGTTGAACTTCACGGCCCAGTCACGCGCGAACTCGACGTGCTGAATCTGATCCTTGCCCACGGGGACGGTGTCCGTGCCGTAGAGCAGGATGTCCGCGGCCATCAACACCGGGTAGGCGAAGAGGCCGAAGTCCGGGGAGATGCCCCGGGCGACCTTGTCCTTGTAGCTGTGGGCCCGCTCCAGATGCGAGTGCGGCACCACGGTGCCCAGAATCCAGTTGAGCTCCAGCACCTCGCGGACGTCGCTCTGACGGAAGAGCACGGCCTTCTTCGGGTCCACCCCGAGCGCCAGATAGGCCAGGGCGGCCTCGCGCGTGAGCTCCAGCGCGAGCTTCGCGTCTCGCACCGTGGTGAGCGCGTGCAGGTTGGCGATGAAGTAGTACGCCTCGCTCACGTCCTGGAGCTGCACGAACTGGCGGATGGCGCCGTAGTAGTTGCCGATGTGCAGCTTTCCGGAGGACTGCACGCCTGAGAGGGTCCGCATGTCTGGGTTCCGAATCGCGAGTCGAAGGGGTCAGATTCTCAGATTCACGTCGCGAATCTGATTTCATTGAGCGCGGGTGGTCGCACACCCGCAGCGGCCCTGCAACCTTCCGTTCAGCCCTGCTGGCATCCGTTGCCTGCTGAATGCCCGCCGCGTCCCAGCCTGAAAAATTCCGACCCGCACATAAATCCTGAGGGATTCCAAGGGCTTGCGGTTGAGTGGTGGTGGGTGGAGCGGTACCCTGACCGCCTCACCTGCGAGCAACCTCACCTCGGGAGGATGAACCGGCATGGAGTCATTCAAGGGAAGTCTCGCCAGCTATCGCCTGCAGATGGTGATGCCGCCGCTGTTCTCGGGTGCCGGGGTGGAGGGCACGTTGAGGGTGGAGCGAGGCGCCATCCGACGCTGTTTCCAGGTGAAGGACGGCTTCCTCGTCGGCGAGAGCTCGAATGACCCCCGGGAGCACCTGGCCCAGGTCCTGGTGAACCTGCGCATCCTGGACGCGCCCCGGGCCGCGGCGGCCTTCGAGGCGGCGGAGGGCGCCAGCACGCCGTATGGCACCTTCCTGGTGCAGCGCTGCTTCGTGGAGCTGCCGCGCCTCATCGAGGCGATGGAGCACAAGGCGCGCGAGGCCCTCTTCGACTGCTACGGCTGGGAGTCGGGAGAGGTCGAGTTCACGCCGAACCTGCCCCCCGCCACCCGCGCCGTGGGACTGAAGCTCTCGCTGAACGGCCTCCACCGGGACGCGGTGACGCGGCTGCGCGAGTGGACGATGTTCCGCGACGTCTTCCCGCACCTGGATGCCACGTTCAGGGTCTTCCGCGAGTTCGCGGTGGAGACGTTCTCCGAGGAGGAGGACAAGCTCCTGGAGCTGGCGGCGGGCGGCGCCACCCTGAGCGAGATGCTGGCGACGGCGAAGGAGGCCCCGCTGTTCGCGGCACGTTGGATTCTTCACCTGTATCGCCGGGGCGCGCTGTCTCCCCGGATGGCCAAGGGCCCGAAGGTGGGCGAAGCCGCGGAGCTGGCGGACTTGTTGACCCTGGTGAAGCGCTTCCTGGAGTCGGGGAAGTACGACCACGCGGTGGCGCTGGCCGCGCAGATTCTCGAGCGAGGCTCCGTGCCCGAGGCCCATGCGCTGTACCGCGAGGCGGAGGTGCGCCTGACGCTGGCCCTGAGCGACGAGCTGTTCGCGCTGGACGGCCGGCTCGTCTTCGAGCCGATTCCCCGCCCCACCCCGTCGCAGCTCACGGCGGATGACCTCTACCTGTACTCGAAGCTGCGCGGCAGCCGGAGCATCCGTCAGGCCCTGCGCACCGCGGCCATGGGTGAGCTGGCGGCGTCGCGCTCGGTGCACCGGCTGATGGCGAGCGGGCTGATTCATGTCGCCCCCCTGCCCGAAGCCGAGTCCTCCGCCGAAGCGCGGCGCACGAGCACGGACCCGTTCGGAATCCCCGTCGTCAACGTGTCCCCCTGAGCCGAGCCGACTCAACGTGAGGACGGAGTGCGCTCGCCGCGCTCCGCCTCACGACGTGGCAACCAGAGCAAGTCGAGCGCCAACGTCACGGCTTCGAAGGGCTCCACGCGCGCGATGATATCCCCCTCGTAACGCGCTCCCGGCTCCCAGCCCCCGGAGCCATGGCGATACACCTCCAGCGAGCGCCGCGCGGGGTCGATGAGCCACACATGCCGCACGCCTTCACGGTGATAGACGGGCAGCTTGCGGAGCCGATCTTTGGTCTCCGTCGAGGGAGACAGCACCTCGCAGACCCAATCCGGCGCCTGCGTCAGCCAGGGCACATCATGCGGTGGCTCTGGAACACGCTCCCGACGCCAGCCCGCCAGGTCTGGGACGAGGACATCTCGCTCGAAGTGCAGTTCCGGCGCATCCAGGAACCACCAGCCACCCGGTCCACCCGGCCCCAACTCGAAGGGCATCCCCAGCAACGCCCCGAGTCGTGAAGCCACGTGCAGATGCCTCACCGCCGGACGCGGCGACGCATACAGCAAGTCCTCGACAATCTCCCCCACCCACCCCACCGGAAGCGCTTCGATATCCTCGTAAGTCGCCGGCTTTTTACCCTTACCCACGCCCACCTCCGTCGATGGAACCCCTGGGATTCCATCCGTAACACCCTACCCAAGAGGGTGTCTACCCGCTACGTAGGCAGTCTAACGCCCGGTCTGACATATCGGGTCCACCCCACCCGCCACGTCCCGGAACTCGTGGACCTACGACGCCGTCTTCCGCTTCTTCGGCTTGGGGACGAACACGTCGCTGCGCGGATGGAACTCGTCGTAGACGGAGCGCAGGCGGGCGCTGTTGACGTGGGTGTAGATCTGCGTGGTGGCCAGGTCCGCGTGCCCGAGCATCTGCTGCACGGCCCTCAAGTCCGCCCCACGCTCCACCAGATGCGTGGCGAAGGAGTGCCGCAGCTTGTGGGGAGAGATGGGCTTGAGGATGCCCGCCTTCAGCGCATACCGCTTGATCAGCTTCCAGAACCCCTGCCGCGTGAAGCCCGAGCCTCGGGGCGTCACGAACAGGGCCCGCGACTCGCGCCGACCGAGCATCGCCGGGCGGGAGTTGCCCAGGTACTCCTGCGTCTTCTCCACCGCCACGCGCCCCAGCGGCACCACGCGCTCCTTGGCGCCCTTGCCCTTCGCCACCAGGTAGCCCGCACTCAACTGCACGTCGTTGACGCCCAGCCCACACAGCTCGCTGACGCGCAGGCCCGTGGCGTAGAGCACCTCCAGCATCGCCTTGTCGCGCAGCCCCGCCGGCGTCCGCTCGTCCGGCGCGGCCAGCAGCTGCTCCACCTCATCCAGCGTCAGGAACGAAGGCAGCTTCTTCGCCGAGCGCGGCGTGTCCACGTCCTCCGTCGGGTCCTTGTCCGCCAGTCGCTCGGCGACCAGGAAGCGGTGGAAGCCCCGGAGCGCGGCCAGGTGCCTGGCCTGACTGCGCTTGCCCAGCCCGCCCCTGGACAACGACGACAGGTGCGCCGTCACGTCCTCCTGACGCACGCGCGTCGCGTCCTCCACGCCCCTGGCGCGCAGGTCCTCGAAGTAGGCGGTGAGGTCCGCGGCATAGGCGTCCACCGTCTTGCCGGACAGCCCACGCTCCGCGCGGATGAAGGCGATGAACGCGTCGAGCAATCCTTCCATGCCCCCAGGCTAGCGGAGCCCGGCCTGGAGGCAATCTGTCGACCCGCGCGCCACGCCCCCTGGACTCAGGGACGCGGCCCGCCTGCGCCCTCGGTGGAGGCCTGCTCCAGCGCCTGCACCACCCACGGCCAGCCCACCAGGATGTTCCCCGGCGAGCGCAGGCACGCATCCGCCACCGCGAGCACCTCCGCGGGCCGCGAGCGCACCGCCAGCGCCAGGTGCCTGCCCAGGAACGGGTGCGGCAGATAGCTCAGGTTGTGGTGGCGCACGGGCACCCACTGCAGCGTCGGACGCCCCGTCCACCGCTCCACGGCATACGCCGCCGAGGAGGCCAGCACCTCCAGCGCATACAGCGGCAGCCGGAACGCGCTCACCAGGAAGGCCACCAGCGCCGCCGCCGCCACCGCGCCCGCGAAGGACACATTGGCCTGACGGCTCCACACCACCATGGGCACCACGCTGGTGATGATGGCCGCCGTCTGCACCCGCCACACGGACGGACCTCGGCCTCCGGAGATGCTCGCGATGCTCCCCACCGACAGCCCGGACACCATGCCCAGGCACACCCCCACCGCGATTCCCGCTCCCCCTCCGAGCACCGGCCCGAAGGCCCCGGCCGCCGTGGCGTGCAACCCCACCAGCATGGACAGACTGGCCAGCGAGCCCAGCATCACCCCGGCCGCCAGGCCCGACACCTGCGCGAGTGCCAGCCCCGCGGCCGAACAACACAACGCGGACACCGCCCAGCCACCGCGAAGAGGAATGCCGGCACAGTAGAGCCCCAGCCCCAACAGCCCCGTCATCAGGGGCGAGCCCACCACCAGCAACAGCAACATCCGCCGGACATAGAGCCCCGCGGCGCGTCCACCCTCACCCTGCTCCCGCCACAACTGGCCGATGCGCCCCCCTGGCGCGAGGATTCCCGCCGCCCGGAGCCTGTAGTGCAGGTCCACCGGGCGAAACAACAGCAGCAATAGCAACCTCACTGGCGAAGGGACGTGCTGTGGCATGTCCGTTCGCACTGGCTCCGCGGCCCCTGATTCCACGGTGGCCCCCCTCTTCTTGTTCGAGTTTCAGTCCTCCAGCCTACCCTTGCCCTGCCGGAGGATTTCAAGCGTATCGCCGATGAGTGAAACCACTGTCGATGGTTCGTTCAACGTCACACCCCCATCAAGGATGAGCTCCAGCCCATGGCCGAACTCCTCCTTTATCTCCCGCGCGTCCGTGAGCGGCTCACCCTCGGTGTTGTTCACCGACGTCGTCACCAGGGGGCGCCCCAGCGCGCGAGCCAGCTCACGGGCCAGGGGGGCATCCGGGACCCGGATACCCACCTGCTTCTGCCGGCTCATCATCAAATCAGGCACCAGGCGCGTCGCCTCGAGGATGAAGGTAAACGCACCAGGGGTGAGACCCTTCATTGTTCGGTACGCGAAATTGCTGACGTGGGCGTAGCGAGCGACGTCCGACAGGTCCGGGCACAGGAAGGACAGGGGCTTTTTCTTGTCGCGTCCCTTGAGCTGGTAGAGCCGCTCGATGGCCCGCTTCGAGCCCAGGTCGCACCCCATGCCGTAGTACGTGTCCGTCGGATAGGCGATGAGCCCGCCGCGCTCGAGCACCTCCACGGCGCGCTGGATGTGGCGCTGGGAGGGGTGCTCCATGTCCACCTCGAGGATGGGTGCGGCCATGATGTCTTTCGTGCCTCCTGCGTGGGCGGACAGCCTACGCGGTTCCCTGTGCCTCGTCCGTCCTGACTTCGCCACTGGCCGTCAGTGCACGTCTCGTGAGCACCGGCCCCACCAGCTCGTGCGCGGTGATCATCGCCACGATGAGCACCTCCACCTGGGGGCCGAACGAGGGAAACGTCCTCGACACCAGCGCCGCCAGGCCAAACGTCACCCCCGCCTGGGAGATGAGTCCCATCCACAAGTAGTTCTTCAAGCGCGGGTCGTCCGCGGGGGCGAAGCGTCGGCAGGAGAACCAGATGGCTCCGCCCCGCAGCACCACCAGCAGCAGCGCCGCCGGCCCCACCGTCACCAGCGCATCCAGCTTCAGCCCCGCGCCCGCCGCCGCGAAGAAGAGCGCGAACACCGGCAGGCCCGCCCGCTGAATCGCGTGGTGGATGCGCTCGCCCTCGCGCTCGTCCAGGTTGGCGATGAGCGCCCCGGCCGCCAGCGACACCAGCAACGGTGACAGGTGCAGCCGCGTGCCGCCTTCCGCCGCCGCGAAGGACAGGCCCACCAGGAACAGCGGCAGCTCCTGCTTCACGCCCCGCATGTAGACGAGCATCACCACCGCGAGTACGCCGCCCACCACCACCGAGCCGAACAGCTCCCACCCCACCCCGCTCAACAACCCCGCCACGTCCAGGCCGCCGCCGAAGGTCGCGCGCGTCAGGCCCGCCGCCAGCGCGAAGGCCACCATCACGAACAAATCGCCGATGATGACCAGCGCCATCAGGAACTCGGTGAACGAGCCTCGCGCGCTCGTCTCCTGGACGATGGCGATGGTCACCGTGGGCGAGAACGACACCACCACCGTGGACAACAGCGCGCTGACCGCCAGCACCTGCGGCAACGTCAGGGGCGCCAGGAAGGGCAGCAGCGGCTTGAGCGCGACGGTCGCCGCGAAGCACACGATGAACGTCACGCCGCACACGGCCGCGCACAGCAGCGCCACCCGCGCGCCCACGCGGCGGATGAGCCCCAGCCGCAGCTCCGTGCCCGCCACCAGCGCGATGAGGCTCACCGCCAGCCCCTTCACCAGGTCCAACCCCTTCACGCCCTCGCCCGGGATGAAGCCCAGCATGTACGGCCCCACGGCCACGCCCACCAGCAGATAGCCCGTGAGCCGGGGCAGCCCCAGCCCCTTGGCCACCTTGCCCGCGAACAGGCCGCACAAAAGCAGCGCCCCGGCCGCCAGCGTCACCGGCGTGCCCGAGTCCGCGCGCAGCACCTGGGCCCGGCTGATGATGGCCAACAGCCCCATCAGCAACAGCAGCCGGACCACCGCGCCCTTCATGTCACCACCCCCACGTCGGGAGGCGGCACGGGCTGCACACGGGCCGAAGGCGTGGTGACCTGACGGAAGGCCTGCCCCGCCAAGAGCTCATTCACCACCGCGCCCACCACCACCACGTCCAGCACGCGACGAGACAGTCCGCCCGGAACCAGGAGCTGGTACTCGGCGACCAGACACAGCGCCAGGCCCCCCTGGGCGATCAGCGCGTACCCCACGCGAGGCGGCAGCTCCAGCACGCCCCGCGCGAAGCGCTGCGCCAGCGTGCCTCCCACCACCTTCCCCAGGAAGCGCAGTCCCACGAAGCCCGGCACCAGCGCCCACGCCGCCCAGTCGCGCGTGTACACGCCGCAGCCGACCAGGAACACCAGCACCAGGAACACCGGCCGCTCCACCCGTCCCAGCGCCCGCGCCACCCGCTCCGTCGTCCGCCCTCCCACCAGCGCCAGCGTCGCCCCGCACGCCACGCCCGCCAGCAGCGCGGACACCCTCAGGTAGGCCGCCGCGCCGCCCACCAGCGCCACCATCCCCAGCGTCACCGTCGCCAGCTCCGCGGGGTCCTTCAGCGCGTGGGTGAGGAACGCCAGCAGCGAGCCACACAGGATGCCCAGCAGCACCGCCAGGCACACCAGCCCCAGCCCCTCGCCCGCCGTGGGCGCCGCGCCCAGGAGCAGCGCCAGGGCCAGCACCACCAGCCCCACCGCGTCATCCAGCATCGTCAGCAGCGCCACGCCCAGGCCTCGCGCGCGGTCCATCCGCCCACCCCGGTACGCCAGCACCGCGAAGTGTCCCGAGGACAGGCTCGCCGCCGCGCCCAGCAGCGACGCGGCCCCCACGGCCGCATGCCACGACGGCCGCGACGTCAACAGCAGCGGCACGAACAACGGCACCGCCACGAAGAGGAACGCCGTCCCCGCGTGCGCCAGCGCCGCCGAATACACCGGCCGGGGCAACAGCCGCAGCAGCCGGGGCTCCAGGTTCAACCCCAGGATGACGCCCGCGGTCCCCAGCCCCAGCGCCATCATCGGCCGCAGGAGGTACAGGTCCTCCACGGACAACACCCCCACCACCGACGGGCCCAGCACCACGCCGAAGAGCAGGAACAAGAAGCCCCCCGCCGCCAGCCGCGCCAGCGCCGGGAAGCGCGCTGGGTCCAACGCCGGACTCGAGGCGAGCAGGGACAGCGCCGCGATGGCGAGGAAGACGAGCAGCGCTTGCACGAGGGTTGCTTACACCGGCCCCACCCCTCGCGTCACGAGCGGCGGTGCGTTGGCGCGGCGATCACCGGCAGGGCGACCAGGCGGCCCATGGGTGGGTCGTCCGCGTCCATCTCCAGTTGTACCCGCTGAATCATCCGCTCCATCTCCTCGGCGGAGACGGCGGGCAACAT
>Ga0126314_10000389_pt1 | contig 21543 bp, 16 predicted proteins | sample Plot105B_FD_92535 | JGI IMG/M metagenome (GOLD analysis project Ga0126314, IMG submission 92535) | Serpentine soil microbial communities from UC McLaughlin Reserve, CA, USA - Plot105B | ecosystem: Environmental > Terrestrial > Soil > Grasslands | place: USA: UC McLaughlin Reserve, Lake County... | reverse complement strand
TTGACTTTAACATCACCTATATTAATGTACTGTCGATCAACTGGCTGAGATTGCTGCTGGTCCAGACGTATATAGTTGCCTGCATTTCTGAAAATATAACCGGCCTCCAGACCCAGGTGGTGCTTTGAGCCCAGTTCAAAGGAGTAAAGGGCGCCGAGGTTGAAATTATTACTGTGTTCTGCCTTCAGGGTATCGTTTCTCCTCACAAACAAACCGTCACCGAGCAATTCAATGGCCTCCGGAAGGCGGTAAGTATGCTCATAAGAGGCTTTGACCTGCAATTGTGGTAAAACAAAATAAGCGGCCGCTGCGCCGTAGCCAACATTGCTGGTATTGGTTGCTGAAGCCACATAATCGGGAACACCGCTTCCGTTTTGAACCTGGTCATAGGACTTTGCATGCTGGAGGTAAAGCTTGGAAAACACAGTAGCGGTAAACTGATCATAGCTTGCCTGCCATGCCAAGCCCAAAATTTGCTTGTTTAATTGTTGCGGGTACAGGAACGTAATGTTGCCGGGGTTTTCCACGTCACTTGATTTTCGCCTGTAGTCGGTCATTACATAATTAAAAGACAGGGCATGATTTTGCCAGATCTGATAAGCCAGATTCGCTGTAACCAATGCTTCGTTGTCTTTGTTTTTCAATTGGGTGCGATTGGATTCTGCTGTCGTGGTTGGTGTTGTTTGCCGGAACCAGTTGTAACGCAGACGTGTCGTGTCTAAAAACCGGTTCTGCGTTATATTATATGCGCTATACAGGCTAAGGTCAAGTCCTTTAACAAACAAATCGGACTTCTTGTACTTCAGGGTAGGGATCAGCGAAGAAGATTTGGTAGTCCGGTTACCGTAAACCAAGTCCATGGTAACACCTGTCTGTATATCCTTGTCGTTCCCAGAAGCGATCAGGCCGACCAGCAGTTTATCGGCATAACTTTTTCCTGTCACACCTGCCTCAGCCTGGAGAGCAATAGATCTATAACCATCATGAAAGCGCTCAAATTCCTGCTCAGTTTCACTTCTGACGCCATTGATGATCGGTTTGATATAGATTTTATAGTTATTATCGGAATAGTTATAAAATGCATTGGCCCTAAAGGTCAATCCTGTTTTAGCATTGGCATAAGCATGATTGACCGAGGCTTTGTGGGTATTAAAGGATCCAAATCCATATGAAACGTCAGTATAATTTGGGTTTGTCCGAGTCACGATATTGACCGCTCCCCCCAGTGCATCGGCACCGAGACTAACTGGCAGTACACCTTTATAGACTTCTACCCTTTCCGCCATATTTACGGGAATGTTATTGAGCATCAGCGATGAACCAAAATTATCCATAGGAATACCATCTAAGAAGAATTTGACCTGGCGTCCTGAAAATCCATTTAGCGAAAATGAAAAAGTGGAGCCCAATCCGCCATCTTCTCTAATTCGAATACCAGAAGTTTTCCCTAAAGCCTGATTTAAATCGGCAGAGGTATTGTAAAGCTGTTTCGCATCAATGACATTCACATTATAGGCTTGCTCTTTAACTTTCCTGGAAGAAGTTTTACCCGTTACTTCTACTAAGTCCAGAGCACGGTCATTCGCTACCAGTTTAAAATCCAGCGTAATTTCTGAAGACCCGGAAACTTTAACTTCCTTCGACTGACTGTTGTAACCAACGGAACTGGCCAGCAATTCATAGCTGCCGTCTTTATCGATGTCGAAATGGTAATTTCCCTGCACATCTGTCTTTTTCGAAATATTCAGTTTTTTTACCGTTACCGTAACATCCTTTAAAGGATTACCCTGTAGGTCGGTCACTCTACCCTTAACCGAAAAGCGTTGCTGCGCTGAATAGGAATGTATAAATTTGGATCTGAAGACTATCGATGCGACAGAAACTGCAGGCTGAACAAAGACGGCAAGCAAAACGAATAAAATCTGGCATCCGGAGCGCAATGATGATTTTGTTTTCAAATCTTTAAATTAACTGTTTAATAAAATAAAAAAACAGCCGTGCCCTACCCAGCTGTCACCGGCAAAGATAGTTATTTAGAATAAGTTCAAATAAAAAAATATGATTTCGATGATCATTCCAGCAAACTAATGTTTTTATAAACTGGTTAAAGGATTATTTGGAATTATTCTAAATAATTTCCTTCTTTGCAAATAAGTGCTTCAACTAAAGCTGATCAGTGATATGTTAAATTGTAATTATTTTAGCGAGTCTTTAATTTCGACTTCTGATTAGTGTGATACAGCATGATCTGCTTAAGCTATCTGGTAAAAGCCATTTGGTAGAAGCAGAAAAAAGCGGTTATGTAATGCAGGGTAATAATGCTCCGCTGCTCGTTGCAGAATCTGAAAAATAGTAGTCAATTCAAGTAAACAACAATAAAATAAGGCTTATGTGTAAACCGACAGTCATCAGCCGTGAAGGCGACATTTGCGTAACCCAGTGTACGGGCTGCAAAATTGTTAATGTTTGGAACAGAAGTGTTTTGATGACCTTTTCATTTGAACAATTCCATGCTTTTATAAACGCTACAAGGGAGCTTGTGTTTGATGACTACATTGAACTCCATCCTGATGGCACCGAAATGGTGATCCTCGCGTCACCATTTCCTGACATTAGTCTTGCCTTCACGCGGGTAGAATGGCATGAATTCTTTGGTGCATTGCATCAGGCGGAATATATGCAACAGGTCTATCAGATTGTTCATTCCTAGAAATATGCATTTTTATTTAGAGAAGCATATTGTCATTTGTAATCAATCTAAATAAACTATATTTGCGCCGCATCATTTTCATAAACATTGCAGAAAAAGAGACAAACAGCTGAGATCAATACCAAAATCCGCATCGACAGGCAGACTTTCGAGACGGTTTATCATATGTATTGGGATAAGGTTTATGCGGTTTGCTATAACAATATCCGTGAAGTGGAACCCGCGAAAGAGATGGTTCAGGATATTTTTAAATCGCTGTGGGAACGCCGTGAAGAACTGGAACTTGAAAACGTAAGCAATTACCTGGTACGGGCAGCCAAGTTCAAGGCTTTTGAATTCATCAGGAATAAAGTAAGTCAGCAAAAGCACATTTGCAACAAGTATGAAGGTTGCGGCCACTCATCCAATTGTACTGAAGAAAAGGTCCACTACAACAACTTAAGGGAAAAAGTGAATATCCTGGTTGACACCCTACCCTGCAAGTGTAGAAAAGTTTACAGGATGAGTCGCGAACAGGGTCTGAGCAATAAGGAAATTGCTTCTGCGCTGCTGATCAGTGAAAGGGCGGTAGAGTACCACATTACCAAAGCGCTAAGCGTCCTTAGAATTAGCTTATCTGGCTATTCTGCATAAAATATTCAAACACAGTTACGGTAAATGCGTTGTTATGCTACTTATATTTATATAAGTTTGCAATTAGTTATCAAAGGCCACACACCAGGCATCATGAAAGTCAACAAGGACCTAATAGAGAAGTATCACAGACAGGAATGCACCGAAGAAGAAGCTGAAGCTGTGGAGCAATGGTTATTCTCGGCTGAAAGCGACGAAGCGCTGCAGTTGCCGGTCAATGAAGAAAAGATCGTTCATAAACAGGATATCTGGAAAGGCATTCAGGGCATTCTTCCTGAAGAACCGGCTCCTGTGATGATCAGAAAAATGTCGTTCGGATTCTGGTCTGGTGCCATAGCCGCTTCTCTGGTTACCGGAATCGTCATTTTGGGCACTCATCAATTAATGCAGTCTAAGGATCGCTCTTTCGAACAAATGGTTACCCTTAATAACACATCCTCTGTAAATGTCCGTCATGTAGAGTCGCAGGAATATAACGTATCGATCGGCACCAATACTTCTGCAAGAATAGATAACATTACAGGCATTGTAGATCTTTCGGGCAGTATGATGATCTCTCCGAAAGAAGACATTACACTTAAATTTGAAGGAAGCCCGGAAAAGATCACATTTAAAAAAGGCCAGACCTATGTCATACTCAAAGGAAAGGACGGAAAAGACAAGATTATTATTGTAAGTGAAAAAAACCTGATGGATCTTCCCCCTGTGCTCCAAAAACAAATCATTAATGAATTCAATATTTAACCGTCATATTTATTTTTTTCTGGCGGTGCTCCTGTGTTTTTCGGCTTGCAGACCGTCTCCGGTCGTTTCCGATGAAAAAGCAAACAGCAGATACAGTATATATATCATGGGCAGGGACGGCAAAGAGTATTTACTGGAAACCAATAGTCTCGACAGTGGAGTGATTGTACCAGAACAGAAAGGTGCTGAACTTGATGTGAAGCTCATCGACAGGAGTGTCATCGTCAGAAATGGCTATTATTATCATTACGAAAGGAAAGGTGCTTCTTTTGTAAAATATATTGTTGAAGGCAGGAACCTTAATGTTGTTTCCGCGACGCCGTTACAGCAGTTTTCCATTGAGAACTACCAGTGGCTTGGGGGTGATACATTATTGCTGACGGGCCTTTCCACCCCGGATTTTTCCCATGTAAAATATGTATTGCTCAATGCAGTCAACATGAAAAAGCTGGCTGAAGGAAACATGCAGATCCCAGCGCCATCCGGTAGGTTTGACAGCATGTCAATAGGGTTTGTAAAACCACAGAACGATAAACTGCTGGTAGGCTATACTTATCACCAGCAGTTAAGTACATCAGATTATACAACAAGTGATACAACCTATATTTCGGAGCTCAGTTTCCCATCGATGAAATTGTCTGGTTCAACAAAGGATATCCGTTCTACTTATCCGGGAGGCATTAATACCGTCCAGTCTTCTTCGTTTACTGATGAACAGCAGAATTACTATTTCATGGATTGCCCGGGACTGGCTTTGGGCAACAGACCTGAACTGCCGACTTCTATCATGAGAATCAGGGCAGGAGAAAAAAAGGCTGATCCCGATTATTTCCTCAACTTTTCTGCAGCGGCAGGCAACCACGCATATGGCATGTGGTATCTTGGAAACCACAAAGCTATTGTCAGGGCCGAAAGGAAAGATCTCTTCAAAGGACTCGGTGACCATTATAGTACTCCGCATTTCGAATTTTATATTACCGACCTGCAGACTTCTGTGATTAAAAAGCTCGATTTGCCTCTGGATAAGGGTACACGCAGGGAATGTGTGCTGATCAATAAGGATGTGGCTTATATCTCGGTAAATTCTCCGGAGGAAGGCAACTTCATATGGATTTTAGACATCAGAACAGGCTCCCTGAAAAAGGGCCTTCAATTGGCTGGAAATACTGATTTTATACTGAGAATAGACAAACTCAGGTAATTCTTGATTTATTTTCCGTTGTTACCTTCGGGAATTGTATGGTTATGCTACTTACTGGTATAACGGTACAATTCAAAACAAATGTCATACGGGAAAACTCTACTATTTATTTTATTCAGCGCGCTGTCAAGCGCCAATGCTCAAACCAATTCGGGTATTTCGGGATACGTTAAAGACGGATCTGAGGTTATATCAGGTGCTTCAATTGTATTAAAAGGCACAAAGACAGGCACAACATCTAACGCAGAGGGGTATTACGAACTGACTGATGTTATGCCCGGCAATTACGCCCTGATTGTCTCCTACCTTGGTTATTTTTCAGAAACGAAGTCTATATCGCTGAAAAAGGGTCAGAAGCTGAATCTGACTTTTTCTTTGAAAAAAGACCTGCAACAGCTGCATAATGTTAACATCAGCGGAAAAACCAAGACTCAGGATCTGAAGGAATCTGGTTTCGCTGTAAATGCCATCGACACCAAAAAGTTTGCGAATACCACAGCCGACCTCAATCAAATCCTGAACCGGAGTACCGGTGTCAGGATCCGCGAGCAGGGCGGACTGGGTTCTGACTTTAAATTCTCGATCAACGGTCTATCGGGCAAACAGGTCAAATTTTTCATTGACGGGATTCCAATGGAAGTAATGGGTGGAGCTATGTCACTGAATAACATTCCTGTAAACCTCGCTGACCGGCTGGAAGTATATAAAGGCGTAGTGCCGGTTACACTGGGTGCTGATGCCATGGGTGGAGCGGTAAACGTGGTTACCAGTCAAAAAGTGAGCAACTACATTGATCTGAGCCATAGTTATGGTTCTTTCAACACCAACAGGTCTGCACTGACTAGTCAGTTTACCGACAAGAAAACAGGCATTATTGTGAAAGCCAGTGGTTTCCTGAACTCATCGGACAATAATTATAAAATGAAAGGTGTGGATGTCATCACCGGAGGTACCAGAGAAGGGAATTACATTTCTGATTTAAACGGTGCTGAATATGTGACTACGAACTCCAGACGTTTCCACGACAATTATTTTTCTGCGCTTGGTCAGCTGGAAGCGGGCATCACGAACAAAAGCTGGGCAGATGTCCTGTTCATCGGTGCGGGCTACAATGAAGTGCATCAGGATTTGCAAACCGGTTTTGATCAGAAAACAGTTTATGGCAATGTGAGCCGAACCAGCTATGCCAAGAGTGCTACCCTCCGCTATAAAAAGGACAATCTTTTTACCGAGGGACTGAGCCTCAGTGCATTTGCTTCACGTTCTCAAGACAACTACAGAACTACAGATACGCTTTTTGGTAAATATAACTGGGGCGGTACCTGGAATGAAAGTGGCTATACTGAAATGGGTAATGGCATAAAAACGATAGGGGTCATCAAAAGACCAAGAACTTACGCGATGGCCAATATGAGTTATGTGATCAATCCAAACCATTCCCTGAATCTCAATTATACCCTGGATCATCTGAAAAATAAAAACTACAATGCGCTACAGGTAGAAAGCGACAGCCTTCCTGGAAAAATCAATAAGCAGATTGTGGGTCTGGCGTATCAACAGGATTTGCTGGAAGGTAAACTGGTGAACACCATCTTTGCCAAATATTATAATCTAGGGCTGGACAGGGCTAAATACATCAATCGTGTGCTGACCGCGCAGGACACCACTGCAAGCAATCTGGGATATGGAATCGCGACCAGGTACAGGCTCCCTATGGGATTCGGCATCAAGGCATCTTATGAGCATGCGTACCGCTTACAGGAGGCCGAAGAAATGTTTGGTGACGGTCTGAACCTTCAGGGCAATCCGGATCTGAAGCCTGAAAGCAGTGACAATATTAATGTAGGTGCCTTTTACAGTTTCAATGTGAATAAGAACTCCTTCTTCATTGAAGCGTCCGGTTTTTACCGCAATGCAAAGGACTTCATATTCCCGGTACCAGACCTGCGTTCAAATGTCCTCAAAAATGAAAATCAGTCAAGTGTCCGCATAACCGGTTTTGAGTCAGAGCTTAGGTACAGCTATGATCAGCTGCTTTCGGTTACTTTGAACATGACTTATCAAAATGCGGTCAATACGACCAAATCCGGGCAGACGGAGTCTTATTATGTAGAGGGAACTTACCTGAACAAAATCCCAAATCAGCCCTGGTTATTTGGAAATGCTGACTTTACCATCGGCAAGGACAACTTACTTGGAAAGGATACACGTCTACAGTTCAACTGGTTTACGCAATACATCAACTGGTTTTACCTGACCTGGGAAAGTAAAGGAAATCCCAATGGAAAATCTGACATCCCTACCCAGTTCATCCACAATGCTTCCCTCAGTTATTCGATGAACAAAGGGCGGTACAACATTTCAGCAGAATGCAGGAACCTGACAGATCATTTGGCTTATGACAATTTTAAACTTCAAAAGCCCGGGAGAGCATTCTCTGTTAAATTCAGATACTTCATTCAATAATTAACCAGAAAATTAAATACAAAATATACAAGATGAAAAGACGATTTAATTTAACCACCAGCATATTGATGATTGCCTTCGTGCTCTTGTTCATTAGCGGGTGCGAAAAAAGAAACCCCGGCAACGTAGAAGAGGGTACCAAATACTCAGCCGTTCTTTGTGTGGGCAGCTGGCCAAATACAGCATATTACATTTCAAGTATTCCATCTCTTACCAGCGGTACCATCAGCCTGAAAGGCAATGGTGCGGAAATGACCGGAAAAGTATATGCCCAGGATGTGATCCAGAGGGATGGCTTTTATTACCATGCCAATGCCGGAAGTGGACGTCTGGGAAAATACCATGTAGAAAATGGCGTTCTGCTGATCGACAAGGAAATTCCTTTTTCTTATCTGAACTGGAGTTCCTATACCTGGGTAGACGATAATACGCTGGTCATTTTTGGGGAGGGTAAAGGTGAAGCGAGATATGCGATCATCAAAGTAGATAAAATGACCATCAATACGGGAAAACTCAACCTGAACACTATTGCCGATGGTTTCGGTGCCTATAATATCGGCTTTGCGGAATACCGCTCCAATAAATTATTTTTAGCATATACCTTCACTTCAACAGACTGGACGCAATACCCCAACATGCCGGTTTATGCAAAATCATTTGTCGCGGTAATTGATTACGCGACTATGGCTGTAGAGAAATCTTTGGAAGAAACCCGCTCAACGGGCCTTGGCGGTCCTAATGTATATGCTCCATCCTCTTTTGTTGATGAGAACAACGACCTTTATTTCATCAGTGATCCGGTAAATATTTATGATTTCAAGCGGCCATCAGCCATGTACAGGATCAAATCGGGAGCAACCGAGATTGACCCTACCTACTACTTTAATTTCTCTGCTGCATCAAACAATGAAATGGCCCCGGCAATGTGGTACATCGGCAATGGAAAAGCGATCATACGTTCACGTATAGCTGGAACATCGATAGATACAGACCATTATTTCTGCGTAATCGATGCCAGAAACGGAACCTTTATCAAAAAACTGGCTCTCCCGGCAGATAAAGGAGAGCGTATGGTAAATGGAGTGATCGTGGAGGATGGTAAGGCCTTTATCGCTGTAAATGCAGCCGACAGGGATTACATATGGGAGTATGATCCTGCTACTGACAAGTTGACCAGGGGTGTTGAATTTGTAGGTGGCATAGATTATATCCTCCGCATAGAAAAACTGAAGTAATAAGAATACATATAGACTGATTAGATGAGTTTCAAAAAAATTAATGCCTGGTTTCACTTATGGATCGGAATTGTCTCCGGAATAGGGGTTGTTATTCTGGGTATTACCGGGTGTATCCTGGTATTTGAGCACGAAATCAAAAGTCTGAGTTCATCCTGGCTTCATGCCGAAAACAGTACCGGAGGCAAGATCCTTCCACCTTCGGTACTTTATAAATCTGTAGAAAAATCATTTCCGGGACGGGAGATCGAATCGGTATGGTATAAGGGGGAAAACAGAACGGCACATTTTAGGATCCATGAAATGGATTCTACCATATTTGTCAATCCTTATACAGCCAAAGTGGTGGCGGCGGCCCCTACGGACGACCTGTTTCAGTTTGTAAAAGACGGGCATTATTACTTTTGGTTTCCCCGGGAGGTCGGTCATGCGGTAACGGGATGGACTACACTGATCTTCTTTCTGATCACCATCAGCGGACTGATCTTATGGTGGCCCAAAAGGTGGACGAAGAAAACCAGGGAACAGAGTTTTACAATCAGGTGGAAGACAAAATTCAAACGCCTCAACTACGACCTGCACAATGTACTCGGATTTTATTCATTGCTGCTCGCAGTGCTCATTGCTGCGACGGCATTGATGATGAGTTTTGCCTGGTTCAACAATGGCGTAAACTGGCTGGCGGGTGCCGGACCAGAAAAGCCGCGTATCAGGGCTCTTTCGGACACTACTGCAAATATCAAAACTAACCTGTTGGTACAGATGGACAAGGCATACTATAAAGGGGTATATGAACTGGCTGAACACAATCCGAAGGAAGTGATTGTAACCTGGCCTGAAAAGCCCTCGGATCCATTTTATGTCTGTACAGACATGTACAGGGGAACCTGGAGAGATGTATACCTGGACCAGTATACACTGGAAGTGCTTCATGGGTCTGAAAACCGGCTCCGCGATGAAAATGTCGCAGAATGGATCAACCGCTCAAATTACGGCCTGCATGTGGGCGACTTTGCCGGCATGTATACAAAAATCCCCTACTTCCTGGCCAGCCTGATCTGCGCAAGCCTGCCCATTACCGGATTCTACATCTGGTGGGGCAAGAAGCGAAAGGCCTGGCGAAAAGCCAAAAAACAGACAGCAATTCTTTTACCTTCTTAACCTGTTCCTATGAATATATGTCCTTTCCTGGCGGATCAAAAATCTGCCAACTTGCGGCTCATGCCTGGTTTTATCCTATTCTTTGTATTATTTTTTGCCAGCAGCATGGCTGTTGCCCAGGATCCGGGTAAGATCACCGGCAAGGCCATTGATACGGCCGGCACACCACTGGAATATATCAGTATCGCCTTGCTGCACGAAGACGGAAAAGTAATCAAAGGTGTATTGAGCGATTCGGCCGGAAGGTTTTCACTGGCCACTGTACCTTATGGTAAATATTCCCTTAAAATCAGCGGAGTCGGCTACCAGCCCCTGACTACATCGGTCTTTGCAGTCAGCACAGAACAGCAAAAAATCGATCTGGGCCTGCTTAAGTTGAAAGAAGACAGCAAAATACTGACTGCAGTTATGGTTACCGCGCAGAAGAAACTGATTGATCAGGGTATAGACCGGACCGTGATCAATGTGGAAAACAGTATTCTTGCAGAAGGCAACACTGCACTGGAACTGCTCGAACGTGCTCCCGGCGTGAAAGTAGATGAGGAAGGTCAGATTTCGCTGAAGGGACGTCCTGGAGTCATGGTGATGATCAACGGCAAGCAGACTTACCTTTCGCCAAAGGAACTTACCATGCTATTGAAAGGGACGAATTCGACATCGATCTCTAAAATCGAGATCATGAGCAACCCATCTGCCAAATTTGATGCTGCAGGCAACGGCGGGATCATCAATATACAGATGAAAAAAAATACGGCAACGGGTTTGAATGGAACTGCGTCTGTTAATGGAGGTGCCGGAAGAAATGCGCGCTACGGCGGCGGATTTAGCGTGAATTACCGCAGTAGCAAGGTCAATACCTATGGCAGCTACGATTACGGGTACCGTGGTGAAACTGAATACCTTGATTTTATAAGAAGATTTTACGACGCCGGGAACTTGAACCGCATCCCGGATAGAATCTCTTATCAGCACACGAGCACGAATGAACCACTCCACACGCACAATTTTCGTGTGGGCCTGGATTACGAAATTGATGCAGTGAATTCAATAGGAATTCTGGTAAATGGTAATGCGGGTAAATACACCCATGACAGTAAGACAGGTAATCGCCTGGCTGATGCGATGGGAAAAACACTCAGTAATATGGGGACTACCAATTATGATCAGCAGAGCTGGAAAAATCTTACCTATAACCTGAATTTCCTTCATAAATTTGAAAAGGAAGGCCGTGAACTTACAGCTGACGCAGATTTTGCTGGCAACGAATTTACCTCAAAGCTGAATCTGACCACGGTAACGGATCAGCTCGCTGCCGGACAGGCGGCTAATAATTTTGTCCGAAAGGGCTATGTTCCTGCAGTTACTGATGTATACGTTGCAAAAATAGATTATACTGACCCCCTTAATAAAACGACAAAACTGGAGAGCGGAGTGAAAAGCAGTTTTATCCGGTCGGATAATAACCTGAGGTATGACCTGCTGGAAAATGGGGCCTGGATATATGACGGCAACGGAAGCAATCATTTTAAGTATAAGGAGCAGATTCACGCGGCCTATCTTAACCTGAACAAAGATTTCGGTTTTTTTAGCCTGCAGGCTGGCCTGCGGGTTGAACACACGCAGACCGAGGGCCACCAGATTACTGCTGATTCACTGATTAAAAGAAATTATACGCAATTGTTCCCAAGCATTTTCCTCAATAAGCCTTTCGGGAATGACCATCAGCTGCAGCTGGCCTACAGCCGAAGGATAGAACGCCCCGACTATGGTGACCTGAATCCCTTCCGGGTATTCAGGGATCCCCTGCTCTTCTACCAGGGAAACCCGTTTCTGCAACCTGAGCTCATCAATACGTTTCAACTGAGCCACAGCTTTAAAAGTAATTATACCACTTCGATCAGTTACAACCGAACCAGCAATGTGATGACCTGGGTTAACGGGCAGATTGACTCGCTGAATACTACTTTTGAAAGCCCGCAAAACCTGAATAGCCTGATCAATTATGGCATCAGCTTTACTGCTTCTACATCTTTATTTAACTGGTGGTCTGGTAGTCACTTTGCAAATGTTTTCAGAAATGAATATAAGGGCGGCAGCCAGGCAGAAGCATTTAATACCAGTGCAACCAGCTTTAGTTTCAACACACAAAACTCTTTTAAAGCGGGCAAAGGGTACACTACGGAGCTCAATGCTTTATATAATGGTGGTTCTGTTTATGGCATATCAAGATATAAGGGAAATTATATGATCTCGGGTGGTGTTCGGAAGGATATACTTAAGGGCAAAGGAAACATTAAGCTTCTGATCAATGACCTGTTTCAGAGCAGGCAATTCAGAGAACGTGTACAGTATCAGAACATCGACATGAATACCCACATCATGCTTGACAGCCGCAGGGCGATCCTCTCCTTTTCTTATCGCTTCGGAAATCAGAACATCGTTAATGAGCGGAAAACGGGAAGCGAAGATATCCAGAACAGGGTTAAAGGTGGTGGTTAGCTATCGGGGTATCCTGCTTGCCTCGGTAGAGGTCTGGGCTGTAGTTTATCAGCGAGATCTGAAAAGGAAATTGAAATTTTATATACAAGCAGTACTTATATTTCTGAATTAAGAGATGCTGATATTATTGTACTGGGTTCTCCAATGTACAACTGGTCGATCCCGAGTACGCTTAAAGCCTATATTGATCAGATCCTTAGAGTTAATGAGACTTTTAGGATTAACCCGGGAAATGTACAGAATCCTTATATGGGTATGCTGAAAAATAAAACATTGGTTCTTTTGCTTTCGAGAGGCGACCAGGGATATGAGAAAGGAGAATACAATGAACATATGGACTTCCAGAGCACTTATCTGAAGACAGTATTTAGTATCATAGGGGTTAGTGATATTCATATCATCGCAACCAGCGGGAAATCTTCGGGCGCTGAGGAATTTAAAAAATCTACAGATACATCACATCAAAAGATAAGAGACCTAATCGAGGTGGGATTAGCTTCCTTACGGCGTATGTAAAACCTTTTTCAGAATCCCGAGCGCCTCTACCATTTCATTTTCATCAAGTGAAGCAAAACCCATTCTCAGTGCATTCGGAAAAAAAACTTCGTTCTTATAGAAATTTCCATTGCCAATATAAATTCCTTTTTTTGATGCATCTTCAGACATTTTGATCAGATCGATCTTCTTGTCAAAACTCGACCAAACAGCTAATCCTCCTTCAGGAACCCTGAATGCTATCTCATCCTTAAAGTCTGATCTGAGGATCTGACAAAACAGGTTTCTGCGTTGCTTATAAATTTTTAGTGACTTGCGAAAATGTCTTTCAATCTCTCCATTGTCAAACAGCACAGCAAACGCGTCTTCGAGCAATGTGTCTCCCTGTCTGTCTATCAGCTGTCTTAATGAAGCTGCGGCTTCAATAAATGCCGGAGGTCCCGTCATAAAACCAATACGTAAGGCCGGGGCAAAAGTCTTCGAAATCGAACCAATATAAATCACATTATGGTTGTGATCTATGCTTGCCAATGGCAGGTATGGTTTATTATCGTAGTGAAAATCGAAATCATAGTCGTCTTCGATTATTGCAAAGTGGTATTCTTTAGCGAGAGCCAGCAGTTTTAACCTTCGCTCCATGCTCAGGGTTACGGTTGTTGGAAAATGATGATGCGGTATAATGTATACCGCTTTTATTTTCTTGTTTTGTAAAACTTCCTCCAGGTAACCGACATCCATTCCATGGTGGTCAACAGGGATACGCAGCAGGTTTCCACCGGCATACCTGAAAGTATCATCTGCATAACAATAGTTTGAAATGCCGACTGCTATAAAATCTGAAGGATGGAGCAGCAGTTGTGCGGCCAAATAAATGCCCATCTGGCTACCTTTTGTAATGAGTATATTTTCTGGAGGGACAGCTAAACCTCTGGTATTGGAAAGATAGTTACCAATAGCGAGGCGAAGATGCGAAGACCCTTTGGAACTGCCATATTTCAGAAAGTTTTTCCCGTAAAATTTCCTGGACAGGCTTCTGTATTCACGCATAAGCTGATCAACCGGCGCAAGGCGTACATCCGGAAAGCCGTCATCGATAGCAAGAGCAGTTTTCTGGAAGTTTTCGCTGGGCATGACAGTTTCAAAGCTATTGATCCAGATAAAGGCTTCCTGATTATTGTTGTTTTTGCTGGCTTCAGGCATTCTGGTTTTAGAAAGTACGGGCAAACTGGAAAGTACAAACACCCCTCTGCGTTCAATAGATTCGGCCCAACCCTGACTGATCAGTTCTTCGTATGCCAGTTTTACGGTATTTCTATTAATTCCAATAAGTTCTGCAAGTATACGGGAGCTGGGCAATATATCAGACGGCTTTAATGTGCCGTTCGTAATCAGCGATATAAAACTATTGCATACTTGGATATACAGGCTTACAGAAGCGTTTCGATCAACCTGGATTAATGATTTGTAGGGTAACATCTGGGCTGCTGTTTTTATGTGAATTGGTATACAAATTTAACCCAACATCCTTATACTTTTACATAAAATAATAGAAATGAGAAACAGCGTAATCAAAGGAAGTATTTTAGTCGGGCTGGGCGCCTCCAGTTACGGGATGCTGGCAACCTTTGTAAAAATGGCATATCAGGAAGGGTTCAGTACTGCAGAAGTAACGATTTCGCAGTTCAGTCTTGGTTTTCTGGGGCTCTTTATTTTAACGCTGTTCCGTAAGCATGAATCGGTGCCAAAAAATAAGGCATCTGGCATTAAAGGCATAACCAGGTTAATATTTGCGGGGACAGCTATGGGATTAACCAGTATTTCCTATTATATGGCCGTCCAGTACATTCCGGTAAGTGTTGGAATTGTACTGTTAATGCAAACCGTATGGATGGGCGTTATTCTGGAGATGATCTTGTTTAAAAAAATACCGGGATTACGTAAGATCACTTCAATTTTTATAATTCTGGCGGGGACAATTTTAGCTACGAATCTGCTTAAACAATCCATTAGTATCAACTGGACCGGATTTGGCTGGGGAATGATGGCAGCGCTTTCCTATACGGCATCAATATACGCATCAAACAATATTGAAGTTCATTTTCCCCCTTTAAAGAGAAGCCTTTTTATGATTCTTGGTGGGTTGATCGTCATTTCCCTTATTTTTCATTCAGCTTTGAACCGGGAGTTTTCATATGAAATATTTCTGCGCTGGGGTCTTATTCTTTCTATATTCGGTACGATCCTTCCTCCTTTATTATTCAATAAAGGAATGCCATTAACCGGAATGGGGCTGGGCTCCATTATTGCATCTGTAGAAATACCTGTGTCTATATTAACGGCAAACATACTGATAGGGGAACCTGTAAACTTTCTTCAGTGGGCGGGTGTTGCCATTATTCTGTTTGCGGTAGTTTTAATGAATGTAGGGAAAACGGGTAATCCAGATCCTCAGAAAGAGAATCTGGATTATAATTCCACAGAATCCTAAGCTGGAATCAGGTTCGTAGTAATTCCGATTCTGTTCCAGACATTAATGGTAATGATCGCCAGGATTACCTGTGCCAGGTAGCTCTCTTCGAGCACCTTCGCGGCTTGTTCATATGTTTCGTCTGTTACATGATTACTAATTAGCGTAACTTCCTCTGTCAGGGCCAATATTACCCTTTCTTCTTCCGAAAAAAACGGAGTGTCACGCCAGGCGTTCAGGGCATAGATGCGTTGTTCTGTTTCACCGGCTTTGCGGGCATCTTTAGTGTGCATATTGATGCAAAAGGCACATCCATTTATTTGTGAAGATCTGATTTTAATCAGGTCCTTATGTTTTCTTGTGAGTAACGTGCTTTCAATAAATTTTTCCAGTCCAAGAACAGCTCTGTATCCTGCCGGCTCTACCTTTTCAAGGTTAATTCGTGTTTTCATTTTTAAAGATTTAAAAGATTTCTATTTGAACTTTTGCATAGCTTTTGCATCATCCATATTATTTACTTCCCGTAAAATTAGGGCAACGAAATCGATGCTTTACATACCAGCAATAAAATAAGGCATAGTCCAGTGGGACCAAGACGCAATTGAGATGAATTGGCGAAAAGTTGATACAGTAAAAGAGATCTGCTAAATTTTAATTACTCATTTTTACCACGTTTTACTCGTTTCTAACCAAACACCTATTAAGCACACACACAAACTATGAACAAAATCAACACATTAAAATTCCTGGCCCTAATAGTCTGCGTTTTTGCAACCGGCTTGCTTAGCGCACAGGACAGAAAGGCGCCATCTTATCCGCTGATTACACACAATACTTATTTTAGCATCTGGTCTAACACAGATAAATTAAATGAATCTACAACTACGCACTGGACCGGCGCTGATCAGGGCCTTTTAGGTTTGATTAATGTTGATGGAAATATATATCGTTTTTTAGGAAAAGAAGAACCAAGCTATAAAACGATCCTGCATACATCTGATGAAAAAGCGTATTCGGTAAAATACACTGAAACAGTGCCTCAGGGTGATTGGAGCTCGCCTAAATATGCAGCCAAAGATTGGAAAACAGGTGCCGCTCCAATTGGCGATGATGCTAAAAATGTGAAAACGTTTTGGAAATCACATGACATATGGGTAAGAAGATCTTTTAACATTGTCAATCCTGCTGCTATTAATGAACTTCTGCTGAAGTTAAATCATGATGACAACATTGAGCTCTTTGTCAACGGAAAAAAAGTGTACACGAAGGAGGGCTGGACAAATAACTTTCAGTTCATCCCCTTGAACAAAAGTGTTCTTAAGGCAGGTGAAAATGTGATTGCCATTCATTTACTGAACACCGCTGGAGGAAGATACCTGGACTTCGGACTAGTAGATAAGCTAAAGGATAATGCCGGTAAGATCAATGTGGCCAAACAGAATAGTGTGGATATAAATGCTACCCAAACCATTTATAAATTTACATGCGGAAAGGTTGACCTGAAACTTACATTTACCTCCCCCCTTTTAATGAATGATCTGGGATTATTTGCAAGACCTGTTTCCTATATCAGCTATCAGGTACAGGCTAATGACACCAAAACACACCAGGTTAAGGTTTACCTGAGTGCATCATCGAACATTGCTGTTTACAGACCTTCACAAGAGGTAACGGCAAGTAAATACCTGACCTCAAAATTGTCTATTCTAAAAACCGGAACCGTTCAACAACCCGTTTTGCAGAAAGCGAGCGATGATATGCGCATTGACTGGGGCTATTTTTATGTAGCTGCACCTAAAACGAGCAATGTTATCCAATTTATTACGTCGGGTAATGATGCTGTTAATGCTTTCAGAAGCGGCAGTTCCGTTTCTACGGCTAAACAAGGTAAGGTATTGGCGCTAAACACTGTTATTCCCTTCGGTGCTGTAGGTAAATCTCCGGTTGAGAAGTTTCTTGAGTTAGGTTATGATGAAATTTATTCGGTTCAGTATTTCAAAAAGAATTTAAGACCATGGTGGAATACATCGGGGAAGGAAACCATTGAAGGACAGTTGACTGCTGCTGCTACTGAATACAAAGCGGTTATGCAAAAGTGTGATTCCTTTAACCAATCAGTTTATGCGGATGCTTTGCAATCGGGAGGTAAGGAATATGCAGAATTGTGTGTATTAGGCTATCGTCAAAGTATAGCAGCACATACATTGGTCAAAAGCCCTCAGGGAGAAATCTTATGGCTATCTAAAGAAAACAATAGCGGTGGTTTTATCAACACTGTTGATGTGACTTACCCATCTGCACCGTTGTATTTGATTTACAATCCATCATTGTTACAGGGAATGCTGAACGGGATCTTCTATTTTAGTGAAAGCGGGAAATATCCACATCCCTGGGCGGCACATGATTTAGGTACGTATCCATTGGCCAACGGTCAAACTTATGGCGAACCAATGCCTGTTGAAGAATCTGGCAATATGATCATTTTAACCGCAGCCATTGCTAAAGCACAAGGAAATGCAAAATATGCGAAATTACACTGGAAGACACTGACGACATGGGTTGATTATTTGACAAAAGAAGGATTGGATCCAAAAACACAACTATGTACTGATGATTTTGCGGGTCACCTGGCCAGAAATGCAAACTTATCTGTAAAAGCAATTGTAGGCATTGCCTGCTATGCTCAGATGGCGGAAACATTGGGATACAAGGAAGCAGCCAATAAGTATAGGGCTATTGCTGAAAGCATGGTTCCAAAATGGATGGAGATGGCCGATGCGGGAGATCATTATGCATTAACTTTTGACAATAAAAACACCTGGAGCCAAAAATATAACCTGGTTTGGGATAAGGTTTTAGATTTGAATTTGTTCCCCCAAAAAGTTTATGATACAGAAACTAAATACTATCTGACCAAACAGAATAAATACGGAATTCCATTGGACAGCAGAAAGGCATATACTAAAAATGATTGGATTTTATGGACCGCTACATTTGCGCCAACCCAAAAGGAGTTTGATGCACTCGTTCATCCGGTATATAAACATGCCATTGAAACTGAATCAAGAGTACCATTGAACGATTTTTATGATTCAAACACGGGTATTCGTGACAATTTCAAAGCCAGAAGCGTTGTAGGCGGTTTCTATATGAAAATGTTTGCCGATAAGTTAAAATCAAAATAAATATGTTGATGAGTTAATGATTAAAGGCCTTGCATTTTTGTAAGGCCTTTAATTGTTGACCTTGAAGTTCAATGGTCGTTTTAGTACTGTTGTAGCTCGGGCAGTAACATATGCCGGCGATTGATTTAAGAAGCGCATAATAATTAATCCGATTTTGACTGATTAATCCACACATATCTGTTAGTTGTACACTTAGGACACCAATAGATCCTGACCGGAAGAAATCCTAACACATTTTTTAGCAGAAATCCTCTGGGTACCTGGTAATGAAAGTCTGTGTTACACCTTTTACATTTATAGTCTAAATAGCTCATTCTGTCTTTATATTTGGTAGACATAATTCAGAGCAAAATAGTGACCAGAAAATTAACCTATTTTTAGTCCATTATCACCCTTTTAAAAGTATTCAGTCAAATAGACGCAAAACAAGACAATTGTGCTGGTGATTTTGCAGTGCAAATATTAAATAGGTTATCATCTTTCATCCTTATTTATTTTTTTTAAAACAAGATGGGTGACTTTGTTATTAGATTATGGAAATTTTAAATATTTTTATAGACATACCAACGGTATGTAAGATTCCTGCATAAGGGACACGCTTATAATCAAATGAACAAAAATATATGCTTATAATTAATAATTTCGAAGAATATCAATCGCATCTGGGTAAAGAATTAGGTGTTTCTAACTGGCACAAGATTGACCAGCAGCAGATCAATAAGTTTGCCGATGCGACTTTGGATCATCAATGGATCCATGTAGATCAGGAAAGAGCCGAAAGTGAAGGGCCGTTTAAAGCTACAATCGCACATGGCTATTTAACTTTGTCATTAATTCCATATTTATGGAAACAGATTGCGGATGTTCGCAATATTAAAATGGAAATAAACTATGGCATAGAGAATTTCAAATTTGGCCAGGCTGTTTTGGTAAATAATGAAATTCAATTAAAGGCAAAACTCAATTCCATAGCTAATTTGAGAGGGACTACCAAGGTCATTATAGAAGCGACTTTAATTATTAAAGACCAGCCAAAACCTGCTTATACCGGAAATGTAGTATTTCTCTATCATTTTATTTAATTTCTTCGGTGCACACAAATTAACTATGCGTATTCTTCTGTTGAGACGCAGGGTTCTTTGTTAGATTTGCGGGTTTGCTTTCTATAAGGATAATATAACCTTAGAGACCAGCGACTTAAAGCGATCACGGGATTTCTTCGATAATTTGCTGTAGCGTATGCAACGTTACAGTCGTTTAGTTAATAAAAATATATCTATGAAATACATCACTCCGTTCTTGTTTGCCGGAATTCTACTCCTGACCTCATGTGGCACGGGCAAAGAGCGCAAAGATTCCACGAGGATTGGCGCAGATACAGTTGCTACCTCTGCAGAAGTGCTCGATAATAAAGGCCAATTGACTGCAAGAATGGTCATGTCACCAGTGATCCGGTCTCAGGATTCATTGCGGTTACACTTTATGGTATACAACCCCTCTACCAGCAGTCAGCGGTTTTGCAAATGGCATACCCCTTTTGAGCCACCAATGAGTAAATATCTGGATATTAAGGATGAACAGGGAACAGAAGCCGAATATCATGGTATCATGGCCAAGAGAGTGATGCCACCTCCACCTGATAGCTTTCTGGAGCTTAAATCTCGCGACAGTCTGAGCGTTACTGTGGACATCAGCAAAATTTACATTCTTGGGAAGTCGGGGAGATATACAGTTCGCTACAATGCTGAGGGAATCAGCGGGCTTTCTGTCAAAGATTCGATCAGTTTCGTCTACGAAAAATAGACAATAGAATAGCGGAGCGTTCTCATCTATTTTAAGATGGATTCAATAATCCGTAAATTTCACTATCTAAAAATTTCCCGTTAAAGTAATAATCTTCTTTAAAGTAAGCCTCTTTTACAAAGCCATGTTTGATCAGTAATTGTCGTGATGCCTGATTCCCGGGATTTATATTAGCACATATAGAATGCAGACCTAATGTATTAAAACCAAAATCTATAACTGGCCGGAGGGCTTCAGAAATAATACCCTGGCGCCAATGATCGGGGTGAAGCATATACCCTATTTCTGCTCTATGATTTGGCAGATCTGTACGCCAGTAACCTATATTGCCTATCATCTGCTGTGGTTGTATTTTAAAGGTTATAGCCCATATAATATTAGCTCCGTTAACAAAGCCTTCATTTATCTTTTGAATCATTGCTTCAGACTCTTCCAGGTTTTTGTGTTGTACCCGATCAATATATTGCATGACCTGCGCATTGGTTCTAAGTTCATAAAACGATGGAGAATCAGAGCGCAGCATCTGACGTAAAATTAACCTTTCCGTTTCCAGGACGGGTATTTTCGATAGGTTGAAATCTAACATAAGTGTTTAAAAACCGTAAAAATAGATCAATTTTTGATTATCGACAGAATTCTTTTAGTTACAGATCACCTATTAAAATGGAACAATCTTTGCCTAAATTCACGGTATGACATTAATGCAGACTATACTTGAAAATGAACTTATCCTATTGACTCCGATTCGCCAGTCTGATTTTGAAAAACTTTATGAAGTTGCATCCGATCCGCTAATATGGGTGCAACACCCCAGTTGGGACAGGTATAAAAAAGCAGTTTTTCTGGACTTTTTTAATGTGGCAATGGAATCTCAAGGCGGATATGTGATCCGTGAGCAGAAGACAGGTGAAATTATTGGAAGCAGCAGGTATTATGAATACAAT
>Ga0126314_10000388_pt1 | contig 21543 bp, 16 predicted proteins | sample Plot105B_FD_92535 | JGI IMG/M metagenome (GOLD analysis project Ga0126314, IMG submission 92535) | Serpentine soil microbial communities from UC McLaughlin Reserve, CA, USA - Plot105B | ecosystem: Environmental > Terrestrial > Soil > Grasslands | place: USA: UC McLaughlin Reserve, Lake County... | reverse complement strand
TGGCGCGGGCGCCGGCAGGGGCTCCGTGACGGGAAGAGAGGGGGTGGCGGAGGTGTCGGTCATCGTCGTCGCGCTAGTGAACGGTGGGGCCCGGGGCGTCCCTTCCCACACCTGGGCACGACAAGTCAAAGGAGCGCCCGGCCCCTGGGTCCTACCTCGGTCAACAGCGCCCTACAGGGCCCTCCCCTGCCCCGCTGGAAAGCCAACGGCCCGGTCCAGAGGGATGACCCACGATGACGTCCTGACGGTTTCACCACGTTCGCCTCCTCCCTTCGGTCACTTGAGGAGCACGCACCTCATCTTCATCCTCGAGTCCCGGTCTCCGCCCGCGCTGTGTCGCTCGCCGTCATGGTTCGTCCCCCGCGCGAAGACCATCCACTCCCGGAGAGAGCATGAAGACGACGATGCGCGGCCGAGCGGGTTGGCTGCTGGGGCCGATAGCGCTCGGAGTCAGCCTGGCTCACGGCGCTCCGGCGCGGCAACCGACGGACCTTGGCGCGGGTGGCGGAGCAACCCTCTTCCAGAACGTGCGCGTCTTCGATGGTCGGGGAGGCGCGCTCTCCGGCCCCAGGAACGTCCTGGTGCGCGGCAACCGGATCGACCGAATCTCCCCGGAGCCGATACCGACGGAGCGCGGCGGGAACATGGTCGTGGTGGATGGCGGCGGCCGCACGCTGATGCCCGGCCTCATCGACGCACACTGGCACGCCCTGTTGGTACGGCCCTCCACCGCGCTGCTGCTGCAAGCCGAAGTCGGCTATCTCAACCTCCTGGCTGGCGCCGAGGCCCAGGCCACCTTGTTGCGCGGGTTCACGACCGTGCGGGACCTGGGCGGCCCTGTCTTCGCCCTCAAGCAAGCCATCGACGACGGGACGGTGGTGGGCCCGCGCATCTACCCTTCCGGCGCGATGATCACGATCACCAGCGGGCATGGGGACTTCCGCTCGTCGTTCGAGGTTCCACGCGTGGTGGGGTCCCCCCAGTCCCGGGGAGAGCAGGTGGGGGCCGCCATGATTGCCGACAGCCCGGATGAGGTGCGCGTTCGAGTCCGCGAGCAGCTGCTCCAGGGGGCCTCTCAAATCAAGCTCACCGCGGGTGGCGGGGTGGCCTCACCGCACAGCCCGTTGGATGCCTCCACCTTCACGGAGTCCGAGCTTCGCGCGGCGGTGGAGGCGGCGGAGAACTGGGGCACGTACGTGACAGTGCACGCCTACACCTCTGCGTCCATCCGGCGCGCCATCTCCGCTGGCGTCAAGTGCGTCGAGCACGGCCACCTGATGGACGATTCGACCGCCCAGCTCATCGCGACGAAGGGGATATGGCTGAGCACGCAGCCGTTCCCCGACGAGATGGCTGATGCGTTCCCGAAGGGCTCCGTCGAGCACACCAAGGCGCTCCAGGTGTTCGCCGGCACGGACAAGACCTATGCCCTGGCGAAGAAGCACAAGGTGAAGCTCGCCTTCGGGACGGACATCTTGTTCTCCTCCGCGCTCGCGCAGCGTCAAGGAGAGCTGCTGGCCAGCCTGGTCCGTTGGTTCAAGCCCGCCGAAGTGCTCGCGATGGCAACGAGCACCAACGCCGAGTTGATGGCGTTGTCCGGCCCGCGCAACCCGTACCCGGGCAAGCTGGGCGTCGTCGAAGAGGGGGCACTCGCGGACCTGCTTCTCGTCGACGGAGACCCGCTTGCCGACATCAAGCTGCTCGCGAACCCCGAGAAGAACCTCCTCGTCATCATGAAGGACGGGAAGATCTACAAGAACTCGCTTCGTTGAGCTCCACCGGCGCCTCCACCCCTGCCCCGCTGGAAAGCCAACGGCCCGGGCCAGCCCCTCGCGGGTGCCGACACCGGGCCGTCAGTCTGGAGCCCCAGTGGGGGCCCTGCCGCCTTACTTCTTGGCGGTGTAGTCGTACGGCTGCACTTCCGTCTCGCGGAAGAAGTACGCGATCTCGTTCTTCGCGTTCTCCAGGCTGTCGGAGCCGTGCACCGTGTTCTGGTCGATGCTGGTGGCGAAGTCCTTGCGGATGGTGCCCTCGGCCGCCTGCGCGGGGTTGGTGGCGCCCATGATGTCGCGGTTGCCCAGGACGGCGTTCTCGCCCTCCAGCACCATCAGGACGACGGGGCCGGAGATCATGAACTGCACCAGGTCCTTGAAGAAGGGCCGGGCCTTGTGGACCGCGTAGAAGCCCTCGGCCTCCTTCTGGGAGAGCTGCTGGAGCCGGATGGCGACCGGCTTCAGACCCTTCTCCTCGAAGCGGCTGATGATCTTCCCGATGACGCCCTTCTGCAGACCGTCCGGCTTGATGATGGAAAGCGTACGCTCGATGGCCATTTTGACTGGCTCCTTGTTCCCTTGAGGGGTGTTAGCGCTTCTGGGGGCCGCGCTTCACGGCCGCCTGGAGGGTGGTGCCCAGTTCGGCGGGGCTGGCGGCCATCAGGATTCCCGCGGCCTCCATCGCCTTGATCTTCTCCGTCGCAGTGCCCTTGCCGCCGGAGATGATGGCGCCGGCGTGGCCCATGCGCTTGCCCGGGGGCGCCGACTGGCCGGCGATGAACCCGGCGATGGGCTTGGTGAACTCGCGAGCGACGTACTCCGCGCCCAGCTCCTCGGCGCTGCCGCCGATCTCACCAATCATGATCACCGCGTCCGTGTCCGGATCCGCGTTGAACAGCTTCAGCACGTCCACGAAGTCCGTGCCGTTGACCGGGTCTCCGCCGATGCCCACGGCCGTCGACTGGCCCAGGCCCAGCTGCGTGAGCTGGTGCACGGCCTCGTACGTCAACGTGCCGGAGCGCGACACCACGCCGATGCGGCCCGCCTTGTGGATGTGGCCCGGCATGATGCCGATCTTGCACTTGGCGCCGGGGGTGATGACGCCCGGGCAGTTCGGACCGATGAGGCGCACGCCCGGCTTGCCCTGCAGGTAGCGCTTGGCGCGCACCATGTCGAGGACCGGGATGCCCTCCGTGATCGTGATGATGAGGGACACGCCCGCGTCAGCGGCCTCCATGATGGAGTCCGCGGCGAACGGGGGCGGGACGAAGAGGACGGACGTGTTCGCGCCCGTCTGCTTCACGGCGTCGGCGACCGTGTTGAACACGGGAACCTTGCCCTCGAAGGTGGTGCCGCCCTTGCCCGGCGTGACACCGCCAACGAGCTTCGTGCCGTACTCCAACATCTGCTTCGAGTGGAACGAGCCCGCCGAGCCGGTGATGCCCTGGCAGAGGACCTTCGTGTTTTCGTTGACGAGGATGCTCATGGCGCTCCTTCAAAAAAGTGTGGGCGATGAAGCGCGCGGACTACTTCAGCGCGGCGACGGCCTTCTCGGCCGCCTGACGCAGGTTGTCCGCCGGGGTGATGGCGAGGCCAGAGTTGCGCAGCAGTTCCTTGCCCTGCTCCACGTTGGTGCCTTCCAGGCGAACGATGAGGGGGACCTTGAGCTGCACTTCCTTGGCCGCGGCGATGATGCCGTCCGCGATGACATCGCACTTCATGATGCCGCCGAAGATGTTGACCAGCACCGCCTTCACCGCGGGGTCGGCCAGGATGAGCTTGAAGGCCGCCGTCACCTTCTCCTTGCTCGCGCCGCCGCCCACGTCCAGGAAGTTGGCCGGAGAGCCGCCCACCAGCTTGATGGTGTCCATGGTGGCCATGGCCAGGCCGGCGCCGTTCACCATGCAGCCGATGTTGCCCTCGAGCGCGATGTACGCCAGGTCCCACTCCTTGGCCTGCGTCTCGCGCGCGTCCTCTTCCGCCAGGTCCCGGTAGTTCAGCAGGTCCTTGTGACGGTAGAGGGCGTTCTCGTCGAACGTCACCTTCGCGTCCAGCGCCACCACGCCGCCATCCTTCAGGATGACCAGCGGGTTGATCTCCACCAGGGACGCATCCGTCTCGATGAACATCTTGTAGAGCGCGGTGCAGAACTGGGCGAACTTGTTCACCGTGGGGCCCGTCAGGCCCAGCCCGAAGGCCAGGTTGCGGCCCTGGAAGTCCAGGAAGCCCACCGCCGGGTCCACCGTCTCGCGGAGGATCTTCTCGGGGTGCTTCTCCGCCACTTCTTCAATCTCCACGCCGCCCTCGCGGGACGCCATGAAGGTGACGCGGCTGGTGACGCGGTCCAGCGTCACGCCCAGGTACAGCTCCTGGCCAATGGCCAGACCTTCTTCGATGTAGACCTTGTGGACCTTGGTGCCTTCCGGCCCGGTCTGGATGGTCTTCAGCATCATGCCAAGCATCTGCTTGGCGAGTTCCTTCGCCTCGGCGGGGCTCTTGGCCAGCTTCACGCCGCCGCCCTTGCCGCGGCCACCCGCGTGGATCTGGGCCTTCACCACGACGACGGGCGTGCCCAGCTCCTTCGCCGCGGCCTCCGCTTCATTCGGCGAGAGGGCGAGAATTCCCTTCGGCGTGGGCACACCGTACTTCCGGAAGATTTCCTTGCCCTGGTACTCGTGGATCTTCATCGAGGCTCCATGTGGAGACGAGGGGGACGACCCCTTACAGGCGTCAGCGCGTGGCCCTCATTGCGCAGAAACCGACGGATGGCAAGACCGTTTGACCCGGCACACACCGCGGTGCGGCAGCCTGTGGACAGCTGATAACCAGGAATGTCCGCGTGGATGAGGCCGCCTTCACCGCGCCCGGGCGACGGGGCGACCGCTCGAACGGCGACGGCCCCATGCGGTGTCCCTGAGGACACGCGCACGAGGCCGCTCGCACGTCACGGAAGTGACGGACGTGTCACCCCGGACCGCTGTGGCCCTTCTTCTCCTCTTCCTGCGAGAAGAGGTCCTTGATGACCAGCTTGGTCACCTGACGGTTCATCATCGCGATGGAGGTGGTGAGCGGAATCTCCTTCGGGCAGACCTTCACGCAGTTCTGCGCCTTGCCGCAGTCCTGCACGCCGCCGGGCCCCATGAGCGCGCGCACGCGCTCCTCGGAGTTCAGCTTGCCCGTGGGGTTCATGTTGAACAGGCGGGCCTGGCTGATGGCCGCGGCGCCCACGAAGTCGTTGTCCAAAGTGACTTGCGGGCACGCCTCCAGGCAGCTGCCACACGTGATGCACGTGGAGAGCACGTACATCGTGGACTGGTCCACCGGCGACTGGCGCGGGCCCGGCCCCAGGTTGTGGGTGCCGTCCGTGGGAATCCAGCCCTTCACCTTCTTGAGCGCCTCGAACATCCGGCTGCGGTCCACGGCCAGGTCCCGGACCACGGGGAACTTGCTCATGGGCTCAAGCGTGATCGGCTGCTCCAGCTTGTCGATGAGCGCCGAGCACGCCATGCGCACCCGTCCGTTGATGTTGATGGCGCAGCTGCCGCAGACCTCCTCGAGGCACGCGGCGTCCCACACCACGGGGGGCACGCGCTTGCCCTCCACGGTGACGGGGTTGCGCTGGATCTCCATCAGGCACGAGATGACGTTGGCGCCCTTGCGATAGGGGACCTTGAACTCCTCATAGCGGCCCGGCTGGTCCGGAGCGTCCTGCCGCCAGATGCGGAAGGAGATGGATTGGGTGCTGACGGCGCCTGCCTGTGCGGTGTCCATGTGGCTCGACCCTTCACTTCCAAGTCAGTTGCGGGGACCCGCGCTCTCGCACGGGCCCACCCAGAAAGTTTCCCGGTGACTCACGCGTACCAGCGCGGCTCGGGCTTCAACACCGGCGTCGGGACGTCCTCGTAGGAGATGTTCGGCCCTTCTTCCGCGTACTTCGCGATGGTCGTCTTCGCCCACTTGTCGTGGCGCGCCTGCCACAGCGCCATCCACGACGGGTCGTCGTTGGGGTCCTTCGTCTTCGGCTCGGGCAGCGAGAAGTCCGGCTTGTAGTGCGCGCCACGGCTCTCGTCGCGCAAGAGCGCGCTGGTGGCGATGACCTCGCCCAGCTCCAGCATGTTCCAGAGCTGGTTGGTGTACGACAGCGACCGGTTGGACGAATTGCCCGTGTCCAGGACGTTGACGTTCTTCCAGCGGCTCTTCAGCTCGCGGATCTTCTCCACCGTCTTCTTCAGCCGGTCGTTGTAGCGGACGACGGTGCAGTTCTCCGTCATCACGTCGCCCAGCTCCTGGCTCAGGCCGTAGGGGTTCTCCGGGCCGGCCATCTTCTTGATGGTCCCGAACCGGTCCTCCCAGTAGCGCTTCGCGTCCTGGAAGTACTTCTCCGGCATCGCCGCCGCGCTCGTCGTGTTGCTCTTGGCGAACGACGCCATGGCCGGGCCGCCGATCATCCCCGAGTAGATGCAGGAGAGCAGCGAGTTGGCGCCCAGGCGGTTGCCGCCATGGAACGCGTAGTCCGCCTCGCCCGCGGCGTAGAGGCCCGGGATGTTGGTGGACTGGTTCTTCGGGCTGCCCTCCAGCGGCGTCAGCGTCTTCGGGTCCGCCTCGAACTGCACGTACAGGCCGCCCATGGAGTAGTGCATGCCCGGGAAGATGACCATCGGCGTGACGCGCGGGTCGTCTCCCACGAACTTCTCGTAGATCTCCATGACGCCCTTGATCTTGGCGTCCAGCGTCTTGGCCGGGATGTGCGTCACATCCAGGTACACGCCGTCCCTGCCCCCGATGCCCATGCCCAAATCGCGGCAGACGATGAAGATCTCCCGTGTGGCCACATCGCGCGGCACCAGGTTCTTGTACTTGGGGTACTTCTCCTCGAGGAAGTACCAGCGCTCGCTCTCCGGGATGTCCCGGGGCCCGCGCGTGTCGCCCTTCTTCCGGGGCACCCAGACACGGCCACCCTCGCCGCGCACCGACTCGCTCATCAGGCGCAGCTTGTCCTCGCCCGGAATCGACGTCGGATGCACCTGGATGAACTCGCCGTTCGCGTAGATGGCGCCCTCCATGTAGGCGCGACCCGCGGCGGTGCCGGTGTTGATGATGGAGTTGGTGGAGCGACCGAACACGATGCCAGGGCCGCCCGTGGCTAGGCACACGGCCTCCGCCGGGAAGGTGCGGATCTCCATGGTGCGAAGGTCCACGGCCACGCTGCCGATGCAGCGGCCACCCTCGTCCTTCACCGTGCCGAGCCACTCCCAGTACTCGTACTTGGTGACCTTGCCCTCGGCCTCATAGCGGCGGACCTGCTCGTCCAGCGCGTAGAGGAGCTGCTGGCCGGTCGTCGCGCCGGCGAAGGCGGTGCGGTGGTGCAGCGTGCCGCCGAAGCGGCGGAAGTCCAGCAGGCCTTCCGGCGTGCGGTTGAACGTCACGCCCATGCGGTCCAGCAGGTAGATGATGCCGGGGGCCGCGTAGCACATGCCCTTCACGGAGATCTGCTCGGCCAGGAAGTCGCCGCCGCGCAGCGTGTCCTTGACGTGGATCTCCGGACTGTCGCCCTCGCCCTTGGTGTTCACCGCGCCGTTGATGCCGCCCTGGGCGCAAACCGAGTGCGAGCGCTTCACCGGGACGAGCGAGAGCACATCCACCTGGTGGCCCGCCTCCGCGAGCTTGATCGTCGTCATCAGCCCGGCGAGACCGCCGCCCACCACCGTGAACCGCGCTGCTGCTGCCATCATCGTCTCCTTGACTGCCGGGACATCGGACACGCCTGCCGTCAGCCGGCTCGCCGTTTCGGCGCGCCACGCTCCGGACATCCCCGTGCGAGTTCTACAGGCTAGTTAACTTGGCGGAACCGCGCCGCAACGGCGGCGTCGAAAACGATAAGCCCGCGTCATCCGCGGCATCAGGCGCGAAGCCCGCCGACTGCTTCCGGCGGGCTCCACGACTGGAACGGACTACAGCTTGACGGAGTCGACCGTCTTCTTCACCGACTGGAAGGACTTCTCCAGCTCGGCCTTCTCGGCGGCGTTGAGGTCGACGGTGATGACCTTCTCGATGCCGCCCGCGCCGATCTGCACGGGGGTGCCGAAGAAGTAGTCGCTGATGCCGTACTGGCCCTTCAGCAGCGCCGCGCCCGGCAGGATGCGCTTGCGGTCGAAGATGAAGCTCTCCGCCATGGCGATGGAGGAGGCCGCGGGCCCGAAGTAGGCGCTGCCCGTCTTGTACAGGCCGACCAGCTCCGCGCCGCCCTCACGGGTGCGCTTGACGATGGCGTCCAGCTTGTCCTTCGCGATGAGCTCCGTGAGGGGCACGCCGCCCACGGTGCTGTGACGCACCATGGGAACCATGTCGTCGCCGTGGCCGCCGAGCACCAGCGCCTCCACGTCACGGATGGAGCAGCCGAGCGCCTCGGCCACGAAGCACTTGAAGCGGCTGGTGTCCAGCACGCCCGCCATGCCCACCACCATGTTGTCCGGCAGCTCCGCGATCTTGTGGAGCGCGAACACCATCGCGTCCAGCGGGTTCGCCACGTTGATGACGAACGCGCCCGGGGCGTGCTGCTTGATGTTGGCAGCCACGTCCCGCATGATCTTGAGGTTGATCTCGAGCAGGTCCTCGCGGCTCATGCCCGGCTTGCGGGGCATGCCGGCCGTGATGATGATCACGTCCGAGCCAGCGACATCCTTCCAGTCCGTGGTGCCGGTGACGCGACAGTCGTAGCCGTCCACCGCCGCGAGCTGGTTGATGTCCAGCGCCTTGCCCTTGACCAGACCCTCGGCCACGGGGATGTCGTACAGGAACACGTCACCCAGCGACTTCTGCACCGCCAGCAGCGCGAGGTTGCCGCCGATCTGCCCGCCGCCGATGAGGCCAATCTTCTTCTTGCGATTCTGAGCCATGGATTCGCCGTCTCCCATTCCCCGTGAGGGGACTACATGTGCTTGATGATGGCCTGACCGAACTCGGAGCACTTCACCTCGTTCACGCCAGACTGCCCTTCCTGCTTCATCAGGCGGGCGAAGTCGTAGGTCACCGTCTTGGCGGCGATGGCGCGGTCCATGCCCTGGATCATCAGGTCCGCGGCCTCGTGCCAGCCCAGGTGCCGGAACATCATCTCACCGGAGAGGATGACGGAGCCGGGGTTCACCTTGTCCTGGTCCGCGTACTTGGGCGCCGTGCCGTGCGTCGCCTCGAAGACGGCGTGGCCGGTGACGTAGTTGATGTTGCCACCCGGGGCGATGCCGATGCCGCCCACCTGGGCCGCGAGCGCGTCCGACAGGTAGTCGCCGTTGAGGTTCAGCGTGGCGATGACGTCGAACTCGTCCGGACGCGTGAGCACCTGCTGCAGGGTGATGTCCGCGATGGAGTCCTTGATGATGATCTTCCCGGCGGCGACGGCGGCCTTCTGCTCCGCGTTGGCCGCGTCCTCACCCTTGGCGGCCTTCGTCACTTCCCACTGGTCCCAGGAGTAGACCTTGTCACCGAACTCCCGCGCGGCCAGCTCGTAGCCCCACTTGCGGAAGGCGCCCTCGGTGAACTTCATGATGTTGCCCTTGTGGACCAGCGTCACGCTCTTGCGCTTGTGGTCCACCGCGTACTGGATGGCCGCGCGGATGAGCCGGTCGCTGCCCTCATGGGACACCGGCTTCAGGCCGATGCCGACGTCGGTGGGGAAGCGGATCTTCCCGAACTCCTTCGGGAACTCCTGCTTCAGCAGGGCCAGGAACTTGTCCGCCGCCGGGGTGCCGGCCTCGAACTCGATGCCCGTGTAGATGTCCTCCGTGTTCTCACGGAAGATGGTCATGTCCACCTTGTCCGGCGTCTTCACCGGGCTGGGCACGCCCTTGAAGTAGCGCACGGGACGCAGGCAGACATAGAGGTCCAGCATCTGGCGCAGCGCCACGTTGAGCGAGCGGATGCCGCCGCCCACCGGCGTCGTCAGCGGGCCTTTGATGCCCACCAGATAGGTGCGGAAGGCCTCGACAGTCTCGTCAGGGAGCCAGTTGTTGACCGCCTTGAAGGACTTCTCGCCGGCCAGCACTTCGTACCAGGCGATCTTCTTCTTGCCCTTGTAGGCCTTCTCCACCGCCGCATCGAAGACGGCCTGGGAGGCGCGCCAGATGTCGCGGCCAGTGCCGTCGCCCTCGATGTAGGGGATGATCGGGTGATCCGGGACGTACAGCTTGCCGTTCTGGAGGGTGATCTTCTCGCCGGACGACGGGGGCGCCATGGACGTGCTCCTGGAAGGTGTGGCCGTGTAAGAATTGGCGCGGGATAGTCGAGAACCCGCCCCCCTCCCGTCAAGGAGTTTGGCCACCGCGCCAGGGTGCAGGACTTATCGGACCCAGCGGCGCGGCACGAGAGGACGTCTCCCCGCGCGCGCCCGAGCGCTCGATGTCCTCGTCGACCCGACTACCAGCAGGCCAGGCCCGGCGCGGGCAGCTCCACCGTCACGGTGAGCCCCTGCTCCACGCCGCGCGCCACATCCAAGGTCCCGCCCACGGATTCCACCAGCTCCCGCGCGCGAGCCAGCCGCCGGTGCGCCGGCCCCACCAGCATGGGCGACAGCAGCACGGCCCTCAGCTCCCGCTCGGACAGGTGCGCGTCCGGCGTCACGACCTGGAAGCGCGGCCCCTCGTCACCAAAGTCGTCCGGCGAATCCAGGCTGACGCGAACCCCGGCTTCCCCGGCGTGGTCCGCCGCGTGCGCCAGCAACAGCAACAACACCTGCCGTGTGCGCCGCAGCCCCGTCCGCGCCAGTACGGCTTCCTCTGGAAGTTCCAGTTTCACCGCGATGCCGTGGATTCTGCGGGTGACTTCCAGCAATTCCTTGGATTCACGCATGAGCGCCGCCACATCCACTTGGTGGAAATCCGGCCCCTCCACCGACTCCAGGGAGGCTGCGCGCACGGGGCGTCCGCCCTCGTTCGTCGCTTCACCCGAAGTGCTTCCCACCCAATCCCGCGCAGCGCTCATCGCTCACCTCATCTGGTTGGCGTGCGGGAAGGAGTTTACTGGAGCAATCCGACTCGCTCCATTTCACTACGAGAAAGCACGCAGAGCGTGGTTGACTGGTGACATTACAGTTGCGCGACATCTTGGCGGTGGCGTTGTCGGGTGCTGGGCATACAGTTCGTGAAACTTGGAGAAATGACCTGTCACGGTTGACCCAGTGACCTAGATTCCCGCCTTGACGAAAACAGCAAGGCTGCACAAATTCGATTTGACTGTTCCTGCCGACTCCGTATGATACGGACCCATAGCGAAATGCCGCCCACCGCAGCACCGCTGGAGCAGGGAGGAACTGTTGTGCTTGCAACTTCGCCATCCGCATCAGGCGTTCCTCACTACCGGAGAAGGGGGCTCCTGGACATGGAAGGGGGAAACCCGCTCTCCGACCGGCGGACGGTCGAGTTCGATAGCCGAGACGCTTTCATCAATGTGATTCCGCTGCCGCCAGCGGAAGCCGCGCTGGATGACTCGGGCTACTCGCTGCACGGCCGAGGCCCCAACGCCATCACCTGCTCCTTGGGTTCGCTGGACGGGATTATTGGCGAGGTGACGCGGCTGAGCCCCACCGTGGTCTGGGTGATGCCGCGAGGCCCGGTGAACCACGCCGAGTCGCCCACCCTGCCCGTCTTCCTCAAGGGCCGTGGCGTCACGATTGGTCCGCTGGTGGGTGCGTTCATCCGCACCGACTCCGAGACGGCCAGCGCGCCCGTGGGCCTCCAACTCGTCGGAGTCACCGTGGAGCAGGGCCGGCAGATCCTCGCCATGCTAGCGGACGCCCTGCGCAACGGCGTCGCGGAGCCCGCGGCCTCGGCGCTCCCCATGCAGGACACCATCGAGCAGCCCGAGCGCATCCGCTCCATCCTCAGCGCCATCTGCGCGGCGGGGAACAAGGGCGTGCTGCGCCGCATGGGCCGCTCGGTGCAGATGGTGCTGGAGCGCTTCAACTCGGCGACGGCCCAGCTCGAGTGGCGCACGGATGAGACAGTCACTGACTGGGGCGAGGCGCCCTACGACGTGGACGTCATCGGCTACAACAGCGCCTACCGGATGCAGTTGGAGGCGGGCGGCACGGATGGAGATCGGCTCTTCACGCCGCTGCCGACGCGCATCTTCCGCATCCGTCACCGCTGGCACCGCCGCGTCCCCGCGCCCACCGGCGCGAGCGTGCGCTTCCACCACCCGCTCTGGCGGGAGCTGGGTGAGCTGACGCGCGACGCGGTGGACCTGTCCTTCTCCGGCCTGTGCATCCGCTGCAAGCCGGAGGATTTGATGTTCCCCGGCCTCCTGCCGCCGCACATCGAGTTGGAGACCGGCGCGGGCCAGACTCTGACTTTGCGTGGCGAAATCCGTTACGTCACCAGCCCTCGCGCGGACGGCACCGTGCTGTGCGGCCTGAGCGTGCAGCCCTACTCCGTGGACGAGGCGCGCTGGGTGCGCTTCGTGTCACAGACGACGTCCCCTGCGACTCGCACCAGCGAGGACATGGAGGACGGGCTGTGGGACCTGTTCACCCGCTCCGGCTTCTTCAGCCTGGCGGGCAAGTCCACGGAAGAGTTCGAGGAGCTTCGCCTGTCCTTCCGGACCATGGCGAAGCGCGGCGCGGAAGTCCCGCAGCTCTTCTGCCAGGCGGTGTGGCCGTCAGAGCGCGGGCCCGAGGCGACGCTGTCCTTCATGAAGCCCTACCGCCACGCGTGGATGGGGCATCAGGTCGCCAAGCGTCCCGGCAAGCCGCCTCCGAGCGTGACGGAGCCGGGGCAGATCATGCGCGACCTGTACGTGCGCACGTTCGAGCACCCGCAGAGCGACCCGGACTTCCGCTGGGTGGTGGCCTACGTGGAGGCCCTCAACCCGTGGATCGCCAAGGCGCACGTGCGCTACGCCGAGCGGCAGATGGAGACGGGCCAGGGCCTGGCCTTCACCCGCAAGGTGCACATGCTGGACGTGCTCACCCATGAGCAGACCGGCCGCACCCACGAGGGCATCCAGGTGGGGCTGGCCACGCCGCAGGAGCTGACGCTGCTGGCGGACACCATCGCTCGCACGCGCCCGGCCTGCTACGTGGAAGCGCTGGACTTCACGCGGGAGCGCATCGACATGCGCCCGGTGCAGGCGCGCTGGAAGGAATTCGGTCTCGAGCGTGAGCGCGAGATTCTCGTCGCCCGGCGGGGCGGAGTGCCCGTGGCCGCGACGGTGCTGGAGCTGGGTCAGCGGGGCACGAATCTGTACTGCCTCCTGGACATGGCCCGCCTGTTCTCGCTGACCGAAGAAGGACCGTCCACCTATGTCGCCTTGGTGGATGCCGCGCGCCGTTGGTATGCCGCGCGACGCCGCACCTCGTTCCACTTCCTGTGTGAGGACGAGGGGGGGGATTACGTGCAGGAGGCCGGCATCCACGGCGGACCTGATCCATTCATGTGGATCATCTCCTCCAAGCTGATTCCCGACTTCCTCGAGCACATCAGTGAGCTGACCATCGGGCGCCGTGGCGCCCACAACCCTCGCTAACACGCCCTAGAGGTACCAACATGAGCAACAAGCAACTCGTGGAGCAGAAGTACGTTCCCCACGTGGTCGAGGTGCGCGAGCGCCTCAAGTCCTCCCCCGCGCTCAAGGCGCTGTTGGATCCGAATGTGGACCCCGCGCTCGTGGAAGGCTTCCTCATCCAGCTCAACTCGCTGGGCGTGTACATGACGGAGCCGGTGGACGGCTGGATTCGCCGCGCTGGCGAGGCCACCGTGAAGATGGGCCTCAAGGACGTGGGCGAGAAGCTCATCACCCACGCGAAGCACGAGGAAGGCCACCACCTGATGATGATCGAGGACACCAAGAGCCTCGTCGCCCGGTGGAACGCCAAGCGCGGTCCCCAGCTGGATGCGAACGCGCTGCTGAACCAGGTGCCCACGCAGGCCATGGTGGAGTACCGGAAGATCCACGAGGACACCATCGTCGGGCCCATGCCCGCCGCCCAGGTCGCGATTGAATATGAAATCGAGAACCTGTCGGTCGTCTTCGCGCCCGGGCTGATGGAGCAGGCCAAGCGCGTGTGTGGCGAGGACATCATGGAGGCGATGTCCTTCGTGAAGGAGCACGCCGAAATCGACGTGGGCCACACCGCCCTCAACGAGGTGATGCTCGGCAAGCTGCTGACGCAGGTGCCCGAGAAGGCGGAGGTCATCGGCAAGACGGGCGCGCTGGCGCTCGACATCTACCTTCGCTTCATGGGCGACTGTGTCGAGCGCGCCCAGGGTCTGCTCAAGCCCGCCGCCGCTGCCTGACCTTCGCCTGCTGGCGAAAAACACTCGGGGCGCCTCGGGCCATCTTCCGGCCTGGGCGCCCCGTCGTCATTTCATGCGTCCGCCGGCCCTCACCTCACCCGGCGCGGCGGACCTCGGTGGAGCCGCCTCGGGGCCTGGGACGGATGAGTCCGCGCAGCGAGCGGCGGAGTCCGTCCAGGCTGGGGCCGCTCGCCGTGCCGAACACGTAGCGGTCCGGGCGCAGCACCACCACGTCCTTGCCGTGGTGCTTGAACCACGCGCCCAGCCGGCCCTCCGTGTCCACGAACGCGTCCGGGGGAGGCTCGCCGATGCGCTCCGCGGAGAGCACCGACCAGGCCCGCGCCCCCAGCTCGGCCGCCAGCGCGCGCGCATCCCGCTGCGTGTCCTGCGACGCCCCGGGCCGCGTCAGCACCACGAAGCCCTCGCCAATCACGTGGTCCATCAGCACGCGCTGGCCCTCGGAGGCCTCGACGCGGGGCTGTGGGAAGTAGGTCCCCTCCGGCGCGGCCTTCGCCCGCTGCGTGCCGAGGATGAAGCCCTTCTCCAGCGCGAAGGCGGGCTTCACCTTGAACTGGCGGATGAACTCCCCGGTGACGGGCAGCCGGTAGAGCAGTTGGATGAGCACGTTGCGCGCGCGCGCCAGCACCTGGCCGCCGGTCATCATCGCCCGGCCCATGGCATCCGAGCTCTTGATGACCTCCGCGACATGGCCCCGGCGCTCCTGCTCGTACGTGTCCAGCAGCGAGTCGTCCGCCGAGCCGTCGAGGACTCGCGCCAGCTTCCACGTCAGGTTCGCCGCGTCGCGGAAGCCCGCGCAAAGGCCCTGACCCAGGAAGGGCGGCATCAGGTGCGCGGCATCCCCGAGCAGGAACGCGCGCCCCACCCTCCAGCGGTCCACGAGCCGGCTGTGGTACGAGTGGACGTTGACGGAGCGAATCGTCACCGTCGCCGGGTCGATGTAGTGCGCGATGAGCGAGCGCACGTGGTCCGGCTGCCGCACGGCCTCCAGGTCCGCGCCCGGGTCCACGATGAGGTCGAAGCGCATCTCGTCCCGCGCGGTGCGCGCGATGAAGCCCCGACGGTTCGGTCCGCACAGGTAGCTGGTGTAGTCGGGCTCCGGCGACGTGGTGCTCACCGTGATTGCCAGCGAGTGCTCCAGCGCGGTGGTGCCCTCCAGCTTGAGGTCCAGCTTGCGGCGGATGGAGCTGTGAGCGCCGTCACAGGCCATGAGGTAGCGCGCGCGCACCGTCACGGACTTGTCGGTGCCGCACTCGCGAACGCGCACGGTGAGGCCCTCGCCATCCTGCACGAAGGATTCAACCTCGCGGCCCTGCCACAGCTCCACGTTCTCGAAGCGCGTCATCCCCCGCCGCAGCCCCGCCTCCATGCGCGGCTGCTGGAAGAAGGCCCCCACGTAGTGGCCGTACGGCTGATCCAACCCCGCGAAGTCCACCTCCGCGAGCGAGCGCAGGCGGTCGTCCAGGTAGCGCAGCGTGTGGCACGGATGGAAGCCCGGCCCCAGTTCGCCCTCCAGGCCCGCGGCCTGGAAGATGCGCTGGGCCTCGTCATCCACGCTGATGGCGCGAGACTGACCATGCGGGGACAGCTCCTTCTCCACCACCAGGGTCCTCACGCCTTGGAGCCCCAGCAGATTGGCTGCCATCGCTCCGACCGGTCCACATCCCACGATGATGACATCAACAGTTTCTGGAGCCACGTCCGCCCTCCGGGTGTCGTGCTTGTTGAGCTGCCTTTGATTCATCCCCCAGGCCAGGCCTTGGAATAATCAAGCCAGTACCACCGCTCCGCCTCGCCCCGTGCCTCTTGATTCAAAGAACGCCTGGGGGTGGATTCCTTGCCTGTTTGAGTTTCACCCCTCGAACAGAATTTCCAATCACTCCCGGATGTTTTCTGTTGCAAGCGGGGGGTGCTCCCTACCCGGCGGATTCCCGTCGTGGGCTCAGGTGGGTGCTCATTCTTCGTGAGCCACAAGTTTTGCGTCTGCATGAAATCGCAGTGTCGAGTAGCAACGGAGATCCTGTCGGGAAAGCAGCACAGACGTCGTGGGCAACGCGCGGCGTCGTGCTTTCGGGGATCGACGGATGCTTTGGTGGCGCTTCCCCCTCACGCGAAGTTCGCGAAGGAGCAGTCCGATGGAATGGCTCGAATTCTCCCGCTGGTCCCCCGAGGTGGAGCGACAGCTCGCGCTGCAGGCCGCGCGACTGGGCGCGGCGGCGGCCCGTGGAGCCTCGCTCACCCGGCGGGTGCGCGTCAGCGCCACCGTGGCGGCGGCGTACCGGCTGAGCGCGATGCTGCGTGAGTACCCGCGTACCAATCCCTGGGGGCACCCCGTCTCGGAGTCCTGAGTCGGGCAGACGCTCGCCGGAGGTACCCCGGCGTACGGCGTCACGTCCCCACCAGGAGCCCAGGCCCCCTCGTCGAGGGTGAGCGCGTGAAAGGTCCCTTCAAGGGGCCCCACGAAAGCTCCCTTCCGAGGGAAGGGCTCTGACGAAAGCGGTTCGTTTCACGATTGATTGACACATCAATCCACTCCCACTTCAGACTACCGGGTTCCCACGGCGACGCCCAGTGGAACGCAAGGACTTCGCTCAAGGGCCCAGGCGCGGCGCAAGACGTGCGTGGGCGCTTCGGTGGGCTGGCCCGGGTCCACGTCCCAGGGTATGCGTCCTGCCTCCTCCGGCGGTCACCTCGCCGGCGGCGGTGACCTGGAGAGAATGTCGGTGGTGAAACACACGGAAGGACGCCAGGGGCGATGGGTGCCCTGGGTGGGCGCGCTCCTGGGGGTGCTCTGGATCATCGCCCTGGGCGGCGGGCGCGCGCTGGACCCGACGTACCTGGAGTGGCTGGGCTGGGGCGACCTGGCGCAGCACGTGCTCGGCTGGATGTTCTTCCGCGACGCGCCCTGGGGCTTCCCGCTCGGCAGGACGCCCGGGTTGATGACTCCGCTCACGATGACGGTCGGCTTCTCCGACTCGAACCCGTGGGTCTCTCTACTGCTCAAGCCCTTCTCCGGCTGGCTGCCCCGCGACTTCCAGTTCATCGGTCCGTGGCTCGCCCTGTGCCTGGCGCTCCAGGGGTTCATGGGCGCGAAGCTCATGGCGCTGTTCACCCCTCGGGCCTCGCAGCAGGTGCTCGGCGCCGCGTTCTTCGTGCTGGCGCCCGTGCTCACCCACCGCATGGGACACGACACCCTCTGCGCCCAGTGGGTGCTCACGGCGCTGCTCTGGCTCCACCTGAAGCCTCGCACGAGCGCGCAGGCGGCCTGGCGCTCGCTGGCTGTGGCGCTGCTGCTCAATGCGTATGCAGCCGGCACGCATCCCTACCTCGCGGTGATGGTCTTCGCTCTCTCGGTGGCGTTGCTCGTCACCACGGTGCGCACGGAGCGCTGGCTCACCTGGCGCCAGGGCGCGGCGGTGTTCGGCGTGATGAGCCTGATGGTGCTCACCTTGTTCGTCGCCTTCGGCTACGTGGGCACGGACGTGCGCGGCGGGACGAGCAGCTTCGGCGTCTACAGCGCGGACATGCTCGCGCTCATCAACCCCATGGGCTGGTCGCGCGTGCTGCCGTGGTTGCCCTCCCGCGTGGAGCAGTACGAGGGGTTTGGGTACCTGGGCACCGGCGTGCTCGCGCTCGCACTCCTCGCCCTGCTGGGGAGGCCCTCCTCCTGGTGGCCCCAGGCGCGGATGCAGGTGAAGGCGCGGCTGCCGCTGGTGGTCATGGTGGTGCTGCTCTCACTCCTCGCGTTCTCCACGCGGATGACCCTGGCGGGACAGGACGTGCTGACGATGCGCAAGGTGGCCGACCCCCTCATGCCCATCCTCGGCGTGTTCCGCGCGTCGGGACGGTTCATCTGGCCGCTCCACTACTTCGCGCTCACCGCCATCCTCGCGCTCGCCATGTGGCGGTGGCGACGATACCCGGCGGTCGCCACCACGGTGATGCTGGTCGCCGTGATTGCGCAGGCCGCGGACACGGCGCAGCTCTGGACGGGCGAGCGGTTCCAGCCCGCGCCGTGGCCCCGCTTGCGTGCACCGGAGTGGGAGAGCCTGGACTCCAGCTACCGGCACGTCGTGCTGTTCCCGCCCTCCATCCGCGACGCGGACGTGCCTTGCGTCAAGAGCACCTTTGCCCTGGATGACTACCTGCTTTGGGGAGACCTCGCCTACCGCAAGCGCATGACGACGAACAGCGGCTATGCGGCGCGCATCAACGAGAAGCACATCGCGGAGGTCTGCACGGCGCTCACGAACGACGTCGAGAACGGGCGCCTCGCGGACGACGCGCTCTACGTCGTCGACCCTCCGAAGCTGGAGCTCTTCCAGCGACTGGGTGACCGTGTCACGTGTGGACTGGTGGAGGGATTCACCCTCTGCGTGACGGCTCGAGAGAGTCGCTTCCGGGAGACCCTGCTCCGAACGCCCGTCCGCGCGCCGATGCCTCCGACAGCGGGCAGCCCTCCGTGAGTCGGTGAGGCTCGCGCTCCCAGCGGCGCGAGCTCAGTCCTCGGCGGCCTTGCGCAACGCGGGGCGCTCCAGCCTCCCCATCGCATTGCGTGGCATGTCCTCAACCCAGAGGAACCGTGCCGGCAAGTTCACTCCTCGGCGGCCTTGCGCAACGCGAGGCGCTCCAGCTTCCCCATCGCATTGCGTGGCATGTCCTCAACCCAGAGGAACCGTGCCGGCAAGTTCACTCCTCGGCGGCCTTGCGCAACGCGGGGCGCTCCAGCTTCCCCATCGCATTGCGTGGCAGGGCCTCCACCCAGAGGAACCGCGCCGGCAGCTTGAAGCCCGCGAGCGACTGGCGGCACCAGGCTTCCATCTCTTCCACGCGGGAACTCGGCTGGCCCACGCGCAGGACAAGGAAGGCCACGGGGACTTCGCCCCAGCGCGCGTCCTTCACGCCGACGACAGCGGCCTCCTGCACCGAGGGATGATTGGCGAGCACCGCCTCCACCTCGGCCGGATAGATGTTCTCACCGCCCCGGACGATGAGGTCCGTGCGGCGCGACAGCACCGTGAGCCGGCCTCTTGCGTCCAGCCCCCCGAGGTCCTTCGTGTGCAGCCAGCCATCGCGCAGGACTTCGCTCGTGGCCTCGGGCCTTCGCCAGTAGCCCGCCATCACCGTGGGGCCACGCACCTCGATGTCGCCCTCCTGCCCCGGGCCTCGCACGTCACCGTGTTCTCCAACGATGCGGACTTCAGTCCCTGGCAGCGGAGGTCCGGCGGTCCGCCCATCCGCGTCAATGGGTCGCTCCGTCGTCACCTGTGAGCACGCCTCTGTGAGCCCGTATGTCTGGAGCGCGAGCAGTCCCACCGCACGGGCCCGCTCCAGCAAGGGCACGGGCACCGGCCCTCCGCCAATCAACGCCAGCTTGAAGGACTCCGGCACGCGACGCCCCGCTCGAACGTCCAGCACCCGCTCCAGCGTGGTGGCGACGAGGCTCACGTGCGACACGGCCTCCTCGTCGATGGCGCGACTGGTGGCTTCCGCATCGAAGCGCTCGTGCAACACGAGGCAACCGCCCTCGTACGCGGTGCGCGTGAGCATCGCGAGCCCACCGACGTGGAACAGCGGCAACGTCCCGAGCCAGCGGGGTGCCCGGTGTTCTCCCAGGTTCGCCGCCGAGCCACGTGAGGACGCACGGAAGTTCCCCTCCGTCAGCACCGCCCCCTTGGGCCTTCCCGTCGTCCCACTGGTGAAGAGGACGACGCGAGGCTCGCCCTCCTCCAGCTCCACGCACGTGTCGGACGAAGCCTCTCCCACGAAGGACTCCAAGTCCTCCGCGCCGACCAGCCGCTCACGCAGGGCGCCCAGGGCAAGCGTCAGGCTCGGCTCGACGTCCTGGGCCAGGGGCTCCAGCTCCGCGCGGGTGAGTCGCGCATTGAGCGGCGCCAGCACGGCTCCGAGTCGGCCCAGCGCCCAGAAGAGGAACACGCAGGCCGCGTGATTCGTGGCCAGCACACAGACGCGATGGCCCGCGCCAATCCCGCGAGCCTCCAGCGCCGCAACCCACCGACGCACCTCAACCTCCAGCGCGCCGTAGCTCCACGAGCGTCCCGCGAAGGTGAGCGCCTCCGCGTCTGGATGACTCGCGGCCCCTTCGCGAATGGGACACCCGAGCTTCGTCACACCAACGCCCCGGCATCCAGGCCCAGTCCAGGCGACTCCGGAAGACGAATGCGCCCGTGGACGGGCTGATAGTCATGCCAGTCGGGCTCCTTCGCGAAGAGCCGCCCCACCGCGAGCCCCGAGGCCAGCGCACCCGAGGGCAGCGCGGCGGCCAGGTGCGCGGCGCCCGCTCGGGCCACCACGCCATCCAGCGAGCTCGTCACATACGCCTGCATCCCCAGCCGCGCGGCCCGCATCGCCACCACGAGCCCGGGGAGCAGTCCGCCCAGCACCATCGGCTTGAGCACCACCGCGCCCACCGCCGGGCCACCGCCCAACAGCGGGTCCACCGACAGCAGCGCGCGCAGCGTCTCCGGTGAACCGAGCGACTCGTCCGCCGCCACCATGCACGGCGCCCTTCGCTGCACGCGCCACAGGGCCGACAGGTCCTCCGGCGGCGTCGGCTGCTCCACCAGCTCCAGGCCGTACCAGCCCAGCTTGTCGAGCGCGCGCTTCGCCTCGGGCTCGGACCAGCCACCATTCGCGTCCAGCCGCAGCTTCACGTCCGGCCCCACGGCCTCACGCACCGCCTTCACGCGCTGCTCGTCCTCCTCCAACGAACGTGTCGCCACCTTCAGCTTCAGCGTCCCATAGCCCTCGGCCACCGCGCGACGGGCCTCCTCCGCCAGCGCCTCCGGGGACTCCTCGCCCAAGAGCGCGTTCACCAGCACCTCGGGACGCGACTCCTCCGCCAGCAGCCAGCACAACGGCACACCCTGGCGCTTCGCGAGCAGGTCCAACAGGGCCAGCTCCAACGCATGCTCCGCGGCGGGCACGGGACCCGGCGGCGCGGGATGACGGGCCCGGACGCGAACACCCTCGCCACGCGCCACCGTCGGCGGGAAGGGAGACAGCGTGTCCTCGACGGCGCGCACCGTGTCGCCCAACAACTGCCCCTTCAGCGACGACAGCCACGCGCCCAGCACCTCGCCGCACACCGCCAGCGACTCCGTGCCGAACTCCGGCAGCGGCATCGCCTCTCCGAGCCCTACCCGCCCATCCTCGTCCTCCAACTGCACGAGGAAACCCTCGCGCGCGGAGTAGGAGCCTCGGGCTGTCTTCAAGGGCTGGAGCAGCTCCAACTTCAGCGGGGTCAGCGTCGCCTGGACAATGCGCATGAGCTCACATCATCGCAGGTACAGGCCCACCCCGAACAGCACTCCGAAGAAGAGTTGGAAGCGCGCCGTCCCGCCCAGCGCCGGGTTCAGCGCGGCCCCCTGCTCTTTCAACACCCGCTTCAGCGGCGGAATGCTCAGGGGCAGGCTCAAGAACGAAAGAAAGACCCAGGGTCCCGCGAG
>Ga0126314_10000387_pt1 | contig 21574 bp, 16 predicted proteins | sample Plot105B_FD_92535 | JGI IMG/M metagenome (GOLD analysis project Ga0126314, IMG submission 92535) | Serpentine soil microbial communities from UC McLaughlin Reserve, CA, USA - Plot105B | ecosystem: Environmental > Terrestrial > Soil > Grasslands | place: USA: UC McLaughlin Reserve, Lake County... | reverse complement strand
TTCGGCCGGTTTGGCGGTTATCTCAACACCGACGGCGGCATCGCGCGCGGCGCTGAAGTCGAGTTCAGAGCGACTCCGTTCCGGACGCTGAATCTCACCGCTGCTTACACGTTCACAAAAGCACAGCAGCGCACACCCCAGGTGCCAGGAACGATCCGCGCGCTCGTGATCCCCGAACATCAATTTTCAATCGTGGCTACACAGCATGTTGGTCGCCGCGTGCTGATTAATTTCGATTTCTCCGCGTCAAGTAATTACGTCGGCGCGGTCATCGATCCGGTGACGTTTAGCAGCCGCGGTTATCGATTCAAAGGACTCGCCAAAGCCGATCTCGGCGCGAGCTATTCGTTACCGTTGGGGGATGACCGGCGACAACTGCGTTTCTTTGGATATGTTGATAATCTTTTCGATCGAGAATATTTCGAGAGTGGCTTTCGCACGCCGGGCCGGACGGGCAGGGCGGGGGCGACGTTTGTGTTTTAAATAATGGAGAATCACGAGCAAGAGGTAATTACTGAGGGTGAGGATTATTATTTCGAGGATGGATTGATGGTTCTCACTGCGCGGTATCTCTTGCGTCGTGGTTACTGTTGTGAGCAAGGGTGTCGAAATTGTCCATATGGGTTCGTGAAGAGAGACGAAGCGCAAGAAGGTTAAGACAGTCACTGAACAGGATTACAAGATTTGCAAGATTAACAAGATGGATATCTCAACCTTCCCTCGCCGCATCATCTGCCTCACGGAAGAAACTACCGAGACGCTTTATCTACTCGGCGAACAGGACCGCATCGTCGGTGTGTCAGGCTACACGGTGCGACCACCCGAAGCACGTCAGAAGCCGAAAGTCTCCGCATACATTAATGCGAAGTTTGACAAGATCCTTTCCCTCAAACCGGACCTCGTCTTCGCGTTCTCGGATCTACAGGCCGACATCGCCGCCGAGTTGATCCGGCGCGGTGTGACTGTCTTTACATTTAACCAGCGCAGCATCGTCGAGATCGTGGAGATGATTTTGACGGTCGGGCGCATCGTCGGTTGTGCTGAAAAAGCCGCGCAACTCGTCACAACACTACAGAGCGACATGGACGCCATCGCTGCGTCCGCGTCGCGCTTTCCGTATCGTCCGCGTGTGTTGTTTGAAGAGTGGTACGATCCCCTCATCTCCGGAATTCGCTGGGTGGACGAGCTGATTGAGATCGCGGGCGGCGATTCCCTCTTTCCTGAGTTGCGTGAATGTCAGGGTGCGAAGGATCGCATCGTCGATCCGGCAATCGTGATCGATCGTGACCCCACCGTGATTATCGGTTCGTGGTGCGGCCGGCAAGTCAAGAAGGAGCTGATTCGGGCGCGCGCAGGTTGGTCTAAGATCAGCGCCGTCCGCAACGATCAGATTTACGAGATTAAGTCGGCGTACATTCTTCAACCCGGTCCAGCCGCGCTCACCGAAGGCTTGCGCCAGCTACACGCGATCCTTGCGCACGTCGTAGAAGCCCGCGGAACGGGCGACAGGTTTTAGCCTGCGAAGCAGGCGACAGCATAAAGCCTGGGGCGCAAGCCCCAGGATCCAAATGAAAGACGAATGGAGCCCGTGAAACGGGCGACAGCGCTTGCAGGGTTAAGGCTGTCGCCCACTTCGCGGGCTCACGCGCCTTTCTATATTTCTATCCTGGGGCTTGCGCCCCAGGCTTTATGCTGTCGCCCGCTCCGCGGGCTAAAACCTGTCGCCTGCTTCGCAGGCTAGAAACCAAAGACAACCTAATGGCCCAAACCGCCCTCTGAGCAACTGTACTTCGGCTCTCCCACAGCTCTGCAAAGGAATTTCGGGTGTTTTGGTGGCTTTGTGACAGTCCTCATCGTGTAACAGGGAGTCACAAGGCACCGATTTTGCAGAGTTAAGCTGAGGACTGGTCACGACTGGCCCGCCAGTCACCTGATCCTCGAAACTACCACAACTCGTCTGCTTCAGTCAGACCAACATTAGGAGGATACTCTGTGTTTAAGACCATGCTGATCGGCACGATCATCATTGCGTGCGCCTCAATTGCCGCCGCGCAATCCGACTACAAGAAATTTGAGTTTTTTGGTGGATATTCGCACAACCGGATCGACACGGGCATTACCGATGAGGATCCGGACCTGGACGATATCTTCGACGAGCGCGAAGGCTTTAACGGGTTCGAAGTCTCAGCGACTGGAAATCTCACGCGCTACTTTGGAATCAAGGGTGATTTTTCAGGACACTTCAAGAGCCGAGAATTTCCGTTTCCCACGGTTCCCGGCGCGAGCGTGGGCGTCGACTCCCGTCTCTTTAACTTTCTTGGGGGCGTGCAAATAAAGGACAACTCTACGGAGGGGACGTTCAAGCCATTCGCTCACGCCCTTGTTGGTGTTGCGCATGCTCGTAATAGCTTAGACATCGACAACCTCGTTTGCGCCACAATCGCATGTCCGACGGATTCCACGCTGAGCGAAACGGGATTTGCAGCGGCGTTTGGAGGTGGTATCGATATTCGCGCGAGTGATCGTATTTCAATTCGCGCGATACAGATCGACTACAACCCGACACGGTTGTTTGACAGCACGCAGCACAATTTCCGATTCGGAGTCGGAATCGTGTTTCACTAAGAAGTAACCTTGCCACAAAAAGGCACAAAACAGATATGCCTCTATTGAGTTTCTTTTTGTTCTTCTTGTGCCTTTTTGTGGCTGATCATAAGCATGTCCTGGTACGACAATCCATCACGACGTCCGGACCAGCTTCCGTAGATCTTCTTCCTGACTGCCAGTCCATATTTCTCAAGTAACTGCATCACAAAGCTCTCATCGTATGCGACGGCGCTCTCAGGGCTATCTTGTCGAACATAGCGCCACTCACCTTCGCCATAAGTAAACGCCAGATCATTCGCGCCCTTGTTCGCCAACGCGGCTTGCTCGTCATTGAGAAGAAAGAACGTCGCAAGGCAACGTCCGTCATTCTTCAACAGGCGCGCTACTTCACTGATGTAATTGCTGACTTCAAGCGGGCGCATGTGTGTGAAGACTGATTTCAACAGAATCAGATCGAATGAGCGATCTTCAAACGGGAACCGGTAGGTTTCAGCGCGCTGTGCTCCACTCGCATTGTAAGCGAGGTTTCGCACGTCGATGTGTGCGAAGTGGAAGTTCTTATGACGTTGCGCGATCTTCTGCCGGCACCAACGGATGGATGGTCCATGTATGTCGACTCCGGCGTAGCTACCATTTTCATCCAGGTAGTTTTTCAGGTGTAGCGCCATCTGGCCACAACCACAACCGATATCAAGCACACGCTCACCGGGCCGCAAACCTGCGAGCGAACGCAGGTATTCCATAAACTCAGCCCCCGACGACTCAAAGCTTAGCAGCGGTCCCACATACCGGCGCAAGTGCAGCGGCGGCAAATCCGCTTTTCGCTTCACGACCCGAGCGACGTAATCGACCGGCCCCAACGCAACCAGCCCGGCGTTGCGAACATGGCGAAGAAGTTTAATCGCGTTGCGGTTCATGCCGGTGCGCGATTGTGCCACGGATGAACACGGATTACACTGCGGATCTGCTTTTTACTTCCAGAAACCGTGAGGATAGTCATGCAAATGCACCGCGCAATTCTTGCGTTGATGATTGTCAGTGTGGTCGTTCTTGTGCCCGCAACTGTCACACAACATGCCGCGTCAAACTCGTTTACGATCGAACAGATCAAGGGCTATCCATTCCCAAACGAGCTGACTACGTCTTCAACCGGGGCGCGGATCGCGTGGGCATTCAATGAGCGTGGGGCACGTAATGTTTGGGTCGCCGAAGGACCGGAGTTTAAGGCGCGACGATTGACGAACTACGAAAACGACGATGGTCAGGAGCTGTCGAGTCTTTCGATTTCGGCTGACGGCAAGTATGTCGTCTACGTTCGCGGCGGAGATCACGGATCAAACTTCGACAGCTCGGTCGGCGTCAATCCCGCGATGGCTCCAACTCAGATGAAGGTCCAGATCTGGAGCGCGTCGTTCGGCGGTGGCGACGCGAGGCTGTTAGGAGAAGGCGACACGCCACTGATCTCGCCGAAGAACGATCGCGCGGTGTTCGTAAAGGATCGTGGACTGTGGACTGTACCGCTCGACGGCTCGACGCCGGCCAAACGACTTTTCTTTGCACGCGGCGACTGCGGCGCGCCCGAGTGGTCACCCGACGGTTCCAGGCTCGCGTTCGTTTCGAACCGCGGCGACCATTCTTTTGTCGGCGTGTATACAAATGACTTGACGCCCATCGTCTATCTCGTGCCGTCAACATCACGCGACTCGAGCCCGCGCTGGTCACCCGACGGAAAGCGAATCGCGTTTGTGCGACGGCCCGGCAGTGGCGGCGCACCCGAGCCGGTTCTCGAGCGACGCCCGCAGGCATGGTCCATCTGGACCGCCGACGCTACCACCGGCGATGGACAACAACTCTGGAAGAGCCCATTCACATTGCGCGGCTCTCCACCAAGCACGGACGGCGGAACAAACCTGCACTGGGCCGCCGCCGGTCGCATAGTGTTTCTTTCTAACCTCGACGGCTGGCCACACCTCTACTCGATTGCCGCAAACGGCGGTGAGCCAATATTGCTGACGCCCGGCAACTACATGGCCGAGTACATTTCGATCAGCAACGATCGTCGTTACCTCATCTTCGCCGGAAATGCAGGACCTGACGCTGACGATATCGACCGCCGTCACATCATAAAGGTCCCGGTCGATCGCGCGGAACCGGTTATCATGACTCCCGGCAAAGGACTCGAGTGGACCCCGTTCGTCACGGGCGACGGCAAATACATCGCGTACATTGTCGCGACGGCGCAGCGGCCACCCCTGCCGGTCGTGATGCCTGCGTCGGGCGACGGCAAAGCGATGACGCTCGCTGAAGATCGCATTCCGAATGATTTTCCAGTGTCTCAACTGGTCGTGCCGAAGAAGGTGCAGTACAAGGCGCCCGATGGTGTTGAAGTTCACGGGCAGTTGTTTGAGGCGGCGGGCGGCGCGTCGAAGAAGCCCGCGATCGTTTACGTTCATGGTGGTCCACCACGGCAGATGCTCGTCGGTTGGCACTATTCTGATTACTACACAAATGCCTACGCGCTGAACCAGTACCTGGCGAGCCGCGGGTACGTGGTTCTTTCAGTCAATTACCGTCTCGGGATTGGCTACGGTCACGACTTTCATCTTCCACCGAATGCAGGCGCGCAGGGCGCGTCGGAGTATCAGGACGTGAAGGCAGGCGCTGAGTATCTGCAGCGACTGTCGCAGGTTGATGCCAAGCGGATCGGGATCTATGGCGGATCGTACGGAGGGTTTCTAACCGCGCTCGCTCTCGCGCGTGACTCGCAACTCTTCGCGGCCGGAGTTGATATACACGGCGTACACAACTGGACCGCGGAGCGCGCGGCATCGTTGCTGGAGAATCGTTACGAGAAGATACCTGACGTTGATCGTGCGCTCGATGTGGCGTGGCGGTCGTCGCCCGTTTCTTCTATTGCGAGTTGGAAATCGCCGGTGCTGTTGATTCACGGTGACGACGATCGCAACGTGCGTTTTAGTCAAACGACGGATCTCGTGAGGCGATTGGAGAAAGCGGGCGTGTCGTACGAGGAGTTAGTAATACCTGACGACACGCATCATTTCATGCGCCATTCGAACCTCGTGAAGGTTGATGCAGCGGTTGCGGCGTTCTTCGACCGCGTTTTCGGGAAGAAAAGCGGAAGCGAATAATCCGTGTTTTACGGGCCGAAACGGCGGCGATATTCATCTGAATAGATGAACCCGAAGATCATGTGCCGGAAGTTGCTTGGGTCCGCGGTCAACGTGGTGACCCAGTTGTCGTAGCCGATCGTGTCCGGATCGCGCCGCAGGTAGCCGAAGTACTGCATCGCCACGAACGCGCGGATGAAGAACTTGTCGGTCACGCTTTGTAGCTCGACTATCTCGCGCAGCACCTGCGCTCGCGTCTTCTGATTTGCATTCAGCGCCGCAACCAACGCTGCTTTGTTTGTCAGTATCACTTCCGCGTTCGTCTCCAGCGCATCGACATACGCACTATTCGACAGCGCGTCGTAGCGATTCTTGAATTCCTGTCGCTGCACGAACGCGTCGGTGTAAGCAGCTTTACTTGCGAACTCCGAATCCGGCGACTGTGGGCCACCGACGAGGGCCATGTCAGGCACAAACTCGGTATACGCCGGCCGCCGGTCGAACCCGACCTCATAAAACTTGTAAGCAAAGTAGCCACGCCCGCGGAACTCATCCGAAAGGAAGAAGCCCGCGGAGACGTGCACGCGATCACAGGTTGGATTATTAAACTCGCCAAAACCGCCGTTGGGACAGTTACCGAGAGTGTCGGTCCAATTGGCGAGACCAATCGAGTCAGGCAAGCGGCCCAGGAAGTCGATGTACTGTTGCGTGATGAACATAGTCACACCATCGATCGGATTTTGCGTTGCGGGTGTCGTGTCATCATCGACAATCGTGATCGTTGCCGGGTTCGGTGTAGCCAGAAGCGCTCCAGTGGCTTCGCTCAAATTCACCGTCAGAGTTTCATCGCCTTCAACGAGGGCATCGTTCACGATTGGAATCGTAAACGTCTTCGTTGTTTCGCCAATACCGAATCGCAGGGTTCCAACTACCGTACCGTAGTCGCAGCGCTCGGAAGCTTTACCGTTTGCGACTGTACAATTCTGCAAGCCCGCAGTGTCGGTTGTGGAATAGTGAACTGTAGTGGATCTCAACAGGTCGCCGGCGCGAGTGACTGTGACATTCACGAATCCCGCTGACTCATTCACGCTGACAGCAGCGTTATTGAATTGTACGGTGGCATCGTCGTTAACGATCGTCACATTGGTAACTGGATTCGAGATGAAGGCGACATTCGCGGCATTGCTCAACGTAACAGTGAACGTTTCGTCAGACTCGATGTTGGTGTCACCATTGATTGGAATATTGATTGTGGCTGTTGTGCTTCCCGCGGGAATGGTGACGGTGCCGGAACTGGCAACATAGTCGCTGCCCGCCGTGGCCGTGCCGTTGGCGGTCGCATAATTAACAGTTACGACCTGAACTGACGGAGTAGACAAGGTTACGTTGACTGCAACATTTTGCGTTCCTGAATCACCTTCCGCGAGGCGAGCGGTGGGCACCGCCGAAACAAAGGGTTTGAAATCGTTGTCAGCGATGCTGATAGTGACCGCATTCGGTGCTGTCAGGATGGCGCCGCCAATTGGATTGCTCAACGTTAGATTGAACGTCTCATCTCCCGTTTCAAACACATTATCGTTGATGATCGGAATTAAGATGTTTTTACTCAGCTCGCCTGGTCCGAAGGTCAGCGTTCCGCTGGTGGCAATGTAATCGGATCCCGCCGTTGCCGTTCCGTCGCTCGTCGCAAAATTGATCGAGGATGTGCCCGAGATGTCTCCTGTTCGAGCTACCTTAATGGACAACGTGGGAGTGCTTTCAAAAACAAAGAACCTGTCCTCCTCGAACTGAATTCCCGTTGGGATTGGCGCAGCTTTGGACACCAACTCCGTCTGCACTAGATAAACGCGACTCGCTCCGGGAAAAGTTGTAGGCACTGTAGTGAACGCAAGCCCGTTTGTTCCGCAACGCAGCAGACTCATCGGGTCGCCTCCAACTCCCGGCAGCACTACTGCTCCTACTGGTGTGAAAGTATTCGAATCGAAAGCCACTATCACGACGCTCGTTGCATGTTGAAAGGCAAAAAACGTTTTTTGATTCGCGTCATCAACAGCCATCACTGAGGTAAAGCCGGTGACCTGGAAAGTACCCTTCCATTCTCCGGTCTCCGGATCTGCCACCACGCCTGAGCTTCCATACAAAAGACCATTTGAAAACTCGAACGTGTTCCCACCATTCCAAAAACCGCTGATGGCACTTGACTGTGTAACTCCGGATGCATCAACGAGGAACTTCAACAAACTGCCCTCCGACGAGCTGTACAGTGTTGACGCGTTCGCTCCAAACTCAATAGGACCAAGACTGCTGGCCGTGTTGGGCCGCTGGACGCCATTATCAAAAACCGCGACACCGCCATTCAAGCCTCTGCTTATCACTAACGACTGCGGACTTCCCGGAACAACTTCCATGTCGAGCGGAGCCTCAGTAGAACCTGTACTGAATTGCACTCCTGCGGTTCCGGGCAGTACATCAAACCGGCGCACGGCATTTGCGCCATTCAGGTGTGTCCAGATCGTTTCACCATCGCTCGAGATCGCCATTCTGCGCGGCTCGCTACCGATAAAGACTGATGGTCCAACTTCTCCGGTCGTAGGAGCGATCTTCGTTATGCTGTTACCGTTAACCCCGGCAGTGCTCGGTACGCTCGCGTAAACAGACTGGGTGGCTTCGCTATACACGATACTGTTTGCCGGTAAATCCACTCGTCTCACAAACGTCGGAATATACGGTGGAGATTGCGATGGGGTTGGCGATGGAGTGGGCGTCGGACTCGGAATAGGTACACTCGAATTCACGAGCGGACTCTCTATCAGATAAACCTGTCGATCAGAGGCGCGAAACGCGAGACCGTTAGTCCCCCACCTGACCAGACTGCCGGAAATTCCCGTCACCCCTGAGATGCCGATAAAGCCGACAGGGAGAAACGTATTCAGGTCGTATGCCGTGATCGTCACGTGCAAGCCTGATCCCAAACCGAATTGGCCGGCAAGGAAAAACGCGCGGTTGTTAGCAACATCGATCACATGGGATGTGTTTAAAACCCCGCCGCCGAAAAAAGTTCCAGCGAGAGCTCCCGTGCTGGGGTCGAGCACCTGCCCACTGGACCCATAGAGGAGATTGTTGGCGAGAATGATCTCGTCTCCGGGGAGGAACGGAGCGGTACCGGTTACTGTCACTCCAGAGCTATCAACCGAGTATTTGGTGAAGTGGCCAAAATTAGTAGCTCCATACAACAGCGATGGTGAAGCAAAAGCAAGAACGTCGCTGCCGTCCGGGTGGCCCGGGCCTGTTTTCGGTCTCCGCACACCATCGTCGTAAATGGCGACACCCGCTTGCGTTGGCGAGATATTGGGGTGTTGCAGGGCTACAGCGACGGTGGACGGATTACCGGGAGACACAGCAATGTCACTGAGTGACAACGTACCAAACAAGCTGTCTCGTCCTATGAAAAACTGCTGTCCAGCGGTGTGTGTCTGAATGTTGTAACGGCGTATCGATGCGGCGCCATCGAGGCCGACATAAAGCGTTGCGCCATCGTCAGCCTGGGCCAGAACGTTTGGCTCGCTTCCTATGAAAACTTTATTTGTTATAGAACCAGGTACCGGGTCGATCTCGGCAATGCTGTTTCCGCTGCTGCCCTCACTGCTCGGCACACTCGCATAAATCTTTTGTGTTCCCTGGTTATAGACGAGATCGTTTGTAGCCAACGTCATCTGTCTGATGAACGCAGGGGCTGCAACAGGCAGCGTTGCAGATGGAGACGGCGAAGGCGTGGGAGTTGGCGTCGGTATTGGCTCTGCTGATGGAATCAGCGACGTTTGAATGATAAATAACTCATCGCCATCAGTGCGAAAGGCAAGCCCGTTGGGTCCCCAACGAAGCACGGAAGTTGGAATTCCCCTAACACCATCTATATTGAGCGAGCCCAACAACTGAAAAGTATTTATATCGAAGGCTTTGAGGGTGAAGGTTCCATCTGTTGGCCCGCTGGTGAAGTAATAAGCGCGTCCCACCGAAGTATCAGGCACAAAGGCGTCCATGTGGGCAAGCGAGTTAGCATTCGCGAATGTGCCTAACAATGAACCAGTATCAGGATTAACGACGTGGCCCGACGAGGTAAAAACCAGGCCGTTACTGAACTTAATGCGCCCGAAGACGTTAGGCGCGACCGTGGAGCCGAGGCTCACGCCTGACGCATTAATCGTAAGCCTCTGGATGCCGCCTAACGGAGCGCTTCCATATAGTTTGGATGCAGAGGCGGAGAAAGCAAGAAAGTCAGGTCCATCGAAAGGGTTTCCTGGTGCAACATTGGGCCGCTGCACGCCATCATCGAAGACTGCCACACCCGCTTCCGGCGGACTGACGCCCCCGAAGCTTCTGGCTACGGCAATCGTCCCCGGATTCGCCGGAGCAACTGCGAAGTCATTGACGTTATAACGACCACGTAATGGGTCTTCACCGACCGAGAACTGAAGACCGGGAGTGTTTGTAAGTGCGTCAAAACGGCGAATTGCAAATGCACCGTCCAGTGTGACGTAGAGGCTGTGACCGTCGTCTGAAAGTGCGAGTTTGTTTGGCTCACTTCCGACGAATGTAGTACTGGTAATTAATCCTGTTGTTGGATTGATCGCTGCGATGCTATTACCGGTGCTTCCGGTACGGCTCGGTAAACTGGCGTAGATCCTTCCCGTAGTACTGCTGTAGACCAGATCATTCGTCGTCAGGTCAATTCGCCTGATGAATTCCGTTGGTCCATCGGGAGCGTTGAGCGGAGCGGCGGCACTTCTACTGGCGAGTAAGAAAGGAGCGGCAATGAAGTTGATCGTGCTGACGAGTAACAGGAGAGCCAGTCTGCTCCTGAGACAGTGCGTGCGCGGCGTATTTTTCATGAGGATTACTCACTACATCGAAGTTATCAGAGTCGCTGCGATCTACAACCGGGTAGGTCTGGGGAGAACTCACCTCCATTTGCGTGCTGGGATTTGGAGGTAGCGGGCCAAGAATACCAGATCCGCTGGTCCGATACTATGAAAAGAGTGAGCTATCTCACTTCTTGAAGAGGTTCGCGAACGCCTGGCGAGCATCCGTCGGTGCACCTGAGGAGGTTTGCCGCTCGACGACGGTTCGTGGCACGAACAGCTCGCATGTGTTGCGTGCGGTTTTATTGACGATGCGTGCAGGGATCGTTTTGCTGCACTGGAAGTGCGCGCCCGGATCGAAGTACGCGCACTGACGACACGTGTGAAGCTCTGCGCGGCACTTGGGGCAGGTACTTTCATGGGTGATGCTCGTGGGCGCCTTTGCGCCACACGAGGAACACTTCACCGACTCGCCGAACGCCATCATCTTCGGCGAGCGTGGTCCTTCGCGATCGACAGGCTTGGACTGCGGCTTCGGTTGCTGTCCCTGCGGCCGCTGCGGCTCCCGATCGTTATCCATATAGCCGCGATGACGATATTTCCGGTCACTCATGTCTTGCGCTCCTCAGTGCTGATTCAATCGTTTTCCCATTGTGAGACAGGATAATAGGATTTCAGAATGTACGGGATAAGATACGCTTAATGAGCGTGAAAGCAAATGAGATACATCATTATCCGTGCGCGTCGTGTGGGGCGGATCTGGTTTTTGAGCCGCGCGATGGATTTCTGACGTGTCCTTATTGTGGGCACAAGGAAGCGATTCCGGAAAGTACGGAGCGGGTCGAGGAACAGTCGTTCGAACAGCACCTGCAGATTCGTCCCGAGCAGATGGCAAAGCTCGCGGTTAATGCACTCGAAGTGCAGTGTCAGAGCTGCGGCGCGAAGTCAATATTTACCCCACCACAGGTCGCGGGACGATGCGAGTTCTGTGGCGTGCAGATTGTGGCCCAACCAAAGTCTACGGATCCGATTATCACGCCGGGTGGACTGCTGCCGTTTTGCGTCACGCAGCAACAGGCCAGCGCGAGTCTCAGGCAATGGCTTTCGTCGATATGGTTCGCGCCCAACGATCTCAAACGTTTCGCACAACCTGAAGCCATTCACGGGATCTATCTTCCGTTCTGGACCTACGACGCAAACACGACCACCAACTACACGGGCGAGCGCGGTGAGTATTACTACACAACTGAGACCTATTACGAACGCGACGCGCAGGGCAATCAGGTGCAGCGCACGCGACAGGTGAGACACATTCGCTGGTATCCCGCAGCAGGCACAGTCACCGGCTCGTTCGATGATGTTTTGATTCCGGCAACGACGTCATTGCCTTCCGCTCGTCTCGCAGCATTGGAGCCGTGGGACTTTGCTGAGTTGAGATCATACGAGCCTGCGTTCCTCTCAGGATTCAAGGCCCAGCGTTACCAGGTTGATCTCAAGCAGGGCTTCGAACTTATGAAGCAGGTCATTGCCCCGGCCATCGAAAGCAGCGTTCGAAGCGACATCGGTGGCGACGAGCAGCGAATCGACAATCTCTCAACCGCGTATTCCGAAATCACTTTCAAGCACTTGTTGCTGCCGGTTTATGCCGGTGCGTATCGCTATAACGAAAAGTTGTTTCAGATACTGGTGAATGGTCGAACAGGTGAGATACAAGGTGAGCGGCCTTATAGTGTCTGGAAGATTGCGCTGCTGGTGGTGAGTATATTGATCGTTGTGTTAATAGTGGTGCTGGTATTTAGTAATCGTTGATCTGATCTGCGTTCATCCATGTTCAATTAAGAATGAAAGGAAAGTATGCCAACACGAAAAGCAGAAGCTGAATGGGAAGGAAACCTCGCGGAAGGTCGAGGAACGTTGAAGGTCGGAAGCGGCGCCTTCGAAGGGCCTTACTCGTTCAAATCAAGGTTTGAAGAAGGTGAAGCCGCAACTAACCCGGAGGAATTGCTGGGGGCAGCTCACGCTGGTTGTTTTACCATGGCGCTCACGGCTGCGCTTTCGCGCGCGCGAATCACGCCGAAACGCATTCACACCGAAGCGAGAGTCAAACTCGAAAAGATAGGCGAAGCATTCTCTATCACGCAGATCGAGCTCGAGACTGAAGCTGAGATTCCCGATATCGACGACGCAACGTTTCAACAACATGCGCAGGGCGCAAAGGAAATCTGCCCATTGTCGAAGGCGCTCGCGAGTACGCCGATCAGTTTGACGGCGAAGCTGGTTTAAGCCACAAAGAAGCACAATTGAATACTTACCGAATTGCACTGGCCAACATTCGGTTTCCGAAGACGCGTGAAGAGTCAGTTACGCTGGTTGAAGAAGCCATAGCTGAAGCGTCGATCGAGCATGCCGACGTAATCTGCTTTCCTGAGTGTTTCGTTCCCGGTTATCGCGGCATGAATAAGGGAGTATTGCCGCCTGATCGGGCGTTCCTCGAACGTGCGTGGTCCAACATCGCGTCGGCGGCTGCAAGAGCAAACGTGGCTGTGATTCTCGGGACCGAACGCGTGGTTGGCGATGCGGTGTTGGCCAGTGCGCTCGTAATCAGTCGTGATGGAACGGTGGCTGGTTTCCAGGATAAGGTTCAGGTCGATCCGTCAGAAGACGCGATCTATACGCCGGGTTCCGGCCGGCGGGTTTTCCAAGTTGACGGGTTGAAGTTTGGAGTCGTGATCTGTCACGAAGGCTGGCGCTATCCGGAGACGGTTCGCGTTGCCGTGCGGGGTGGTGCGCACCTCGTCTTCCATCCACACTTTCACGAAGCTGGACCGGGCAGTTATGTGCCGGCGAGTTTTGCGGATCCTGCCAATTCGTTTCACGAGAAAGCGGCTTTGTGTCGCGCGGCGGAGAATACGTGTTACTTCGCGACAGTGAACTACGCTCTTGTTGGATCACCAACGACTTCCGCAGTCGTCCGTCCCGACGGAACGTTAGTCGCGTATCAGCCTTATGGTAAAGAAGGTTTGCTGGTTGCGGACATCGACATCACCACGGCCACCGGATTATTAGCAACACGCTACCGGCCAGTTGAATAACTAGCCCACGACCAATGATTTTTAGAAGCGCGCGAAGCGGAGATCAAAACCCCGCAAAGCGGGACATCCAAAGCCCGCGAAGCGGAGATCGAAAGCCCGCAAAGCGGGCGGCAGCATAAAGCCTGGGGCGCAAGCCCCAGGATCTTGATTCCCAAAAGCGAACAGAGCCCGCGAAGCGGGCGACAGCGCTGATGCATTACGGCTGTCGCCCGCTTCGCGGGCTCGTCAATATTTCTCCTTTCGATCCTGGGGCTTGCGCCCCAGGCTTTATGCTGTCGCCCGCTTCGCGGGCTGAGAGCTCTGCTTCGCAGGCTAGGATGATTCGCCGCTTGACCTAGATTCAGATGGAAGGGGATGTTAAGCTTCTGCTACCTCAAGAACGGTAACCGCTGGCAACGCTGATGCCCATGAATAATCCGGTCCATTATCGCAACTGCAATCTCTGCGAAGCGATCTGTGGCATAGAGATAACCTCCTCAGGCGACCAACGCCTGAATATCCGCGGCGACAAAGACGATCCGTTCAGCCGCGGCTACATCTGCCCGAAGGCTGTCGCTTTACAGGACTTTCATTACGATAAAGATCGCCTGAAACATCCCGTTCGCCGGACGACGCACGGTTGGGAACGCATCAGTTGGGACGAAGCCTTTAACGAGGTAACTCAAAGCCTCAAACGCATTCACGCCCATCACGGCAGAAATTCAATCGCAAGCTATCTCGGCAATCCGACTGTTCACAACTACGGCGCGCTTCTATTTGTGCCGGGGTTTTTGCGCAGTCTCCGCACACGAAACAAATTTTCTGCAACTTCGGTGGACCAACTCGCGCATCACGTCGCCGCGTTTCTGATGTTTGGTCACCAACTCCTCATCCCTATCCCCGATGTAGATCGGACGAAATTCTTTTTGATCCTCGGCGCAAATCCAGCGGTGTCGAATGGAAGCATGATGACTGCTCCCGGCATGAACCGCAGGTTAGAAGAGATTCGTAAGCGCGGCGGAAAAGTCGTACTCATCGATCCGCGTCACAACGAAACCGCACGTTTCGCCGACCGCCATCTCTTTATTCGTCCGGGCACAGACGTTCTCCTGCTGCTTGCATTGCTGCACGTCGTGTTTGAGGAACGACTGACGCGTTTGGACCAGTTGGCGCCGTTTACGAAAGATGTCGAGATGGTCGCGAGTCTCGTGACAGATTTTCCGCCGGAACGCGTGGCCCAGATCACGGGCATTGACTCTGTTCAAATACGCGCGCTCGCACGAGAATTCGCTGCCGCTGAATCTGCTGTTTGTTACGGAAGAATCGGTCTGAGCACTCAGGAGTTTGGAGGCGTTTGCCAGTGGTTGATTAACGTTCTAAACATCGTCACGGGAAACCTGGATCGTCCCGGCGGCGCGATGTTTACACTCCCGGCCTTCGATGTCTTGTCAGCTCCGCAGTCATTAGCGCCGCGCGGTAGTTTTGCCCGTTGGCACAGCCGCGTTCGAAAGCTGCCTGAGTTTTCGGGCGAACTGCCGGTCGCCGCGCTCGCGGAAGAAATCTTGACCGAAGGCGCCGGGCAAGTGAAGGCGCTTGTGACACTCGCAGGAAATCCTGTGCTCTCAACGCCGAACGGCCGCGAGTTAGACCGCGCGCTCGGGAGTCTCGAATTCATGGCATCAATCGATTGCTATATCAACGAGACGACGCGCCACGCGCACATCATCCTGCCACCGACTTCACCACTCGAACGCGGACACTACGATATCGCGTTTCACCTGCTGGCAGTGCGCAACACCGCAAAATTTTCACCTCCGCTGTTTGAGCGAAGCGCTGAAACGCGACACGACTGGGAGATACTGTTCGAGCTCGAAACCCGCATGAAGCACGATGGGATCTTCGGAGCCGTGAAGCGTAAGCTCGGCAAACAATTCTTTACGCCCGAGAGAATTCTGGATTTGGGTTTGCGTTTTGGACCATACGGCGCGCGTCTAAATCCTTTTTCGAATGGTCTGACGTTGCGAAAGGTCCGGAAAGCCGTACACGGAATCGATCTTGGCCCATTGACTCCCTGCTTACCTGGCCGGCTTCAAACCACGGACAAACGAATTCACCTGGCGCCGGAGGCTTTCGTCAAAGACATCGAACGTGTGAAGACAAGATTTCTGAATGAACCTGCATACGAAACCAACGGTCATCTCCTTTTAATTGGGCGACGACATCTGCGCAGCAACAATTCGTGGATGCACAATAGTGAACGATTGGTCAAAGGAAATCCGGCGAAGCCTGCCTGCACAATTCTCATGCACCCAACCGATGCTGCTAATCGCGATCTGTTGGATGGTCAGAAGGTGGTCGTGCGTTCAAATGTGGGATCGATCGAGTTGCCGGTTGAGATATCAGAGGAGATCATGCGCGGTGTTGTAAGTATTCCGCACGGTTGGGGACACGATCGCGATGGAAATCAACAAGCGGTCGCCCAGCAACACGCGGGCGTGAGCATCAACGATCTGACTGATCAGCAAGCCGTCGATGCTCTTTGCGGAACGGCCGCGTTCAACGGCACTGCTGTAACCGTTGCTGCGTGCTTACCTGATTGAGACTGTTAAGGTGTAGCTGGTTGGAGTCCGGCCAGTGTTGACGATTGAGAGCAGATGATCGCCTCCCGACATCTCTAAACTGAAGTTCTTTCCGCTCGCGCTTCCCGCATTCACAATCACGGCGCCGTTACCTGAAGTAATATCGATAGACATTACTTGCCCGGCGCGTCCATCGATGATGTATTCGAGATAACCCTTGGATCCGATCCGCCCGCGCACTGTGGCAGAACTGGCGCCACGTCGAAAACTGATTCGTTTTTGCGCCAGCAGATCTGAGCTGGACACGACCATCATCAGAAGCAATGCGACCACTTTGATAGTTCGTTTTTTAATCATCCGTTTTCCTCACCTGACTTGAAGATTCACTTCTCCGTGTAAGCCATAGTAGTGCAGCGCCGAAACAGAAGCATGAAAGCGAATCTTCGACTGTCCACCACCAGGGCATGCCTGAAGTGTAATCGATTAAGAAGAACACCGGTCCTGCCACTAAAAACGAAATGCCATTGAGGATTATAAGCGGGCGAAAACGTTCGACGTTTGCAGCCAGGACCCACAAGGAAATGCCGTGCACACCATACGTGTAGGATGCCTGGCGGATCATAAACATGAGGATGGGCCCGCCGGGCATTTCACCGAGTCCTAACCAGGCGTGCGAAATCGCCATCCAGGAGCGCGGCATTACTACGGCGATGAATGCAAGTATTTCGAATGCGCCTGCCAGACGCAGCAGCCACACTTGAAGACGAAGACGATTCATATCTCTACCTATGTGCAAGTTTTGATCTCGCGAGTTGTTTAAGCTCCTTCACCACCGGATGCGAACTGAAGAGCGAGAACCGCGTCTTGGGCATAAAGACAATCTTATCGCCGAATTCGGATGGAGACTTTAGATGTATGGTGACCGGATGAGTATTGATCCAAACATTTTCCGTAACGTCATAAATGTCGGTCAAAGGAATGGCAATTTCTCTCAAGTAATTCGATACGTACAGAAAATCATCATCAACACTGACGAATTTCAAACGCGCCGCGTCCCATACCAAGAATGCGGAGCCGGCGATCCAGAAAAAAAGAAAGATCCACGGAGGTGGTGATAGCGGCCCCGCATCAGAACGAATGAACATGCTTAGCGGAGCCACACCGAAAAGCGGGATCCATAACGCAGGCAAAACGAATTTGAAGAGAATTGTTTGATAGGATGAGAGTCTGCGTCGCATTTAGTTTGTGGTCGTTGGCGGCAGTGTGGTCCAAACCTGCTTGCACTGGAACATTCGCCAGCGTAGGATTGCGCACCGCATTATCATAAACCAAAAAGGAACCCCACTCAGATGAAAATGCACGCGTGGGCTTACAATATCAACTGGCGTTGGTGACGTTAGTGAATAGAGTAGATCTTGTTTCGCGGCGACTTCACAACCAAAAACTGTCGGCGCCGGATTGTCGAAAACCAGTTGATGTGGTGCGGTGGTTCGGCGCTGTACAGTCGCAGGACTTCGAGGCTGCGAAATGGGCACTCGCGCTGAGAATGCAGCGTGCTGCGAATGATGACATTGAGGAAGCTTTCAATCGCGGGGCCATACTGCGCACGCATGTTATGCGTCCGACGTGGCACTTTGTTGCTCATGATGATATTCGTTGGCTGCTGGAGCTGACAGCGCCGCGCGTAAACCTCAGGAGTGGTCCAAACTATCGTAAGCTCGAGCTGGATGACGCGATCTTCAAACGCTCTCGCAAAGTGCTGGAGAATGCTTTGAAAAACGGGTATCACTTGCCGCGCTCGGAGCTGCGTCGAAGGTTGAATGAATCTGGGATTGCGGCGAACGACACGATCAGGATGGCGCACATACTCCTTCGTGCGGAGTTGGATGGCGTTGTTTGCAGTGGGCCACGGCTGGGCAAGCAGTTTACCTACGCGCTTCTTGAGGAGCGGGTTCCTGCGGCGAAAACGATTGATCGCGACGAGGCGCTCGCGAAGCTCACTCGACTTTATTTTAAGAGTCATGGCCCTGCCACATTGCAGGATTTCGCCTGGTGGTCTGGTTTGAACGCTGCCGATGCGAAACGTGGTCTGCAACTGGTTGAGCGCAGTCTTGAGAAAGCCACGATTGAAGAAAGGGTTTATTGGAGCTTCCGATCTAGTCAGACTCCGGCAGATTCGTCGTGCACGGCTTATCTTCTACCTGCTTATGACGAGTATTTCGTGGCTTACAAGGACCGTTCAAGCGTGCTTGATGATCAGCAGTCGTTAACGACATGGGATCTGCTTGGTCCAACAGTCGTGATCAACGGAATAGCTGCGGGGAGGTGGAAGAGGACGAACGATAAAAAATCGATCGAGATAGAATTCACCAGGGCTGTGAAGAAAACCGAGCGAGTCGCAATGGCCCAGGCGACGACACGTTACGCAGAGTTTCTCGGGTTAGATCCAAACCAGTTGAGTAAAAACTTATTTCGGTGAAATCTCTCGGCGCAGGTAGAAGATCAAATCAGTAGCCGGCGGCTCGAGGCCAAGTTGACGAATCATTCCCACTACCTGCCCACGATGCATCGTGGCGTGATTTACAACGTGCTGCATTTGGCTTATCAACGGCATCGAGCTCGGATCACCGCTGAGAAGCTTGAATGACAGCTCGGCAGCTAGTATCGATTCGTCCAACTGTGAGACATACTGCGTGCGCTTGTTGACGAGTTCGGTCCAGTGATCCTTCAACCTAGGAAGATCGTTGCACGATTCAGTGGACCAATGAGACCATGCCTCCGCCTTCGTGGGTGAATACCCGTGCCAACGTTCCAACCAGATCCATTCAGCACCCGCCATGTGTACTAAAGTTCCGAAGATCGATTTATGACTGATGCCGAAGTCGTGGCGGAGACCTTCTTCGGGCAGCTTGGCCGCCGCTTCCATCACGAGATCGTTGGCCCACTCGGTGTAGGTTAGAAGTTGTTGAATATCGGAGAGATTCATGCGCGAGATTCTTTACGAAGTTGCACTGAGCGTCAAGGCTTAGATCGGATTGTTTTTGATCCAGTCGTAAACAGCCCAGGAATAATCAGTGAAAGAAAGGTTTTCGATGTCCCATTTGAGTTCGTCACACATTTTCGGCAGGGCGAGTTGAAAGGCTTGATATCTCGCGTAAATTGTTGCACCGCTCGGCGCCTTAACCGGGGATTGTGTCAGCCAATTTCGGATCACGGTAATCGCCGTTGCCACGTTACCTTTGTGCCCTTGAACGTCTAGTCCAGCAATATCAGAGATGAAAGTACGATACCGGTGCGGGTCGAGATCGAGGATCAATGTCCTTTTCTGTTCGTGAGAAACCGGTCCAAATCTCCTGCAACCTAAATCAAGGCCAAGCTCAAACGGCACATTAAATCTCGGTAAGCCATGGTTTGGATCCATCTCCGTTCGTGAAATATCGTGAATGCTGTACTTGCATCTTTCGATCAGAGACAGAATCTTATCGAGCCTCGGCTGTCCTCCGTCGATATATTCCAGAGCCGATTTTGGCTCTAGATCCATATGATGGACAGCAAAGATAAGCCCATGGAATAGGGGTTCATAAGCACTATCGAACGGGCAGTTTATGAATACACTTTTATCGTAATCGTGAGGTTTCAGGACGTTGGTCATGAGGCTCCCAATTCCTAATGTGTTGCGTCGCTAATCGACTAGCTGATTTTATTAAGTCTGTTGTGCCGCTTCAGCATTTACCCGCCGTATTGCATTCTTAACTGCCCGTTCTATGGCTTTTCTGGTCGCATTAACAGGCGGAATACTGGGAGGCCGAGGTTTTAGAGGTTCAAAACGGACGGGACCCGACCAGTAACATTCCGTCTTACGCACGCGATTATTCCGAGTATGGATTAATAACCGACCCGACCGCTTCTTTGCCAGCACCCGGCCCTTTTCGATAGCCTCGTATTGCCAGCGATGAGTCGATTTAATCTCGTAATTATGGTCTATCACGACCCACCCTTGCCGAAATAGGTACACTTCCAGAGTCAATTCTTCCAGTTCTTTGTCGGTTATCAGCCTGGGCGTTTCGTTTTTCTTCGTCTTTCGTGTGGTTGAGGATTTCATGCACGTAGTCTACACCACGGGTCAAGCGCACCTAAATAAGCCACGTCACGATTAGACCAACACTCGCGGCGAAGATCGAGATCGTCGTGATCCATCCAAGAATATTCAGTCCCAACGTATTCACACGGTCGCCCATGATCTTGCGATTGTTTGTCATCAGCATGATCAGCAACAACAACGGTGGCGTCGAAAACCCTTGTACGATGCCTGAAAACACCAACGCCTTCATCGGATTAAACCCAAGAAAGTTCATCCCCATCGCCAACACTGTGAAACCTGCGATCGCAGCATAGAACTTCTTGGCTTCTGACGGTTTCGCGTGCAGGCTGTGTTTCCATCCGACAACCTGGCACAGATCGTAAGCCGCTCCTGTTGTCATCACCGGCACTGCCAGGAAACCAACACCAATCACTCCCAATGCGAACAACACCGCAGCAGCATCACCAGCCAGCGGCCTCAGGGCTTCGGCCGCTTCTGCTGCCGTGTTGATTTCGTTCTTGCCTGCTTTGAAGAGTGTTGAAGCAGTGGACAGGATAATGAAGTACATGACGATGTTCGAAAAGAACATGCCGGAAATGACATCCCTCTTCGTCTGTTTCAACTCCTTCTTCGTCGCGCCTTTCCGCTGGGCCAACCGGCGCCGTCCCATCGCGATCTCTTCTTCGACTTCCTGGTTCGACTGCCACGTATACAAATAAGCGGAAAGCGTCGTTCCAACTACCGCCACCAACAACGAGAGAAATTTCGCATCAAAACGGATCGTTGGAATCAACGTGCCTTTAATCACTTCCGCAAGTTGAGGCTTGGCAATCATCGCGGATACCACATACGCGAGCAGCGTCAACGCAAGCCAGCGAAAAATATTCCGGATCAACTCGTACGATCCCCAAACCTGCAACGCAAAAATCGCGACTGTTATCGGAATGATAATGAACGGGATCGGTATCGGAACCAGCAGGGCGATTGCCGCAGCCATGCCTCCGATGTCGGCGCCGGCTTCGATTGTATTTCCGATGAGGATCCCGATGAGAGCGGGATAGAGGATCCAGCGCGAGTAGTGATCCCTGATGACATGGAAAAGGCCCTTGCCTGCAACCTGCCCCAATTTCGCCGACAGGTAAACGACGGCGCACATCATGGGAAACGTGACGGGTGCAGTCCACAGAAAGGCAGGTCCGATCGCCGCTCCGGCGCTGGCGTAGGTGCCGATCGCAGACGGATCGTCGTC
>Ga0126314_10000386_pt1 | contig 21627 bp, 17 predicted proteins | sample Plot105B_FD_92535 | JGI IMG/M metagenome (GOLD analysis project Ga0126314, IMG submission 92535) | Serpentine soil microbial communities from UC McLaughlin Reserve, CA, USA - Plot105B | ecosystem: Environmental > Terrestrial > Soil > Grasslands | place: USA: UC McLaughlin Reserve, Lake County... | reverse complement strand
CGCGCGTGCTCCGCCTCCTGTTCCCGCTGCAGGCGCACCAGCTCGAACCGGGCCTGCGCGGCCTCGGCGTCCTGCGCCAGCTTCTGCTTCTCCAGCTCCAGCTTCGCGCGGCCCACGTCCGCGTCCTGCTCTTGCTTGAGCTTCTCCAGGGCGATGCGCGCGCGCGTCACCTCGATCTCCTGCTCGCGCGCCAGCTTCTCCATGTCCACCTGGGCGCGGCTCGTCGCGAGCGCGCGCTCGGAGACAATCTTCGCCTCCGACAGCCGCGCCTCGGCGTTGAGCGTCTCCAGCTTGGCCTGCTCGTCGGAGACCTGCTTCTTCTGGCGGACCTCCTGCTCGGCGGCCAGCTTGGTGAGCGCGACCTCACGCTCCACCGTCACCTGCTCCTGCTTCAGCGTGCGCTCCTGGGCCAGCTTCGCCTCGGCCACGCGCGCGGCCACGGCCAGCGTCTCCAACTGGGATTGCTCGTCCGCGGTCTGCTTGCGCTGGCGGACCTCGTCCTCGGCCTCCAGGCGCTGGAGGTTCAGCTGTCGCTCGGCCTCCGTCTCCTCGCGGTGGACGAAGCGCTCCTTGGCCAGCTCCGCCTCGCGCGCCTGCCGCTCCTGCTCGCGACGGAAGCGCGCCTGCATGTTCTCGAAGACGGTGGACGACAGGACGCGCACGTCCTGGATTTCAATCGTGTCCAGCAGCACGCCCCAGCCCGCGTCCACCGAGTCTTCCAGGCGCCCCTTCCCCGAGAGCACCGGCGCGATTTCGCGCATCAGCTCCGTGGAGATGCCCTCCTTGCGCCGCGACAGGCACTCCTCAACGGAAAGATTGGCCACGAGGCGCCGCGCCGCGCCCACGAACATCTCCCGCAGGAGCTCCGCCAGCTTCTCCTGCGCCCGCTCCGGGAAGGAGAAGTTGAGCATGCGGAAGGCCACCAGCGGGTCGGCGATGCGGTACACCGCGAGGCCCGTCACCTGCACACCCACCTTCTCGCTCGTCACCTGGTCCGCGGTGAACTGGAGCCGCTGGATGCTGGTGGGGACAATCGCCACCGAGTCACCCGGCCACTTGAAGCAGCTGGCGCCCTGGCCGCTGACGTCGCGCACGCGGCCTCGACGCATGTGGACGAGGAACTCGCTGGGCCGCGCGGTGATGAGACCCCAGCGCTTCATCTTCTCCGGGTCCTCCGCCGGCTTCCCCGCGCGCCAGCCGTCCGAGTAGCGGTTGCGCTCCATCCCCCCTCCGGAGCCACCCTCCACCCGGACCAGCTGCGTCCGACCGGGCTCCGTGGACTCCGCCTGCTGCTCCCTCGACCGGGCCGTCTGCTTCGCGTTCGCGCTCATGCCTGCCTCCTGATGGACCACCCAGGTTGCAGCCCCCCAGCCAGCGCGGACTCCATGGGAATTCAGACGCTTACAGGCGACAGTAGCCCCGTTGCCGCGCCATTTCGGAGCACCCCGCGCCAGGACGGCGCACCCGGGAGTGATCCACCCTGGCCCAGTCGTTCCACCGCCGACATCCCCTCCACCCGGCCAGTCCCAGCAGGTCTCTCGTCCGCCTTATGTTCGCTTGACCCGAGGGCACCCGATTTTATAATTGACCAGTCCGGTCCACATTCATGTGTGACGGTGTATGCCCGCCGCAGCGCGCCCCTTGGGTGGCGCCGGGGTGCGGGGGCAGCAGTAAGCCCCTTCAGGAAGGTGTGGGAAGCGATGCTGAAGCTGCCGATCTACATGGACAACCACGCCACCACGCCGCTGGACCCGCGCGTGCTGGAAGTGATGCTCCCGTATCTGCGCGAGGACTTCGGCAACGCGTCCAGCCGCAACCACGTGTTCGGCTGGAAGGCCGAAGCCGCGGTGAAGAAGGCCCGCCAGCAGGTGGCGGAGCTCATTGGCGCGACGGACCAGGAGATTGTCTTCACCTCCGGCGCCACCGAGTCCGACAACCTCGCCATCAAAGGCGTCATCGAGTACTACAAGTCGAAGGGTGACCACATCATCACCCTGAAGACCGAGCACAAGGCCATCCTGGACACCTGCAAGCGCCTGGAGCGCGTGCGCCAGGAGCGCCTGGACGAGCTGAAGCTCCTGCGCCTGGGACAGCTGGCCGAGCGCGACGTGTCGCCCGAGGAAGTGGCGGAGCTGGCCGCGAAGCACGACCTGGAGAACGACGCGACCTACAAGAAGTGGGCGGAGATGCCCACCGGTGGCGCGCGCGTGACGTACCTGGACGTGGAGCAGGACGGCCGGGTGAACCTGGAGAAGCTCGAGGAGGCGATGACGCCGAAGACGGTGCTCGTCTCCATCATGTTCGCCAACAACGAGATTGGCGTGGTGCAGCCCGTCGCGGAGATTGGCGCGCTGTGCCGCAAGAAGGGCGTCCTCTTCCACTGCGACGCGGTGCAGGGCATCGGCAAGGTGCCCTTCGACGTGGAGGCGATGAAGGTCGACCTCGCGTCCATCACCTCGCACAAGATGTACGGCCCCAAGGGCATTGGCGCGCTCTACGTGCGCCGCAAGCCGCGCGTGCGCATCGCCCCCCTCATCGACGGTGGCGGCCATGAGCGCGGCATGCGCTCCGGCACGCTGAACGTCGCGGCCATCGTCGGCTTCGGCCACGCGGCGCACCTGGCCCGCGAAGAGCTGGCCGAGGAAGCCGCCCGCATCCTCCGCCTGCGCGAGAAGCTCCGGAAGGGGCTCACCGACGCGCTGGACATGACGGTGCTCAACGGCTCGCTGGAGCACCGGCTGCCGGGCAACCTCAACATCTCCTTCGCCCACGCCGAGGGCGAGTCCCTGATGATGGGCATCAAGGACATCGCGGTGTCGTCAGGCTCCGCGTGCACGTCCGCCTCGCTGGAGCCCTCCTACGTGCTGCGCGCGCTGGGGGTGGACGAGGAGCTGGCCCACAGCTCCATCCGCTTCGGCCTGGGCCGCTTCACCACCGAGGAGGAGGTGGATTTCGTCGTCAACCTCGTCGTCGACAAGGTCCGCAAGCTGCGCGACATGAGCCCCCTCTACGAGATGGCCAAGGAAGGCATCGACCTCAAGAGCATCGAGTGGACCGCGCATTAGCGCGGCTTTCCAGGCAATCAGCGGGGCGCATGGCCCCTCGACCGGTGGGCATTGCTCCCCGGAACCTTTGGTGAGAAGCATCCGTTGAAGGAGTTGGCATGGCTTACAGCGACAAGGTCATCGACCACTACGAGAACCCCCGCAACGTCGGGACGATGGACAAGGAAGACCCGAACGTGGGCACGGGCCTCGTGGGGGCTCCGGCGTGCGGCGACGTGATGCGCCTGCAGCTGAAGATTTCCGACGATGGGCTCATCGAGGACGCGCGCTTCAAGACGTTCGGCTGCGGGTCCGCCATCGCCTCCTCGTCGCTCGTCACCGAGTGGGTGAAGGGCAAGACGGTGGACCAGGCGATGACCATCTCCAACAAGGACGTGGCCCGGGAGCTGTCGCTGCCGCCGGTGAAGATCCACTGCTCGGTCCTCGCCGAGGACGCCATCAAGGCGGCCATCGAGGACTTCAAGAAGAAGCGCGCCGCGCGCAAGGCCCAGGCATCCTAAGGGTGTTGGTACGGCGAACTTCACGACTCCAGGAGGCGAAACCATGAGCGACCAGGCAACCCAGCAGACGACGCAGAGCCCGGTGCCTGGCCCCGCGCCCGTGGCCAAGGCCGCCCCCAAGGGCATCGTCGTGGCGGACAGCGCGGTGGCTCGGCTGAAGGAGCTGCTGGAGCAGCGCCAGACGCCCGACGCCGGCCTTCGGCTGGCCGTGAAGGGCGGCGGGTGCTCGGGCCTCCAGTACTCCATGGAGTGGTCCGAGAAGTCCCGCGAGCGCGACAAGATTTTCGAGAGGGACGGCGTGCGCGTCTTCGTGGATCCGAAGAGCTACCTGTACCTCATCGGCACGGAGCTGGTGTTCGAGCAGACGCTCATGGCCTCCGGCTTCAAGCTGAACAACCCCAACATCAAGGCCGCTTGCGGCTGCGGAGAGAGCTTCTCCGTCTGAGTGGGGACAGCCTTCGTCCCTTCCCTTCCGGAAGGGACACCGTCACGCGGGGTCCGGCCAGCCGCCGGGCCCCTTTCGTTTGTCTGGCCCACACCCCCATGGAGCACACCGAGTGAGGACCCACTTCGACGTCTTCGGGCTGCCGCGCGCCTATGACGTGGACGTGCCCGCGCTGGAGAAGCAGTACCGAGAGCTCTCGCTCCAGTCGCATCCGGACCGCGTGGCCCAGGCCGACGCGCGCGCGCGCCTCAAGGCCCTGGAGAGCACCACCGCCCTCAACGAGGCCTTCAAGACGCTGAAGGACCCGGTGCGCCGCGCCTTCTATCTCCTGAAGCTGCACGGGGTGGACCTGGACCGCGAGGACGCGGGCGCGCAGAAGGACATGCCCCTGGAGTTCCTCGAGGAGGTCATGGAGCTGCGCGAGGCGCTCGACGGGGCCATGGAGAAGAAGGACCTGGCCCGCGTGCAGGCCATGGGCGGCCAGGTGCAGGGGCGGCGCAAGGCGGCGCTCGACGAGGCGGCCGGTGTCCTCAGGGCGCTGGAAGGTGGGGGGCCAGCGGAGGAAGCGCCGGCCCAGGTGAGAAAGGCATCGCACGCGCTGGGGCGGGTGCGCTACTTCACGCGCTTCCTCGAGCAGGTGGACGCGTTCGAGGAGGAAAGTCTGTCGTGAGCAAGAACGGCTACCTGCAGATCCACGACCCGCTGAAGCCCAAGGGCCAGGCCGTGGGCATCGACCTGGGCACCACGCACTCACTCGTCGCGGCGGTGGCGCAGGGCAAGCCCCGCTGCGTCCCGGTGGACGAGGGCGACTCGCTGCTGCTCCCCTCCGTCGTGCACTACGGCAAGGACGGCGGCGTGCTCGTGGGCGTGCGCGCTCGCGCCCTGGCGGGCGAGCACCCCACCAACACCATCGCCTCCGTGAAGCGCTACATGGGGCGAGGCCCCGACGACGCGGAGACGCGCAAGCTTTCGCACTACAAGTTCGTGCCCGGCGCCAACGTGGTGCGCTTCGACGTGGCGGGCGGCAACCCGGTGACGCCCATTGAAGTCTCCGGCGAAATCCTGCGCGCGCTGAAGCGCCGCGCGGAGGCCCACTTCTCCATGAAGGTGGAGCAGGCCGTCATCACCGTGCCGGCGTACTTCGACGACGCCCAGCGCCAGGCCACCAAGGACGCGGGCCGGCTCGCGGGCCTGGAGGTGCTGCGGCTGCTCAACGAGCCGACGGCGGCGGCGCTGGCCTACGGGCTCGACAAGGGCAGCCAGGGCACCTTCGCCGTCTACGACTTGGGCGGCGGCACGTTCGACATCTCCATCCTCAAGTTGGTGGATGGCGTGTTCGAGGTGAAGTCCACCGGCGGCGACTCCGCGCTGGGCGGCGACGACTTCGACCGGGCGATTGCGTCACAAGTCTTCCAGGCGCTCGGCATCACCGAGCCCTCCCCGTCCGTCGTGGCGCAGACGCTGGCGGCCTCGCGCAAGGCGAAGGAGGCGCTCACCGACGCGCCCGAGGCGACCGTCACCGTGGGCGGCCAGTCGCACACCGTGAAGCGCGCGGACTTCGACGCGTGGATCCAACCGCTGGTGAACAAGACGGGCCTCGTGTGCCGTCGGGCGCTGAAGGACGCGGGCGTGGCGGCCGGGGAGCTTGACGGCGTCATCCTCGTCGGCGGCTCCACGCGCGTGCCCGCGGTGCGGCGCTTCGTCGCGGAGCTGTTCGGCCGCGAGCCGCTGGGTGACATCGACCCGGACCAGGTGGTGGCGCTGGGCGCGGCGGTGCAAGCGGACCTGCTCACCAACGAGGACCGTCAGGACGAGGTGCTGCTGCTGGACGTGATTCCGCTGTCGCTCGGGTTGGAGACGATGGGCGGCATCAGCGAGAAGTTGATTCAGCGCAACTCCACCATCCCCACGGCGGCGGCGCAGGTGTTCACCACGTTCAAGGACGGGCAGACGGGCCTGGACGTGCACGTGGTGCAAGGCGAGCGCGAGCTGGTGGAGGACAACCGCAGCCTCGCGCGCTTCACCCTCTCCGGCATTCCCCCGCTGGCGGCGGGCATGGCGCGCGTGGAGGTCCGCTTCCAGGTGGACGCGGACGGAATCCTCTCCGTCTCCGCGAAGGAGCTGAGCACCGGCGCGGAGCAGTCCATCACCGTCAAGCCGAGCCACGGCCTCACCGAAGAGGAGATCGAGCGGATGCTGCTCGACTCCATCGAGTACGCCGAGGACGACATCCAGGCGCGGCAGCTGCGGGAGCAGCGCGTGGACGCCGAGCGCGTGCTGGCGGAGGCGGACCGGCAGCTGCGCGAGCACGGCACCCTGGTCCAGGGCGACGAGCGGGCCGCCATCGACGCGGCGCTCGCGAAGGTGCGCGAGACGGCCCAGGGCAAGGACTACCTGAAGCTGAAGGAGGCCGTGCACGCGCTGGACGAGACGTGCCGCCCCTTCATCGAGCGGGTGATGAACCAGGCCATCACCCAGGTGGTGGCCGGCCAGTCGGTGGAGGACTACTGACGTGCCCAAGGTGACTTTCAAGAGCCCCCTGGCCGAGGTCAGCGTGGACGTGCCCCCGGGGACCATCCTCCTGGACGCGGCCGAGCAGTGCGGTGCCCAGGTGGGCCATAGCTGTGGCGGGGTCTGCGGCTGCTCCACCTGTCACATCTGGGTGCGCAAGGGCCTCGACTCGCTGAGCGAGCAAACGGACGCGGAGGCGGACCGCCTGGACATGGGGTTCGACGTGCGCCCGTACTCGCGGTTGAGCTGCCAGACGGAGGTCAGCCAGGAGGACGTCACGGTAGAGATCACCGAGGAGTCCCTCACCGCGTTCATGGACGAGAACCCCGTCATCCGCCGCGCCCTGGAGTCCGAGGGGAAATGGCCGCTGAAGAAGTGAGGTTGTTACGTAGTTCTTGACGGCGCGGGGCAGGACTTCTATATGTCCGCCCCATCGCAGCACGCCGCAACGCCGCGAGGAAGCACCACCTGCCCAGGTGGTGGAATTGGTAGACACACTAGATTCAGGGTCTAGCGCCTGCAAGGGCATGGAGGTTCGAGTCCTCTCCTGGGCACAAAGTTGAGAAGGGGTCCTGGTTTCAAACCAGGGCCCCTTTTCGCTTTTCATGGCTCGGAGTGCCTCGCCTTCACGGTGGCGCCGGCTCCACGGACTCGTGGGCCACGTGGCTCGCGGCCTCGCGCGCCAGACTGCCTCCCTTGCGCAAGTCCCTGATTCGAATCTTCCGGACGTAGACGGAGATGGCCCCCACTCCCGCCTGACTCAGCACCGTCCCCAGGTGGGTGAGCGTGGCGAAGGCCGCCGCGTCCTCCGGTGAGGCCCCCAGGCTGCGGGCCGCCCAACTGGTGACGAAGTAGTAGATGCCCATGCCGGCCGGGACGCCGGGGAGCGCCTGCCCCAGGGAGATGGCGCCCAGCACCACGGCCCCCGCGAAGAGGCCCCCTTCGATTCCAATGCCGTGCAGCGCCAGCCCGTAGGCCAGCGCGGACGCCATCACCGGGCCCACCGAGAAGAAGAGCACCTTGCCCATGCCCCGGAAGGAGCGCGCGGAGCCCAGCCCGTCGCTGACGTGGTGGAGGAAGCCCTCCAGGCGCGGGAAGCGGTGACGGCGGTGCAGCCAGTTCGCCAGCGGCGCGGACCAGTGGGCCAGCAGCACGACGAGGGCGACCAATCCCACGCACAGGGACACCGCCACCTTGAGCTGCCCCTGGAAGCGGGAGAGCGTGGCGCCGAAGGGCCCCAGCAGGGAGAGCGTCACCAGCAACATCAGCGCGGCGAACTCCATCAGCTTGCAGACGCCGACGGTGCCCAGGCAGCGCAGGAAGGGGATGCGCTCGGTGCGCGACAGGAGGAACGAGCGGAGGATGTCGCCCAGCTTCCCCGGCAGCGCGTTGTGGACGAAGGCGCCAATGGCGACCAGGTGGTAGCGCTCGCGGAAGGGCACGCGCTTGCGCAGCGTGCTCTGCCACTGCACCGCGCGCAGCGGGATGATGGAGCCCTGGAGCAGCACGAAGGGCAGCAGCCACACGAGGTGGCCGGGCAAGTCTCGCAGGAAGTCCCCCAGCGGGAAGCGCGGCACGAGCAGCGGCCCTGTGCCCTGGAGGTTCCACCGGAAGAAGGCCGTGGAGAGCAGGACGACGGACAGCACCAGCCCCACCACGGCGAGCAGCACCTTGGGCAGGCTCACGCCGCGCGCCGAAGGTCGGGGCCACGTGCCGCTGGAGCGAGGTGGCTCGGGCTTCACTGGACCCACCGCAGCCGGAGGGCGGGCTCTCGATAGGCCTCCGCGAGCCGCTCGTGCAGATCCACGCAGTGGCCCAGGCCGGACAGGTCCACCGGCGCGTTCGCGGGCCAGCACACCAGGCTGTTGGCCTCCGTACGCGTCAGCCCGCCGTGAGAACCGAACTCCCAGGCGAAGCCCACCGTGCCGCCCCGCTGCACCGCTTCACCAAAGAGCACCAGGTCTCCCGCCGTCTTCATCGCCGGCAGACCCTTGAGGAAGTCCGCCACCGCGCGGCGGCTGTACTCGGGCGACAGAGGCGCACGCTCGATTTCGTCCGGGCCGTACACGCCACCGCGCACCACCGCCACCGCGGAGTTCCCCCGGCGCATCGCGACGATGCCGATGTCCGCGCTTCGCGTGGCGCGCGCCAGCACGTCCGGGTGACGCGCCACCAACGTGCGCGCCTCCAGCGGCTCACGCGCGCCGGAGAGATAGACGTGGGCGAAGTTGCCACACTCGATGATGACGGGCTTGAACGGCTCGCGCGCCACGGTGTCGACCGATGGGAGCGGACGTCCTTCGCACAGGCCGCGCGCCACATCGTCGGACAGCGGGACACGCTCCCCCTGCAAGAGCATGGACTCCAGTCGAACTCCCTGACGCTGCTCCAGCGGAAGGCTGTCCACGTGGCCGTGGTCCGAGAGGATGACGACGTCGTACGGCCGCTCCACCGAGCGCGACATCGCATAGAGCTCCGCGAGGTACGAGTCCACGCGGTGCAGCTCCATCAGCGCCAGCTCCGAGCGCGGCCCGCGACGGTGGGCCACTTCATCGTAGTTGCCGTAGACGAGGTAGATGGAGGGCACGCCGCGCACCATGTCCACCAGCGCCTTGGTATGCGCGAAGCTCCAGCCCAGGCGCTGGAGGAACACGCGGCTGAGCAGGAAGGACTGCTCGTGGCGCCAGTCGTGGAGCGCGTGGGCCCAGTGGGCGACTTCGCGCGCCGCCTGCCACGTGTCCATTCCGAACGAGCGCAGGAAGTCCCAGGCGCTCCGCGTGCGGCCGGCTGACAGGCCCATCATCTCGTAGGAGAACGAGCGCGACATCAGCTTGAAGCTGCCCAGCGTGCTCATGCTCAACGCGTTGTCCGCGCCCGCGCGAAACAGCGAGAAGTACCCGTGGCCACCGCCGTCCAGCAGGCTGTCGCGTCCCGCGCCCCGCAGCCGTTGATCGACGAGCAGCGCGTCCGAGGGCACGTTCATCTTCAACTCGCGGCCCAGCTCCCTGTCGTACCAGGAGTAGGCAGGCAGGTTCGATTCGCGCATGCCGTACAGCAGGCCCGCCTGGAAGTAGGGCGTGGAGGTGGGCGCGCCCCAGAAGGCGTCATCCAAATGAAACGAACCCGAGCGGATGAGTCGTGAGAAGAACGGCATCTTCCCGGCGACAATCGCCTCGTCCAGCAGGGCTTTGGGTACTCCGTCTAAATGGACAATCAGGAGGTTCCGGCGCCCATGCGCCGCTGCGGGCGGAACTTTCGCGCGGATGCGGCGCGCAAGCCCGTGGGCCCACATCCATGAAGCTGGGGTAATGACACCACTCACGTTGACGCCTCCCCTCCCCCGGCAGGCAAAATGAGCACTTGGGGGGACGGCCGCCTTCAGTCGAAGGCAGCTCTCCTGGAAAGCAGGCGGGCAAGTAGCGCCGTCCTTCAGTCGGGATGGAACCGACTCAGAGAGGCGTCACCACGGTCCCCATGTTGATCTCCGCCGTCCTGCTCGCAACCCTCGCCGCCGCTCCGGTGCAGACGCCGTCACGGCCGGCTCCGGGGCTGCCTCCCGCGAAGACGGACTCAGGCGCGGACATCATCGCGCTGCCGATGATGACGTTCAGCTCGGACAGCGGCGTCAGCTACGGCGCCGTGGGCGGCATCTACTTGTACGGCCCCGGGAAGACGCCGTACGCGCACGGCATCGGCGCGCAGGTGCTGTTCAGCAGCCGCGGGGTCCAGAGCCACTACCTGCGCTACGACGGGCCGCGCCTCATCGGTCCGCTGCGCCTGGAGGCGGGGCTCGAGTACCGCCGGGAGCTGCGCAGCCCCTTCTTCGGCGCGGGCAACCTGTCGGCGCCGGACTTCAATGGCGACCTGGACAACGAGCGCTACACCTTCGACAAGGGCTCTCCCGGAGCATGGGTTCGCCTCCGTGGCCGGCCGTTCGGCCCCACGCATCCGCTCCAGTCCTACGTGGGCTACGCGTGGCGCAACACCAGCGTGAGCGCGGAAGACCAGTCCATGCTGACGCAGCAGCAGCCCATCGGCATCGAAGGCGGCTCCACCGGCCAGCTCCTCGTGGGCGCGCTGTGGGACACGCGCGATGACGAGACGGACCCGCTGGAGGGCGGCGTGGAGGAGCTGGCGCTGCGCGTGTCCGGCCAGGCCACGGGCAGCCGCTACCAGTACGTGGGCATCACCCTGAGCGAGCGGCGCTACCTGCGGCTGTCGTCGCGGCTGACGCTGGCGCAGCGGCTCACCCTGGACATGCTCTTCGGCGACGTGCCGTTCTTCGAGTGGAGCAACACCGGCGGCGTGAATGTGTCGGAGGGAATCGGCGGCATGAGCAGCGTGCGCGGAATCGAGCGCAACCGCTTCTCCGGCAACATCAAGGCGTTCAGCAACACGGAGCTGCGCTTCCAGGCCGCGCAGATGCAGGTGTTCGGCAAGAACATGAAGGTGGGCGCGGTGATGTTCCTGGACCTGGGGCGCGTGTGGCACCCAGGAGTGACTGACGGCAGCTGGCACGCGTGGCACCCGGGCATCGGCGGGGGCCTGCGCCTCACCCGCCGCGCCGCCGTGGTGCGCATGGACTACGCCCGCTCCACCGAGACGGGCCGCCAGCGCATCTACATCACCTTCGGCCACATGTTCTGAAGAGCCCCTCGTCTGAGACGGGGGCCCAGGCTCAGCCGCGCGCGTCCACCCAGGCGCGCAGCCGCGCCTCCACCTGCGTCTCGCCCCGGACGCCCTGCTCGGGCTCCAGGAGCAGCGTGTGGAAGCCGCGCGACTCCAAGCCCTTGCACAGCTCCGCGCGAGCCTCCGCGTCGGGAGCGAAGAGGATGCAGCCGTCCCCGCCTCCCGCGCCGGACAGCTTGCCCACGCAGCCGTAGGCCGCCGCCATCGACAGCACGCGGCGCATGCCCTCCGTCTCCAGCGGGCCCAGCTCCAACAGCAGCGCGTGCTGCGCCTTCACCGCCTCGGAGAAGCCCCGGAAGTCCCAGCCCGCGAGGCCGTCCTCCATCACCTGCCCCACGATGTTGGAGCGCTCGACGAAGGCCTGACGCCCCGCCTCCTCCAGCCGCGCCTCCACCTGGCCAATCAGCACCCGCGTGGACGCGCTCTCGCCCGTGAAGGCATACGCCATGGCCACCCGGGGCACCGGCAGCCGCCACACGTCCACCGAGGGCGACTCCGTCAGCGCCGCGCTCAGCCGGCTGCCATTGCTCGCGTCGGCCAGGGGCGTCACGTCATAGCGCCGGTAGCGCAGCACGCCGCCCGCGAAGCTCGCGGCCACGTCCCCGCCGCTGCCCTTGCCACCCTGCCCCAGCGTGTGCGCCAGTAGCGCCAGCTTCAGCGCGTCGTAGCGCTCCTCCAGCACGTAGCGCGCGCCCTCGGCCGCCAGCACCGCCGCGCACGCGCTGCCACCCATGCCCAGCTTCTGCCCGTTGGGCCCCACCGCCGAGGGAGCCACCGCGAAGTCGAAGCCCTGGCTGGCGCGGCCGTGCGCGCGCAGCGCCTCGTCCAGCGTGCGCGCCACGAAGGAGAAGCCCGCGGGCACCTCGCGCTCCCAGCGCACGCCCCGGGGCGTCATGCTGCCGCCCAGCGAGCCCTCCTCCAGGCAGACATGCACGCGCGCATCCTCGCGCCGCCGCACGTAGGCCGCGGTGCGGGGTGCCACCGCCGCCACCCGCGCCACTCCGCCCCACAGCACCGCGTACTCGCCGGAGACGAACAGCTTGCCCGGTGCGGAGAGGGCGCGCTCCATCAGAACAGGTGCTCCTGCTTGAGCACCGCGTCCCCGCCCGGCACACAGCGAATCACGTCCAGCGCGCCACACGCTCGCGCCAGCGCCTCCGCGGCGACTTCATGCGCGGCGTCCGTCAGCAGCACCGGGTTGGGGCCCGCGTCCAGCGTGAACCAGACGGGGATGCCCTTCTTGCGGTGCTCGCGCAGGTGCTGGATGAGACCCAGCGTCGCCGAGTTCAGGTAGCAGAGCGGCGGGTCGGCCGCGAGCGACGTGGAATGCATCCGCCACGCGTTGCGCTCACACAGCTCGCCCAGCGCCTGCAAGTCCCTGCGAGCGATGTGCGCACGAGCGCGAGGCACCTCCTCCTCCGCGTCCCGCACCCAGGCCGCGTAGTACGGGCTGGTGTCCACCGTCTGCTTCATCCCGTCGCGGGACTTCACGTCCTTCTCGCCCCGGTCCAGCACCGCCACCACCATGCGCAGGTCCGGCCAGTGCGCCGCGTCGAAGCGCTGCACCGCGAAGCTGTCCTCACCGTCAGGACGCTCGCCGCGCTGCCACTCACAGAAGCCGCCCTCCACGCTGCGACACGCGGAGCCGCTGCCCAGCCGCGCCAGGATGCTCGCGGCCCTCGAGTCCGCCGGCAGGCCCGCCGCCGCGCGTCCGGCGACAGCGAGCGCCGCGAAGCCCGCCGCGCTGCTCGCGAGCCCCGCCGCCATGGGGAAGTCTCCGCGCGAGACGACCTTCGCCGGGCCCAGCGCGTCCTTCGTCTGGGCGCGCACCGACTCCAAGAGGCGCAGCACGCGCTCGCGCTCGCTGCCCTTCGACGTGTGGCCGTTGATCTCCACCGCGTCGCTCGACACGCCGAACTCCACCGTCGTCGTCACCGACAGCGGCGACAGCGTCAGCGACAGGCTGGACTGGTGCGGCAGGATGAGCGCGTCGTCCCGCTTCCCCCAGTACTTCACGAGGGCGATGTTGGGATGCGCCAGGGCAGTGGCTTTCATGGGGACACTCACGACGCTCGCGGACCCGCGAGCTGGCTGCTGAAGCAGCGCACACCGAGGCGGGTGAGCTGGACCACCGCGGCCTCCGGTTCGAGGAACAGACCGACCACGGCCCCGCCATCCCCACCCGCTCCGGTGAGCTTGGCGCCCAGCGCCCCCAGGCCACGCAGTCGATACACCATCTCTTCCAATGGCGGCGAGGACAGGCCCAGCGCGGCCAACAGGCCCTGGTTGACGTTCATCGCGTCCCCCAGCGCCTCCAGGTCCCCCGCCTCCACCGCCTTCGCGCCCTCCGACGCCAGCCGCCCCATCTCCGTGAAGAGGCGCCGGTAGCGCTCGGGCCAGCGCGCCTGCCGCTCCCGCAGCGCCCCCACCGTCTTCTTCGTGGGGCTGCGCTCGCCGGCCAGCGCCACCACCACCTTCAAGGGGCGGGGACTGTCCACCGTCTTGCCACGCCCCACCGTCGCCGCGTCGGGCGTGCGGCGATAGAGCAAGAGCCGCTCCTCCGCGCTGATGGTGTGGTCCACCCCGGAAGGCGTGCCGTGGAACTCCTGCTCCATCTCCCACGCCAGCCGCGCGGCCTCTCTCGGCGTGGCCTGCTTGCCGGCCGCCAGCAACAGCAGCCGCGCGCACGCGACGGACAGCGCCGCGGAGCTGCCCAGGCCCGCGGACAGCGGCAGCTCGGGGTCCAACGTCACCTTCACCAGGGGCTCCCCCACCAGCTTCGCCGCGCGCGCGAAGGCGCCGGTGAGCAGCGCCCGCTGCCCCCGGCTCAGCGTGGACGGCAGCGAGAGCTGACACTTCTTGGACGGCACGCCGCGTGCCTTCACGCCTTGCGACAGCGGCCCCGCCAGCGCGGGATGGCCGTACACGACGCTGTGCTCACCCAGCAGGATGACCTTGCCGGCGCCGAACGTGGACAGCGAGGACGGGGTGCCCACGGCGCTCAGAGAGTCGTGCCCGTGGCGGCGGCGGCGTCCTCGGCGGACAGGCTGGCGAGAATCTCCCGCGCCTTCTCCACCTTCACGTGGCCCGCCTTCACCAGCAGGTCCGCCAGCTTCTCCACCCAGTCGCCGCGCGCGCCCGCCGTCACCGCCACGCAGCGCGCATGCAGCGCCATGTGGCCCTTCTGGATGCCAATGCTGCCCAGCGCCCGGAGCGCCGCGAAGTTCTGCGCCAGCCCCACCGCCGCGAACACCATGGACAGCTCACGCACGCTGGAGGCGCGCAGGAGCTTCAGCGACATCTGCACGCCGGGGTGCACCTTGATGGGGCCGCCCACCAGGCCCAGCGCCAGCGGCAGCTCGATGCGGCCCACCAGGTGGCCTTCCTCCAGGTACCACGTCGATAGCGGGCGGTACTGACCGCCACGGCAGGCGAACGCGTGCGCGCCGGCTTCAATCGCGCGCCAGTCCTGACCGGTGGCGATGGCCACCGAGTCGATGCCGTTCATCACGCCCTTGTTGTGCGTGGCCGCGCGGTACGGGTCCGCCTCCGCGAAGCGGCTGGCCTGGGCGATGCCCTCGGCGATGGTCTCACCGGGCATCTCGAAGTCGGCCAGCATCGCCAGGGGAATGCGGCACGTGGCGCGCGCCAGCCGGCGGTCCGCCAGGTTGGAGAGGATGCGCAGGTACACCTTGCCGCCGGTGATCTGCTCCACGAGCGGCGCCACGCCCTCCGCCACGGTGTTGATGAGGTTGGCCCCCATCGCCTCCTGCGTGTCGATGAGGATGTGCACCACGAGCAGCGGCTCGCCGCGCGGGCCCTCGGGGGCCGGCAGCACGCGCACCTCCACGTCCTTGGCCCCGCCGCCGCGCGCCACCATGGCCGGGTGGAAGCTGTTGGCCAGGGCCAAGAGCTGTTCCTTGTGCGCCAGAATCTTTTCCGTGGCCTCGGTCGGGTCGCCGTAGCGAGTCACCTGGACCTGGCCAATCATCATCGACTCGTCGGCCTCGGCGTAGAAGCCACCCGCCTCGCGGACAATCTTCGCGGCGAACGACACCGCCGCCACCACCGACGGCTCCTCCACCGCCATGGGCACCAGGTAGTCGCGGCCGTTGACCTGGAGGTTGAGCCCCACGCCCAGCGGCAGGGAGAACGTGCCCACCGCGTTCTCAATCATCTGGTTGGCCAGCGCCGGCTGCAGGGCCTCGGTGCCGCGGAGCTGCTCCACGTCCGCGGGCGACAGCCGCAACATGCGCGCGAGCTGCGCCAGGCGCTCGTCCATCGGCAGCTTGTGGAACCCGGAGAGCCGGGACGTCACCGTCTCAGACATGTTGAGTCTTCCTTCTTCCCGCGTCGATGCGCACGGCGGTTACAGCGCCGTCATCCAATCCTTCAACACTCCGGTCACCACTCGCGGTCGCTGCCTGAGCTCAGCGCAGCTTCTGCTTCCCGTGAGTACGAGCGCCTGTCGCAACCCCGACAGGATGACCTCCAGCGCCTGCTCCGCCGCCTCCACCCCACCTGCCTGCTGCGCCCGGAACAGCGGCAAGGCCATGCCGCCCAGGTCCGCCCCGAGCGCCAGCAGCTTCGCCACCTCCAGCCCCGTCCTCACCCCACCACTGCCCACCAGTCGGACTTCCGGCCCCACGGCCGCGCGCACCGTCGCCACCGCCGCCGCCGTGGGAATGCCCCACGCGCTGAATTCAGCCCCGACCTGAGCTTGTACGCCCGACGCCCGAAGTTGTTCCACGCGAACCCAGGACGTGCCGCCCAGTCCTGAAACATCCAGGTTCCGGACACCCAGCTCCACCAGCCGCCTGGCCACGTCCGGACCGATGCCGCAGCCGGTCTCCTTCACCAGCAGCCGGTCGCCGAAGGCCTTCACCAACGCGGCCACCACGTCGTAGCCGCCCCGGAAATCCCTGTCGCCCTCGGGCTGGGTCAATTCCTGCCCGGCGTTGAGGTGCAACGCGATGCCGTCCGCGTCGATGTCCTCCATCAACCGCCGCACCCCGTCCACGCCCAGCCGCACCGCTTGATAGAGCCCGATGTTGCCCAGCAGCGCCACCGTGGGCGCCACCTGCCGCACCCGGTACGACGCGGCCCGCGCCACATCCTCCGCCATGGCCCGCTGGCTTCCCACCCCGAACGCCAGCCCATGGCGCTCCGCCAGCAATGCGAGGTCACGATTGACCACGCCCGCACGCTCAGTCCCGCCTGTCATTCCGGTGACGAGCAGCGGGTGGCGCAATTGCTTTCCAAGAAACGGGGTGGAGAGGTCCACGTCGTCCGTTGCCATCTCCGGCATGGCGCAGTGGACCAGGTGGACGTGCTCCAGGAGCGTGCTGTTGCCGACGGGCTCGACGTCGCCGGTGGCGCACAGGTCGAGGTGAGCGTCTTTACGTCGCGCTGTGATGTCCTCGACCATGTGAGAAGCAGCCCGTCCCAAGTGTCCGTCAGGGCGTGTAAGTGCCCGATGGCTCGTGGGTTTCCTAGCAAGCGCAAGGGGACGGGCGCAAGCCAAAGGGCCCGAGCGGCCCGCAGTGGCGACTCAATGGACGGCTCGGGCTGCTGAACGGTATGAGGCCCGCATGAGCACGCCCCCGTCACCCAAGGTGGTCGTCTTCCTCCACAGCGGAGACTACGACCGGGTGCACCAGGGACTGTCCATCGCCGCCGCGGCGACCGCCTCCGGCCGACGCGCGGAGGTGTATCTGTTCTGGTGGGCGCTCGAACGCTTCCTGCGCGGCGACTTGGATGAGCCGGACTTTCCCGGCCGCGCCGACATCACCGACCGCTTCGAGTCGCGGGGCATGCCCACGCTGCGCGCCTTGCTCGAGCACCTGACGGAGTCCGGGCTGTGCACGCTCGCGGGCTGCACGGGCTCGCTCGGCGCACTGGGGGGCGAGCCGGAGACCGCGAAGAGCGGCATCGCGCTGTGGCTCGGCTGGAGCGCCATCCTCCAGCGCACCGCCGGCGTGACGGACCGCTTCTACCTCTGACCCGCAGGCGGCCCCGCATGCACAGGACGTGTTCCGCCGGGGCGTGCGCGCGTGTCGTCAGTGCGACAGCTTGAAACCCAGAATCACCGTGCGGGGAGCGTTGGGACGCGCGCCATACGGACGGCGGGAGACGATGTCCGCCGCGTCGAGCACGTTGCGCGCGCTGAAGTAGAGCTGGCCCCAGCGCGAGAAGTTCCAGTTCGCGTTGACGTCGAACGTGAGCAGGGAGTCCGTCAGCTCGCCGGGCGCCGCCTCGCCCTGCCCCGCTGACTCGCGCATGGTGTCGACATAGAGCGCGCTCAGGATGACGCCACCCAGCGCGCCCTCCACACCCACCGACGCGAAGAGCTGGTGCCGGGGCACATAGGGCAGCTCATCTCCGGCCTTCACGTCGCCGAACTGCGGGTCCGCCGAGCGGAAGTCGTTGAGCAGCTCCGTGCGCGTGAAGGTGTACGAAGCGGACAAGGGGAACGTCACGCCGCCACCCGGGCGGAAGGTCTTCTCCGCGAAGACCTCCAGGCCGTAGATGTGGGCCTGGCCCGCGTCCGTCTGCCGGTCCAGGTCGTCGTCCACGCAGCCGCTGGAGAAGGTGCAGATGGCGGTGAGGTTCGAATAGTCGTTGAAGAAGCCGACGACTTCGAAGCGCTCGCCCCGGCGCGTCCAGCGGGCGCCCGACTCGTAGTTGATGCTCTTCTCCGCCTTCACCGAATCGGGCTGGCCCGGCGACGGCGGCGAGAAGCCCCGGTACGCGCCCGCGAAGAGGCCCAGGTTCGGCGTCAGCGCGCCATAGGCCCCCAGGCCCGGCATCAGCACCTCGAGCGCGCCGTCCGTGTCCTCGCCGGTGATGCGGTCATACGAGCGCGAGCGGATGACCTCCAGGCGCACGCCCGGCGTGAGGACGAGCGGCCCCCAGGCGATGGCGTCCGTCACGTGCAGCGCGAGGGCGTGGGTTTCGTCCTTGTTGTCGGCCGTGGTGGACGTGGGCGCTCCGGCCCAGACCAGTGCGCCGCCCGCCATGCGGTACGCGTCCTCGGTGTGCTTGCGGTCGATGCTGTCGTAGTGGAAGCGCGCGCCGACCTCCAGGCTGTGGCTCAGCGGGCCCGTCGTCGTCGTCCACCGCGCGAGGCTCTGGAGGCCCTGCGAGACGAAGGTGCGGTCATTGGGGCCGATGAGCAGCGTGTCCTGCGTGGACGACGTGTCAATCTGGCCGGTGAGCACGCCGTAGTAGATGGAGTTGCGCGCGCTCGTCGGGTCCGCGAGCACGGTGGCGATGGCGGCGCCGCCAAAGCGGTTCACCTTGCGCCACGCGCGTGAGAAGTCGTTGCGGTAGGCCGTGGTGGTGAGGGCCAGCGAGCCGGACTCCAGCACGTGACTGGCGGCCACCTGGGTGCGGTGCCACTTCATCCGGTCCAACGCGCTGGCGACGTAGCGGCGCAGCGGATTCTCCCGGAAGTCCGCGTCGGACAGGCCCAGGTAGGTCTCGTTGGACAGCTCGTCGGAGTAGCCCACCTTGAGGTTGAGGCTCTGACGGACCGCTCCGTCGGGCACCAGGCGGTAGCGGGCCTTCGCCATCCACTCGTTGCGCCGGAAGCCCGTGGTGCCGCCGCCGTCCAGTTCCTTGAAGCCGTTGCTGCGCAGGTGGATGCCCTCCACCAGGAAGCCCGCGCGCTCGGTGCTCGCGCTGAAGACGCCGTGCGCCTTGCCGTACAGGTAGCCGCCTCCGGCGACGTCCAGCCACGCGGACTCAGAGGAGGAGATATCGCGGGTGAGGAACTCCACGGAGCCCGCCACCGTCTGCGGACCGTGCTGGATGGCGGAGGGGCCCTTGAGCACGCGCACCGACTGCATGCGGGTGATGAGCGGGAAGAAGTAGGCCGCGGGCGCGGAGTACGGCGCGGGACCGAAGAGGACACCATCCTCCAGCAGCGTCACCTTCTTGCTGCGGTCCGGATTCACGCCGCGCAGGCCCACGTTCGGCCGGAGCCCGAAGCCATCCTCGCCGCGCGCGTAGACGCCGGGCACGCTCGTCAGCACCGCGCTGGGGTCGTCCTTCTCGTAGCGCTCCAACTGCGAGGGCTTGAGGATGTGGACCGAGCCGCTGGTGCGCGTCTCCGAGGTCCCCACCACCACGCTCTCGAACTTCCGCTGACCGGCCTCGGGCACGACGGGCTCGGCCACGACTGGCTCGGCGGATACGGCGGGCTCGGCCACGGGAGAAGCCTGGGCCGGAGCATCACCGGCGACGGCGGGCTCGGCCACGGGAGAAGCCTGGGCCGGGGCGTCACCGGCGACGGCGGGCTCCTGGGCCGGGGCCAGAGGTGCATCCTCGGGCGTCGCGGGCGAAGCCACCGGCTCCGACAGCCCAGGCGCGACAACGGGCGCGTCCGGAGTGGAGGCCGATTCAGTGGGTGATGCCGTCTCCTGTGGCACGGACCAGGCGGCCGACGACGACACGACTCCCACCATGAGCACCGGAGCCGTCCAGCTCCGCGCCCGCCTCAGCCTGTCGTTGAACCATGCCATCTGCGAAGTACGCCCTTGTCTCGATGGTGTGCGGTGGCACTGCGCCAGATACCAGGAAGCCGGGGTGGCCGGGCCCAGAAAGGGACCGACTCCCCGGCTTCAGGACTGGGTGCTACGCGTTGCCGCTGTTACTGCTTGTCGGCCGTACCCGCGACGACAATCTTGCCGTCGGTCTGGATGACGATGCCGCGCACCGTCTCCTCCGTCTTGCTGGCGATGAAGTTGTGCTTCACGATGCCGCCCGTGCCGAACGTGGTGTCCAGCTCGCCGGTCGTCGTGTAGCGCACCACCACCATCTTGTTGTCGCCGCCCTCGGTGACGAAGCCCGCCGCGTAGACGCGGTTGGTCGAGTCGAAGGCCACGGACCAGAAGCGGTCATGGTCCGTCTCGGAGATGGTCGCCACCTTCGCGACCTCCGTGCCGTTCGCGCCCACCGGGATGATGGCCAGCACGCCATCGTCATCCTCTCCGCCACCGGCGCGGTAACCCGCCGCCGCCACCCAGTTGCCGTCCGCCGACTTCGCCACGCCGAAGAACGCCTGCTCCGGACGCTCGAAGTCGTACAGCTTGTAGCCCTCCGTGTTGAACGTCGTGCGGGCGCCGTTCTTGTCCAGCATGAACACCAGGGCGGCGATCTTCTGCGCCACCGGCGTCGCGCTGCCCACCGTGCACACGCGGTCGTCATTGAGGACCACCAGGTTGCGGCCGCGGTCGTTGTCGTTGACCAGGTCCAGCAGCGCGACGCCGCCCGTGCCCCACTCCATGTCGCGATCGCCCGTGGCGGTGTACTTGAAGTTCACCACGTCCACCGTGCCGGAGGACGCGCTGCGGCCGTAGCCGGTGGTGACGTAGCTGCCGTCGGAGAACTGGCCCACCTGGTACGCCTCGGCCATGCCCCACTCGGGGTTGCTCGCGCTGACGGGACCGAACGGCGCGTTGTTGACGACGCCCTTCCAACCGAAGGTGTTGTCCAGCTTGCCCTCGGCGTCCAGACGCACCAGCACGATGCGGTTGGCCGCCTGCGTGCCCACGCCCGTCGGCTGGCTGGTGTAGCCCGACGCGACAATCTTGCCGTCCGCCTGGACGATGCCATAGCGCGCGCCGTCGCTCAGGTTGGAGATGTTGAGCGAGTGCACGCCGTCGGTGCCGAACGTCGTGTCGCGGGCACCGTTCGCCGTGAAGCGAACCACCACGCGGTCCGCGTCCACGCGGTCACCCTCGCCACGGCGCGAACCGAAGACGACGAGCCGGTTGGTCGCATCCGCCGCCAGGCCCCACACGGAGTCCTTCGTTCCACCCGCCACGGTGCTCAGGTCCATGCGCGCGGTGCCACCAGCGCCGAACGTCGTGTCCAGCGTGCCGTCCGTGTTGAACCGCGCCAGCGCGATGTCCGCGTCCGACACCGTCGTCACCGGGCCCGCGTCCGGCGTGCCAGAGTCAGGGGTGCCCGAGTCGGGCGTGCCAGAGTCAGGCGTGCCGGAGTCAGGCGTGTTCTGCGGCGGGTCCTTCTCGTCGTCATCACCGCAACCACCGCCGAAAACAGCCAGCGCGAGCGAAAGAACTGCTACGCCCGCAAAAGACCGGCGCTGCTCCATCCTGCTCTTCATCGTGTGCCCCTCTCCCGTGTAATATTCCGAAACCTGCAATCGATAATCGTTCTCAAATTCAGGGCCCGGCTCGTAAAACGGATCCGCACGGACTGTCAAGAACTCAGGCCGCGAGACCCCGCCCATTCATCGAGACAAGCGAGACCCCATGAAGACCCAGTCGCCGTTCCCCCTCAGCGCGCGTCGCACGAGCGCGCTCCTGCTCCTCACCGCCTTGACGTGCCTTCCGGGCTGCAAGGAGTCCGACAAGGGCAAGGACGACGCGGGCCCAGGTGGACCGGGCGG
>Ga0126314_10000385_pt1 | contig 21635 bp, 22 predicted proteins | sample Plot105B_FD_92535 | JGI IMG/M metagenome (GOLD analysis project Ga0126314, IMG submission 92535) | Serpentine soil microbial communities from UC McLaughlin Reserve, CA, USA - Plot105B | ecosystem: Environmental > Terrestrial > Soil > Grasslands | place: USA: UC McLaughlin Reserve, Lake County... | reverse complement strand
GTCATATACGGTAGGCAAGCGACAGCTCACCTTATCGCCCGGCAGTTTTCTGTTTCTTAACCACAATACCAATTATTGCAAAAACATCAGTTCAAATACCAGGGTCAATACATTCTCTGTCTTGTTTGATCCGGATTTTGTGAAGGATTTTGAGTATGCCAATACAGTACCATGCATGCAGTTACTGGATCATCCGGAGAATCATAAAAATGGGAATCCGCTTTTTGTAGAGTCCATATATCCTTTAGCAGGTGATATTCAGTGCAACCTTTCAGACCTGAAGCGACATACTGATGGTGGTGAAAATGATCAGTTGCTTTTAATGCAATATTTGAATGGTTGTCTGTTGAACTACTATGCCCTTTATCATGCAGAGGTTACGAACAGGGCAGATGCGCTGGATTTTTTGAGCAAAAGCACCAAATGTGAGATCCTAAGGCGCTTGTCAATCGCAAAGGACTATATCATCAGTAACTACAACAGAAACATCAGACTCGACGATATCGCTCAGGCGGCTTGCCTGTCTGTAAATCATTTATTGAGGACATTTAAACAGGCTTACCATCAATCACCGCATCAGTTCCTCACTGCTTTCAGGTTGCAGCAGGCAAAATACTATTTAAAGCATACTGACTATCCGGTAAGCGAAATTGTTGATATGGTAGGATTTGAATGTCCGAGTTCATTTATCCGTCTTTTTAAGCACTCGTTTGAAATCACACCTGGCCAGTACAGGTGAGATAAAGGTGCTTTTGGCATACTGTATTGTTTTTTATTACCGGAATTTTAATAAAAATTAAATCATGACAAAAAAAATTCTGTTGTGTTTAGCAATGCTGGGCATTGCTGCCACTAGTATCCAGGCAAGTCCGGGTAAACCTCCGGAAAAAGTTACCGCAATGGCAAGTAGTGTTATAACGGCATTTGTTGATGCCAGCGTAGGCAATGATGCCGCGCTGTTCAACGAGATATTGAATACTGGAGCTGTGTTGAAGGTGAACCGCCAAAATAACATCATCGCGCATACAAAAAGTGACCTGGTTAGATTCTGTAAAAAAATACAAGGGGTGGTATTAAATTGTGCCTCTTATCATGAAATTCTGTCTTCAAGTGATTGTGTGGTTATCGCAAGGGTTGATTTTAAATTTCCCGAATTCGTACAACAGAACTATGTAACTGTTGAAAAGGACGCGAGCGGAGCATGGCGGATCAGCCAGATCAGCAGATTTAATCTGTAATTGGTGATTTTCGCTTATCCCCCCCGGGTAATTCAGACTTATATTTGATTTAGGAAACCCTGTAATAGATTTGGATGAATTTAATTCGGGTTAGTTAATAATTAAAAGTCATTCGATTTTTCGAATGACTTTTTTTATTTCTGCTCTTCAAACTGTTCACTGATGCGTTCGAATTTTTCGATCAGCAGATCAAGACGTTCCTTCTCTCTTCTGATGTAAGACCTGCGTAAAATCGTTGCGCAGAGCACCATCCAGAAAATGGTAAAAGCGACAATGCCAGTCTGAAGCAGGGGCTCAAGGTTGCCAAGGGTCTCATAAAAACATAGTATAAAGCCCAGTGACAACGCAGTCGCGTAGAACCAGTAAAGCTTATTGTAGATTGTGAATTTGTTAAGCTGATATGCTTTTAATTTCAGGAGAAATTCATTGGGATGTGCTGTAAAGTCATTTTCTGAAATGATCTTATAGTCCTTATATAAAATTAAGGTATAAACCGCGACTGCGATAATGATGATGCTGAGGCCGGCATAGGTAGTCCATAAATTGAATTGAAAGAACAGCATTAATGCCGCGAATGCTGCAAAAGACAGTACCATTCCCAGAATATTAAGCAATGATCTGGATCTGATTCCAGCTACTTCCTTTTTGACCTGGGACAGCATTTCATCAGGTGAGATTTTTACCTCAACAGAATGTGATTGCCAAAGCGATTGTATGTGATCAAATTCTTGCATGCTGATTGTATAATTCTGTAAGTTTTAATTTTATGCGATGAATTTTTACCCTTAGATTTCCTTCACTGATCCCTGATATATCAGCTATTTCATTGTAGGGTAGTTCATCAAGTACCATAGTAATGATTAAACGGTCATTTTCTTCGAGCCTCGATATTGACTTGTAAAGCAAGGCAATCTGTTCATTTTTCTCAGAGAATTCTTCAGTACGGTTTTCTATGATGTTATCTGTAAGTTCGTCCTTAGCTTGTCTTTTCTCAGATCTCAGATAGGTTAGGCAGGTGTTTACTGCGATCCGGTAGATCCAGGTAGAGATCAATGATTTGTTGCGGAATTTATCCAGATTTTGCCAGACCTTTAAAAACGTCTCCTGCAGCAGATCGTTTGCTGAATCTTCATCGCCGGTATAACCATAGCACAAATGGAATATTTTCTTTGAGTTAGTTTCGAAAATTTCTTTAAATAATTTGTCCTTATTCTCCATTTAGTGCGGCTAATAGGTGTTTGATTGCTTTAATCCTGAAATGTTACAAATGTTGCCTCATTGCAAAACTAATAAATGTTTGCTTGCTTGGTGCAATTAATTACTTTTGCTGTTCAAAAGAAACTTCGAATGAAGCAAAACAGATTAGGGTTAATTACTTTTATATTTATTACTGTTGCAATTCTGTTGGGTGTTTTAAAAGATTTTGAGGTCTTGTTCGTTCCGGACAACATCATGATGGCGACCCGCTGGTCTCTCGCCGCTGTACTGCTTCTCTATGCATTTAAAAGGAAAAATCTGACGACATGGATATTGGTCTGCATGATTCTGGGTGTTTTTACAGGTATTGATTTTCCGAATGTAGCAATTGCACTTCAGCCTTTGAGTAAGGGCTTTATAAAGCTTGTAAAGACGATAGTCGGGCCAATATTATTTGCCACACTCGTTTACGGCATTGCCGGGCACTCCGACCTGAAACAGGTCGGCCGGATGGCATGGAAATCTATGCTCTATTTCTATTGTGCAACTACGGCTGCCCTGTTTATAGGTCTTGCTGCGATCAACATCACCCAGGCAGGGTCAGGTGTTAATATTGCGAATATGCCGCACAACGAGCTGCCCAAGCCCGTTAAGGACCTCGCTGACGAAAGCATATTACAGATGCTTCCTGATAACGTAGACTGGCTTTATAAAACACTTGCCTTCTTCAGAAATATTTTTCCTGAAAATATTGCGAAATCCATTTACGAAGCGCAGATATTACAAATTGTGATCTTTTCCATCATATTTGGCGTCGGTCTCGCTATGGTCGACGAAAAGAAAAGGAAGCCACTTGTCGATTTTTGTGAAAGTCTTTCTGAGACGATGTTTAAGTTTACCAATGTCATCATGTACTTTGCGCCGATTGGTGTAGGTGCTGCCATGGCTTATACGGTTGGGCACATGGGGGTCGATATTTTGAAACACCTGTTTATGCTGGTGGCGACTTTGTATGCCGCGCTGTTTGCTTTTATCATACTGGTTTTATTACCAATTGCCTTATATATCAAATTGCCGATCCTTAAATTTATCAACGCGATAAAAGAACCGGTATCTATCGCTTTTGCTACGACCAGTTCAGATGCTGCATTGCCAAAAGCGATGAGTGCAATGGAAAAATTCGGGGTGCCGAGAAAGATCGTATCATTTGTAATTCCAACAGGTTACAGTTTCAATCTGGACGGAACCACCTTGTATCTGTCGCTGGCCTCCATATTTGTGGCCCAGGCGGCAGGCATGCATTTGTCTTTCGGTGAACAGCTGCTGATCGTCTTTACGCTCATGATCACCAGTAAAGGGGTGGCGGCCATACCAAGGGCATCCTTAATCATTTTAATCGCAACAGCCGATCAGTTCGGCTTACCAACCTTTATCATCGCAGCGATTTTGGGCATAGATGAACTGATGGATATGGGCAGAACATCATTAAACGTAATAGGAAACTGTCTGGCGACAGTAGTAATCGCGAAGTGGGAGGGAGAATACAACCCTGACTACGTTGAACCGCAAGAAGCATAACATATGAGCAGTACAGGAAAGAAAATATTTTTAGCGTTAACCATCGTTGTCCCTTTTTTAATTTATTGCGTAATCTATTATACGCCGATGATTAAAAATGCGCCGTTCAAGTCGAGTGAATTTGTTTCATTGCAGTATAAATGGGGCGTGGGTAAAACACTCATCAATTCCTATGATTCATCTACCGGCGAATATCAATACCTGGATGACAGGGATTCTTTAATCAAAACGAATGTAAAGCTGAGATCGAATGATATCCTTTACCTGCACAGTAAGGCAAATGAACTCGGATTGTGGAATTTTCCCCCTGTAATCGCAAACCAGGGGGCAGATTTAAAATCAGATAAGGTACTGCGTTATGAATTTCAGTTCAATTACAAAAGAAAGTCTAAGAAAGTGGTTTATCTGACCGATTACAGTGAAATTCCCAAGCTAAGGGATGTGACCAGTCAGATGCAGAAGTTAGTTGCTCAGAGCATAAATGATGCTGAAGAACGCTATAGCAATAAATAACGATTTCAGTTGTGCATTTGTAAAAATTAATTCTATATTTGCACCTCGATAAAAATAAACAATTTAAAATAATAAATATTTAACAATGTACGCAATAGTAAATATAGCAGGGCAGCAATTCAAAGTTGCAAAAGACCAGCACCTTTTTGTACACCGTTTACAAGGAGATGAAGGCGCTAGTATTGAATTTGACAATGTATTGTTGGTTGAAGATGGTGGTAAAATCTCTGTAGGAGCTCCTGCTTTGAAAGGTGCTACTGTTTCAGCTAAAATCGTGTCTCATTTAAAAGGTGATAAAGTAATCGTGTTCAAAAAGAAACGTAGAAAAGGTTACAAAAAGAAAAATGGCCACCGCCAGTATTTCACTAAAATCCAGATCTCTGGTATCAGTTTATAATTAGTCGTTAATCAAATTTGTCCTGTTTATTCATCAGGATGATATAAAATATAAAACAAGATGGCACATAAAAAAGGAGCCGGTAGTTCCAGAAACGGACGTGAATCGCATAGCAAGCGTTTGGGTATCAAAATATTTGGTGGTCAGGCTGCTATCGCTGGAAACATTTTAGTACGTCAGCGCGGTACAAAACATCATCCTGATAAAGGAGTAGGTATTGGTAAAGACCATACACTATTTGCTTTGGTTGATGGTACAGTAGTTTTCAAAAAGAAACAAGATAATAAATCATACGTTTCTGTATTGCCTGCTGCAGTAGTTAAAGAAGTAATTGAGAAAGCTGCGCCAGCAGTTAAAGCTGAGAAAGCTGCTAAACCAGCAGTTGCCGAAGTTGTAGCTGAGGAAAAGCCTGCGAAAAAAGCACCTGCAAAGAAAGCACCTAAAGCTGAAGCTGCAGAAGAAGCTCCTGAAACAGAAGCTGCACCAGCAGAATAATAAGCATATCAACCGATCAATAAAAAAGGGTGCAAAGACATATGTCTTTGCACCCTTTTTTATTGATCGGTTTTTCTCAGTGCTCCCTGTTCATCAACAGGTTAGCCAATACAATAAGCTCTGTTTTATTCTGGTCCGGTACAGTGATTTTTTCTAAGGCAGAGAATGCCTTGTTCAGGTATTGCCTCATCACCTCCGTAGCTTGCTGTTTTACTTCGTACTGATCGTATAACGCAGTCACCTGAATTACCTTGTCTGCCAGATCAGTGTTAGTAATCTGGGCATTTAACTGTTTTACATCTTCAGGTTGCGCCGATTGCTGTAATTTGAGCCGCAGATACGTTTTCTTATCCGATATAATATCTCCTCCAACCTGCTTTCCAAATTTTTCCGGATCACCGTAAACGTCCAGAATATCATCCTGAAGCTGAAACGCTATTCCAAGATTTTCTCCGAACTGGTAAATCAGGTTCGCCTCTTCATTTCGAGCTTTAGCGACTATAGCGCCAAGCTTCATGGCACCACCAACCAATACAGCGGTTTTCAAACGGATCATATCGATGTACTCTTCAATACTCACATCTTCCCGGGTTTCAAATTCCATATCAAGCTGCTGGCCTTCGCATACGCCCTGTGCTGTAGCATTAAAGGTGTCCAATGCAGCCTTCAGTACACTAACTTCCACATTTGTAATGTGTTTGTTGGCTTCCACCATCATTACGTCTCCGCTTAAAATGGCCGTATTGTTTCCCCATTTTTCGTGGACGGTCTGCTTCCCCCTGCGCAGTGGTGCATTATCCATAATGTCATCATGGATCAGGGTAAAGTTATGGAAGGTTTCAATGGCCATTGCAGCCGGGATGGCGGCCTTCAGGTCACCGTTAAAAAGTTCTGCAGACATCAGGAGCATAATGGGTCTGAGTCTTTTACCCCCCAGGTTCATGATATAGCTTATCGGCTCATATAAAGATGCAGGATAATCAGGATAAGTCGTTTCTTTTATTGCTTGTTCTACGTGCTTTAATAATTCTGAAGGAGAATGCATTCTGTCTTATTGTTGTTAGTCCTGTATCAGTGTAAAATCTATCTGCCTTTTTGCAAGATCTACTTTTTTAACTTTTACCCTGACCTCATCACCCAATTGATATTTTTTCTTTTTGCGCTGCCCTATAATGCAATAGTTTTTTTCATCGAGGACATAAAAATCATCAGCAATATCCCGAAGTCTGATCATGCCTTCGCATTTATTTTCGATGATCTCAACATACATGCCCCACTCGGTAACTCCCGAGATGATACCTGTAAATGTATTACCTATGTTTTCTTCCAGATATTCAGCCTGCTTGTATTTAATGGATGCGCGTTCTGCGTCTGCCGCACGTTTTTCCATAGTAGACGAATGCGAGGAAGCCGCTTCATACTCCTCCTCATTAGCCGATTTCCCGTCATTTAAATACGAAGCCAGCAGTCTATGTACCATTACATCCGGATAACGTCGTATAGGCGATGTAAAGTGTGTATAATGATCGAAGGCCAGTCCATAGTGGCTGGTCTTTTTGGTAGTATACACTGCCTTCGCCATGGAGCGGATAGCAAGCTGTGTTAAAACATTCTGCTCTTTTTTACCTTCCACATCTTCCATCAGGTAGTTCAGAGACTTCGCAATCTCTTTATCAGACTTGGTGTTGATCTTATAACCAAACCTGGCTGCGAATAAGGCGAAATTGCCAAGATTCTCAAGATTCGGAGAATCATGCGAACGGTATACAAAAGTATATTTCTTTTTCCCTTTTCCCTTTTTGGCGACAAATTCTGCCACCTTTTTATTGGCCAGGAGCATAAAGTCTTCAATCAGCTTGTGGGCATCCTTTCTTTCCTTAACATATACGCCAATTGGCTTTCCGGTCTCGTCAAGTTTAAATTTAACTTCAGTACTCTCGAAGCTTATCGCGCCGTTCTTAAATTTCCTGTCGCGAAGAATATAGGCCAGTTCATTTAACTTCAATATCTCTTCAGAAAAATCTCCGGCTTTATTTTCTATAACTTCCTGTGCTTCCTCATAACTAAACCTGCGGTTGGAATGAATAACCGTGCGCCCAAACCACTCAGAAACGATGTTGGCTTGATCATCAAGTTCAAAAACTGCAGCAAAACACAATTTATCTTCATTTGGCCTCAGCGAACAGACACCGTTACTTAATCTTTCCGGAAGCATTGGGATTACCCTGTCTACCAGATATACAGATGTAGCCCTTGAATAAGCCTCTTTATCCAGATGACTGTTGGGTATGACATAATGAGAGACATCGGCGATGTGTACACCCACTTCATAATTCCCACCAGGTAGTTTTTTAAAAGATATGGCATCATCAAAATCCTTCGCGTCAGCAGGGTCAATGGTAAATGTAACCGTATCCCTGAAATCCCTGCGGCCTTCAATATCCTTTGGAGAAATTTCTTCCGGAATGGCATCCGCTTCACGCTCTACCTCGGCAGGAAATGCAAGCGGAAAACCATACTGAGCAAGAATAGCATTCATTTCAGTATTATTTTCACCCTGTTCACCTAAAATGGTGGCGATCTTACCGATTGGGTTTTTAGCACCTTCCGGCCAGTCGGTAATGGTGACCTGTACCTTTTGCCCGTTTTTAGCCCCACTCAGATCAGTCAGCGGAACAAAAATGTCGTGAAGCATTTTTCTGTCGTCCACGTTCACAAAGGCAAACCGTTCCGAGATCCTGATCACACCAATAAAGTCTGTTTTAGCCCGTTTTATAATTTCTACGACCTCTCCTTCATTCTTTCTGCCACTTTTCTTTGCGTAGATATAAACCTTTACCGCGTCTCCGTTTAAGGCGTTGTGCAGCTTTCTCGCAGATACAAAGATGTCCTTCTCAAACTCGTCATCAGGCACTACAAAAGCAGAACCATCCGCGGTCATGTCCACCTTGCCCGTTACAAATGTTTTTAAATCTTTAAGACGGAATTTACCCTTTTGAGGCTCCAGAAAGATACCGTTTTTGGCTTGTTCCTTTAAAATATCAAGAATGGTTTCCCTTCCGGCCTGATCAAGAATGTTCAATTTTGAAGAGACCTGTTTGTAATTGAGTGCCTCGTTCTTGCTTTTCTCGAGAACGTCACTAATTAATTGTATTAAAACGAGTTCCAGATGAGACGATTTGTTTTTTGCCATAATATAATCATGAATCAGTTCGAAGGTAACAATTTGAAGTGATAGATGGTTGTATTTTGTAACTTTGGAGCGGCATAGTAAAGTCATTTAATTCATATCTCATACAACAAATGATAGAAGACAGAGAAAGAAATACAGGGCGGGAGCTGATCATGATACTCATCAAAGCAGTAATTTATGTGGCTTTGATTTATTTTTACATCAATAAGCCGCAACTCTATGTGGAGTACCCCAAGGTAGAGCAGGGCGCTAAAGCTCTGGCTGTTTTTCTCGGTCCTAGTCTGGCAGTTTCTGTACTCAGACTCATCATCATTTACTGGTACATCCGCAAACATAAATTTAAGCGGAACATTAAGGACAATTTTATCCTTGGGATCAACCGGATCGTCTCTATCCTCAACACGATCTTCTTTGCCATTGCATTCATAACCCTGCTTGCCATCGACCCTAAAGATTTCATTTTCAGTGTCTCCATCGTAGCGGCAGCATTGGCGGTTACCTTCAAGGATTACATAGCAAACATGATCAACGGGCTGATCATCATGTTTTCAGACCGGCTCTCACTAGGCGACCACATCCGGATAGGAGAGCACGATGGTAAAATATTGGATATCACGCTCATCAATATGATCCTTCAGAACGAGGACAGCGACATGGTCATCATTCCGAACTCACTTGCTTTCAGCTCTGTGATCATCAACCAATCCAAACAGAACACCAAAAAGCTGAGTATAGAGTTCGATATGTCGCTTAAGAATGGTTATACGCCAGAGTACCTTGAAAAACATCTGGACAAAATACTGCTCAATTATTCTGCCAATGTGGTGCCCGGCGGGCTTACCGTAAAGACCATTGCAATCAACAAAGATGTGGTGATATTTAAAGCAATGGTCCTGCTAAAACACTACGATAAACTCAAGGAAAGAGAGATCAGAAGAGCAATCAATACCGCATTGATCCGGCTCTCGGCAACGCTGAAAAATGAAGATGACAGCAAAGCGGAAATGTAAAAGCCGCAGGTAAACCATACCGGTCAATATTGCGTATACACTTTAAACCACTGGTATGAAAATAAGCTGTTTCACTTTGTTTTTACTGCTGATCGCTGCGGAACAGCTAAAGGCGCAAAACAGCGAGGATAAAATCGCGGCAGCAGAAACCCTGAACAAGGAATATGTACAGCTCTACAAAGAAAACAGCGAGTTTTCCTACACCTCACCGGCAGGAGAGATCGGCGCACCATCGAAGTATGTGATCAATGGCAAACTGACCACCAATTATATGCTGCTGGGAACCCGGAAACTGCCTGTTGCATTCAGTATCATTCCGGATTTTACAGTCCGCGTAAGAAATGAAAAATCAGCCGGCGTAAGAACACCCAGTTTCAGGCTTGGCGGCAAGGCATATGTAAGGCTATGCGAATCCTTTGACTATTATAAATACGCCACACTCGCTTTTACACATCACTCGAACGGACAGGATGGAGCAGCATTAAACCCTGATGGTACGATCAATACCGGGAATGGTAATTTCAGTACCAATTACCTTACCCTGGCCTATCATTTCGGCCGTTCCACCCAGTCTGCCACAGGAGCTGATCAATACCATACCTTAAATCATGCTGCAGGTTTAGAATGGCACAAGTGGTTCAACTATGAAAAGGCATTAACCGATGATTACGGATTTACAAGACTATGCTATGATTTTTCACTGCGGCATTATAAAACGGGAAAGGAAAACTGGAGGCTGAATGCAGAGCTGAATTATGCCATCAATAAAATGGCAGCCTATGACCTGCAGGCAATAAAGAAAAGACTAAATACAGAGGTCTCCTTCCATTACGCATTTCCTTTTATGAACAACGTTTTTTTAATGACCTCAGTGGGCTACTACGGCGAAGACCCTTACAACATTTATTACAGAGACAAATGCGCCTATATCAGGCTGGGTGTCTCTTCGGGTTTTGTAAGACACAGAAAAAACGTAGAGTAGCTATTTTAAAGCACTCACACCCGGTATAGCAGCGATCAGTTTCCTGGTATAATCTGCCTTTGGATGATGGTAAATATCTTCTGGAAAGCCTACCTCCTCAATCTTACCCTTGTTCATCACGATCATCCGGTCCGAGATGTGCTTAACAACAGCCAGGTCATGAGAAATGAAAATGTAAGTAAGACCAAATTCCTTTTGCAGCTGCTTCAGCAGGTTCAGTACCTGTGCCTGAACAGAGACATCCAGCGCAGATACCGATTCATCGCAAACGATAAACCTCGGCTGAAGTGCAAGCGCACGGGCAATTACGATCCGCTGACGCTGACCACCAGAAAATTCATGTGGATACCTGTTGAAATATTCCGGCTTCAGGTCTACTTTTTCCAGTAAATTCAATACATGCGCTTTTCTTTCCCTGTCATTGCCAAGGAGTTTATGCACCTGCAAAGGTTCCATTAAAGCGTTTCCGATAGTAAGTCTCGGATTCAATGACGAATATGGATCCTGAAAAATGAGCTGAACATCCCTTCTCAATCTCCTAAGTTCCGCTTTATTTAGCGAACCGACATCCATGCCGTCAAATGTCACTTTCCCGGAGGTCGGTTCAACAAGCCTCAGTATGCTTCGGCCGAGCGTTGTCTTTCCACAACCCGACTCGCCTACCAAACCAAGGGTTTCGCCCGGATACACATCAAAACTGACCTGGTCAACCGCTTTCACAAAATCTGTGGATCCTCCAAACAAACCTTGCTTTACAGGATACCAGGTGCACAGATCCTTCACCTGAATCAGGGGTTTTGCGGCGTAAAGCTCAGCCCTTTTTTCATCGATCTCCTGTTGCGTATAAATATTCCCGCTGAGCAGGTGAGCCGTAGCCCTGCTCTTGTCCTCATTCAGAAAATCAGAGACTACCGGCAGCGTTTTCAGCGTTCTTTCCGGTGATGGGCGGCAGGCCAGCAATCCCCTGGTATAAGGATGCTGAGGATTAATAAACAATTCAGCAGCAGTTCCCTGTTCTACGATCTGCCCCTTATACATCACGGCCACGTGATCAGCGATCTCGCTGATCACGCCAAGATCGTGAGAGATAAAAATCATGGCCATGTTCCGCTCCACTTTCAATTTGAGCAGGAGCTGCAGAATTGTTTTCTGAACGGTCACATCCAGCGCAGTAGTGGGTTCATCGGCAATGAGCAGACTTGGGTTGCAACTCAGGGCCATCGCAATCATTACCCTTTGCTTTTGTCCGCCAGAGAGCTGGTGCGGATAACTGTCAAATATATGTTCGGGCCGGGGCAGCTGCACTTCCTCGAACAAGGCAATTGCCCTTTCCTTCGCCATATGGCCACTAACCTGCTGATGAAGCACAATAGCCTCCTTCACCTGTTCACCGCAGGTAAAAACAGGATTCAAAGAAGTCATGGGTTCCTGAAAGATCATGGCGATCTTATTTCCCCTGTATTTTCTGATCTCTTCAGCCGATAGATCCAGCAGATTGATGTCGTTAAATTCAATGTTACCACCAATTCTGGCCGACTGGGGATCATGTAACCGCATGATAGAAAAGGAAGTAACAGATTTACCCGAGCCCGACTCCCCAACTATCCCCAGCACCTGACCCTTGTCAATGCTGAAGTTTACATCATGGACAGCCTTTAGCCAGGTCTTGTCTTCTTTATTAAGAAATTCTACATCAAGGTTCTTAACGTCTAGCATCAGTTTAAACAGAATGATAATATTCGGCATTAAGATAGGCATTTTATCGCCCAATTCGGTTGTTTGTGCTATTTTTGCAGAATGGAAAGAGAAATTCTGGATACCAAGCGCAAAGCCCTAAAAATTAATCTGAACCCCAAAATCTACGGAACATTTGCTGAAATAGGAGCAGGGCAGGAAGTAGCGCGTAATTTCTTTACCGCAGGTGCGGCTTCAGGCACCGTAGCCAAAACCATGTCCGCTTACGACATGACCTTTAGTGACGCCATTTACGGCGTGGAAGAATCGGGAAGATATGTAAGCAAGTCAAGGCTCCTGAAAATGCTCAACCATGAATACGGATTGCTCAACGAACGCCTAAGCGGTGCAAAGTACGACGACCGTACCTTCTTTGCTTTCGCAGACACGGTTACTACGCTCAACTATAACAAATCAAATGATCCGCACGGCTGGATCGGGCTAAAGTTTCAGACAGAGCCCGAGGGAGAAGCCAATGAAATATTTTTTCACGTCCGGCTGCTCGATACCGATGCGGCCCTGCAGCAAAACGTATTGGGTATCATCGGCGTAAATCTGGTGTATGCAGCATTCTACTATAACCAGGACCGCAGGGCGATGATCGAATCGCTAGCCGATAACCTTACTGTAGGTTCAGTTGAAATAGATCTGATCTCCGTAAATGGCCCGATCTTCAAAGGCGCAGACAACATCTTGCTCAACCTCTACCTGATCGTTAAGGATTTCTCAGACGCAGCTATTTTTGATGCCCAGGGGCAGCCTTGCCTTCCTAAGGATCTGCTGTATAAAAAAGACATCATGATCCTGCGCACAAAATATGCGCAGAAGTCCAATCCAAACTTCAGTATGCTAAATAAGGCGGTAGACCAGTTTGTGCGTACAGAAAATGTAAAAGAAGAAAATCTAAGTGTACTGATCGAAGTACTGATGTCAAATGTACTCTCCACCGAAGATGAAAGTCAGGAAATAGATCTCAGGTCAGTCGCAAAACGTGCAGAAGAAATGTGCAGGACCGGCAATAAGGTTATCGTGTCCAATTTCGCAAGACACAACAAGCTCGCTAAATATCTGGACCGCTGCAGGCCAAAAAGCGTTGGTATCTCTACCAACATCAACAACTTAAAATTCGTATTCAATTCCACCAATTTCGGAGACAACTATTCCAGTCAACTGCTCAGTTACGTGAGTGATATGTTCAATAAGAATGTGAAGCTGTTTGCCTATCCCTTCCTCGATAAGAAAACCAATGCAGTCATCACCACCGCAAACATGCCTGTTACACCGGATGCAAAGCCACTATTCGACTTCCTGATCATAAACGGCTACATCACCGACATTAAAGACTATAGTGACGAAGACGTGAAAACCGTTTAGGCCTCCTTTTTGTAAACATTTGGTACTGCGATGCCCATCAGTCTTTCAGGATGAGGTATGGCCTTAAACCCAAACTGCGCATACAATCCGTGTGCGTCGACGGTAGCCAGCATATATCTCCTCAATCCCTGCAGATCCGGGTGGAAAAGCATCAGCGACATCAGTTTTTTAGACAAACCAAGCCCGCGGTATGCTTCCAGTACATAAACATCTGCCAGATAACCAAAGGTAGCCCTATCGGTGATCCACCGTGCAAAACCGATTTGCCTGGTGTCCTTATAAATTCCAAAACACAATGAATTTTCAACAGACCTTTTAACCACTTCAAGCGGAATTCCTTCTGCCCAATAAGATTCCACACTTAGATAAGCATGGATCGCCTCCGGATCCAATTTATTCCTGTCATCCGAAAAGATAAAGCCGTTCTCTTCTATTTCCATTAGTTTCGCATGTTAATAAACTGCAGGGGCTGCCCGAAATCTTCCTTACGGCACAATGCAATTACTGCCTGGAGGTCATCTATGTTCTTGCTTTGCACGCGAACCTGATCGTCCATAATAGAAGCCTGCGCCTTTATCCCACTTGCTTTGATTTTAGCTACAATTTTCTTTGCGGCTTCCTTATCAATGCCCTCCTTCACAGAAATTTCTTTTCTGATCATGTTTCCGGAAGCATACTGCTCCTTTCCGAAATCAAGGCTGTTGGCGTCCAGATTCTGTTTAATCATTTTCGACATGATGGCATCAGTGATGGCCTTTAAACGCATGTCATCTTCAGTCACAATGGTGATCAGGTTGGTTTTCTTATCATGATCTATCGTACTCTTTGAAGTATTAAAATCATAACGGTTCAGGATTTCCTTTTTTGCATTGTTCATCGCATTATCAAATGTCTGCGGATCAACCTTACTTACAATATCGAAACTGGGCATGATTATAGCTTTATAGTGAAAAAATCGTTATTTTTAGGCAAATGTTCATTTGCGAATACAAAAAAACAAAAATAATGTGAGACCATCACGCCTTACCTGGATTTTTAAGAAAATGATGATGTCTGACCCTAACTTTAGAAAATAATTACATTTATGAAAACCAGCAAACCCAAAGACCAAAAGAAGGACGCTAAGAAAGCTGCCAAAAAAGAACTTGAAAAAAGCCTGACCGAGAAGTTTCTCGAAGTAGTAAAACACCTGGGCCATGATGCAGAAAAAGTTGGTAAGGATATAGAAATAGCCGGTAAGTTCGTTGCAAAGAAACTATCTAAAAAATTTAAGGATGTAAAGACCGCAGTAGAAAGCAAGCTCGAAAAGGCCGGCAATAGCGGAAAACCAGCTGTAAAAAAAGTAGAATCAGTTAAGAAGATCAGCCTAAAAGGCGCTAAAGAGGCTAAAAAAGTAGTGCAGAAGGCGGTTTCTAAAGCAAAACCTGTAGTGCAAAGTGTAAAAGTTGCTGCCATAGCAACCGAAGAGAAAGCAGCTAAAGCCATCGCAAAACCTGCAGCTAAAATTGCCTCAGCGGTAAAAGCAGTTGGCGCCCCTGCGAAAACAGCCGTTGCAAAACCTGCAGCAACAAAACCTGCAGCGGCAAAAGCCGCTCCCGCAAAAGCGACCGCCAGAAAACCTGCGGCCACAAAGTCTGCAGCAACTAAACCGGCAGCAAAGCCGAAAACAGACAGTAAGTAGATTCAGGGATTACAACTAATTTAATATCAGCATAATTGTTAACAATTACTTAACAATAAAATATGCAGTTTTGAACATCCCTGTCATTACAGGGATTTTTTTTATTTTTAAATGGGATGATGCCGGCAGAAAAAAGGTGCAGGCCTCATCACTAATAAAGACCATACACAGACTTAATGAAAAAAAAGGCGCCGTTTCTAAATAGGGAGATCAGTTGGTTGTACTTCAACGAGCGGGTTTTGCAGGAAGCTGCAGACGAAACAGTACCGCTCATTGAACGCATCAAATTCCTTTCCATCTTTTCTTCCAATCTCGAAGAATTTTACCGTGTCAGGGTAGCGACCATGAGCCGCCTGGCCAATCTCAATGACAAAGCGAAAGCACTGCTGGGCTTAAACCCAAAAAAGATATTAAATGAAGTAAAAAACATTGTAGTTAAGCAGGAACGTAAGTTTGAGCAGCTCTTTCAGGCCACACTGATCAATGAACTGGCTCAAAACAGAATATTTATTTTAAATGAAACCCAGCTCAACGTTTCCAGAGGCGAATTTGTAAGAAACCATTTCAGAGACAGGATCCTGTCTACCCTGGTTCCGATCATGCTCGATCTCGATAAGCCTTTCCCTGAACTTAAAGACAGGTACCTGTACTTCTTTGTGCGGCTTTCAAAAAAGTCCTCCAAAAAGAATGAGAAATACGCGCTTATCGAACTGCCGCCGGAACTTCCCCGCTTCCTGGTATTACCGGAAACCAACGGACTAAAATTCATAATTCTGGCAGAAGACATCATTAAATATTGTTTAGACGACATCTTTTATGTGTTCAACTACGACATCATAGACGCCTATTCCATACAGCTTACCCGCGATGCCGAGCTGGATATCGATAAAAATGTCAGCGATAAATTTATCGATGAGCTGAAAAGCAGCCTCGATAAACGCAAGAAAGGCAAGCCTATGCGTCTGCTTTACGATACCGAAATGCCCTTCGACATGCTAACCGTACTCGTGTCCAAACTCAAAATAGAAGCAGAAAGTCTCATTCCCGGCAACAGGTACCATAAATTCGGTGATTTTATCAAGTTTCCAAACGTCGGTTCAAAGGAGCTGGAGTATGCGCCCAACATACCCTTAAAGGTGGCTGGCCTGCACCGTACCGAAAGTATTTTCAATAAGCTGCAGGAACGCGACTACCTGATCAATCTGCCGTACCAGTCTTACGACTATATCATTCTGTTTCTTCGTGAAGCAGCCATTGACCCTAAAGTTACCGAGATCAACATTACGCTTTACCGTTTGGCAGAGAATTCAAGAGTGATCAATGCGCTCATCAATGCAGCGAAAAATGGTAAGAAGGTCTATTGCCTGGTCGAATTAAAGGCACGGTTTGATGAAAGGGCAAATATATTCTGGACCAGTAAACTCGAAGAAGAAGGCATCCATGTAAACTATGGCCTTACAGACTATAAAGTACACTCCAAGATCTGCCTGGTTAAAAGAATAGAAAAGGGCAGGCCGGTATATTACGCCAATCTGGCTACCGGTAATTTCAACGAAAAGACCGCGAAGCTCTATTGTGACCATAGCATCTTTACAGCTAAAAAAGAGATCACCCACGACCTGATCAAGCTTTTTGCCGCACTCAATAAAAAAACCATCGCCAAAGACTTCAAGCACCTTATCGTATCGCCTCTGGATTCAAGAAATAAGATTTACGCGCTGATAGACAGAGAGATAAAGTTTGCAAAACAAGGCAAGTCTGCCTATATGATCTTAAAGGTAAATAGCCTGGCAGACGAAGGCATTGTCGAAAAACTTTACGAAGCCAGTAATGCAGGGGTAAAGATAAAGCTCATCATAAGAGGCATTTGTACCCTGGTTCCCGGAATTGAGGGATTCAGCGAGAACATCACCGTGATCAGCATCATAGATAAATTCCTGGAACACGCCAGGGTGTTCATTTTCGGTAATCATGAAAAGGAAGAAATGTTCCTGTCCTCAGCAGATCTGATGAGTCGAAATTTTGAGCACAGGGTAGAAGTCGGGTTTCCCGTACTCGACGAAGAAGTACGGCACGAGATCAGAGATATTATCGAATTCCAGTTACAGGATAATGTCAAAGCCCGTGACATCACCAGGCTCAACAACAATAAATACCATAAAAACAGGCTCAGCACAAAAGTAAGGGCCCAGGTACAAACCTATAATTACCTCAAGAACAAGCACCAGTAATGTTAAGATACGCCGCCATAGACATAGGTTCAAATGCAGTCAGACTGCTCATCGCAGACATTTCAAGCACGGAAGAAGGATTTGCCTTTAAGAAAAACACACTGATCCGCGTGCCGCTCCGGCTCGGAGACGACGCATTTCTCGATCAGCGCATTTCACAACGCAAGGTAGATGATTTGGTAAAAACAATGATCGCCTTCAGCAACCTGATGGATGTTTACCATGTTTCCAAATACCTGGCATGCGCAACCTCTGCAATGCGCGAAGCCGGGAACGGACTGGAAGTGATCAAAAGAGTAAAAGAAGATGCCAATCTGGATCTCGAGATCATCGAAGGCCAGCGCGAAGCAAACATCATTTACGCCAACCATATAGAAGAAAACCTCGATGCCAATAAAAGCTACCTGTACATAGACGTTGGCGGGGGAAGCACGGAGCTCTCCATTTTTGTGAATAAGGTACCCGTAGCTTCCAGATCTTTTGACATCGGTACCATCAGGATCCTCGACAACCAGGATAAAGATGAAACCTGGGAAGAAATGAAGATATGGGCCAAAGAACATACAAAATCGCTCAAGAACGTCGCCGGAATCGGTACAGGAGGAAATATCAATAAACTCTTCAGAATGTCAGGCGAGAAGGAAGGTATGCCACTCTCTTTCCTGAAGCTAAAAGGGATGTACAACGAGCTGAACAGTCATTCCATGAAAGAACGGATCAGCATATTCGGCCTCAATCCCGACCGTGCAGACGTAATCATTCCGGCCTGCGAGATTTATATTACCCTGTTGAAATGGACGGGAATAAAACAGATCTACGTGCCCAAGGTCGGTATGGTAGACGGCATCATCAACCTGCTTATTGAAGAAAACCTCCAGACCTACAAGTAAGCCAGCGCAAGATACCTTCCGTGGTGACTAACAGACTGAGGATTACTGCTTTTATAGTCGGTATGAAAATCCATGATACTCACTTTTGCGCGCTCAATTTCCTCCGGAACGTCCGCTGCCAGGGTATGGATATAATTCACAGAAATCTCACTTTCGGTGTAGTACAGCCTGCCCTCATAAGTTACATTTCCCGTAGCCTTGTTGTCGTGGATGATCAGGTTATTGCAGACCAGTTTAACCGGGGCAAACAGCCGCAGTTTGGTCTCCCGTGAATTGATTTTATAAGCCGATTCCTTCATGCTCCAGAGCAGCCAGACCATCAGGGGCGGATGAATATCTGATGAAATCAGGAATTGCTCTTCAGAAGTAAAAAGCTTATCCAGAAAGCCCTTTCTTTGCCAGTCGCTGTCTTTCGCCGCCTGTAGCAGATCCACTATATCATTACCTATCATTTTCTGCAAGTTTAAGCTCAATGATCTCAATTGCCGCACCCACATTCAGCATGCGCTCCATCGAGAGGTTATCGATTTCAATACCAAATTCTTCTTCGGTATCCAGCACAATATCCACAAGATTCGCAGAATTTATCTTTAAATCTTTGATAAAATCGGTATCCTCAGTTAATTCATCCGGCATATTGCCCTCTTCTACATAGGTGGCCATTATAGGCCTCAACCTGGCTATTATTTCTGCTTTACCCATTTCCGTTTCTATATTTTTTAAAAATCACGCAGGCATTTACATCCCCGAATCCAAAACTCGCTTTAGCCACAATATTTACTTCCGTACCAACCATTTTCCCGGGAATCCTGCCGCTGTCGACCATGGCCAAAATATCAGGATGCGGGTCCTCACAATTGATATTGGGCGAGATGAAGTCATGACGGAGCTGCAATACCGCAGCCACGCTTTCTATGCTTCCTGCGGCGCTAAGGCAATGTCCGATCGTAGATTTTAAGGAATTGATATACGGAAAACCCGCTCCGGACCTGCCAAGTGCCACACACCAGTTTTCAATTTCAAGGGCATCCTTACTGGTCGCCGTCAGGTGACCACTGATCAGATCGACCTCACCGGCAGTGATGCCCGCGCTATTCAAAGCATCTTTAATACAACGCTGCACAGCCGCAGGATTAGGCGCCGTCATGGTACCGCCACCACGCTGTCCGCCAGAATTGATGTTTCCGCCAAGTACTTCAGCATAGATCACAGCCCCTCGTCTCAGCGCAGTTTCCAGTGATTCCAGCACCAGTGCGCCTGCGCCGCTTGCAGGCACAAAGCCGCTCGCCGTGGCACTCATGGGCCTCGAACCCTTCTCCGGTTCATTATTGTGCTTATAGGTGCAGACCTTCATGGCATCAAATCCGCCCCATACATAAGGGCCGCCGTCACTTGTACTGCCAGCGAGTACTCTGGTCGCCTGTCCGGTTTTTATGCGCTCATAAGCCATTAAAATGCTTTCCGCGCCAGTTGCGCAGGCCGACGAATTGGTGGTTACCTGATTGCCCAGGCCCAGCTTACCCCCCAGCCATGCACTGACCCCGCTGGCCATGGTCTGAGCGACAACCGAACTACCCAGCTTTCTGATCTGCAGTTCATCAATTTTATAAACCGCTTCGCGGAATTTTTCAATTCCTGAAGTTCCGGCTCCAAATATGGTACCCGAATTCCAGTCAGGTTCAGTTTCATTGTCAATTGGCAGTCCGGCATCTCTCCAGGCATCCATACCTGCAATCACGCCGTACAAAATACCGGAGCTGTTCAGGGTTTTCAATTCAAGGCTCGTAAAGTACTGCGCTGCAAGTTCCTCAGACAGCACCGGTTTCCCGGCGATCTGGCAGGAAAACCCCAGCCTTTCCAGTTCAGGATCATGTTTAATTCCTGAAATCCCATGCCTGATCGCTTCTGTAAACTCAGAAAGACCGACGCCATTGGGCGCTACAACACCCATCCCTGTGATGACAACCCTGTTATGCATTCATTTTATTGGTCACCATACCCGCTATTGTACCCTTGCATACCACATCTCCGGCTGCATTGAACATCTTAACCGTACAATTCAGCTTTTTAAACCTGAAATAAACCTTTTCAGCTTCAACCCTTACCTTCTCCCCGGGGAAAACAGGCTTCATGAAATCAATGGCAACAGAAGTCAGCATAACATGACCCGGCATTCCGCCAACAGCACTACCCGATAAATAAATACCCAGGCAAACCAGTCCGATCTGGGCCATGGTTTCAGTCAGTATTACACCGGGAGTTACCGGGCTGTCTTTAAAATGACCCTTATAAAAATCCAGATCCTTATCAAAAGTATAAGTGCCTACGGCCCTGTTTTCATCTATTTCCAGCAGCTCGTCTACAAATAAAAACGGTTTGCTGTAGGGTAAGTGCGCTAAGATTTCTTCTTTATTCATGTTTAATCGTATTGTGAGCTAAAAGTATTTATTTTTTATCGCATTAGTTTTCAACGCATCCTTCATGCTGAAATTTTTCCGTCTGATGCGCCGCCATCACCATTTCAGCAATAATCTCTGCGCCGAAAACCCCGGGCCGAAACTCAGCATCAGTCCTATCGTTCCCGGAACAGGATTGGTATCCATATGGCGTTCCAATACATACAAAACAGTAGCCCCAGACATGTTTCCATACTTTCTAAGCACTTCCTTGGTGTCTTCAATATCCTTGCCCAGCTCACCGAACAAGGCCTCAACCAGCTGGACGATTTTCCTGCCTCCCGGATGAAAGATCAGCCGGTCGACCGCGGCGATCTCCAATCCGTTCTTTTGCAAAAAAGGGTGGATGATGGCCGGAAAATTCTCTTCAATCGTTTCCGGAACAGCAACATCCAGAACCATCTTTAATCCTGTGTTGGTCATTTTAAAACCCATCATCTGTTCCGCATGATAAAAGTGATACATCTCCTCCGCAATGATTTCCGGTCCCGAGTCATCAGGGTGAGAAGAAAGCATGGCGCAGGCCACACCATCCCCAAAGATCGCTGCGCTCACTATATTGGCCATCGAATGGTCATTGAGCTGGAATGTAGCAGTAGGAGACTCGTAAGTGATCACCACTGCCCGTTTGCCCGGATTGGACTTTAAAAAGTTATGGGCATAGAT